>Ga0272482_10000525_pt1 | contig 12038 bp, 13 predicted proteins | sample RVTome_8_FD_192427 | JGI IMG/M metagenome (GOLD analysis project Ga0272482, IMG submission 192427) | Soil microbial communities from uranium-contaminated site in the Upper Colorado River Basin, Wyoming, United States - RVT160D0 (version 2) ...
GGTGGCGTATTCTTTCCTGTGGCGCACGTTAGGTGCGCCCGGTTTTTGTGCCCGTAAATCATCCGCTTAGCGACAGGGAGTCCGCGTCCGATGTACGCGATCGTCAAGACCGGCGGCAAGCAGTACAAGGTCGCCGAGGGCGACGTGATCGAGGTCGAGAAGCTCGTCGGCGAGCCCGGCGATGCGGTGACGCTCCCCGCGCTGCTCCTCGTCGATGGCGACGACCTGGTCACCGACGCGGCCAAGCTGGCGAAGGTCGCGATCTCCGCCGAGATCGCCGCCCACACCAAAGGCCCGAAGATCCGGATCCACAAATTCAAGAACAAGACCGGTTACCACAAGCGCCAGGGCCACCGTCAGCCACTGACCCAGGTCAAGGTCACCGGCATCTCCAGCGGGAAGTAAGGACGAGGCGACATGGCTCACAAAAAGGGTGCCTCCAGCTCGCGCAACGGTCGCGACTCGCAGGCGAAGCGCCTCGGCGTGAAGCGTTTCGGGGGGCAGGTCGTCAGCGCGGGTGAGATCCTGATCCGCCAGCGCGGCACCAAGTTCCACCCCGGTGACCTGGTCGGCCGCGGCAGCGACGACACGCTTTTCGCGCTGTCGGCGGGCGCGGTCCTGTTCGGCACCAAGCGCGGGCGCAAGACCGTCAGCATCGTGCCGGCGCAGCAGTAGCATCTCGGTTTCCGAGCGGGCCGGGACCTGGTGTCCCGGCCCGCTTCGTTGTGTTTTGGGCTGGCCGCCGCCGGCGGCCTTCCAGTTGAAAGGATGAAGACGTGGCGACGTTCGTCGACCGGGTCGGGCTGCACCTCCAGGCAGGTGACGGCGGGCACGGGTGCGTCTCCATCCACCGGGAGAAGTTCAAGCCGTTCGGCGGCCCCGACGGCGGCAACGGCGGGCACGGCGGCAGCGTCTCGTTCGTCGTCGACCCGCAGATACACACGCTGCTCGACTTCCACTTCCGCCAGCACGCCAAGGCGGAAAACGGCAAGGGTGGGCAGGGCTCCAACCGCGATGGCGCCAACGGCGCCGACCTGGTGCTGAAGGTGCCGAACGGCACGGTCGTGCTGTCTGCGGCCGGCGAGGCGATCGCCGACCTGGTGGGCGCCGGCACCACGATCGAGATCGCGCGCGGCGGCCGCGGCGGTCGGGGCAACGCGGCGCTCGCCAGCTCCCGCCGTAAGGCGCCCGGCTTCGCGGAGCTGGGTGAGCCCGGCGACCGGCTCGACGTCGTGCTGGAGCTGAAGAGCGTCGCCGACGTCGGGCTGGTCGGCTTCCCGTCGGCGGGCAAGTCCTCGCTGATCTCCGTGATCTCCGCCGCCAAGCCCAAGATCGCCGACTACCCGTTCACCACCCTGGTGCCCAACCTCGGCGTGGTGCGGGTCGACGACAACACGTTCACAGTCGCCGACGTGCCGGGGCTGATCCCGGGCGCGGCCACGGGCAAGGGGCTCGGGCTCGAGTTCCTGCGCCACATCGAGCGGTGCGCGGTGCTCGTGCACGTGATCGACGCCGCCACGCTGGAGCCGGGTCGTGACCCGCTGAGCGACATCGACGCGATCGAGGCGGAGCTTTCCGAGTACGGAGGGCTCGCCGACCGTCCCCGGCTCGTCGTGATCAACAAGATCGACGTGCCGGATGCCCGCGACCTGGCCGAGATCACCCGGCCGGACATCGAGGCGCGCGGGCTGCCCGTCTACGAGGTGAGCACGGCCACCCGCGAGGGGCTCAAGGAGCTGACCTACGCGCTGGCCGACCACGTGCGGCAGACCCGAGCCATGGCACCCGTCCTGGAGCCGACCCGCATCGTGATCCGCCCGACGGCGGTCGACGACGCCGGGTTCACCATCACCGAGGAGGGCGGGGCGTACGTCGTACGCGGCTCCCGGCCCGAGCGGTGGGTGCGGCAGACCAACTTCGACAACGACGAGGCGGTGGGCTTCCTCTCCGACCGGCTGGAGCGGCTCGGGGTCGAAGACGCGCTGGCCAAGGCGGGTGCCGAGCCCGGCGATCTGGTGCGGATCGGCACGCGGGAGTTTGACTGGCGGCCAAACTCCGCCGAGTACTCCTCCGCCAGCCCGCGCGGCACCGACATCCGGCTGGAGGATCCGTCGAGCCGGGCCAGCGCGTCGGAGCGTCTGGCCGCGCACCGGGCCCGCCAGCCACAACGCGACGCCACCAGCGGGGCGGTCCTTTCCCATGACTCGGAGTCGGACTCTACGGACGAATAGTGTCTGTATCAGGTCCACATGCGCGAAACCTAGCGGAAATCGCGTCCGGCTACTTTGGACCGGTGTTGATAGAAGCCCGCCCTGTCGATGACGCCGAGCTGGGCACCTTGATAACGGCGCTGCAGCGGGAGCTCCGTGAGGCGGGCGGCGGGCTGGATTTCCCACCCGATGACAATGCCCAGCACCTCGTGGGCGTGGTCGACGGGCGGGCCGTGGCATGCGGCGCGCTCCAGGCCCTGGACGCGCAGGTCGGCGCCATCAAGCGCATGTACGTGCGGCCCGCGTTTCGGGGTCGGGGCATCGCCCGCCAGCTGCTGGCCGCCCTGGAGGAGATGGCGCTGGACGCGGGGCACCTGGTGCTGCGCCTGGACGCGGGTGTTTACCTGCCGGCCGCTCTGGCGCTGCTCCGCTCCGCCGGATATGGCGAGACGCCCACGCACGGCTTCGAAAAGCGCATCCTCGTCGCCGCCTGAGCACGCCCGCTCAGCCGCTTACCGCGGCCGGCGTCGCCTCCTGCCCGCGCCGCTCGGCCGATCGCCTGGCGCCACGGATGAGGAGGCAGGAGAGCGCCGCCGCGGCGAGGATCGCCAGCGGGAGGATCAGCGTCAGGCGCATAGCGTGGGTGAAGCCTTCCCGGAAAGCCCGCTCCGCCGCGCCCGCGATCACCTGCCGCACCTGCTCGGGAAGGCCGGGCGGCAGCGGCACGCCGGTCTGCCCCGCGCCCACGTGCAGGCTGCCCGTGCTGGCGTCGCTGAACCCGCTCACGAACTGTTCCCGGTACTGCGGGGGCAGCGCCCCGGCCTCGTCCCGCGCGGCGTGGGGCAGGGCGGTCGCCAGCTGGGCCTGGAGCAGCGCGCCGACGGCGGCCGAGCCGATCACGCCGCCGAGCTGGCGGCTGGTGTTGATCAGGCCGGAAGCGGCGCCGGCCACCTGGGGCGCGATGTCGCGCATCGCGATCGTCTGCAGCGGCGCGAACGTCATGCCCAGGCCGGCGCCGGCGACGAGCAGGCCGGGCAGCAGGGTCCACTGCCCGGCGTCGGCCCGGGCCAGCCACACCACCAGGCCCATGCCGCTCGACCACAGCGTGAGCCCGGCGAACAGGATCCACTTGCCGCCCATCCGGTCGGCGGCCCGCCCGGCGAACGGGGCGATCACCATCGAGAGCAGTGACATCGGTGCCACCGCGATACCGGCCTGCAGCGCGCTCAGCCCGATCACCGACTGCAGGTAGATGACCAGGGGGAGGAAGAGCCCGAGCATGCCGAACGAGATGGCGCCGACCACCCAGTTCATCAGCGAGAAGTTGCGGTCCGAGAAGATCGAGAAGGGGACCAGCGGCTCCTTCGCCCGGGTGGCGTACTGGTGGACGAAGAAGGCCACCATCACCAGCGCGCCGGCCCCGATCAGCTCCGGGATCGTGATCGGCCCCCACACCTTGCCCCAGTGGTGCGACTCGCCCTCGATCAGGCCGTACGTGATGAGGAAGAGTCCGACCGTGGCCAGCACGGTGCCGGTCCAGTCCAGCCGGTGGCGGCGGTTGAGCTTGAGCTTGGGCATCACGACCGCGGCGAGGGCGATGGTGACCACGCCGATCGGCACGTTGACGAAGAAGATCCACTCCCAGCCCCAGTCGGTGACCAGGTAGCCACCGAGCGTGGGGCCGGTCACGGTGGCGACGCCGGCCACGCCACCCCAGACGCCGAACGCGGCGCCGCGCCGCTCCGGCGGGAAGATCACCGTGATCACCGAGAGGGTCTGCGGGGTGAGCAGCGCGCCGCCCACGCCCTGCACGACCCGGGCGGCCACGAGCTGGCCCGGGCTGGTGGCGAACCCGCACGCGGCCGAGGCCAGCGTGAACACCACCAGGCCGATGATGAACAGCTGCTTGGGGCCGTACAGGTCACCGAGGCGGCCGGCGGTGATCAGGAGGACGGCGTAGACCAGCACGTAAGCGTTGACGATCCACAGGATCTGGTCCAGCGAGGCGTCGAGGCTGGTGCTCAGGTCCGGGATCGCGATGTTCACGATCGTGGTGTCGAGCAAGATCATGAAGAAGCCGAGGCAGAGCGTCGTGAGCACCAGCCAGGGGCTGTGCCGCCGCTCCGCGGTGTCCTGCGTCATAGGTACACACTCCCTCCCTCGCCATGATCCCTACCCGATCCCGGCGATGTCACGCGATCAGACCCAATGCTCTGCGTGCCCGGTGCACGGTCTCGGCCGTGACCTCCCGAGCCCGCTCCGCGCCGTCGGCGAGCACCCTCCGCACGTACCCCGGATCGCGGGAAAGCTCGGCGAAGCGGACCTGGATGGGACGGACGGTGCCGATCACGGCCTCGGCCACGGCGTGCTTCAGCGCGCCGTACGAGGCGAAACCGGACGCGAGCGTGGCGGGCGACCCATCCGTGCAGCCGGCGAGGATCTCCAGCAGGTTGGCCACCCCCGGCCTGGTCGCCGGCTCGTAGCCGACCGTGTCACCCGAATCGGTGACCGCCCGCATCACCTTTCGCTCGATCACCTCCGGCGGGTCGAGCAGGAAGAGCGTGCCCTGCGCGCTCCTGGACTTGCTCATCTTCGCGCGCGGGTCCGACAGGTCCATGACACGCGCGGCGACCTCGGGTTTCACCGCGCGCGGCACCACGAACGTGTCGCCGTAGTGGGTGTTGAAGCGGGTCGCCACGTCGCGGGCCAGCTCCACGTGCTGTCGCTGGTCGTCGCCGACCGGCACCTCGGCCGTGCCGTGCAGCAGGATGTCGGCGGCCATCAGCACGGGGTACGTGAGCAGGCTCAGCCGGGTGCCCCGCCCCGCCGACCGCTCCTTGAACTGGATCATGCGGCGCGCCTCCCCGTACCGGGTCGCGCACTCCAGCAGGTAGTGCAACTCGGTGTGTTCGGGCACCTGGGACTGGGCGTAGAAGAGGCTCCGGTCCGGGTCGACGCCGGCGGCGAGCAGCAGCGTCGCCACCTCGAGGGTGAATTGGCGCAGCTCGGCCGGGTCGTGGGGCATGGTCATCGCGTGCAGGTCGGCCAGGAACACCACCGGCCGCGTCCGCCGCTGCGCGGCGACGATCGGCCGCACGGCGCCGAGCAGGTTGCCGAGGTGGAGGTGGCCGGTGGGCTGGAAACCGGTGAGGGTCGCGGTGGTGGTCATCGTGGGCTCCTTCGCTGGTACGGGAGCCGCCCTTCTCCGGACACGCGAAAACGGCCGCCCGGAGGGGGCGGCCGTCGAGGTGTCTGGGTGAACGCGAACGCGTGTGGGCCGCCCGTCAGGCGGTCCACCAGCCGAGGTGCCGAAGCGTCGTCCGCATGACGTCCACAGTAGCAGGGGGCCAGGTGCTGGCCCCTGTGTTGGCTCCTCCGGTGGGGCGTGGGGGTGGGCTTAGCTGGGACCGGTTCAAAGGGGCATGGCCGGCCCGTGGCAGGCCCGGATGGTGGCCGAGCGCTCACCTCGGCACGACCGACCCCCGCGCACCAGGCCGTGGTGGCCGGAGATCCCGGAGGAGGGGTTGTGGCGCTTCAGGAGTTCGTGCTCGTGGTGGCGGGTGTGCCGCGTGCCGCCGTGCTGCGCTCGTGCGAGGGGGTCGTCCCGGCCCCGGGATTCCGCGAGGGCCTCGGCGCGGTGGTCGTCCGCCGGCACGCCCCCGACCTGGCCAGGGCGGTCACGGCCGCCGTGCACGACGTCGAGTCGGCCGGGCTGCGCCCGGTGCGGGTGGCGTCCGGCGACTGGGTCACGCTTGCCGACGTCGCGGCCCGGATCGGGAGGTCCCGCGAGATCGTGCGGCTGTGGTCGGTGGGGCGGCAGGGCCCGGGCGGCTTCCCACCGCCGCTCAACCCCGGGTGCGACACGTCGTTCTACAGCTGGGCCGAGATCGTGCAGTGGCTGCGCCGCCGGTTGGGTTACGAGCTGCCCGACGAGGAGCCGGTGCTCGTGGCGATGAATCTGGCACTCCAGCTGCGCCGGCTCGCGCCCCGGCTCGGCGCCATGGAGGCCGTCCGCGAGCTGGTGGGGTGAGCGGGCCGGTCAGTCGATGTCAAACTCGCCGTCCTGGGCGCCACCCACGAAGGCGTCCCACTCGTCCCTGGTGAAGACCAGCACGGCGCCGTCCGGCTCGCCGGCGTTGCGCAGGCCGATCAGGTCGTCGACGAAGGCGACCTCGACCGCGCTCTCCGACCCGTCGCCCTTGGCCCGCTGCCACACCGCCCGGCTCAGGTCGAATTCACCCTTGGGGTGCTGGGCCATCGTCCGCTCCTTCATCCTGGCCCTCGCTGCGCTCGGTGCGCGAGGGCGGTTCGCGAGGAAGGCTATACCGCGTGTGATCGGGCAGGATGGGCGGATGCGTAGCCTCACCCAGGCCGAGGCGGCCGAGCGAGCCGAGCTGCTGACCGTCGAGTCGTACGCCGTCGAGCTGGACGTGACCGGCGGTCCCGAGCGATTCCGTTCCACCGTCATGGTGCGCTTCCGCGCAGCTCAGGTGGGCGCCGAGACGTTCGCCGAGATCAGGCCGGCCGAGCTGCGGTCGGTACGGCTCAACGGCGCCGCCCTCGACGTGGCCACGCTCGACGGCAACCGGCTCCCCCTGCCCGCGCTCGCCGAGGCCAACGAGCTCGTGGTCGAGGCCGACATGGCGTATTCCAACACCGGCGAGGGGCTGCACCGCTTCGTCGATCCGGCCGACGGCGAGACCTACCTGTACGCGATGTCGTTCCTGGACGCCGCGCAGCGGATCTTCGCCTGCTTCGACCAGCCGGACCTCAAGGCGCCGCTCACGCTCACGGTGGCCGCGCCCGAGGGCTGGCTGGTGGCGGCCAACGGGGCGAGCGAGGGCGAGGGGCGGTTCGTGACCACGCCGCCGCTGGCCACCTACTTCATCTCGCTGATCGCGGGCCCCTACCACGCGGTCTACGACGAACACGACGGCATCCCGCTCGGCCTCTTCAGCCGGCGCTCGCTCGCCGCCCACCTCGACAAGGACGCCGAGGAGATCTTCGCCGTCACCAAGGCGTGCTTCGACCGCTACCACGAGCTCTTCGGCGTGCGTTACCCGTTCGGCAAGTACGACCAGGCGTTCGTGCCGGAGTTCAACGCGGGGGCGATGGAAAACCCCGGCCTGGTGACGTTCCGCGACGACTACCTCTTCCGGTCGGCGGTGACCGACGGCGACCGCGAATGGCGGGCCGTGGTGATCGCGCACGAGATGGCACACCAGTGGTTCGGCGACCTGGTGACCATGCGGTGGTGGGACGACCTGTGGCTCAACGAGTCCTTCGCGGAATACCTGGGCGTGCGGGTGACCGCCGAGTCGACCCGCTTCGACCGCGCGTGGACCACGTTCGGCTTGCGGCGCAAGGCCTCCGGCTACGTCGCCGACCAGCGCCCCTCCACCCACCCGGTGGCGCCCGCGGAGGTGGCCGACGCGGCCCACGCGCTGCTCAACTTCGACGGCATCTCGTACGCCAAGGGCGCCTCCGTGCTCCGCCAGCTGGTGGCCTCGCTGGGCGACGAGGCCTTCTTCGCCGGCCTGCGGGCGCACTTCGCGGCCCACCGGTTTGGCAACGCGACGCTCGCCGACCTGCTCGCCGCACTCGCCGAGGCGAGCGGGCGCGACCTGGGCGGCTGGGCCGACGTGTGGCTGCGGCGGGCGGGCGTCGACACGCTGCGCACCGAGGTGACCACTGTGGACGGCCGATACCAGAGTGTCCACATCGTACAGACGGGTGCGCCGCGCCCGCACCGCGTGGGTTTCGGCGTGTACGACGGAGGGACGCTGCGCCAGCTCGTGCCCGTCGACGTGGTGGGGGAGCGCACCGAGGTGGCCGAGCTGGCCGGCGAGCCGATGGCCGACCTGTTGCTGATCAACGCCGGCGATCTGACGTTCGCCAAGGTGCGCCTGGACGCCGCGTCGGCCGCCGGTGTGATGGGGATCCTGCCGGCGCTGGACGACTCGCTCGACCGCGCCGTGCTGTGGTCCACCGTCATCGACTCGGTACGCGACGGCGACAGCGCGCCCGCCGATCTCGTCGCCCTCCTCGTGACCGCGCTGCCGCTGGAGACCGAGCCCGTGGTGGTGGAAGGCGTGCTGGGCATGACCGGCGACCTGGTCGACCGCTACCTCGAGCCGGTGCCGCGGGAGATCGCGCTGCAGCCCATGGCGATGGCGTGCGACCGCCTGCTGGCGAGCGCGCCGCCCGGCGGGTCGCTGCAGCTGGCCGCGGCGCGCGGGCTGATCGGGGCGAGCACCGACGCGCGCCGCCTCGCCGGCTGGCTCAAGGGCAAAGGCGTGCCCGAAGGGCTGCGCGTCGACACCGACCTCCGATGGGCGCTGTGCTACCGGATGGTGGTGCTGGGCGCGGCCGGCCCCGACAAGATCGAGGCGGAGCTGGCCACCGACCGCAGCGCGACCGGTGAGCAGTGGGCGGCCAGGTGCCGTGCGGCGCTGCCGGACGCGGCGGCCAAGGAGCGGGCCTGGCGGGTCATCACCGCGGACACGACACTCTCCAACCGGCTCGTCGAGGCGCACGCCGAGGGGTTCTGGCAGCCGGAGCAGGCCGACCTCACCCAGTCCTATGTGGAGCGGTACTTCGCCGAGATGCCGGCCGCCGCACGGATGCGTACCCCATGGGTCGCCGACCAGGTCGCCAAGAGCGCCTTTCCCCGCTACGCCGTGGCGGCGTCCACCCGGAAGGCGGCCGCGGTGCTGCTCGCCCGAGACGACCTGGAGCCGGGCCTGCGCCGGGTCGTGATCGACGCGGACGACGACCTGCGCCGCGCCCTCGCCGCCCGTGGCTGAGCCTGCGTTCGGCCCCTGGCGGCCCTGCGCTGATCAGTAGCGATCTACGATTTCGGCCATGGCGGACGATACGCGGCGGATCGGCATCATGGGTGGCACATTCGACCCGATCCACCACGGGCACCTCGTGGCGGCGAGCGAGGTGGCCAACCGGTTCGCGCTCGACGAGGTGGTCTTCGTGCCCACCGGCGAGCCGTGGCAGAAGGGGGACGTCGCGGTGAGCCCCGCTGAGGACCGCTACCTCATGACGGTGATCGCCACCGCCTCCAACCCGCAGTTTCACGTCAGCCGCGTCGACATCGACCGGGACGGCCCCACCTACACCGTCGACACGCTGCGTGACCTGCGCGCCGAGTACGGCCCGAAGGCCCAGCTCTTCTTCATCACCGGGGCGGACGCGCTGCAGAAGATGCTGTCCTGGAAAGACACGGACCAGATGTTCGAGATGGCGCACTTCATCGGGGTCACCCGGCCCGGTTTCGCGCTCTCCGACGATCACCTGCCCGCCGACACGGTCAGCCTGGTGCAGGTGCCCGCGATGGCCATCTCGTCGACCGACTGCCGGGCGCGCGTCGCGATGGGCAAGCCGGTCTGGTACCTCGTCCCCGACGGTGTGGTGCAGTACATCGCCAAGAGGCGCCTTTACAGATGATTTGTCGCCTTTACTGGTGCGCGACACGTGAGCCGGTGTGAGAGGCTAGTCGGGTGAGTGCATCCGAGCGCGCCCGTGAGATGGCGCTGAGCGCCGCCCAGGCCGCCGCCGACAAGAAGGCGCAGGACATCGTCATCATCGACGTGTCCGAGCAGATGGTCATCACCGACGCCTTCGTGCTCGCCTCCGCGCCCAACGAGCGGCAGGTCCAAGCGATCGTCGACGCGATCGAGGAGGCTCTGGTCAGCCTGCCGGAGAAGGCCAAGCCGGTGCGGCGTGAGGGTGAGCGTTCCGGGCGCTGGGTCCTGCTCGACTACATCGACATCGTGGTCCACGTGCAGCACACCGAGGAGCGGGAGTTCTACTCCCTCGACCGGTTGTGGAAGGACTGCCCGACGATCCCGTTCGTGGATCGCGCGCTGGTAGAGGCGGAATGACCCGTCTGATCGTCTGGCGGCACGGCAATACGGACTGGAACGCTACGGATCGCGTCCAAGGCCAGACGGACACGCCCCTCAATGATCTCGGTCGCGAGCAGGCGGAGTCCGCCGCGCCGCTGCTGGCCGACTTCCACCCCGACGCGATCGTGGCGAGCGATCTGCGCCGCGCCGCCGACACGGCAGCCGCGCTGGCCGCGCTGACCGGCCTGCCGGTCCGCACCGACCCGCGGCTGCGGGAGCGTTCCTACGGCAAGTGGCAGGGCCTCACGATCGCCGAGGTGGCCGAGCGCTTCCCGACCGAGTACACCAGCTGGCGGGCCGGCGAGCAGCCGCTGGGCTGCGACGTGGAGACCCTCGACGACCTGGGCAAACGTGTGGGACAGGCGCTCCAGGAGGCAGCCGACCACGTGGCCGGCGGCACCGTGGTCGTGGCCACCCACGGCGGCGCGGCGCGGCAGGGTTGCGGCTTCCTGCTCGGCTGGTCGGCCGACATCCTGCGCCGGGTGGGGCCACTGCAAAACTGCCACTGGACCGACCTTGGCCACGACCACGTACGCGGGTGGTGGCTGCGCGCCCACAACGCCGGGCCGTCCGCGCACCGCCCGACTCCCTCTCCCGTGTGAGGAACCGCGTGCGGTCGGGCAGCGTCGCATCTGACATGGGTATTCGCCGCACTCTCGTCCCCCTGCTAGTAGCTGCCGCGCTGCTCGGCGGGTGTGCCGGCACAGACTCCGGGGGTGGCGATGTGAGCCCTGGTCCCTCTCCTTCCGCGTCCCCGTCCTTCCCCGAGGACCTGCCCACCCCGACCCCGTCCGGCAAGCCCTCCGGCGGCGCGTTGATGGAGATCAGTGGCACGGTCGTGGAGGGCGTCGAGATGGGGTGCCGGCTGCTCGACCAGTACCTGCTGGTGCCCGGCCCCGGCATCAGCCGCGACGACCTGCGGGTGGGCGCCACCCTCACCGTGCGTGGGCAGGTGCAGCGAGACATGATGACCACCTGCCAGCAGGGGACGCCCTTCCAGGTCATCGAGATCGTGTCGCGGTAGCGCTCCCTGTCCTGGTGATCGCGCCGGTGTTGGCGTGGCCGGGTCACCGAGATCGTGTCGCGTTGGCAGCCTGATCCGCTACGGTGCCGGCATGCGCGTCGCGGTCGTCACCGATTCCACCGCGTACCTCCCCGCCGGGCACGACATCACCGTCGTCCCGCTCACCGTCGTGATCAACGGCGTCGAGGGCCGCGAGGGACTGGACGCCACATCCGCCGAGGTGGCCCGCGCACTGGGCGCGCGGCGGGTGGCCGTGACGACCTCGCGGCCATCACCCGAACTCTTCGGCTCCACCTACCGCCGCCTCCTCGACGCCGGCGCCCCGGGCGTCGTGTCGGTGCACCTGTCCGCCGATCTCTCCGGCACCGTCGAGTCCGCCACCCTGGCCGCGTCCGAGGTGGGCGAGCGCGTCACGGTGGTCGACGCACGATCGACGGGCATGGGCCTCGGCTTCCCGGCGCTAGCGGCCGAAGCGGCCGCCGCCGGCGGCGCCGACCTGGATGGGGTACGCCGCGCCGCCACCGAAGCCATCGACCGCACCACCACCCTGATGTACGTCGACACGCTCGAGTTCATCCGCCGAGGCGGCCGCATCGGCCCGGCATCGGCGCTGCTCGGCACCGCGCTGTCCGTAAAGCCGATCCTGCACGTCTCGGACGGCGCGATCGTGCTCCGCGACAAGGTCCGCACGGCCAGCCGCGGCCTCGCCCGACTGGTGGACCTCGCGGTGGAGACCGCCGCCGAGTCCGATGTGGACGCCGCCGTGCACCACCTCGGCGCGGGAGACCGCGCGGCCGCGCTGGCAGACGCGTTGAGCGAGCGGCTGGGGGAGCGCCTCCACGAGCGGTACGTGACGGAGGTGGGCGCGGTAGTCGCCGCCCACGT
>Ga0272482_10000527_pt1 | contig 12010 bp, 14 predicted proteins | sample RVTome_8_FD_192427 | JGI IMG/M metagenome (GOLD analysis project Ga0272482, IMG submission 192427) | Soil microbial communities from uranium-contaminated site in the Upper Colorado River Basin, Wyoming, United States - RVT160D0 (version 2) ...
GCCTATAATCGCGACGAATTCGCCGACATCGTCCGCGGCGGGCTGGAAGCCTCGCCGACCGGCGAGGTGCTGATCGAGGAGTCGGTACTCGGGTGGAAGGAATATGAGATGGAGGTGGTGCGCGACCGCGCCGACAACGCCATCATCGTCTGCTCGATAGAAAATGTCGATCCGATGGGCGTGCACACCGGCGATTCGATCACCGTCGCGCCGGCGCTGACGCTGACCGACAAGGAATATCAGATCATGCGCAACGCCAGCATCGCTGTCTTGCGCGAAATCGGTGTTGAAACAGGTGGTTCCAACGTTCAGTTCGCGGTGAATCCGAAGGACGGCCGGCTCGTCGTCATCGAGATGAACCCGCGGGTCAGCCGCAGCTCGGCGCTCGCCTCGAAGGCGACCGGCTTCCCGATCGCCAAGGTCGCGGCGAAGCTGGCGGTCGGCTACACTCTGGACGAGATCCGGAACGACATTACCGGCGTCACCCCGGCCAGCTTCGAGCCGACCATCGATTATATCGTCACCAAGATCCCGCGCTTCGCCTTCGAGAAGTTCAAGGAGAGCGAGGCCCTGCTGTCGACCGCGATGAAGTCGGTCGGCGAGGTCATGGCGATCGGCCGCTCGTTCCACGAAAGCCTGCAAAAGGCGTTGCGCGGCCTCGAGACCGGGCTGATCGGCCTGGATGGCGTCAAGCCGCTCTACGGCGCCTCGAGGGAGGCGATCCTCGCCGCGCTCGCGGTGCCGTCGCCCGATCGCCTGCTGGTCGCCGCGCAGGCGCTGCGCGAGGGCCTCGGCGTCGATGAGGTGCACGCGGTGACGAAATACGATCCGTGGTTCCTTGAACGGATCGCCGAAATTGTCGCGGCCGAGGAGGGGGTCTGCCGCGACGGCCTGCCCGGAGACGCCGAGGGCCTGCGGCGGCTGAAGGCGATGGGCTTCTCCGACCGCCGGCTGGCCGAGCTGAACCTCAAATCGGCCAACATCCGCGGCGGCGGGGTGAAGACGCGGGCGCGCTCGCACGGCCTCCTCCACGACGCGGTCAAGGCGATGATCGGCGCCACCACCGAGGAGGAGGTGCGCCGCTTCCGCCACCGCCTCGGCGTGCGCCCGGCGTTCAAGCGGATCGACACCTGCGCCGCCGAATTCGAGGCCAGGACCCCGTATATGTACTCGACCTACGAAGCGCCGAGCTTCGGCGCGCCCGAGGACGAGAGCCAGCCGAGCGAGGCCAGGAAGGTCGTCATCCTCGGCGGCGGCCCGAACCGGATCGGGCAGGGCATCGAGTTCGACTATTGCTGCGTCCACGCCGCCTATGCGCTGAAGGAGGCCGGCTTCGAGACGATCATGATCAATTGCAACCCGGAGACGGTGAGCACCGACTACGACACGTCCGACCGGCTCTATTTCGAGCCGCTGACCGTCGAGGACGTGCTCGAGATCCTCCACGTCGAGGCCTCGCGCGGCGAATTGCACGGGGTTATCGTCCAATTCGGCGGCCAGACCCCGCTGAAGCTGGCGGCGGCGCTGGAGAAGGAGGGGATCCCGATCCTCGGCACTTCGCCCGACGCGATCGACCTTGCCGAGGACCGCGAGCGCTTCGCCGGGCTGGTCGACAAGCTCGGGCTCAGGCAGCCGATGAACGGCATCGCCCGCAGCCGCGACGAGGCGATCGCGGTGGCCGAGCGGATCGGCTATCCGGTGCTGACCCGGCCCTCCTACGTGCTCGGCGGACGGGCGATGGAAATCGTCGATTCGCCCGGCCAACTCGAGGACTACATCGTCACCGCGGTGCAGGTGTCGGGCGACAGCCCGGTGCTGATCGACCAATATCTGCGCGACGCGATCGAGGTCGACGTCGATGCGATCTCCGACGGCAAGGACGTCGTCATCGCCGGAGTCATGCAGCATATCGAGGAAGCGGGCGTCCATTCCGGCGATTCCGCCTGCTCGCTGCCGCCCTACAGCCTGGAGGCGCCGATCGTCGCCGAGATCGAGCGCCAGGCGAGGCTGCTGGCCGAGGCCCTCGGGGTCGTCGGGCTGATGAACGTCCAGTTCGCGGTTCGGGACGGCATCGTCTATCTGATCGAGGTCAACCCGCGCGCCAGCCGCACCGTCCCGTTCGTCGCCAAGGCGATCGGCGCGCCGGTGGCGAAGATCGCGGCGCGGGTGATGGCCGGCGAGAAACTGATCAGCTTCCTCCCGCTGAACCGCGACGTGCCGCACATCGCGGTCAAGGAAGCGGTGTTCCCGTTCGCGCGCTTTCCGGGGATCGATCCGGTGCTGTCGCCGGAAATGAAATCCACGGGAGAAGTGATGGGAATCGCTTCCGATTTCGCAACTGCATTCCTCAAGTCGCAGGAGGGGAGCGGGCTCAACCTGCCGATCCGAGGCACCTTGTTCGTGTCGGTCAAGGACAGCGACAAGCCGCTGATCCTGCCCCCCGTCCGCGCCCTCCTCGGCTTCGGCTTCAAGGTGATCGCGACCGGCGGCACCGCCGACTATCTGAGCGGCGAGGGCCTCGAGGTCGAACGCGTCTACAAGGTGGCGCAGGGGCGGCCGCACATCGTCGACAGGATCAAGGACGGGGCCGTCGACATCATCTTCAACACCACCGAGGGCTGGCAGAGCCACAAGGATTCGGCCTCGATCCGGGCCTCGGCGCTGATGAACAAGGTTCCCTATTTCACCACCGCGGCGTCGAGCGCGGCGGTGGCGCGGGCGATCGCGGTGCTTCGGGACGGCGGCCTTGAAGTGCGCTCGCTCCAGGACTATTATTCCGCCTCCAGAGCATGATCCCGCACAACCCGGCCGAGATCAGGCGGTGCTCTCGCAGCATCGCTCAAAACGAGTTTTTGACGAAAGGCGAATGTTGAGATGGCTACGGTCGAAAAGCTGCCCATGCTGGCCGAAGGCTACGAGAAGCTGCAAAGCGACGTCCGTCACCTGAAGACGGTCGAGCGGCCGGCGATCATCGACGCGATCGAGGAGGCGCGCGGCCATGGCGACCTCTCCGAAAACGCGGAATATCACGCCGCCAAGGAGCGCCAGGGCCATGTCGAGGCGATGATCGCCGACCTCGAGGACCGGATCAGCCGGGCGATGGTGATCGACCCGAAGACGCTGAGCGGCGACAAGGTCATCTTCGGCGCCACCGTCCAGCTGCTCGACGAGAACGACAACAAGATCAAATATCAGATCGTCGGCGAGACCGAGGCGGACGCCAAATCGGGGCGGATCAGCTATTCCTCACCGCTCGGCCGGGCGCTGATCGGGCGCCAGGTCGGCGAGGAGGTGGAGTTTTCGGCGCCGTCGGGCGACAAATATTACGAGATCAAGAAGATCCAGTTCGTCTGATCGGCGGCCGCCGGCACAGCGATGGGAGCCGCCATGCGCCTGCCCGACAATTGGAAGAACGCCCGCGTGACCCTGGCGATCGCCGTCGTCACCGCGGTGGTCTGGCTGCTACTCTGGCTGTTCCAGCTTAACGAATGGGCGGCGATCGGCGGCGGCTTCCTGCCGGCGCGGCTCGCTTATGGCGGCGACGAGGGGATGGTGCCGTTCTGGCTGACCCCGCTGACTGCCACCCTATTGCACGACGGCCCGGTCCATCTCGCCTTCAACCTGCTCATCCTGGTGTTCTGCGGCAGGCCGGTGGAATCGGTGCTCGGCCCGGTCGGCCTGGCGATCCTCTACCTGGTCGGCGCCTATGCCGCCGCCGCCGCCCATTACGCGCTCGACCCGCTTTCGGTCTCGCCGATGATCGGCGCCAGCGGCGCCGTTTCGGCGGTGATCGGCGCCTATGCCATCCTGTTCGGACGCAACAAGGTGAAGATCGCCAATCAGAGGCTGGCTTTGTGGCTGAACGCCTTGTGGCTGATGGCCGCCTGGGTGGCGCTTCAGGTGATCGTCGGAGTCGGCCTCACCGCGACCAGCGGCATCCGGGTCGCGGTCGCCGCCCATGTCGGCGGCTTCCTGGTCGGCCTGCTGCTCGCCAATCCGCTGCTGCTGCTCCGCTACCGGGGGGCGTGACTCACGCCGCGGGCGGGAGGGGAGGGGTCAGGATTCCATCTCCGGCTCGAGCAGCCGGTGGAGGTGGACGACGACATATTTCATCTCGGCGTCGTCGACGGTTCGCTGCGCCTTGCCGCGCCAGGCGTCGAGCGCGCTCGCATAATCGGGATAGAGGCCGACCATCTCGATCGTGTCGAGGTCGAAATCGAGGCCGCGCGGATCCTTGACCCGGCCGCCGAACACGAAGTGAAGCTTGGTCATGGCGAGCTGCGCCTATTGGGGTTCGCGGCGACGTGCAAGGCGCCGGCTGTGCCTAATCCTTGCCGCCGACGACATCGGCGACGGCGTCGCCGACCGCTTCGCCGACCTTCTGCGCAGCCTTGCTCCTGATCTGTTCGATCTGCTCCTTGCCGGCGTCGAGGCCGCGCTGGGCGGCGCCGCGGGCGGCGTCGGTAAGCTTGCGGCCGGCCGCGCCCAGGGTGCGGCTCTCGCGCTCGGTGCGCGGCAGCACGAAGGCGAGCAAAGCGCCGACCGCGAAGCCGCCGATCACCGCGCCGACCGGATAGACGGAAAGCTGGTCGCTCGCCTGGCGGGTGACGTTCGAGGCGCGGCTGCGCGCCGCCTCGTAGGCGGAGGCGGTGCGCTCGCGCGCCGCCTCCAGGGCGTCGGCCGCGCGGCTCAGGGCGCCGGTCTCGGCTTGTGTCTCCTTGTCCGTGCTGGCAGGCATCAACTCACTCCTTCCACAACATTCGTCCCGGCGTCCTCCGCCGACTGGCTCAACTCCGGTTCGTCCGGTTCGATCCCGGCTTCATCGTCCGAAAGCATGCGGGTGACCGCACGCCTGATCGGCTCGCGGGCGAGGAACAGGGCGAGCGCGCCGAGTGCCGCCGAGGCGATCGCCGGGCGCTTCTTCACCGCCTGCAGAGCGCCGTCGGCGAGGTCGGCGCTCTTGTCCTTGACCCCGTCCCAGGCCTCGCCGGCGAGGTTGCCGGGCTTCAGCCGGGCCTGGAGCGCGCACAAGGTGCTCTCCAGCCGGCCGCGGGCGCGGACCGTGTTGCGCCGGGCCTCTTCGATCCGCTCGAGGCTCATGGCTGGCTCTCGCCGCGGTTCCGCGCCTGGCGCTCGCTCTCGTCGCCGGCCAGCGCCTTCAGGCCGGAGATGCCGAACCGGATGAGGACGTAGCCGGCGAGCGCCAGCGCGGCGGCGATGGCGAGACCGGCGAGCAGCGGCCCGATCAGCGCGGCGAGGCCGAGCACCAGCCCAAAGATCAGCGCGGTCAGCGACGACAGCAGCAGGACCGCGCCCGCGGCGAGCGCGATCAGCCCGGTACGGGCCCGCCCGGCGCGGTGCAACGCGACCTGGCGGTAGAGCTCGACCTCGGCCCTGGCATAAGCGCGGCCGTCATCGACCAGCCGGCCGAACAGGTCGCCGATCGATTCCTCGCTTGGATCCCCGGCCGGCCCGTCCAAGGATCAGGCCTTGCCGCCGGATCCGCGTTCGCCGCGGACCTCGTCCAGGCCGGTCTTGACCACCCGCATCAGCGCGAAGCCGGCGACCGCGGCGATGCCGATGGCGATGGCGGGGCTCTTGCGGACGAAGTCGCGGGTGTCGTCGACGATGTCGTCGACGCTCTTGGCGCGCATCCGCTCGGCGAACGAGGACACCGCGCCGGCCGCGCGATGGGCATATTCGCCATAATCCTCGCCGAACTTCTGGTCGACCGAGCGGGCGGCGTCGGTGATGACCTCGCTGAAATCGTCGAGCAGGCCGGTGGCCTTGCTCTTGCCGTCGTCGGCGAAGCCGCGCAGCCGGGTGCCGGCCTGGCCGCGCAAATTGGTGACCTGGTCGCGGACCTGGCTCACCAGCCGGTCGGTGCCGGAGGTCGCCTCCGGATCGGCCGAGGCGACGAAGCCGACCTCGCCGCCGCCTTCGGCGGAGGCGCCGCGCACGATATGATCGGTGCCTTCGGGCAATGCTGGTTCGCGACGGGGCATAATCTTATTCTCCAAGCTGTGAACTGACCCTGTTTCCTCCCCTCAAACACCCGCTGGGCTGCTTCCGTTCCGGGCCTCGAGAGGAAAGTTGCATGCGCCTCGACGGGCCGATATTCGGCCCTCGCACCGATATGGTGCTTCCTCGCAGAATTCACAACGGGGCCGCAACGAAATGACCGTGATCGTCCATGTCCATGGCCGCCAGATTCTCGACAGCCGAGGCAATCCGACGGTGGAGGCCGACGTCCGGCTCGCCGACGGCAGCTTCGGTAGGGCCGCGGTGCCGTCCGGCGCCTCGACCGGCGCCCACGAGGCGGTCGAGAAGAGGGACGGCGACAAGAGCCGCTGGCTCGGCAAGGGCGTGAGCAAGGCGGTCGACGCGGTGAATGGCGAGATCGCGCGGGCGATCGCCGGCCTGGACGCCGAGGACCAGGAGGCGCTCGACGCGGCCCTGATCGCGCTGGACGGCACCGGCAACAAGTCGCGGCTCGGCGCCAACGCCATCCTCGGCGTCAGCCTCGCCGCCGCCAAGGCCGCGGCGGCGGCGCGCGTCCTGCCGCTCTACCGCTCGGTCGGCGGCGACGGGGCGGTGACCCTGCCGGTGCCGATGATGAACATATTGAACGGCGGCGCCCATGCCGACAATCCGATCGACTTCCAGGAGTTCATGGTGATGCCGGTCGGCGCGCCGACCTTCTCCGAAGCACTGCGCTGCGGCGCGGAGATCTTCCACACGCTAAAGAAGGGCCTGCACGATGCCGACCTGTCGACCGCGGTCGGCGACGAGGGCGGCTTCGCGCCCAACCTCGCCTCGGCGCGCGACGCGCTCGACTTCATCATGCGCTCGGTCGAGGCGGCCGGCTATTCTCCCGGCGGCGACGTCGTGCTGGCGCTCGACTGCGCTGCGACCGAATTCTTCGACGACGGCGTCTATCGGATGACGGGGGAGGGGCGCACGCTGTCGCCCGAGGAGATGGCCGGCTTCCTCGCCGAGCTCGCCGACGCCTATCCGATCGCCTCGATCGAGGACGGCATGGCCGAGGACGACCTTGCGGGCTGGAAGGCGCTGACCGAGCGCCTCGGCGGCCGCGTCCAGCTGGTCGGCGACGATCTGTTCGTCACCAACAAGACGCGCCTCGCCATGGGCGTGGACATGGGCCTCGCCAATTCGATCCTGATCAAGGTCAACCAGATCGGCACTCTGACCGAGGCGCTCGGGGCCGTCGCCGCCGCCCACGCCGCCGGCTACACGGCGGTGATGTCGCACCGCTCCGGCGAGACCGAGGACACCACCATCGCCGACCTCGCCGTCGCCACCAATTGCGGGCAGATCAAGACGGGCAGTCTGGCCCGCTCCGACCGCACCGCCAAGTACAACCAGCTGCTCCGGATCGAGGAGGAGCTTGGCGGGGCGGCCGTCTATCCGGGGCGCGCGGTTTTCGGCTCGACTCGCTGATCGGGCGATTTAGCTTATTTTCAATGCTTCCACCTCAAAACACTTGATTCCGCGCGGAATTGCTGATTCTGTGACGTTGCGATGACGGTGGGGCGCAATCCTTTGGCTTTGATGCGGCGCGCGGTGCTGCCGGCGCTCGGCGTGCTGATCATCGCCTACTTCCTCGGCGCCGCCGTCGCCGGCGAGAACGGCGTGCTCGCCTGGGGCGATTATCGCCGCGCCAAGGCCGATCGCGGCGTCGAGCTCGCCCGGCTGGAGGCGGAGCGGGCGCGGCTCGCCCACCGTTCGCAATTGCTCGATCCGCGCAACGCCGATCCCGACCTCGCCGAGGAGCTGGTCCGCCGCGAGCTCGGCCTGGTCCGCCCCGACGAGGTGATCATCGAGCTCGGGCCGCAGCCGCAGACCCGGCCCGCCGCCGCCCGCCGCCCGTAGCGGGATTTCCGAGTCGCTTTCTGCTAAAGCGGACCGATGGTCCGGACCCTGCTCATCTGCCTGCTGCTCGCCGTCCCGGCTCCGGCGTCCGGCCAGCGCCAGCGGCTCGAGCCGGTCGATCAGTGCGCGTCGGACGCTTCGTTCGCGGCGTTCCGCAGCGAGTTGCTGGCAGCGATCGAGCGGCGCGATGTGGCCTTCATCCTCGCCAGCGTCGCCGACGACATCAGCGTCGATTTCGGCGGCGGCTCCGGACGCGACGACTTTCGCCGGGCGTGGGGCCTCGACCGGCCGGAGGGCAGCGACCTGTGGCGGGAGCTCGGAGCCGCGTTGCGGCTCGGCTGCGCGCGGGACGGCGAGTCGCTGTGGGCGCCCTCGCTGTTTCGCCAGCTCGAGCATGCGGACGATCCGACCGGTGTCCTCGTCGCGATCGGCGCCGGCGGGGTTCTTCGCGCCGCCCCGTCCGACGCCGCCCCGGCAATCGCGCAGCTCGACTGGGATGTCCTCGCCTGGCGCTCGGCCGAAAGCCCCGAGGACTGGCTGCCGGTCGCGCTGGCCGACGGACGCAGCGGCTTCGTCCGCCGGGGCCAGGTCCGCGGCCTGCTCGACTATCGCGCCGGCTTCGCCCGGGTCGGCGGCCGCTGGCGGATGACGGTGTTCATCGCCGGCGACTGAGCCCGCCGCTGCACCCGTTGCGCGGCTCCGCGTTTGCCGCCATAGAGCCGCCAGCCAGCGACAAGAGGAAAGGGCCTGAAGAGAGTGGCCAGGGCAGCAACGCCGGAGCGCGCCGCGAAGCCGAACGAGGCGCCCAAGCCCGCTCGCGCCGACGATCGCGCCCGGGATCGCGAACGCCCCGCCAAGCCCGAGCGCCATCGGGCCTCGAAGGCCGAGCTGCTCGAATATTACCGCCAGATGCTGCTGATCCGCCGTTTCGAGGAGCGCGCCGGCCAGCTTTACGGGCTCGGCCTGATCGGCGGCTTCTGCCATCTCTATATCGGCCAGGAAGCGGTCGCGGTCGGCCTGCAATCGGCGCTCGAAATCGGCAAGGACAGCGTCATCACCGGCTATCGCGACCATGGCCACATGCTGGCATACGGCATCGATCCCAAGGTCATCATGGCCGAATTGACCGGACGCTACGCCGGCATCAGCCACGGCAAGGGCGGCTCGATGCACATGTTCTCGGTCGAGCACCGCTTCTACGGCGGCCACGGCATCGTCGGCGCGCAGGTGAGCCTCGGCACCGGCCTCGCCTTCAAGCACAAATATGAGAAGGACGGCGGCGTCTGCCTCGCTTATTTCGGCGACGGCGCCGCCAATCAGGGCCAGGTCTACGAGAGCTTCAACATGGCGGAGCTGTGGAAGCTGCCGATCATCTTCGTGATCGAGAACAACCAATATGCGATGGGCACCAGCGTCAACCGCTCCTCGGCCGAGGACCGGCTCTACAAGCGCGGCGAATCCTTCCGCATCCCCGGCCTCCAGGTCGACGGCATGGATGTGCTCGCGGTGCGCGGCGCCGCCGAGACCGCGCTGGAATGGGTGCGCGGCGGCAAGGGACCGATCCTGCTCGAATTGAAGACCTACCGCTATCGCGGCCACTCCATGTCCGATCCGGCCAAATACCGGTCGCGCGAGGAGGTGCAGGCGGTCCGCGCGAAATCGGACCCGATCGAGGCGGTGAAGCGCGAGCTGGAGAAAGCCGGCGCCAGGGAGGACGAGCTCAAGGCGATCGACGCCGACATCAAGAAGATCGTCGTCGAGGCCGCCGATTTCGCCGAGCAGGCGCCCGAGCCCGAACCTTCCGAGCTCTACACCGACGTCCTGGTCGGGAGATACTGATGGAGCCCTCATTCGTCATCCCGGCGAAGGCCCGGATCCAGCCCAGCAACAGAACCTGGACCCCGGCGTTCGCCGGGGTGACGTGGAGCGTCTGATCCGATGCCGATCGAACTGAAGATGCCCGCCCTCAGCCCCACCATGGAGGAGGGGACTCTGGCCAAGTGGCTGGTCAAGGAGGGGGACAAGGTCGCCGCGGGCGACATCCTCGCCGAGATCGAGACCGACAAGGCAGTGATGGAATTCGAGGCGGTCGACGAGGGGGTGGTCGAGAAGATCCTCGTCCCCGAAGGCACGGACGAGGTCAAGGTCGGTACCGTCATCGCGCTGCTTTCCGGCGAAGGCGAGGCGGCGGCGCCTGCTCCGAGAGCGGCGGAGGAGCCGGCCGAAGCGTCGCAGCCCGCCGCCGCACCCAAGCCCGACAAGGCGCCCGCCAGCCTCGCCGTGGAGCCGGACGTGCCCGAAGGCACCGAAATGGCGAAGATGACGGTGCGCGAGGCGCTGCGCGACGCGATGGCCGAGGAGATGCGCAAGGACGAGCGCGTGTTCGTGATGGGCGAGGAGGTCGCCGAATATCAGGGCGCCTACAAGGTCACGCAAGGGTTGCTCGAGGAGTTCGGCGACAAGCGCGTGATCGACACGCCGATCACCGAATATGGCTTTGCCGGGGTCGGCACCGGCGCGGCGATGGGCGGTCTAAAGCCCGTCATCGAGTTCATGACTTTTAACTTCGCGATGCAGGCTATTGATCATATTATAAATTCGGCGGCGAAGACCAATTATATGTCGGGTGGCCAGATGCGCTGCCCGATCGTCTTCCGCGGCCCGAACGGCGCCGCATCACGGGTCGGGGCGCAGCACAGCCAGAATTTCGCGCCCTGGTATGCCGCAGTGCCCGGGCTGATCGTCATCGCGCCTTATTCGGCGGCCGATGCCAAGGGCCTGCTCAAAGCTGCGATTCAATCTGAAGACCCGGTCGTATTCCTCGAAAACGAATTGCTTTATGGTCAAAGCTTCGAGGTTCCCAAGCTCGACGATTACACCTTGCCGATCGGCAAGGCGCGGGTCGTGCGCGAGGGCGCGGACGTCACTTTGGTCAGCTATTCGATCGGCGTCGGAGTGGCCCTCGACGCGGCCGCAACCCTCGCCGGGGAGGGGATCGACGCCGAGGTAATCGATTTGAGGACCCTGCGCCCGCTCGACAAGGCGACTTTGCTCGCCAGCCTCGCCAAGACCAACCGAATGGTCTGCGTCGAGGAAGGCTGGCCGGTCTGCTCGATTTCATCGGAGCTGATCGCGCTGGCGATGGAGGAGGGGTTCGACGATCTCGACGCCCCCGTGCTGCGCGTGACCGACGAGGACGTTCCGCTCCCTTATGCGGCCAATCTCGAGAAGCTGGCGCTGATCAAGGTCGACGACGTCGTCGCCGCGGCGAAGAAGGTGCTGTACCGGTGATCCTCCTCTTCCCCCTCGCGGCGAGGGGGTAGGTGGACCTCGACCTCGACCGCCGCCTGGCGCTCGCCTACGTCCCCGCGCCTGCGCGGCCGGCGCTCGAAGCGCTGTGGCGTCTTGACGTCACCTTCGCTGCAATCCTTGCCACCGCCCGGAACCGGATGGCGGCCCAGCTCCGGCTCGCCTGGTGGCGCGAGGCGCTCGAGCGGCTCGACCGCGAGCCCGCGCCTCCCGAGCCGGTGCTGCGAGCGCTCCAGGCCCATGTCCTTCCCGCCGGGCTCGGCGGCGCCGAACTGGCCGCGATGGAGGAGGGCTGGGCCGTGCTTCTGACCGAGGAGCCGCTTGGCGCCGTCGCGCTGAACGCCCATGGCCATGCGCGCGGGAGCCGGCTGTTCCGCCTGTCGGCGCGCCTGCTCGGGAATCGAGACTTTCCGGTCGATCGGGCCGGCGCGCTCTGGGCCCTGGTCGATCTTGCCCGCCATAGCACCGACCCTGCCGAAGCGCGCGCCGCCTTGGGCGCGGCGCGCCAAGCGACCGAGCGGGCGCGATGGCCGCGCCCGCTTCGGCCGCTCGGGATGCTCGCCATGCTCGCCCGCCGCGACCTCGAACGCGGCGCCGACGCCGGGGAAAGGCAGGGCGGGCCGGCGCGGATGTGGCGGATGCTGCGCCATCGCTTGACCGGCCGCTGATTTCGATTCGATCGTCCGGACTTGGCGTTTCCGTCGAATCGCGCTAGGCTTTTGCACGAAAACGCGGAGGCCGCTATGCTGCGATTCGCCGCCGGAGCCGGATCGGCCCTGCTGCTGATGACGGCCGGGTTCTTCATCTG
>Ga0272482_10000528_pt1 | contig 11998 bp, 8 predicted proteins | sample RVTome_8_FD_192427 | JGI IMG/M metagenome (GOLD analysis project Ga0272482, IMG submission 192427) | Soil microbial communities from uranium-contaminated site in the Upper Colorado River Basin, Wyoming, United States - RVT160D0 (version 2) ...
CACGGAACGCAGGCGGAATCTTCTCCTGAGCAGCCTGAGCCTGAGCCCGCTGCTGATCCTGCGCCTGCTGCGCGGCCTGCGCGGCACGCTGCGCCCGAGCAACCCGCTCAGCAGCCGCCGGCAGCGCCGAAGCATCGGACTGCGGCTCCGGCGACTGCTCAACCTCAGGCTGGAGGTTGAACAGGAAGCCGACGCACTCCTCCTTCAGCCCGTCGAGCATGGTGGCGAACATGTCGTAGCCCTCGCGCTGGTACTCGATCAGCGGGTCGCGCTGCGCCATGGCCCGCAGGCCGATGCCCTGCTTGAGGTAGTCCATCTCGTACAGGTGCTCGCGCCACTTGCGGTCGAGCACGTTGAGCATCACGCGGCGCTCAAGCTCACGCATGCCGTCCGGGCCGACCTTCTCGTTGATCTCCACCTCGCGGGCGAGGTAGGCCTTCTTCGCGTCGGCGACGATCACCTCTTCGAGGTACTCGCCGGTGAGGTCCTTGCCCTCGGCCTCTGCCTCGTCGAGCAGGTCCTCCCACTGGAGGGAGATCGGGTAGAGGGTCTTCAGCGCGGTCCACAGCTTCGCGTGGTCCCAGTCCTCCGCGTAGCCGTCGCCGGTCTCGGCGCGCACGTACTCGGACACCACGTCCACGATCATGTTCTCGACCTGGTCGCGCAGGTCCTCGCCGCGGAGCACCCGGCTGCGCTCGCTGTAGATGACCTTGCGCTGCCGGTTCATGACCTCGTCGTACTTGAGGACGTCCTTGCGGATCTCGAAGTTCTGCTGCTCGACCTGGGTCTGCGCGCTCTTGATGGCGCGGGTGACCATCTTCGCCTCGATCGGCTGGTCGTCCGGCACCCGCATGGTGACCATGACCCGCTCGACGAACTGCGCGTTGAACCGGCGCATCAGCTCGTCGCCGAGCGACAGGTAGAAGCGGGACTCGCCGGGGTCGCCCTGACGGCCGGACCGGCCGCGCAGCTGGTTGTCGATGCGCCGCGACTCGTGCCGCTCGGTGCCGAGCACGTACAGCCCGCCTGCCTCGCGGACCTCCTCGGCCTCGGCCTTCACCTCGTTGCGGGCCCGCTCGAGCGCGTCGGGCAGCGCGGCCTTCCACTCCTCCGGCGTCTCGACCGGGTCGAGGCCGCGCTCACGCAGCGCGCCCTCAGCGAGGTGGTCCGGGTTGCCGCCGAGCACGATGTCGGTACCACGACCGGCCATGTTCGTCGCGACCGTGACCGCGCCGCGGTGCCCGGCCTCGGCGACGATCGCCGACTCCTTCTCGTGGTGCTTCGCGTTCAGCACGTTGTGCGGGATCCGCCGCTTGACCAGCAGCTTCGACAGGTACTCGGACCGCTCGACGCTCGTCGTGCCGACCAGGACCGGCTGCCCGGCCTCGTGCCGCTCTGCGATGTCGTCGGCGACCGCCTCGAACTTCGCCTCCTCGGTCTTGTAGATGAGGTCGGAGCGGTCGTTGCGGACCATGGGCCGGTTCGTGGGGATCGGCACCACGCCCAGCTTGTAGGTGTTCTGGAACTCCGCGGCCTCGGTCTCGGCCGTACCGGTCATGCCGGCCAGCTTGTCGTAGAGCCGGAAGTAGTTCTGGAGGGTGATCGTGGCGAGTGTCTGGTTCTCGGCCTTGATCTCCACCTTCTCCTTGGCCTCGATGGCCTGGTGCATGCCCTCGTTGTAGCGCCTGCCGGCCAGGATGCGGCCGGTGAACTCGTCGACGATCAGGACCTCGCCGTTGCGGACGATGTAGTCCTTGTCGTTCTTGAACAGCTCCTTGGCCTTGAGCGCGTTGTTGAGGTAGCCGACGAGCGGGGTGTTGGTCGCCTCGTACAGGTTGTCGATGCCGAGCTGGTCCTCGATGAAGGCGACGCCCTTCTCGGAGACCGCGACCGTGCGCTTCTTGTGGTCGAACTCGTAGTGGGCGCGCGCGATGTCGTGCTCGCGCTGCTCCTTCTCCCTCGGGCTCGACACCGGCTTGGTGACGTCGACGCCCTTCATGAGGGGCACCATTCGCGCGAACTCCGAGTACCACCGCGACGACTGGTCGGTCGGGCCGGAGATGATCAGCGGCGTGCGGGCCTCGTCGATGAGGATCGAGTCCACCTCGTCGACGATGGCGAAGCTGTGGCCGCGCTGGACCATGCCGTCCAGGCTCCAGGCCATGTTGTCGCGCAGGTAGTCGAAGCCGAACTCGTTGTTCGTGCCGTAGGTGATGTCGCAGTGGTAGGCCTCGCGACGCTGGTCCGGCGTCATCTCGGACAGGATCGCGCCGACCCGCAGGCCGAGGAAGCGGTGCACCCGGCCCATCCACTCGGCGTCACGTTTGGCCAGGTAGTCGTTGACCGTGACCACGTGCACGCCGTTGTCCGACAGGGCGTTCAGGTACGCCGGCAGCACCGCGGTCAGGGTCTTGCCCTCACCGGTGCGCATCTCGGCGACCTTCCCGAGGTGCAGCGCGGCGCCACCCATCACCTGCACGTCGAAGTGCCGCTGGCCGAGCACCCGCTTGGCGGCCTCGCGTGCGACCGCGAACGCCTCCGGCAGCAGGTCGCCGAGCGCCTCCTCGTCGGTCTCCCCGTCGGGGAGATCGGGGTCGCGGCTCTCCTCGTAGCGCTTGCGGAACTCGTCGGTCTTCGCGCGCAGCTGGGCGTCGGTCAGGTCGATGACCGAGTCCTCCAGTGCGTTGACCTCTTCGACGATCCTTTTCAGATGCTTGAGGGTCTTGCCCTCGCCGGCTCGAAGTATCCGGGACAGCACCATCAGGTCAACCTCGCTAGCTGGTTCGTCGCGCGCGTTTGTGAGGGGAGTCGCGTCCCCTTGTCACCACCATCGTAGGCGGTCTTCGATCCGCGCCGCTCAGACCGGTTCGTCGAGCTTCACCTCGACCACCTCGCAGGTGGCGCCCTCGACGACCTCGTAGAGGTTCGCGGCCGGGATCTCCTCGGTCGACGACGCGCCCGGCTGCAGCGTGCCCGTGTTGAACAGGCCCTCCGCGAGCTGCTTGCCAGCGGGGTCGAGGAAGTTCAGCGTGCCGTAGTACTCCATCGGCTCGTCGAGGGAGTTGGTCACCTCGATGGTCGCGTTGACCCCGACGCCCGCGCCGCTCTCGCACTTGACGATCTCGACGTCCTTCTTCAGGTCCTCGCCCGACGGCAGCCCTTCGTCCTCCTGCTGCCGCGTCGTGCCGGTGTCCTGCTCCTTCTGGTCGGCCGCCCCGGTGTCGTCGCCGCCGCAGGCGGAGAGGGCGAACACGGCGGCGGACAGGACGGTGAGGATCTTGGCGGTACGCATGCGGTCGGACCGTAGTGCCACCACGCACAGCCCGCGCGCCGAACGCGCACATGCGAAAGCCCCCGAGCTGGCAACCCGGGAGCTTTTCGCGGTCGGTGACGGCGGTCAGACCAGCCTGATCACGCCGTAGTCGAATCCCCTTCTGCGGTAGACGACGCTCGGCTGCCCCGAGCCGGCGTCATGGAAAAGGTAGAAGTCGTGTCCGACCAGCTCCATCTGGTAGAGGGCCTGGTCGACGGTCATCGGGGTCGACGTGTGTTCCTTCTCCCGGACGATCCGGCCTGGGAGATTGTCGTCCTCGGCGCTGTCCCAGCGCTGTGCCGGCACCTCGGGATGGCCGAAGGACTGTTCCTGCTCTGTTCTCGCGGGCAGCACCGCGGTCTGGGCGCGCCCGTTCGTCGCGGGCAGCGCGGGAAGTTCGGCGGCGGTAGCCGTGGCCTCCGCGACGGAGGTCTGGCTCCTGCGTCCGTAGTGCACGCGCCTGCGGTCGTGCAACCTGCGTAGGCGGTTCTCCAGCTTCGTCACCGCGGCGTCCAGCGCGGCGTAGAAGTCGCCAGCACAGGCTTCGGCCCGTACGGCGGGTCCCCGTCCCTTACCGGTGATCTCGACCCGTTGGCAGTTCTTCGACTGCCTGCGGTTCGGTTCGTGGAACAGCTCGACGTCGAAGCGGATCACCTTGCGGTCGTAGCGTTCGAGCCTGGTCAGCTTTTCCTCGACGTGCACTCGGTAGTGATCGGGCACCTCGACGTTGCGGCCTTTAACGACGATGTCCATACACGACCTCCCTCGCCATGAAGCGAGCTAGTGAGCGAACAACAGCGCCGGATGATCTGGGGTCCTGGTTGGTGGACGGCCAGAAAGGTGCAAGAGGACTCCCCGCCTCAAACCGCCTCCGGCGCCAGGGTCATGGGCTGTTCGCCTCCTCCCTGCGAAAACCGGGAAAGCTGATGCCGGCACGTTATCTCGCGTTGTGCCTTTGCAAAAGCCCCCTCGGTGGGGGAACTTGCGCGCGACTCGGGAGTTACTGAGCGCAACCTGTCCCCCCTCCCCGCCGAGAGCAGCCGGGACCGGCGATCGAAGCCACGCTCCGCCAGCCATACCAGGCAACAGTCACCGACCTCGATGATCGTTCCGGTCCGCCTTCCATACCTGCACAACGATCTTCGGGTGATCCTGGTTCCCCAACCAAGTTCACTCGGACGGAGGTATGCACCTTCTCCCGCCTGTTGAAACACGCCGTTCACGTTTGCTCCCCGCGACCGTCCGATTAGCCCGGTCGGGAACCCCGCCCGCTCGACACCCCGACGATCCTCGGGCATCATTCGCCCATGCGTTCGATACTTGACCTGCTCCTTCCGCACCGCTGCGCCGGCTGCGGCGTCCCCGCTTCGCTCTGGTGCCTCGCGTGCGCGGCGACCCTCCGCCTGTTCCCCGTGGTCCGTCCCGGGTTGCTCGACGCGCACGCGTTGTCTCCGTACTCCGGGCCGGCTCGTCGGGCCGTCCTCGCGCTGAAGGAGCGTGGCCGCCGAGAGCTGGCGCCGGTGCTTGGCGCGGCGCTGGCCGGGGCCCTCCCAGAGGTCCGTGCGGGCCCGTACGCGCTGGTCCCGGCCCCGTCGCGCCCAGCGGCGGCAAGGTCCCGCTACGGCCAACACATGGCAGCGGTGGCGGCTGCGTGTGCTGGTGTCGTGGGAGCACCCGTGACGCCGGTGCTGACGCTGTCCGGACGAGCCCGCGACTCGCTCGGACTGAGCCCGGCGGCACGCGAGACCAACCTCCGGGGCCGCATCCACTGCGCGCGGGAGCCACCCCGCCACGCGGTGCTACTGGACGACGTCATCACGACCGGCGCGACGGCCATCGCATGCCGCACCGCATTACAGGAGGCAGGCACGAAGACGGTGACAGTACTGACTTTCACCGCGACGACGTGATCTGCACGTGATCGATACCAGTCAGTAGGGAGGCAATTTTCGAACGAAACGCTGAAACAGTTTCGTCATTCGTATCCCACGATCCGGATTAGGCGGAGAGCACCCGAAACCCGGAACTGGAGGAATAACGTCCACAGAATCGGTAAAGCACACAGACGGCCTAGCCCGGCACGCCCATAACCGCTAAGCCCCACCGGCACCAGAACTACGCGAACGCGCTCGAACAAGCCCGTCCGCACCCAGCCGGCCACGCACAGCGCCTACCCCAACGCCCTGGAGACGCCCCTGACGCCTGCCCACACACGACCGGGACACACAACCGCGGGCATCGCCCACGAGAGGACGCCAATTCGTTGCTGCACCAAGACATCGTTGCCTGCCAGCAACGCTGAGGCAGCCAAGCACCCGAGGCCACCGCCGCCGAGTCGGTGGGTTTGCCTCAGGTCGTCACCGGCGCACCCGAAGACGCCGCCGGCCAGACTGCCTCGCCCCACCGTCCATCGCCAACTGTCGGCACCACTGCCACCCAGCGCACCCGATGACGTCGCTGGCCGGCCAGACCTTGCCCTCGCAACCACCGATGCCCTGGAGGCGCCCCTGACACCACGCCCACGCACCACCGGCACACCCAGCCGCAGCCTCGCCGACCAGCCAACGCACCGGAACATCGTTGGCCGGCCAGCACACTCAGGCACCCAAGCACCCGAGGCCACCGCCGCCGAGTCGGCGGGCTTGCCTCAGATCGTCGCCAGCGCACCCGAAGACGCCGCCGGCTGCCTCGCCCACCGTCCATCGCCGACCATCGTCAGCGCCACCGCCACCACCCAGCCAGCGCACTCGAAGACCCGCTGGCCGGGCTGCCTTGCCCGCCCTGCCAACCACTGCCTTCTGGAGGCGCCCCTGATACCAAGGCCCACCCACCACCGGCATACCCAGCCGCACCATCGCTACCAGGCCCGCGGGCTTCACCCACCGCTCCAACGCTGCCAGCGCACCCGAAAACGTCGCTGGCAAGCGCACGGCAGACGCACCTCAGCCTGAGTCAGCGCACTCGAAGACGCCGCTGGCCAGGTTTCCCAGCCCGGGCGCCATCCAAGCGGCCCAGGCGCCATCCAAGGGCGCAGACCAGAGCGTCAGCCTGGGTAGAGGGGGATCGCCGAGGAACCCTGGCCGTTCTGGATCTGGCGCCAGACCTGGCCGAGTCCGGAAACGAGTGACACGGCGGCGCTGTCGGTGACCACGATGTCCCGGTCGGGGGCGGCGGTCACGGCGCGGACGGGGAACTGCAGGTTGTTGGGGTCGTACGTCTCGATGGCGAAGCCGTCCACCGTCACGTTGATCACCGGCAGCGTGGTCTGTTCGGTGGCGACGACGAGCGTGTGCTGGTTGTACCAGTCGACACCGACAGGGGCGACGATCATCGTCGGTTGGAGGGACTTCGGGAGGGAGAGGCTGACGGAGTCCTTGTCGCGCACGACCGAGGCGACCACGAGTTTGCCGAGGGCGGTGACGATGGCGGCGCGGGTGCCGTCGCGCGACAGTCGGAGTTGGGTGATGGCGCCGTAGTGGTCGAGGGAGGAGGCATTGACCTCGACCGAGGTCCACACACCTTCGCCGGCTCGAACAACCCGGACGACGTTGCCGTCCTCGACCGTCCACACCTCGCTGGCCGGCTGGTTGTCGGCGGTGGACACCCGCCACGTCGGTCTGGTCATGGTGGTGGCGTCCAGCGCCACCTCCTGCATCTCCTCGCCGAAGGCGCCTACACGGAGGCGTAGCTTGCCGTCGACCCTGGTGACGACGGCGAGCTGGCCGCCGTCGATGGACTGGGCCGCGCTGACTACGTCGTAGTCGCCGTTGCCGGCCGGGCCGTCCACCGGCTTGCCGTCCAGGAGGTTGCGGAGGCGGCCGTCGGCGACGACCAGTCCGCGCTGGTCAGGGGTCGGCTTGGTGGGGGCGTCGTACTGCTTGAGGTCGGACAGGCGCCAGTCACCGTGGCCGGGGATCAGGTCCTCGCCGTCGCCGGTGATGCGGAGGCGGGCCGAGGTGACGGTGAGCAGCGACAGGACGATCTGCGCCGCGATCTGTTCTCGTTGGTCCTGTGACTTGTCGCCGAGCTGGGACAGGTTGACCTCGAGGGTGCCGTCGGCGTCGGGGACCACGTTGCTGTCCGCGCCAACGTCCTCGATCGGCGACGCGAGCGACCGCTGCATGGTGTCGGACGGGCCGTTCAGCAGCAGGGAGATCACCCGGGTCGGCAGGCCGGTGGCGGGTTGGGCCGCGACATAACGCAGATCGGGCACGGTGATGCGCAGGTCGGGATCGAAGAAGTAGATGCTGACCGGGCGGTAGCTGATGGCGAAGTCGGCCACCGGCACCCACACGCCGGGTGGCGGCTGGTCGATGCGCCACTGCCCGTCCTCGCGGCGGACGCCGACCTTGAACTCGGGCTGGCTGATGGCCGGGACGAACGCCGAGTCGGGGCCGAGCCTGCCGATCTGCGTCATGCGCAGTACGACGGTGATGGAGCTGTCGCTGGGGCCACCCTGGCCCTCGCCAGCGAACTTGTCGTCGTCGTTCTGCAGCGGCAGCGTGCCGAAGGTGTCGTGGATGATGTTGGGCTTGGCGTCGCCGCCCCAGTCGTCGCGGGCGCGCTTCGTCAGGTACATCCGCGCGGACTCCGGGTTGCCGGAGCGGCGGATGAACTCACGCACGAGGTCGAAGGCGTTGAGGTTGCGGGTCGGGGGCTGCTCGGCGACATCCGTCACCTGCTGGCGGTCGTCGTTCACCGCGTGCGGTGTCGACTCCTCCGGGATGTTCGCGCAGCCGGCGAGCACCAGCACGACCAGCAGCATGGCCGCGTACGCACGGCGCCTCATCGGGCCTCCTCCCACACCGGGGCGGGCGGTTCGAGCTCCTGGTCGGCGTCCTCGACCTCGCCGGCGCTGGCGACGGTGACCCGGACGGCGTCGGCCTCGGACAGCGGCTCGACGTCGGCGGCCACCTCGGCCGCGACGTCGGCGTCCGGGGGCGGCAGGGGCAGCGGGTTGTCGGTGTACTCGACGCCCTGCTCACGCGGCAGCGTCAGCCGGAAGCAGGCGCCCTTGCCCGGCTCGCCCCACGCGTCGATGCCGCCGCCGTGCAGGCGCGCGTCCTCGAGGCTGATGGCGAGCCCGAGACCGGTGCCGCCGGTGTGCCGGTTGCGGGACGGGTCGGCGCGCCAGAACCGGTTGAACACAAGGTCGGCCTCGCCGGTGCGCAGGCCGACGCCGTAGTCGCGGACGGTCACGGCGAGCGCGTGCTCGTCGACGGCCATCCGCAGCCGGACCGGGCGGCCGTCGCCGTGGTCGACGGCGTTCGCGAGGAGGTTGCGCAGGATCCGTTCGATGCGGCGGGCGTCGACCTCGGCGGCCGCCTCCTCGTCCGGCAGGTCGAGGATGATCTCGGTGCCGGCGTTGCGGGCGATCGTGGCGACGGCCTGCGCGGCGCGGACGGCGATGGGCCGCAGGTCGACGTACTCGGCGACCAGCTCCTCGACACCCGCGTCGAGCCTGCTGATCTCCAGCAGGTCGCCGAGCAGCGACTCGAACCGGTCCAGCTCGTCGACGAGCAGCTCCGTGGAGCGGGCGAGGCCGGGCGGGAACTGCTCGCGGGACGCGTGCAGCACGTCCGCGGCCATCCGCACGGTGGTCAGCGGGGTGCGCAGCTCGTGGGAGACGTCCGAGGTGAAGCGGCGCTGCAGCGTGCCGAACTCCTCGAGCTGGCGGATCTGCCGCTCGATGCTCTCGGCCATCTCGTTGTAGGACTGGGCGAGTCTTGCGACGTCGTCCTCGCCTGCGACGATCATCCGTTCGTCGAGCTCGCCGCCCGCGAACCGTTCCGCGGCCTGCGCGGCGCTGCGGACGGGTCGGACGACCTGTCTCGTCACCAGGTTCGCGATGCCGGCGAGCAGCAACAGCAGCACGAGGCCGCCGACGAGCAGCGTGCTCTGCACGACGCTGATGGTGGACTGCTCCGCGGTCAGGGGGTACAGCATGTAGAGCTGCATCAGCCGGTCAGCGGTGCCGAACGGCGCGCCGACGATGAGGAACGTGGTGCGCCCGGTCGGCCGGTCGACGGTGTGGATCTGCACCGCAGTGCGCTTGTTCTGCACGAAGTGGCGCAGGCTGTCCGGCACGTCCCGGTACGGCCCGACGCTGATGACCTCGTTGTCGGCGCCGCGGTTTGGCGAGTCGCTCGCGAGCACCGGCTCGAAGGTGCCGGCCGAGGAGCTGACGCTGTCGGTGTTCGGGCTGGAGCTGGACAGCCGGTTGAGCGCCTGGGTGAGCCGGTTGCGGACGGCGTCGACCGACGGGTTGACGCCGAGCAGCTCACGCTGGGCGACCGCCACCGAGTCCCTGGTCGCCGCGATCGCGGCGTCCTCCTTGGTCTCGAGCAGGCGGTCGGTGATCTGGTTCTGCAGCACCATGCCGAGCACGAACACCACGGCGGAGGACAGCGCCAGCGTCGAGATGACGACGCGCACCTGCAACGAGCGGCGCCACAGCTCACCGAACCGCACCGCTCGTTGCTGGCCGAACGCGACCGCGCGGGCGCCGTGGTGGGCGACCGCGCGGAAGAACCGTTTCACCGGGAAAGTCCGATCACGGTGGACCAGCCTTGTACCCCACCCCGCGCACCGTCAACACCACCTCTGGGTGCTCCGGGTCGGTCTCGACCTTGGACCGCAGCCGCTGGACGTGCACGTTGACCAGCCGGGTGTCGGCGGCGTGCCGGTAGCCCCAGACCTGCTCGAGCAGCACCTCGCGGGTGAACACCTGACGCGGCTTGCGCGCGAGCGCGACGAGCAGGTCGAACTCCAGCGGCGTGAGCTGGATGGCGACGCCGTCGCGGGTGACCTCGTGCCCTGGCACGTCGATGGTGAGGTCGCCGATGGAGAGCATCTCGGCGGGTTCTGAGTCGGTGCGCCGCAGTCTCGCGCGCACCCTCGCCACGAGCTCCTTCGGTTTGAACGGTTTCACGACGTAGTCGTCGGCGCCGGACTCGAGGCCCAGCACGATGTCGACGGTGTCGCTCTTGGCCGTCAACATCACGATCGGCACGCCCGACTCGGCGCGGATCGCCTTGCACACGTCGATCCCGTTGATACCGGGCAACATCAGGTCGAGCAGGACCAGGTCCGGCCTCAGCTCGCGCAGCGCGGGCAACGCCCGGTTGCCTTCCGCCACCACCGCGGTGTCGAAGCCTTCGCCTCGGAGCACGATGGTCAGCATCTCGGCCAGGGCCGGGTCGTCGTCCACTACCAGCACACGTGCCTTCATAGTTACATCGTCGCACTTGGTGAGGCCGGACCGTGCGGGACCCGCTCGGATCATCCCCGTTTGGACGCTTGCCCCCTCTCGCGAGTGACGGCTTGTAACGCTTCAGCCGGTTCCGACAATCTACCTGTTGAACATTGAACCTGGCTCCGGGCGGAGGCCGTCGATGGGCATCAGAAGGCTCAACCACGCCGTGCTGTACGTGCGGGACGTCGATCGCAGCGTGGACTTCTACACCGAGGTGCTGGGCTTTCGCGTGGTCCGTCGCAGACCGACGACCGCTTTCCTTCGCGCGCCCGACTCCGACAACGACCACGACCTCGGCCTGTTCCAGGTGCGCGGGCCCGCGACGAGGGCCAGCGGCGTCGGCCTGTACCACCTCGCGTGGTCGGTCAACACGCTCACGGAGCTGGCGGCCTTCGCGAAGAAGCTGACGTCGACCGGGGCCATGGTCGGCTCGTCGGACCACACGGTCTCGAAGTCGTTGTACGGCAAGGACCCCGACGGCCTCGAGTTCGAGGTCTCCTGGTTCGTCCCCCGTGACCGGGTCACCGACGAGATGGCCGACTCCCCGACGGTCGGCCGCCTCGACATCGACGCGGAGATCGAGCACTGGGGCGCCGACCTGGTTGGCGCCCTGTAGTCAGCCGCCGGTCACTCCGAGAGGCGCTTCGCCAGCTCCGTCACGTCCGGCGCCGTCGTGCCGTCGACCACGTGCCACGGCGTCAGCCAGTTCCGTGCCGCGAGGTCGTCGTACACGCCGGCGACCCTGGCCTGCAGCGCCGCGTCCGACTCCCACGTGTCGCGGCCTCGGCCGGCCTCCGTGCGTTCCCGGTGTTCCGCCCGCGCGGCCGCCACGTCGACCGGCACCCGCAGCAGCAGGTGGGCGTGCGGGAGCGGCAGGCAGAACCGCTCGACCTCGACGGCACGCACCCACTCGACGAACTCACCGTCCGCGCGCTGGTGCAGCCGGGCGGCGCCGAACGCGGCGTTCGATGCGATGTAGCGGTCCAGCAGCACGTAGTCGTTCGCCGACAGTGCCGCGCGCAGGTCGGGCACGGCGGCGCGCCGGTCCAGCGCGTAGAGCATCGCCATCCCGTACACCTCGTCGCCGAAGGGGCCCAGCCTGCCGTGCAGCCCCTCCCGCACCAGGTCCGCGTGCACGTCCACGCCGTAGCGCGGGAACGCGAGCCGGGCGCCCCTGCCGGGCAGCGCGCGGTCAAGCGCGTCGGTCAGCGTCCGCTTCCCGGCGCCGTCGATCCCCTCGATCACGATCAGTCGTCCCACGTCGGGCAACACTACGAGAACGGGATGTGCCACCACGGAGAGGCCGGGTCGGACATCAACAGGCGGTGCGGGCCGCGCACCGAGACGTACATGTGCCCGTACTGCTCCTCGTCGAACCGGAGCACCCGGCCGAGCGCGTACCCCGCGCTGAAGTCGGCCCACGAGGTGTA
>Ga0272482_10000529_pt1 | contig 11983 bp, 7 predicted proteins | sample RVTome_8_FD_192427 | JGI IMG/M metagenome (GOLD analysis project Ga0272482, IMG submission 192427) | Soil microbial communities from uranium-contaminated site in the Upper Colorado River Basin, Wyoming, United States - RVT160D0 (version 2) ...
TCGACGACCCAGAGGAACGCGCGCGGATGGGCAAGCTCGGCAAGGAGCGGGTCGAGGGCCCGCTCGCGTGGGGGAACTCGCAGAAGGCGTTGCTGGCGGCCTACGACCGGGCCGTGGCGCGGAAGCCATAGAAACGTAAAACAACCAGTACCAGTTTGACTAAGAGTCACCGTCGGGGTGTAACCAAAATCCGGCCGGCCGCGACGGGACATCTGAGACTCGGCCCCTTCCCGGGGCGATGTACCTCGAAAGGGGGCCCGAAGCCGTGACCGACGACACCGCCAGGCTAGCGATCGTCTGGCATGTACTGCGCCGTAGGTGGCGGTTACTCATCGTGATCGCCGTGCTCGGCGCGTTGGTCGGCGCGGGTGCCTCACTGGTGTTCTCCCCCGGCTACGAGACCAAGGCGAGCGTGCTGCTGCAGGGTCCCCGCGACCCCGACGAGCTGCTCACCGAGGCGCAGGTGGCGAAGAGCTCGGTCGTGCTCGACCGGGCGGCCGCCGCGCTGAACTGGGGCGAGTCCGGAGTGGACCTCGCGGAGCGGGTGACCGCGGCGGTGGCCGACGGCAACATCATCGACATCACGGCGATGGCGGACACCGCGGAGCGGGCGCAGCAGCTCGCCGACCGGGTGGCGCAGGAGTACGTGACGTTCTCCACCCAGCTGATGGCGAACTCGGCTGACGCGTCGGCGCAGGTCTCGCAGGAGCAGCAGCAGACGCTGCGCCAGCAGATCGTGGAGACCAACCAGAAGATCTCCGACCTGCACAACGCGGCAGGTCAGGGTCAGACGATCGACAGCGTCGGGGTGCGGACCGAGCTGGAGTCGCTGCGCAGCGCGCTGTCGCAGGCGGTCGCGAAGCTCGACGAGCTCGACACCGTGTCCGGCCAGGCGAAGATGGTCGTGATGGGGCCCGCGGAACGCCCTGCCGGGCAGGCGGCGCCGACGATGACCCACCTCGTCGCGGGTGGCGCGGTGCTGTTCCTGCTGGTCGGCCTGTTCGGTCACTTGTTCGCGGCGCGGACGGACAAGCGGCTGCGCACGGAAGCCCAGATCACCTCGGCCCTCGGCACCGCGGTGCTCGGCGGGGTCGACGTGCCGGCGGCGCCCGTGGTCGACCAGCAGGAGACCAGGTCGTTCGGGCGGCGGCTGCTGGCGCTGGTGGTGTCCGACCAGCCGTGGCACGTCACCGAGCTGCCGCCCGCCGTCGACGAGACGGGCATGGAGATCCGCTACCGGCGGGTCGTCACCCGGCTACGTGAGCACCTGCCGACCGGCCCCGGCCGGATCCTGGTGCTGGTCGCCGACGACGACCAGGAAGCACGAACGGCCGCCGACCGGCTGGCCGAGTTCGGTAGTGAGACCCGGCTCGGGATGCGGGTCGAGGCGGTGTCGGCAGCGCGGCCGATCGTGCCGGACGACGGTGTCGCCGGCGTGCTGGTGGTCGTGACCGCCGGCACCAGGACCGCGTGGGAGCTGGTCGGTGTCACCGAGGCGTGCACCGACGCTGGCCACGAGCTGCTCGGGGTGGTCGTGACCCACCTGACCCAACCCGTCGACGAGGCGCCGAGAGCGCACGCCGACCCAGTGCTGGCAGGTGCCCAGTGAGCACGGAGACCACCACCGACGCGGCGCCGCCGGCGACCGCGTCCGGACCCCAGCACCTGCTGGACTTCTCGCGGCTGTTGGTCGCCGTCCGGCGCAGGCGCCGGATGTGGGTGACCTTCGCGTTGCTCGGCATGATCGGCGGCGGGCTGCTGACCGTGCTGATGCCGCCGACACCGACCGCGGTCACCAGGATCCTCGTCGTCCACGAACAGGACGGCCCGTCCGACGGCGGCAGCCTCATCCGCACCGACGTCGCGCTGCTGGACACGACCAGGATCGCGGCGGCCGCGCTGAAGGCCATCGGGTCGACGGAGCGGCCGGAGGAGTTCGTCAAGTCCTACGAGGTCGTCGGGCTCACCAACAACATCCTCGAGGTGTCGGTCGAGGCGCCGACCGGCGCGGAGGCGGCCAAGCGGGCCAAGGCGCTCGCGGACGCGTTCATCGCCGACCACGTCGGCCGCATCCAGCAGGCGGCGGCCGCGGAGGCGAAGGCGCTGACCGACCAGCGCGGCCAGGTCCAGAACGAGCTGACCGAGGTGAACGGCCAGATCTCCGGCGCAGAGGCGCAGGCACAGGCCGCCGCCGACGAGGCGAACGAGAACGGCGACGGGGAGGCCGGCGCACCCCCGCCGTTGCCGAACGCGGCCCAGCTCGACTCGCTCTACGCCCGCCGCGCCGAGCTGACCGACCAGATCTCCCAGCTCACCCAGCGGGCTGAGGAGGCCGGGCTCGGCGCGCCGAGGGTGTCGGCCGGCACCCAGATCGTCGACGCGCCGCGCCCCGTGCGGGCCTCCAGGAAGGTCGCCGGCGCCACCAACGGCGCCATCGGGTTCGCGCTGGGTCTCGTGCTCGGTGTCACGCTCGCAGCGGTCACCGGGGTCATCAAGGACCGGCCGGTGCTGCGCAAGGACATCGCGGAGAACCTCGGCGCCTCGGTCATCGCGCAGCTGCCGGGACGACGACGTTGGCTCGCCAGGTTCCTGCCGAACAAGAAGGTGGACGCGGAGCGCAAGCGGGTCGCGGCCACACTGGTCCGGCTGCTCAGGGCCGGCTCGAACCAGGTGTCGGTGCTGGAGCTCGGTGCGGGGAAGGTCGCGGCGGCGCTCGCCACCGACGTCGCGGCCGAGCTGGCCGCCGACCAGGCGGTCGCGCTGGTCGCCGACCCGGCGGACCGGATCACGCAGGAGCAGCTGCCGACCGGCACCGAGCACCCGGTGCGGGTGATCGGCGCGGACGACTCGCGGCCAGGTGAGCCGGGCGAGGCACGCATCGGCGTCGGCACGGTCGAGCCGGGCACCGCGTGGACCGACCTGCCGCACCTCGGCAGCGAGACGCTGCTGGTGGTGCGGGCCGGGCACACGCACACGGCATGGCTGCACACGGTGGCCCGCCAGCTCGCGGACGCCGGCATCCCGGTCGTCGGCGTGGTGCTGGTCGACCCGGACCCGAGGGACAAGAGCGACGGGACGCTGTGGAACGGCCTGCACACCGCGCTGCGCGGGCGGGCGCGGCACGGTCACGTCAACGGGGTCAACGGCGTCGCCACCGCCAAGAACGGGTCGAACGGGAAGAACGGGTCCAACGGCGTCGTCGCGGACCTGCCGACCAAGCGGTTCGCGCCGGTGTCGACGACCTCGGCGCCCACGGCGGCGGCGAAGCCGGTGCTGGCGCCCGCGCCGGTCGCGAAGCAGACCGCGCCGGCGTCCTCGGCCACGGAGTCGGTGCACGACCTGCCGACGAAGCGGTTCGCGCCGGTGCGGCCGCTCGAGACGGACGAGCTCAACCACCAGAACAAGGGCTGAGGGGCCATATGTGCGGCATCGCGGGTACCTATCTCTGGCCGGACGGCGGTCCGGTGACCGACCGGCTCACGAAGACCCTCGCGCACCGGGGGCCCGACGGGTCCGGCCGGTACACCCACCGCGCCGGCACGGGTGAGGTCCACCTCGGCCACCGGCGGCTGTCGATCATCGACCTTTCGGAGACCGGCGCGCAGCCGATGGTCGCGGAGGGGCTCGCGCTGACCTACAACGGCGAGCTGTACAACGCGCCAGCGCTGCGGCGTGAGCTGGAGTCGCACGGCGACCGGTTCTTCGGCACGTCGGACACCGAGGTGCTGCTGCGCGCGTGGCGGCGCTGGGGTGTCGACTGCCTGCCGAGGCTGCGCGGGATGTTCGCGTTCGCCGTGTTCGACGAGCGGACCGGTGAGGTCACGCTGGTCCGCGACCAGCTGGGCATCAAGCCGCTGTTCTACGTGCGGCGCGGAGACGGACTGGTGTTCGCGTCCGAGCTGAAGGCACTGGCCAACGAGCTGGGCGACCTGACCGTCGACAACGCGGCCATGGTGGCGTCGCTGCTGTACTACTGGGTGCCGGACAGCCGCTGCGCGTACCGGGAGGCCGAGAAGCTCGCGCCGGGCAGCTGGCTGCGGTGCCGGCCGGACGGCACCGTCGAGCACGGCACGTTCTGGTCGCTGCGGGACGTGGCCGCCGAGGCGCAGCACGTGTCCGATGTGGACCTCGGCGCGGTGGTCGAGGAGTCGACCAAGGCACACCTGCTCTCGGACGTGCCGGTCGCGACGTTCCTGTCCGGCGGGCTCGACTCCAGCTACCTGACCGCGCTCGCCGCCCGCCACCAGCCCGGGATCTCCGCGTACACCATCGGTTTCCGCGCCGAGGACGCGAAGTTCGAGGCGATGCCGGACGACCTGAAGTACGCGCGGATCGTGGCGGCGAAGTTCGGCGTCGACCTGAACGAGATCGAGATCGCGCCGAACGTCCTCGACCTGCTGCCGAAGATGACCTACCACCTCGACGAGCCCATCGGTGACCCGGCGGCCATCAACACGTTCCTCATCTGCTCGGCCGCGCGCGACGCCGGCGTGAAGGTGATGCTGTCGGGGATGGGCGCCGACGAGCTGTTCGCCGGCTACCGCAAGCACCTCGCGAACAAGCTCGCCCTGCAGTACCAACGGGTCCCCGGCCTGGTGCGCAGGCCGATCCAGTCCGTTGTGGACAGACTGCCGGTCGCGACGGCCCGCCGCGGCTACCGGTCGGTCCGGTTCGCGAAGCGGTTCCTTTCGTTCGCCGAGCTGCCGGAGGAGACCGCGTTCCGGCGCAGCTACACCATGTACGACCGGGCGGAGCTGACCGGACTGCTGAGCCCGGACCTGCGCGCCACGGTCGACGACGTGCTGACCGAGCACGCCGACACCTACCACGACAACGAGCTGTCCGACTTCGTGAACCGGATGTGCCTCGCCGACGCCAGGATGTTCCTGCCCGGGTTGAACCTCGCGTACACCGACCGGTCGAGCATGGCCGCGTCCACCGAGGTGCGGGTGCCGTTCGTGGACGTCGAGGTCGTGAAGGCGGCGTTCGCGATCCCTGGCCGGGAGAAGATCGTGCGCCGGCAGGGGAAGGTGGCGCTGAAGAAGGCCGCCGAGTCGATCCTGCCGAGCGAGATCGTGTACCGGCCGAAGGGGCTGTTCTCCGCGCCGCTGCGGGCGTGGATGAGCCGCGACCTCGCCCCGCTGGTGCGCGAGGTCGTCAACGACGGCGTGCTGGTCCGCGACGGAATCCTGCGGCGCGAGGCGTTGCAGCGGCTCGTCGACGAGGACGCGAGCGGTCAGCAGGACCGCGCCAAGCACCTCTGGCACGTGCTCACTCTCGAACACTGGTACCGGGCCGCCGTTTCGGCTTAGTAGAAGGAAATCGCCTTGAAGCAGGTTGTGCAGAACTACAAGAGCGGCGAGCTCGCGCTCCTCGACGTCCCGGCGCCGGCGTGCAAGCCCGGCGGGGTGCTGGTGCGCACGCAGTACTCGCTGATCTCCACCGGCACCGAGCTGATGAAGGTCTCCGAGGCGAGCAAGTCGCTGCTCGGCAAGGCGAAGGCGCGGCCAGACCAGGTCGCGAAGGTCATGCAGAGCGTCGCGACGAACGGGCTGTCGGCGACCTATCGCAAGGTGACCAGCAAGCTCGACTCGTACACGCCGCTGGGGTACTCGCTGTGCGGCGTCGTCACGGCGGTCGGCGCCGGCATCGATGACGTCGCGGTCGGGGATCTCGTCGCCTGCGCGGGGAACGAGCACGCACTGCACGCCGAGCTGAACTGGGTGCCGAAGAACCTGTACGCGAAGGTGCCCGCCGCTCTGTCGCCCCGGCACGCCGCCTTCGGGACTGTCGGCGCGATCGCGATGCAGGGGGTGCGGCGTGGTGAGCCCGCACTCGGTGACGTCGCGCTGGTCATCGGACTGGGGCTCATCGGTCAGCTGGTCGTTCAGCTGCTCGTGGCCTCCGGGGTGAAGGTCGTCGGGGTCGATCCGGATCCGTCACGGTGTGCGTTGGCGGAGTCGGTCGGGGCTTCGGTGTGTGCGGCGCCCGGGTCGGACGTCGTGCCGACCGCGGTGGCCGAGCTGACCAACGGGTTCGGGGTGGACCAGGTCTATCTCGCCGCCGGCGGGTCGACCAATGAGCCGGTGGAGTTGGCCGCCCGGCTGGCTCGCGACCGCGGGACGGTCGTCGACATCGGCAAGTGCAGTCTCAACCTGCCGTGGAACGCTTACTACGAGAAGGAACTGGACGTTCGGTTCTCGCGGTCCTACGGGCCGGGACGGTATGACCCTTCGTATGAACTAGAGGGTCGGGACTACCCGATCGGGTATGTGCGGTGGACCGAGCGACGGAACCTGGAGTGCTTCCTGGACCTCGCTGCCAGGAACCGTATCGACGTCGATCCGCTGATCACGCACATCGCGGAGTTCGACGACGCGGTGGAGACGTACCGCGCTTTGAACGAGGGCGAACTGAAGGCAGTGGCCGTCCTGTTCGGTTATCCACAGCCAGAGGAAGAGACCGAAGAATTGTCGGTGTCCGCTGGTAGCGTGGAAATCGGGGGGCCCCCGGCGGCACCAAAGGGACATTCGCTCGGTGTTGCCAGGGTGCGGAAGGCCGCCGTGCGCGTCGGGTTCATCGGGGCCGGCAACTACGCCTCCTCGATGTTGCTCCCGCATCTGGCCGAGAACGACCGCGTCGACCTGCACCGCGTGGTCACCACCTCCGCGCTCTCCGCGGCCAACGCCAAGCGGAAGTTCGACTTCACCAACGCCTCCACCGACCTCGACGACCTGCTCGACGACGACAGCATCGACGCCGTCTTCGTCGTCACGCGGCACAGTTCGCACGCCGAGCTGACGAACCGCGCGCTCCGCGCCGGCAAGGCGGTCTTCGTCGAGAAGCCGCTCGCGCTCACCGAGGCCGAGCTGGCCAGCGTGCTGGCGACCATCGCAGAGACCGGCAACGACCGCCTGCAGGTCGGCTTCAACCGGCGGTTCGCGCCGCTGCTGCACGAGGCCCGCCAGCAGTTCGGGCGGCGCATCGGGCCAGGGTCGGTCCGCTACCTCGTCAACGCAGGCCGCCTCGACGGCAACAGCTGGTACACCCAGGACGCCGAGGGCACCCGGTTCGCCGGCGAGGGCGGGCACTTCATCGACACCGTGTCCTGGCTGCTGGGCGACGACCCGATCTCGGTCTACGCCGCGGCCACCCCCGGTCAGATCGACCTGCAGACCGTCCTGCGCTACCCCGACGGCTCCACCGCCACCATCACCTACGCCACCAGCGGGTCGACCCAGTTCCAGAAGGAAACGATCGACATGACCGCCGACGGCAAGGTGTTGCGGTTCGACGACTTCGCCCGCGCCGCCGTCTACGCGCGCAAGAAGTGGACCAGCTCCCGCCTGCCCAAGGCCCGCGACAAGGGGCAGGCCGCCGAGCTCGCCGCCTTCGTCATGGCGGTCCGGGACGGCGGACCGATGCCTGTGCCGGTCGAGTCGCTCGCCGCGACGACCCTGGCGACGCTGGCCGTGGAGACCAGTCTCGGCGCCGGCGCGCCGGTGCGGATCGAGGTGCCAGCCGCGGTTCTGGTCGGACAACCGACGTGAGGCCGACCTGGTACCTGCGCAGGCTGTCGCGGATGGGCCCCCGCGAGGTGGCCGCCCGCGCGGTCGTCGCGGCCAGGATCCACCGCTGGCGGCGGGTCCTCGAAGAAGCAGGCGCGGCCGGCGCGATGACCGCGGTGTGGTTGCCGCGCCGCCGGTTCATCCCCGTCCTGCCCGACCAGGCGCTGGCCGACGTGCCGGCCGCGGCGCGGAAGAAGCTGCTCGCGACCGCCGACGAGCTGATGGCGGGCCGCGCGGAGTACTTCGGCGTCGCCAGGGACGACATGGTCGCGCCGGACTGGTCGTGGGACCCCAGGACCGGCCGCAACGCGCCGACCGACCGGTACGCGTTCGACATCCCCTACCGGGACGAGCGCGCGGTCGGCGACATCAAGCAGCTGTGGGAGCCGAGCCGCCACCAGCACCTCACGATCCTCGCCGCCGCCTACGCGCTGACCGGCGAGGAGCAGTACGCCGACCGGGTCGCCGAGCACCTGCGGTCGTGGTGGGCGGCCAACCAGCCGCTGCGTGGCGTGCACTGGGTCAGCGGCATCGAGCTGGGCATCCGGCTCATCTCCTGGGTCTGGATCCGCAGGCTGCTCGACCGCTGGTCCGGCGCCGCCGACCTGTTCGAGGACAACCCCGAGGCACTGCACCAGATCTGGCACCACCAGCGCTGGCTCGCCGCGCTCGGCAGCCACGGCTCGTCCGCCAACAACCACGTCATCGCCGAGGCGGCCGGCCAGCTGGTCGCGGCGTGCGCGTTCGACTGGTTCCCCGAGTCGCCGGGCTGGCGCGCCGCCGCCATGCGGCTCCTCGACGACGAGCTGCACAACAACACGTTCGCGTCCGGGCTGAACCGCGAGCTGGCCACCGAGTACCACGGCCTGGTCATGGAGCTGGGGCTCGCGGCAGCGGTCGAGGCCGACGCGGCCGGGGTCAGCGTCCCGGACACGACCTGGCTGGTCCTGCTGCGGATGGCCGACACCCTCGCCGCGATCGTCGACGTGAAGCTGCACCCGCCGCGCCAGGGCGACGCCGACGACGGGCACGGCCTGATCGTCGACGGCGCGGACGGCAACCGCTGGGCGAGCCTGCTGCACACCGCCGACGTGCTGTTCGGCCGGCAGAGCTGGTGGCCGGCGACCCCGGCGGACGACGTGCGCACCCCGCTGCTCGCCACGCTGACGAACGGCCCGAAGATCGACACGATCCGCCCGGCGGAACGGCCTGGTCACCTCGCCGACGCCGGCATGACCATCCTGCGCACCGCGCCGGGCGACGACGAGATCTGGGCGCGCTGCGACGGCGGCCCGCACGGCTTCCTGTCGATCGCCGCGCACGCGCACGCCGACGCGCTGTCGCTCGAGGTCCGGCACGGCGGCGTCGACGTGCTCGCCGACCCCGGCACCTACTGCTACCACGGGCAACCGGAGTGGCGCGGCTACTTCCGCTCCACCATCGGCCACAACACGCTGCAGCTGGACACCAAGGACCAGTCCACCTCCGGTGGCCCGTTCATGTGGATCCGGCACGCGCGCACGAAGGTGCTGGTGGCGCAGGCGTCCGACCACGGCCCGTGCCGGTGGACCGCGGAGCACGACGGCTACGCCAAGGGCCGCGAGCCCGCCGTGCACCGCAGGGCCGTCCACCTGGACCGGGAGCGGCACGAGCTCACCGTGTACGACGAGGTGTTCGCGCCGGTCGTGCACACGTGCCGGCTCGCGTACCACCTCGGTCCCCAGGTCGAGGCAGCCGTCGAGGGCAACACGGCGAAGCTGTCCTGGCCGGACCACACCGCGGAGCTGGCGCTGCCGAGCGACCTGACCTGGGCCGTCCACCGCGGCGAGGAGAACCCGCCGCTCGGCTGGTACTCGCCGTCCTTCGGCCGCCGCGAGCCCTCGACGACCCTGATCGGCACCGGCCGCGCTGGCGGTGGCCGGCCGGGGCCGTTCATCACCGTGCTGCGTTTCCACCGCTAGTTCCCTGCTGTCCCCGGAGGTTCTCGTGCACACGCGACCGTGGTCCCCTGCCCGGCGGTTGCTGCTGGTCGCCGTGCTGCCGATGGTCCTCGCCGCGTGCACGGCCGCGCCGGCGCAGGACGAGGAGCCGGACGCTGACGCGCCGGGCCGCACCATCGCCGCGGTGTGCGGGCACACCAAGCCAGGCCCGGACGAGCCGCCGCCCGGCGCGGTCGAGGTGGAGCCTGGGGTGGACGCGGACCTGACCGCGAAGACCGAGGAGAACCCGCCGGGCACCACGTTCTGGCTCGCGCCGGGCACCCACACGCTCAGCACGGACGAGTACGGCTCGGTGACCCCGAAGGACGGCAACAGCTACCTCGGCGCGCCCGGCGCGGTGCTCGACGGCCGCGACACCAACAAGTACGCGTTCGTGTTCGACGCCACCGACGTGACCATCCGCGGCCTCACCATCCGCGGCTTCGAGGCGCCACCCAACGAGGGCGTGGTGAACCACGACTCCGGCGACGGCTGGGTCATCGAGGACAACACGATCGAGAAGAACGGCGGCGCGGCCATGATGGCCGGCTCCCGCCAGCAGGTGCGCGGGAACTGCCTGCGCGACAACGGCCAGTACGCCATCAACGCGTACAAGGCCGGCGAGCTGACCGACCTCGTCGTCGAGGGCAACGAGATCACCGGCAACAACACCGACGACTGGGAGTCCAAGATAGACGGTTGCGGCTGCACCGGCGGGGTGAAGTTCTGGGCGGTCGACAAGGCCGACATCCGCAACAACTGGGTGCACGACAACCGGGGCGCCGGGCTGTGGGCCGACACCAACAACAACGACTTCCTCATCGAGCACAACGTGATCGAGGACAACGACGGTCCCGCGATCTTCTACGAGATCAGCTACAACGCGATCATCCGGGACAACACCCTGCGCCGCAACAACATCGTGGAAGGTCGCAACTTCGCCGACCGGGGCGACAGCTTCCCGTCGGCCGCGATCTACATCTCCGAGTCCGGCGGCGAACCGAGGGTGCCGGCACGCACCGACAAGCTCGAGATCTACGACAACATCATGACCGACAACTGGTCCGGCATCACCCTGTGGGAGAACGCGGACCGGTTCTGCAACAGCGCGGCCAACACGTCGGGCGGCTGCACGCTGCTGGTCACGGACGCGGACCGGTGCTCGCCGCCGAACATCTCGAAGGACCCGCTGTTCGACGACTGCCGGTGGAAGACCCAACGGGTCGACATCCACGACAACCGGTTCGCCGTCGACACCAGGAAGATCGGCTGCAACGCGCTGTGCGCGCGGATGGCCGTGATCTCCAACTACGGCACCTACCCGGACTGGTCGCCCTACCAGGCCGACACGGTGCAGCAGTCGATCACCTTCACCCAGGACAACCGGTGGCACGACAACAGCTACTCCGGTCCGTGGACCTTCATCGCGAAGGAGACCGGCCGGGTCATCCACCCGGCGCAGTGGCAGTCCGCGCCGTACTCGCAGGACAAGCAGAGCACGTTCGTCCAGTCGGGCGGCTGAGGAGAACCCGTGAACGAGACCGACGTCCAGACCTTCTGGAACGCGCACCCGTGCGGCGACCACATCGTCGGCGGGCTGCGGCAGGAGTTCGCCGACGACTACGAGCGGTTCTTCGCCGCCTACGACAAGTGGCGCTACGACCAGGAGGGGCACATCCCCGCCTGTCTCGACCGGTACCCGTGGCAGGGCAAGAAGGTCCTGGAGATCGGGCTGGGCCAGGGTGCGGAGTCCGAGCAGCTGATCCGGCGCGGCGCCCGCTGGTCCGGTCTCGACCTGACCGCCGAGTCGGTGGCGCGGGTCGGCGCCCGGCTGTCCATCCGGGACCTGCCGCACGACGACCTCGAGCAGGGGTCGGCACTCGCGATCCCGTATCCGGACAACAGCTTCGACTTCGTGTTCAGCCACGGCGTGCTGCACCACATCCCGGACATCGACACCGCGCAGTCGGAGATCCACCGCGTGCTCAAGCCTGGCGGGACGCTCGTCGCGATGCTGTACGCGCGGCGGTCGCTGAACTTCCAGGTCAGCATCCGCGTGGTGCGCCGGGCGGTGCTGGCGGGCGCGTACCCGTTCCGCCGGTTCGTGCGTGGCGACGGGATGCTGCGCCAGCACCTCGACAACGCGGCCGAGGTCGGCCTGCGGAACTACCTGTCGATCGAGAACTTCACCCACCGCAACACCGACGGGCCGCTGAACCCGTTCGCGCGGGTGTACTCGGTGCCCGAGGTCGAGAAGGACTTCCCGAAGTTCCAGGTCACCGAGTCGTTCCAGCGGTACATGCACGCCCCGCCGCTGCCGGTGCACGGCCTCCCGTTCGGTGACCGGCTCGGCTGGCACCTCTGGGTCACCCTCCAGGCGCGCCCATGAACCTCGCCCCGTCGCGGACCTTCCTGCCCCAGCGGACGTCTCCTCGT
>Ga0272482_10000530_pt1 | contig 11969 bp, 13 predicted proteins | sample RVTome_8_FD_192427 | JGI IMG/M metagenome (GOLD analysis project Ga0272482, IMG submission 192427) | Soil microbial communities from uranium-contaminated site in the Upper Colorado River Basin, Wyoming, United States - RVT160D0 (version 2) ...
CGTTCGACGAGCTCTCGCTGCGGGAGCTGGTGCGCAATGACGGGGCGGGCACCGAGGTGGTCGACCCGTTCATGCCGCAAGGGCGGTTGCCGCTCATCGGGGCGTACTGCTTCCCGAAGTCCGCGAGCGACATGTTGCCCACGTTCAACAACGCGCTGCGTGATCTGCACGAGAGCGGTGACTGGGGCGCGATGGTGGCGCCGTTCGGTCTCACGGAGTTCAACGCGCCGCCAGACGACCTGACCGCCGAGAAGGCGTGCGCGGGAGGCTAGTGCCGCCGGCTCGAGGCGATCGGGCACCCGGGCGACGGGTGTTCCGAAGTGGACAAGGTGCTCACCGGGGTATGTCTCGGTTGCCTAACGGACTCCCGTGACCTCATGTCGGACTTTGACCTGCCACAACGTCGCCCCCTACGTTGAGTTGCCATCGAGACGCGACACACGCCGAGCGAACGCATGTGAGGACACGACGATGGCGATGGGTAACTGGACACGACGGGACTTCTTCAGGTTCGGCGCGGTCGCCGGCACCGCCGTCATCGGCGGTCCCGCACTGCTGACGGCCTGTTCCGAGGTGCCGCAGGGCGGCTCCGGTGAGGGCGGCACGCTCCAGCGCATCAGAGAAGCCGGGACGATCAAGGTGGGCATCGCGGGGGAGGTCCCCTACGGCTACACCGACGGTGGCGAGGTCACCGGTGAGGCGCCCGAGGTGGCCAAGGCGGTGTTCAAGGCGATCGGCGTCGACAAGGTCGAGGCCACGCAGGTCGAGTTCGGGCAGCTGATCCCGGCGCTGAACGCGGGCCAGTTCGACATGGTCGCCGCCGGGATGGCCATCCTGCCGGAACGCTGCGAGAACGCCGCGTTCTCCAGCGTCGACTACGTCACGCCGACCGCGTTCATGGTGCCGAAGGGCAACCCGGAGGGGGTCAAGAACTTCGAGGACGTGAAGGCCAAGGGCCTCACGGTCGCGGTCCTGTCCGGGACGATCGAGCAGGCCGTTGCCAAGGCGACCGGCATCGCCGACGCCAACATCCAGCCCTACGACGGCCAGCCGGAGCTCTTCCAGGCACTCCAGGACAACCGTGCCTACTGCGGTGCGCTCACCGACATCTCGCTGCGGGAGCTGCTCAAGAACAACCCGGGTGTGCCGTTCGAGGTGACCGACGGCTTCGTGCCGGTGCTCGACGGCAAGGAACAGATCCAGGCCGGTGGGTTCGTCTTCCGCAAGGGCGAGACCGACCTGGTCGATGCCTTCAACACGGAGCTGGACAAGCTGCACGAGAGCGGCGACTGGCTGCAGATCGTCACGCCGTTCGGCTTCACCGAGGACAACCTGCCGCCGGACGACGTGACCACGGCGAAGCTCTGCGAGGGCTCCTGAGCACCCGGTCCGGGTAGGCGAACGTCGTGTTCGACAATCTGCCGCTGTTCGTCAGCACGGTCGCGGAAGGACTGCTGCTCACGGTCGAGGCCACCGTCGGCGGCATCCTCATCGCGACCGTGCTGTCGTTCGTGTTCGGTCTCGCGATGCTGTCGAGGTCGCGGACGGTCCGCGTGCTCGCGCGGATCTACGTCGAGATCTGGCGCGGCACCTCCGAGGTGGTCCAGCTGCTGTGGATCTACTTCGTGCTGCCGGTGCTGGTCGGCTACCGCGTCGTCCCACTGGTCGCGGGCATCGTGGTGCTCGGCCTGAACTTCGGCGCCTACGGTGCGGAGATCGTCCGCGGCGCGGTGCGGTCGGTGGCGAAGGAGCAGTACGAGGGCGCCATCGCGCTGAGCCTCTCGCCCGCGCAGCGGATGCGGCGGGTGATCCTGCCGCAGGCGTTGGTGGAGATGGTGCCGCCGTTCAACAACCTGTTCATCCAGCTGCTCAAGGGCAGTGCGCTGCTGACGATCATCTTCGTGCACGAGATGACCTACCAGGCGCGTGAGGTGTTGATCGACCGGCACATCGACCAGGCGTGGCTCATCTGGACGATCGTGCTGCTGTTCTACCTGGCACTGTCGATCCTGATCACCATCGGGATGCGGGCGCTGGAACGGTGGGCGGGCAAGCTGGTCGGCCGTAAGCCGTCGAAGACCACGAGCTTCGTGTCCATGGTGCTCCGCTCGCGGACACACCGTCCGACGGAGGTGTCGCCGTGAACGACGAGTTCTGGCAGTGGGACTACTTCTGGGAGGTCTTCCCGACCGTCGTCGGTGACGGACTGCTGATCACGCTGCAGGCCACCGTCTACGGGTCGATCATCGCCTACGTACTCGGCCTCGTGTTCGCGCTCCTGCGGCGCTCGCCCATCCGGGTCGTGAGCACCGTGACGTGGGCGATCATCGAGTTCATCCGCAGCACGCCCCTGCTCGTGCAGATCTTCTTCCTGTTCTTCGTGTTCCCGGACTTCGGCATCAGGTTCGACGCCCTCACCACCGGGGTGATCGCGCTCGGCCTGCACTACGCGACCTACGCCGCCGAGGTCTACCGGGCGGGGATCGAGGCCGTGCCGGTGGGGCAGTGGGAGGCGGCGACCGCACTGAGTCTGCCCCGGGCACGCACGTGGCGCGCGGTGATCCTGCCGCAGGCCATCCCGCGCGTGCTGCCCGCGCTCGGCAACTACACGATCTCGATGCTGAAGGAGACCCCGCTGCTGCTGGTGATCGGCGTGACGGACATCGCCGGTGCGGCCTTCCAGCAGGGCTCTGCCGCGTTCCGGTACGTCGAGCCGATCACGATCGCGGGCATCCTGTTCCTCGTGCTGAGCTACTCGGCATCCCTACTCGTTCGATGGTTGGAGCGTCGTGTCGGAACCGTCCACTGAGGACTTCATGATCCGGTTCGAGGACGTGGTCAAGCGGTTCGGCGACCACGTGGTGCTCGACGGGCTGAACTTCACCGTCGCACCGGGAGAGTTCGTCACGCTGATCGGGCCGAGCGGCTCTGGCAAGACGACGATCCTGCGGCTGCTCATGACCCTCGAACAGGTCAGCAGCGGCACCATCCACGTCGGTGACGAGTGCCTGTCGCACGTCCGGCGCGGCGAGAAGCTGGTGCCGGCGGACGAGAAGCACCAGCGCCAGGTGCGCAAGCGCATCGGCATGGTGTTCCAGCAGTTCAACCTGTTCCCCAACATGAAGGTGCTGCAGAACCTCACCGAGGCGCCGATCCGCGCGCTGGGCCTTTCGCGCGCCGAGGCCGAGGAGCGGGCGCACGAGCTGCTGGAGCTGGTCGGGCTGTCCGACAAGGTGAACGCGCATCCGACGCAGCTGTCCGGCGGGCAGCAGCAGCGGGTGGCGATCGCGCGGGCGCTCGCGATGCGGCCGGACGTGCTGCTGCTGGACGAGGTCACCTCGGCGCTGGACCCGGAGCTGGTCGCGGGTGTGCTCGCGCTGTTGAAGGACATCGCGAACACCACGGACATCACGTTCCTGTGCGTCACCCATGAGATGGGCTTCGCGCGCGACGTGTCCGACCGGGTGATGATGTTCGACAACGGTCACGTCCTGGAGGACGCGCCGCCGGACAAGCTGTTCAGCGAGCCCGACCACCAGCGGACGCGGGACTTCCTGAGCGCGGTGCTGGAGCGCGGCTAAGGTCGGGTCATGGAGCACATCACGGTCAAGGAGGACGGTGACACCGTCCGGATCACCATGAACCGGCCGGCCAGGCGGAACTCACTGTCCTACGAGCACCTCACGGAGCTGCTGTCCGCGTTCGAGGACGCCGGTGACTCCGCCGCGACCGGCATCGTGCTGGCCGGCGAGGGCCCGGTGTTCTCGGCGGGGCACGACTTCGGCGACGTCGCGGCACGGGACCTGATGGGTGTCCGTGACCTGTTGACGCTGTGCACCGCGTTGATGAAGACGATCCAGTCGGTGCCGCAGGTGGTGGTCGCGCGGGTGCACGGTCTCGCGACGGCGGCGGGCTGTCAGCTGGTGGCGACCTGCGACCTCGCGGTCGCCGCCGAGTCGGCGGGTTTCGCGCTGCCCGGCGGCAAGGGCGGCTGGTTCTGCCACACCCCGGCGGTGCCGGTGGCCCGCTCGGTCGGGCGGAAACGCCTGATGGAGATGGTGCTGACCGGCGACACCATCGACGCCGCGACCGCGCTCGACTGGGGCCTGGTGAACCGGGTCGTGCCGGACGCCGACCTGGACACGGCGGTCGACGAGCTGCTGGCCAGGGCGACCAGGGGCAGCCGGGCCGGCAAGGGCCTCGGCAAGCAGACCGTCTACGCCCAGCTGGACCGGCCGGAGGCGGACGCGTACGCGATCGCGCTGGAGGTCATGGCCGCGGCGTCGCAGCTTCCTGGTGCCCGGGAGGGGATGGCGGCGTTCCTGGAGAAGCGGAAGCCGGAGTGGCCGGACTGAGGATGCCGGCGGCCGCGACCGCGACCACACAGAAGCCGACGATCAGCAGGAACGTCATGTTCAGCGGCATCAGCGCGGTCAGCGGGCCGATCACCGCCGGTCCGGCAAGCATGCCGAGGTAGCCGAGCCCGGCGACCCTGGACACGTTGACGCCCGCGTACTCGCGGTCGGCGTGGCCCGCCGCGCTGAACAGCTGCGGCACCGTCCCGGACAGCCCGATGCCGAACAGCGTCCAGCCCACCAGTGCGACCGGGACCGTGTCCGTCAGCGACGCGATGAGCAGCCCGACCGCGGCGATGGCCCCGCCGTACCGGACGACCGCGACCGGCCCGAACCGCTGGACCACGCGGTCGGTGAGCAGCCTGCCGATGGTCATGGCGGCCGCGAACACGCCGTACGCGAAGGCGGCGGTGGCCTCCGGCGCGTCGAGGACCGTGCGCAGGTGCAGCACACTCCAGTCGTTCGCGACGCCCTCGGACAGCATGAGCAGCATCGCGAGCCCGGCGAGCGCCCAGATGCGGCCGGGGGTGCGCCTGCGCTTCTTCTTCGGCTCGTCCGTCGTCGCGGCGGCCTGCTGCGGCGGGGCCTTGCGCAGGAGCATGGGTGTCGCGGCGACCGCGGCGGCGAGGGTGAGCCCGGCGGTCAGCGCGAACGTCGTGACCGGGGACCAGCCCCAGCTGAGCGTGCGGGCGCCGGCCACCGCGGCGAGGAACCCGCCGACCGACCAGACGGCGTGGAACGCGGACATGATCGTGCGCCCGTAGGCGTGTTCGACCTCGACGGCGTGCGCGTTCATGCTGACGTCGAGACAGCCGTTGCCGAAGCCGAGCGCCAGCAGCGCGGCGCCGAGTGCGAGCCCGCTGGTGGCGAGGCCGGGCAGGATCACCGCGGTCGTGCACAGCAACGCGCTGACCGGCACGACCAGGTGCGGCCCGAACCGGTCGGTCAGTGGGCCCGCGATCTGCATGCCGGCGAACGCGCCACCGCCGAGCAGCAGGAGCAGCAGTCCGAACGCGGCGTGGTCGACGCCGGCGCGCTGCTCGATGACCGGGATGTGGACCACCCACATGCCGATCACGAACCCGTTGAGGGCGAAAAAGGCAAAGGTCGCTACCCGAGCACGTACTGGCACACTTCGAACATAGCTGATGTTCGTTCGGTTGCGCTACGCACTATTATCGTGTTCGTGAGCACAGAGCGGTTGCGGATGATCGTGGACGCCACCCGGGATGCCGGGGAGATGAGCGTCGCCTCGCTCGCCGACCTGACCGGCGCGTCGGAGATGACGATCCGGCGGGATCTCGAGGTGTTGGCCGGGCAGGGTGTCCTCGCCAGGTACCGGGGCGGGGCGCGGAGCCTGCTGTTGCGTGGCGAGGAGCCGCCGTACGCGTTGCGAGCGGGGGAGGGGGTCGCTGCGAAGCGCCGGATCGCCGAGCAGGTGGCGTCGATGCTGGCCGACGGCGAGTCGGTGGTGCTCGACAGTGGCACGACGTGTGTCGCCGTCGCCGAGGTCCTGCGGGAGCGCAGGCTGACGGTGATGCCGCTGTCCCTGCACGCGGCCAACGCGTTGGTCGGCGCTCCGTCGCTGACGCTGTTGATCCCCGGCGGCGCGCCCCGACCGGGGGAGCTGGCGTTGACGGGCCCGCTGACCGAGGCGTCACTGGCCGCGCTGCGATTCGACACGGCGATCATCGGCTGCTGCGGGCTGACCGTGGCCAACGGCGTGACGGGGTACGACCTCGCCGACGCCGCGGTGAAGCGGGCCGCCATGCGGGCGGCGAACCGGGTGATCGCGGTGGCCGACGCGTCGAAGTTCACCCGTACCGCGCTGGCCGTCGTCGCGCCGGTGTCCGAACTGGACCTGGTGGTGACCGACGTCGACGCGCAGGCCGACGAGGTGGCCGGACTACGTGCCGCCGGGATCGTGGTGCACCAGGCATGACGAAGCCGGCTCGGCGCGGTGGCCGAGCCGGCTGTCACCCCCCCCGGGGGTCAGGCGTCCTGGCGTTTGCGTGCCCCCACCGCCAGGATCACCAGACCGGCCAGTGCCAGGCAGACGGCCACCGCCACCTGACCGCCCGCCGGCACGACGTACCGCACCAGGAACCAACTCCTGTTGCCGTCCGCGATGGCGTTGATCGCACCGCCGACGCCCTGGATGCACAGGATGATGCCGAGCGCCTCCGTGAACCACTTCATCGCAATCCCCTCCCGTTCGTCACCGTGGTCATGGATGTCCACAGTGGACCTGCCGCGAACCAGATCGCCGTGATGATCCCGATGCGGAACATCCAGCCGCCCGGTCCCCACAACGCCTCGGTCTGTGCCGGCGTCGCCACCACGAAGGACAGCAACGCCATCGCGGCGCAGGCGATCACGCCGCCGAGCACGCACTTGCCCCACTCCCGCCACTCGTGCCGCACCTTCGCCGCGCCCTTGGGTTTGACCGGTTTCGGGCCACCCGCGAACCGGTGCGCGACCCGCTGGTCGGCCCACCGGATGACGCTGTGTCCGAACGCGACACTGAAGCCCAGGTACACCGCGCCGAGACCGTGCACGCCGGTCGCCTCGCCGCCGCCACGCAGGTCGACGACCGTGAACGCGAGCAGTGCGAGGTCGAGCACGGGCGTGCTCACCAGCAGCGCGACGCTGACCCGTGGCCAGCGCAGCAGGTAGCGCGCCGCCAGGCCCGCCGCCAGCATGACCCAGAAGCCGATTTCGCAGACGATGATCGCCACCGCCAGCGGGTTGATGTCCTCCACGCCGACAACGGTGCCGCGCCGCGCCGCCGCTGTCGTCGGCTGGCCGAAGCACCGCGTGGTCATCACTTCGACGGACCCGGGGCCACCCGTTCGTCCGACGGCGGCGTGCCGGCGGTGTGCTGTGATGGGGGTGTGAACCCTACGGTCGAGCGGCTGCGTGCGTGGGTGCTGCCGCGTGCGGCGGTGCTGCAGGCCGTCCTGCTGTTCGGGCTCGGGACGGTCATCCTCGCGTCCGGGCTGCCGATCCTCGGCTGGGCAGCGCCGGATCCGCTGCCACAGAGCCATCCGCTGCGACTCGTGTCGCTCGCGGTCCTGTGTGGCGCGGAGTTGCTGCGAGTGCGCGCGCCCGGTGTCGGGCTGACGATCGGGCTCGTCGTCGCCGGGACCGAGGTGTACTACGGAGTGACGCTCGCGACCGTCCTCGTGTTCACGGACCTGCTGTTCGCCGCGACGTTGTACGGATCGCGGCGCACGCACCGGATCGTCGTGTGGGGCACCGGGGCGGTGGTGCTCGTGCTGGTGGTCGTGTCGATCACGTCGACGCACGACCTGCGCGGGGTGGTCACGCGGATCCTGCAACTGTGCAGCATTCCGGTCATCCCCGTGTGGTGGGCGGTGAACGTGCGCCAGCACCGGGAGACCGCCGAGGCGCAACGCGCGCGGGCCGACCAGCTCGCGAAGATCAACGAGCTGGACCGCAACGCGGCCGTGCAGGCCGAGCGGTCCAGGATGGCGCGGGACCTGCACGACGTGATCGCCGGGCACCTGTCTGCCATCGCCATCCAGTCGTCGGCCGTGCTGTCCATGGTGGACGGTGAGCCGGCCGCGATGCGCAGGGTGTTGCGGTCGGTGCGGGAGAACAGCGTCCAGTCGCTGACCGAGATGCAGGCGATGATCCGGCTGCTGCGTGCCGACGAGTCCGATGTGGAGCGGACGGCGCCCGCTCGGCTGCGGGACATCGCGCAGCTGCTGGACTCCGCGCGGGCGGCGGGCCTCGAGGTCGACGCGGCCACCGACGTGGCGGCGGACCTGCCGGTGGCGGTGGACCTTTCGGCGTACCGGATCGTGCAGGAGGCGCTCACCAACGTGGTGAAGCACGCGCCCGGCGCGCGTGCCTCCGTGACGGTCGGTCGCCGGGACTCGACACTGGTCGTCGAGGTGACCAACGAGCGGACCGGCGTACGGCCGGCCGGTGGCGGCGGGCACGGGCTGCTGAACATGCGGGAACGGGCGCAGGCCGTCGGCGGGGTGCTGGAGGCGGGGCCGCACGAGCGGCTGTGGCGGGTGCGGGCCGAACTTCCGGCGGCCACCGAACAGGAGAACACGTGACCATCAGGGTGTTGATCGCCGACGACCACGCTGCCATCCGGGCCGGGTTGACGATGATCCTCGACAGCGCGCCCGGCATCGAGGTGGTCGCGGAGGCCGAGGACGGCGCCGCCGCCGTGCGCAAGGCGACCGCACTGCGGCCGGACGTCGTGCTGATGGACGTCCGCATGCCCGGCACCGACGGGTTGGCGGCGACCCGGCAGGTGATCGACGCCGGTCTCGCGCAGGTGATCGTGCTGACCACGTTCGACATGGACGAGTACGTGTACGGCGCGATGCGGGCGGGGGCGGCCGGGTTCCTGCTGAAGTCGGTGGACGCGCCGCGGCTCGTGGAGTCGGTCCGGCTGGTCGCCGCCGGTGACGGCGTCATCGAACCGAGTGTCACCCGAAGGCTGATGGCCACGTTCGCGACCGCCGCGCCCGCGCCGGCCCCACCCGGCCTCGACGACCTGACCCAGCGGGAGCACGACGTGCTGGTGTGCCTCGGTGAGGGGCTGTCGAACCAGCAGATCGCACGCAGGCTCGGCGTCGGCGAGGCGACCGTGAAGACGCACGTGTCGAGGGTGCTCACCAAGCTCGACCTGCGGTCCCGCGTGCAGGCGGCGGTGCTCGCGAAGGACGCCGGGCTGGTCGGCTAGCCTTCTTCGGTGCGTCTCGTGATCGCTCGCTGCCAGGTCGACTACGCCGGCCGGCTCACCGCCCACCTGCCCATGGCGACCCGGTTGCTACTCGTCAAAGCCGACGGTTCGCTGTCCGTGCATTCCGACGACCGCGCGTACAAGCCGCTGAACTGGATGAGCCCGCCGTGCTGGCTCACCGAGGACGGCAACAAGTGGACCGTCACGAACAAGGCGGGGGAGAAGCTGTTCATCACCCTGGAGGAGATCCTCCACGACACGGCGCACGAGCTGGGCGCCGAACCTGGCCTGGTCAAGGACGGGGTCGAGGCTCATCTGCAGGAGTTGCTCGCCGAGCACATCACCACGCTGGGTGACGGGTACTCGCTCATTCGGCGCGAGTACATGACTGCCATCGGGCCGGTGGACATCCTCTGCCGTGACTCCGGTGGGGCCACGGTCGCCGTGGAGATCAAGCGCCGGGGCGAGATCGACGGGTCCGATTCTACCGAAGGAACCGCTTCGCGACGCCCACGACACTGGGCGGTGGAGATCAAACGCAAGGCCACGATCGATGCCGTTGAACAACTCTCTCGCTACGTAGAGCTACTAAACCGTGACTCTCTACTAGCTCCGGTGGGCGGGATCCTGGCCGCCCAGACGATCGTGCCGCAGGCTCGCACGTTGGCCGAAGATCGCGGGTTCCGCTGTCACGTGATCGACTACGACGCCCTGCGGGGTATCGAGAGTGATGATCTTCGGCTCTTCTAGCCAGCAGCAGGGAGTCGAGCCCTGCTGTGTGCGTCGCTGTGTAACTCGACACACGCGGTGCGCTTACTGTGACCTGCGGCGTTGGGTCCCCGGGCGAGCGGAATACTGCCTGTGAGGAGGCTCTCAATCGGCGTACACTCGCTGCCATGTGAGCCCGGCACACTGGGCCCCGACCTTCCTCGGAGGCGCAGATGCGCATCCTTCCTCAGGTCCCGCCGACCCCTGAACAGTTGACGATCATGCGGTACTCCGGCCCCGGGACCTCCCTGATCAAGGGGGCAGCAGGTAGTGGCAAGACCACAACCGCGCTGTTGCGGCTCAAGATGCAGTGCAGCCAACGGCTCCTGCGTCGTGATCGTTTGGGCAGCCCCGAGCCGGTGCGAGTACTCGTCCTAACCTATAATCGGACCTTGAGTGGTTATGTTCGGGAGTTGGCTGCTCAGCAGGTCGCTGATCATGACGAACTTCAATTAGAGGTGCAGACCTTCGGCAAGTGGGCCAAGGACCTGGTGGGAGTCGACTCGGATCTCATCGTCGACCGGTTCGGCATGGAAGCGATGTTGGCTCCCCTGGTGCGGACAGTGCCGGGCGAGAACGGCTTCCTCATCGACGAGGTGGAGTACCTGCTGGGCCGCTTCCCGCCCGACCACCTTGACGTCTACGTTCCCACCAAGAGGGAGGGGCGAGGCTTGAGTCCGCGCATGGAGCGAACCGTGCGTGAGCGGCTGCTCGCCGAAGTGGTGGAGCCCTACCAGCTTCTCAAGGCGCAGCGGGGCGTGATGGATTGGAACGACATCGCGGTGGCAGCAGGCGGTCGAGGAGGTGTCGTCCCGTGGGACGTCATCGTCGTTGACGAGGCTCAGGACTTCGCGGCCAACCAAGTGCGGGCGATCTTGCAGCACGCCGCTCCGCTGGCATCGGTCACCTTCGTAATGGATGCCGCACAGCGCATCTACCCGCGCTTCTTCTCCTGGCGCGAGGTCGGCGAGACGGAGTTCGCGGGTGGCAGGCACGTTCTGAGGACGAACTACCGCAACACCCGGGAAATCGCTGCCTTCGCGCAGCCGCTCGTCGAGGGTTTGCAGCTCGACGGAGACGGACAGATTCCCGACTTCACTAGCTGTGTCCGCAGCGGCCCGTTGCCGGTGATCGTCGCCGGCAGGTACAGCCAGCAGATCAACTTCATCCTGAACCGATTGATCAAGACGGTTGACTTCGAGAAGGAGTCAGTTGCCTTCCTGCAGCCGAAGGGTGGGGGCTGGTTCAGCGACCTGCGCAGCCGACTGCAGGCCGCTGGCCTTCCGTACGCCGAGCTCACGCGGGCCAGCGTCTGGCCGCGAGGCCCCGAGGCTGTCGCACTGTGCACCTTGCACTCCGCCAAAGGGCTGGAGTTCGACCACGTGGTGCTTCCAGGACTGAACCAGCAGGTGACCCCGCACGGCCAGGAAGAGGGTGACGTGCACCTCGACGCGCTTCGCCGGCTGATTGCGATGGGGCTTGGCCGAGCTCGTACATCCGTCCACATTGGCTTCAAGCCGAGTGATCCGTCGACGATCCTTGGCATGTTCAAGCCTGACACTTACCAGCTGGTGACACTGTGACCGGCATGGTTGGCCAGGAGTCCACTTCCTCCGGTGACGACACCCCCGCTACCGATGAAGCGGTCGTCGCCTACGCCCGGGGCCGCGGCATCTCAGAGGTGCTCCATTTCACGACCGATTCCGGGCTCGTCGGCGTGGCGGCAACCGGCGCGCTGCAGGCACGAGACCTGTTGAGGGAAGAGCAGTACGTGGAGCACATCTACCAGCCGAATTGTCCTGATCGGAGCAGGGACGCTCGCTGGACTGGCCATGTCTCACTGTCGCTCACCAAGATCAACGGCTACATGCTGGGCAAGTCGAGGAATTGGCACCCTGAGAAGGACGTCTGGTGGTGCGTGCTGGCGTTTGACGTGGCAGTACTCGGGCATCCCGGCGTAACCTTCGCCGACAGCAACAACGCGTACCCCATTACGAAGCGTGGCGTCGGCGTCACCGGACTGGCGGCGCTGTTCGCTGACACGGTCGTGTGGGGCAAGTTCAATACGCCCGCTCGCCGCCCGAGGAACGCGCCACTGAACATGCCGACTCACGACC
>Ga0272482_10000531_pt1 | contig 11952 bp, 11 predicted proteins | sample RVTome_8_FD_192427 | JGI IMG/M metagenome (GOLD analysis project Ga0272482, IMG submission 192427) | Soil microbial communities from uranium-contaminated site in the Upper Colorado River Basin, Wyoming, United States - RVT160D0 (version 2) ...
GGCGCGGTCGGCGACCGGACGGGGAAAGGTGAGCCGGGCGCGGTACTCCCGGCCGGGGGCGCCGAGGGCCACCACGAAGCCGTACCGGTCGAGGCGCACCACGCGCGGCGGTGGGCCGGCGGGGTGCTTGTGGCCGCTGCTGGCGAGCTGCCGCTGGATGTACTCCGTCATCTCCGGCACGTGGTGGTCGGCCAGGTCGGTCAGCAGGTCCCACTCGACGGACTGGAGCGGATCGGGCTCGGCCGTGGCGTACTCGTCGGGATCGATCTCCCGGACGCGGCCGCCCAGCTCCAGGCGGACCTCGGCCGGCTCCATGCGAAACAGCACCTGGCCTCGCCCCACGTCGAGCAGGTCGCCGGCGGGGTCGATGTCGACGAAGTCCTGCGCGGCCTGGCGCGCCTCGACGCCGGTGAGCGGCGCGGCCCAGCCGGAGACCCACACCCGCCCGAGCGTCGGCGAGCCGGCCACCGGGGGCACGTCCTGCACGTCCAGCACCACCGCGACGTCGTCGGCGCCGTCTGCCGGCCGTAGCGAGTCGGCGAGCTCGCCACCCGCCGGCACCAGCATCAGCACCCGCCCGGTCGCGTCGGTGGCGTGGCGCACCTGGTGCGGGCTGGGCCGGCAGGCGATGTGCGCGTTGCCGGGGAGCCGGCCGGCGGCCAACGTGCGGGCGACCTCGGCGGAGCTGGGCTGCATGTCGGGGACCTCCGGCGCTTAGGTTAGGCTTACTAAGGGCAGGCTAACCTACTCGATCGGAGTCGTCTACGTGAACCAGGCTCGACCCAAGGCGCGCATCTCCCGGGCGCTCGGCATCCCGCTGACCCGCAAGGACACCAAATACTTCGAGCGCCGTCCGTATCCACCGGGCGTGCACGGGCGGTCGCGCCGCAAGACGTCGGACTACCAGGTGCGGCTGCTGGAGAAGCAGCGGCTGCGCTTCCAGTACAACATCAGCGAGAAGCAGATGCGGCGCACCTTCGACGAGGCGCACCGCAGCACCGCCAAGACCGGTGAGCTGCTGGTGTCGCTGCTCGAGCGGCGCCTCGACGCGCTGGTCGCCCGCGCCGGCCTGGCCCGGACCGTCTACCAGGCGCGCCAGGTCGTCGCGCACGGCCACATCACGGTCGACGGCCGCAAGGTCGACCGCCCCTCGTACCGCGTGCGTCCCGGCCAGGTAGTGGCGGTACGCGAGTCGAGCCGGCAGAAGCCGCCGTTTCAGATCGCGGCCGCCGGCGCGCACGTCGACGGTCCCACCGCGCCGTACCTGTCGACCAACCTGCCCGAGCTGACCACCACGCTGCTACGCGAGCCGGAGCGCCGCGAGGTGCCGGTGATCTGTGACGAGCAGCTGGTCGTCGAGTTCTACTCGCGCTGAGCCGCGGTCGCTCCCAGGTCTCCGGTCACGTACCGCTGGACGTTGGGAGCGACCGCCGCCACCACCACCTCGGGTGGTGCGGAGGCGAGCGGTTCGATCTTGAGGATGTATCGCACCATGGCCAGCCCCGCCATCTGCGTCGCGACCAGGCTGGCCCGCAGCGCCGACTCCGCCGGGTCGGTGGTCAGCTTGGGCAGGACGTGGCGGATCATCTGCGTGGTCACGAACTCACGCATCAGCCGCGCGGTCCAGTCGTTGCTCACCGCCGACCGCATCAGCGCCACGCCCGCCGCCCCGGCCGGTGAGTCCCAGATCCGCAGGAAGAACCGCACCAGGCGCTCGCCGATCTCCTCCGGCCCGCCGGCGAGCACCTGGGGGAGCACCTCGGCCGGGTCGATCGGGAAGTTCATGCAGGCCTTGAAGAGCTGCTCTTTCGTACCGAAATAATGGTGAACCAGCGCCGGGTCCACCCCGGCGCTGGTCGCGATGCCACGGATCGAGGCGGCCTCGAAGCCGCGCTCGGCGAACGTCTCGCGGGCCGCCGCGAGGATGGACTCGCGCGTGTCCGGGTTGCCGGGCCGGCGCCCGGTCCGTCGTGCCATGTGCTTCCCTTGTTTTCCTTGCTTGCTGGTCAGGCGGTGCGGCGGCGGAGGGTGGCGGCGGCGAGTACCAGGGCGACGACCACGCACCCGCTGACGACGGCGATATCCCGCCAGAGCGTCGCGGTCGGATCGGTGTTGGCGCCGACCTGCTGGAGCGCCTCCACCGCATACGACAGCGGCAGCACGTTGCTGATCGCCTCCAGCCAACCCGCCATCTGCTCCCGTGACACGAACAGTCCACACAGCAGGATCTGCGGGACCGCCACGACTGGCATGAACTGTACGGCCTGGAACTCGGTGCGGGCGAAAGCGCTGCAGAACAACCCGAGCGCCACGCCGAGCACCGCGTTGATCACCGCGATCAGGATGACCAGCCAGGTGCTGCCCGCGGTGTCGAGGTCGAAGAGCCAGTAGGCCAGGCCGGCCGCCACCGACGCCTGCACGGCCGCCGCGAGTCCGAACGCGACGCCGTAGCCGAAGAGCAGGTCGAGCTTGCCGAGCGGGGTGGTGAGCAGGCGCTCGAGCGTGCCGGTGGTGCGCTCGCGGAGCATCGCGATGCTGGTCACCAGGAACATGATCACGAACGGGAACACGCCGAGCATCACCAGAGCGATGCGGTCGAAGACGGCGGGCTGGTCGTCGTACATGAAATAAACGAGCGTGAGCAGCAGTGCCGGCACGACGATCAGCATGGCGATCGTGCGTGGGTCGTGCAGCAGCTGGCGGAGGATGCGGACGATCGTCGCGCCGAGGATGCGGAAACTCATGCCGCCACCTGTGCCCGGATCAGGCGGAGGAACGCCTCGTCGAGGTCGTCGGTGCCGGCCCGCTCGCGCACCGCCGAGGGGGTGTCGTCGGCGATCAGCGCGCCCTCGCGGATGAGCAGGAGCCGCTCGCAGCGCCCCGCCTCGTCCATCACGTGGCTGGAGACCAGGATGGTCGCGCCCTTGCCGGCCAGGTCGTGAAACTGCTTCCACAGCTCGTCGCGCAGCACCGGATCCTGCCCGACGGTCGGCTCGTCGAGCACCAGGAGCTCGGGCTCACCCATGATCGCGCAGGCCAGCGACGCCCGGCTCCGCTGCCCGCCGGAGAGCGTGGCGACCAGCTGGCGCGACGCCTTGGCGAGGCCCACGTCGGCGATCGCGCGGTCGGCGGTGGCCGCGTCGTACCCGTACAGCGAGGCGAAGTAGCGCGCGTTTTCCCGGACGGTGAGGTCCGCGTAGACACTCGGGGCCTGGGTGAGATAGCCGACCTTGCTGCGCAGCGGCGCCGACCCGGCCGGCTCGCCGAGCACCGTGATCGACCCCGACGCGACGACCTGAACGCCCACGATCGCCCGCATGAGGGTGGTCTTGCCGCTGCCGCTGGGGCCCAGCAGCCCGGTGACGCTGCCGCGGGGGATCGTGCACGTGAGGCCGTGCAGGACCCGCCTCTTGCCGCGCTCGACGATGAGGTCCTGGACCTCGATCGCGCTGGTCATGATGCCTCCCAAAAAACTCATCACCTGATGAACTCAACGCTAGATGAAATCTTTGCGCGACTCAAGCCGGTGTTTGTGTGGCGGCCATCTCGGCTTGACTTCGAGTGCGCTCGAACTGGAACCCTTGGAGGCATGACGATGACTGTCGGCGAGGCCGCTGAGCAGGTCGGCCTCACCACCTACACACTGCGGTGGTACGAGCAGGAGGGCCTGGTCGAGCCGGTCGGCCGCGACTCGGCGGGGCGCCGGCGGTACACGCAGCAGGATCTCGACTGGCTGATCCTGCTGACCCGCCTGCGGCGCACCGGCATGCCGGTGCGGGACATGCGCGAGTACGCCGAGCTGGCCCGCGAGGGCGACGGCACGCTGGGCGCCCGCCGCCGCCTCTTCGAGGCGCACCGGGATCGGGTGCTGTCCCGCATCGCGGAGCTCGAAGAGGACCTGAAGGTCCTCAACTACAAGATCGAGGTGTACGGAAAGATGGAGCAGGAGCTGTGCTGACCCGCCACATCGCCGGCGCGCCGGTCGCCGCGATCGGGCTGGGGTGCATGGGCATGAGCATGGCCTACGGGCCGGCCGACGACGCCGAGTCCACCCGCACCCTCCACCGCGCGCTCGACCTCGGCGTCAACCACCTCGACACCTCCGACGCCTACGGTGCGGGTGCCAACGAACGGCTGCTCGGGCCGGTCGTGCGGGCGCGGCGGGACGAGGTGTTCCTGGCCACGAAGTTCGGCATCCGGCTGCCCGACGGCGCGTCGCACTCGGCCACGCCCGGCACCCGGGTGGACAGCAGCCCCGACTGGGCCCTGTCGGCCTGTGACGCCTCGCTGAGCCGGCTGGGCGTCGACACGATCGACCTGTACTACCTGCACCGCCGCGATCCCGCCACGCCGATCGAGGACACGGTCGGGGCGATGGCGGCGCTGGTCGTGGCCGGCAAGGTACGCCACCTCGGCCTCTCCGAGGTCAGCCCCGCGACCCTCCGGGCCGCCCACGCGGTGCACCCGATCGCGGCGGTGCAGATGGAGTACTCGCTCTTCAGCCGCGACATCGAGGACGAGATGCTGGCGGTCTGCCGCGAGCTGGGCGTGACGCTGGTCTCGTACTCGCCGGTGGGCCGCGGCCTGCTGACCGGGGCGATCAGCGGCACCGACCAGCTCCAGCAGGTGGGCGACTACCGCGCCACCGGCGCGCCCCGCTTCGCCGCCGACGCCCTCCCGACCAACCTCGCGCTGGCCGACGAGGCACGCAAGGTGGCCGCGGAGATCGGCTGCACGCCCGCCCAGGCCGCGCTCGCGTGGCTCCTCGCCCAGGGCGAGGAGGTGGTGGCCATTCCAGGTACGAAGCGGGTCAGCTACCTGGAGGAGAACACCGCCGCCGCCGACCTCAGGCTCACCCCTGAGCAGGTCGCCCGCCTGTCGGCGGCGGTGCCCCGCGAGGCGGTCGCCGGCGCCCGCTACGCCGAGGGTGCGATGCGCTTCATCGGCCACTGACGAAACGGTGCGGGGGCCAGCCATCCGGCTGACCCCCGCATCACCTGTATCCCTAGAGTGCGAGCACCCGGTCGAGGAAGTCGCGGTAGCGGCGCATGGCCACCCGCAACGCCTCGGTGTCCGGAGTGTCCGACTGCCGGCGCGGGTCGAGGTCGACCTGCTCGTCCAGCAGCCGCTCGCCGAGCGCGTGCACCGCGCTGGCGACGAGGGCCTGTGCCTGCGCGACCGCCGAGGCCGGATCGTCGACGAAGTTCGCCTTGATCAGGTGCCAGTCCTCGCGGAACCGCTCAGCGGCCTCCTCGCTCCAGACCGCGATCTGCGTCTCCGCGAGATCGCCCGGCTTGAGCTGGGTGGCCACCGCGTGTTCGTCACTGTGCGCCACACCCTCGCCGAGCACCGCGAGCGCGGCGGGCGCCCCGGCCTCGACGAGCTCATCCGCGCCGTCGTCCTCGTCACCCTCCGCGTCCTCGACCGCCGCGGCTTCCGCCGGCGCGGTCTCGTCCACGGCCGCCGCGTCGTCGGCGTCCGCGTCAGCGTCCACGCCGGCATCGGTGCCGGCGCCGGCTTCGTCGTCAGGCACGGCGAGGATGCCGACCGCGGGAACGTCGTCGGCCGGCGGGCTCGTCCACTCGTGGTCCTCGGGAGCGGGCGGCGGGGTGGTCCACTGGTGGTCGTCGGGAGTGGGCGGCGGGGTAGTCCACTGGTGGTCGTCACCGGTGGACGGCGGGCTGGTCCACGGGCGGTCGTCACCGGCGGGCGGGCCGCTGGCCGTCAGCGGGGAGATGACCGGCTCCGGGTTTGACCAGTCCTTGTCCAGCAGCCCGGCGGACGGGCTGACCTCCGGTTCGGCGGCGGCATCTGTCGGTTGAATGATGTCCTCCTCGTTGAGTTTCTCTTCAGCCGCCTGATCCGCCGGCTCCGCCCACGCGTCGGTGACGGCCGCCCCGTTGATGCCGGGCACGGTCTCAGCGGGAGCATCTGCGGGCGAGAGCGGCCCGGAAAGCGCGGCGAACGCGCCAACCTCGGCCGGCTGGTCGAGGTCGAGGTCGGGGTCACCGCCGGCGTCATCGCCCGCCAACTCCTCCGCGGTGGCGTCCCCTTCGTCAACGGCGGCGTCAAGGTCGACACCGCCACCCTCCACATCGGATTCGGCATCGAGCGCCACGGCCTCGTGGCCGGATGCCGCGATGTCCGCCTCCGCGATCACAGTGTCGTCCGCGTCGAGGGCGGCGGCCGCGTCCGCCCCCTCGCCGTCGATCGACAGGTCGGTCCCGGCATCCGGCGCGTCGACGTCCTCCTGCCCGTCCGACTCCGCTTCGTCCTGCTCCGCGGCGGCCTCGACATCCGGCTCGGCGGTCGCGTCCACGGCACCGTCGGTGGCCGGCGTGGCGTCCTCATCGGCCTCGGCGGCGAGGCTCGCGTCGACCTCAGCCCCGCTCTCGGCCTCCACCTCGGATCCGCTTTCGGCGTCCACGTCGGTCGGCGCCTCCGCCTCCGCGTCGGGCTCCACCTCCGCGTCCGGGATCGCCGCTGCTTCGGTGGCAGCGTCCCCAGTGGACTCCTCGTCGCTGGCGAGGGCTTCGGCCTCGGCTTCGGTTTCGGGGGCGGTTAGCGCCTCGGGCGCCGCCTCAGCGTCCGCCTCGGACTCAGGGACGGTCGGCTCGGACTCCGGCTCCACGTCCACCGCGGCCTCGGCTTCGGGCTCAGCGTCCGGGTCGGCTTCGGGCTCCGTTTCGGCCTCGGCTTCGGCCGTGGGCTCCGTCTCGGGTTCGGTGACGGCCTCGACCCCGGGCGAGGCGAGGGCGTCGGCGTCCGGGTCGGACTCGGCTGCCAGGCCCGTGTCGCCCCGGGCGTCGGGCAGCGGCTCGGCGTCTGCCTCGTAAGCGCTGACAGCGCTGCCGGCCTCCACCGCGTCGTCAGCATCCGCGCCGGACTCGGCTTCGGCCTCCACGGTGTCGGCCTCCACGGTGTCGGTCTCGGCCGTGGGCTCGGCTTCCTCCTCCGCCTCCAGGTCGGCGTCGGTCTCGGCCCCCGGCTCGGCGACGACCTCGCCCTCGGGCTCCGCGACCGCGCCGGCGTCCGTCGCGTCCGTCAGGTCTTCGGGCGTGGTGTCGCCGGACTCAGGCTCGGCGTCCGTCGTGACCGCCGCGTCGAGCTCCGGGATGGTGTCGTCGTCGGTGCCGGGCTCGTCCGCCGCGCCCAGGTCCGCCGCCGCGCCCGCCTCGGTGGTCTCGGCCTCCGGCTCCGCTACCGCCACCAACTCGGCGTCCGGCTCGGTCGTCGGGTCGGCTTCGGTGCCGAGGTCGGCCTCAACCTCGGTCTCGGCGTCGGCCTCCGCGTCAGCCACGCCGTCGGTCTCGGTGTCCGCGCCGGTCTCGACGATGGCGTCCGGGTCGGCCTCCACCTCGGCCTCGGCGACCGCGCCACTCTCGGCCTCGGCGTCCGCGTCGGCCGCGACCACGGCCTCAGGGTCCGCGTCGGCCTCGACGATGGCGTCCGAGTCGGCGTCGGCGGCCGCTTCAGCGTCCGTGTCCGCCTTGGTGTCAGCGTCCGCCTCCGAGGCCAGGACGCCCACCGGCTCGGCGTCCGCTGTCGCATCGGGCTCAGCATCGGTCGCTGCCTCGGCGTCCGGGTCGGACTCGATCGCGGGGTCGGAGTCAGGCGCCGGTTCGTCGTCTGTCGTCGGCGCCAGGTCCACCGGCGGGGCGTCCAGCGTGGCCACGCCGGTCTCCGCCTCGGCTGGCGTGCTGTCTTCGGGAGCGGATACGGCGTCAGGGGCCGTGTAGGCGTCGAGCGCCGAGGGGGCGGGAGCGTCGGGGGCGGCCGGGCTTGGAGCGGCGGCGATCAGTTGGCTGGCGATCGGCGGCAGCGGGGCCTCCTCGGCCCGGTCGCGCGGCACGATGATCGGGATCTCGGTGGTCGGTTCGTTGATCGCGGCGGCCGTCTCGGATGGGATCGCGGCCGTCTGGTCCGCGGGGCTTGAGGCGGGCTGGTCGGAGGGCGGCCGCTGGCCGGGAAGGAGGCCCGCGGGCACAAGGGGGATGGCGGCAGTGGTGTCGGTGTCGGCGTGCTCGGAACCTGGCATGGGGGTGGGCTGCATGACGTGGTGTCCTCCGTCCGCTCGGCTGGGGCCCCGGCGAGCGGATGCCGGGGTGCCCGGTGCGCCCGTAGTGATCTTCGGCGGCGCAGCCCACGGGAAGGCGGACGTGACGCCGAACCGATGCGATTGTGGCCCAGCCTGACAACTGGGCACCTCCGCCGGAGACCCTGGCGGCGCAACGACAACCTACCGTCCAGAGGTGCTTCGCACAGCCCCTCGAAGAGCACCACTTCCCGTGCGGAACAATTGGACACCGTGCCAGTACCTGAACCGCCGACCAAGGCCATCCGACCGTCCGTCCTCGATCCGGTGATCGCGGCTCGACTGCGCCGAAACGAGGCCGGCCTCGTCGCCGCGATCGTGCGTGAGCATGGCACCGGCGAGGTGCTGATGATGGCGTGGATGGACGACGAGGCGCTCCACCGCACCCTCACCACCGGCCGGGCCACGTACTGGTCGCGCAGCCGTCAGGAGTACTGGGTTAAGGGCGAGACATCCGGCCACCGTCAGTATGTGAAGGCGGTCGCGCTCGACTGCGACGGTGACACCGTGCTGGTGACCGTCGAGCAGGTGGGCGCGGCCTGTCACACCGGCAACCACACGTGTTTCTTCGATGAGCTACCGGTAAAGACTGGAGCGAACACATGACGACCGGAGCCGTGAGTCCGGACCTGCACACGTTCCGCAGCCTCGCCGCTACCCGACGTGTCGTGCCTGTCACGCGCCGGCTGCTGGCGGATGGCGAGACGCCCATCGGTGTCTACCGCAAGCTGGCCGGCGGCCCCGGCACGTTCCTGCTGGAGTCGGCCGAGCAGGGGGCCGGCTCGGCGGGCACGGCGTGGTCGCGCTACTCGTTCATCGGCGTGCGCAGCGCGGCCACCCTCGTCGAGCGGGATGGCCGGGCCGCCTGGCTGGGGACCCCGCCGGCCGGGGTGCCCACCGAGGGCGAGGTCGTCGACGTCCTCGAGCAGACCGTCGCCGCCCTCACCAACAACGAGATGCCCGCCGGCCTCCCGCCGCTCACCGGGGGCATGGTGGGCTACCTGGGGTATGACCTGGTGCGCCGCTTCGAGCGCCTCCCCAGCCTCGCCCAGGACGACCTGAAGCTGCCGACGCTCGGCATGATGCTCGCCACCGACCTCGTGGTGCTCGACCACTACGAGGGGTCCGCGACGCTGGTCGCCAACGCCATCACTGAGGGCCACGACGTCGACGCCGCCTACCACCACGCGGTCGGCCGGCTCGACGCGATGACCACCGCCCTCTCCCGGCCCATCCCGCCGATGATCTCCACAGTGGACAGGCCGCCGGTGGGCGAGGTGCGCAGCCGCACCGAGCCGGGGGCGTACCCGAAGGCGGTCGAGGTGGCCAAGGAGGCGATCCGGGCCGGCGAGTGCTTCCAGATCGTGGTCGCGCAGCGCTTCGAGCGGGAGACCACCGCCGACCCGCTCGACGTCTACCGGGTGCTGCGCGCGACCAACCCGAGTCCGTACATGTACCTGCTCCGCTTCGACGACTTCGACATCGTGGGTTCCTCTCCCGAGGCGCACCTCAAAGTGACCGGGCGGACGGCACTCCTGCATCCCATCGCCGGCACCCGCCCGCGCGGCGCCAGCCCGGAGGAGGACGCCGGCCTGGCCGCCGAGCTGATCTCCGACCCCAAGGAGCGGGCCGAGCACGTGATGCTCGTCGACCTCGGCCGCAACGACCTAGGGCGGGTCTGCCGGCCGGGCACGGTGGAGGTGCCGGAGTTCGCGACCATCGAGCGGTACAGCCACGTGATGCACATCGTCTCCACCGTGGTCGGCGAGCTGCGCGCGGACCAGACGGCGTTCGACGCGCTAGCCGCCACGTTCCCGGCCGGCACGCTCTCCGGCGCGCCAAAGGTGCGGGCCATGGAGATCATCGAGGAGCTGGAGCCGACCCGCCGCGGGCTGTACGGGGGGACGGTCGGCTACATCGGCTTCGGCGGCGACATGGACATGGCGATCGCGATCCGCACCGCGCTCATCCGTGGCGGCCGCGCCTACGTGCAGGCCGGCGCCGGCATCGTGGCCGACTCCGACCCCGCGGCGGAAGAGCGGGAGACCCAGAGCAAGGCGGCCGCCGTGCTCGCCGCCATCGCCGCCGCGGAGACATTGAAACCCGCCCGATGAACGAGCGACGCCAGCTCGCGTACACCGTGGTGCTCTGCCTCGCCGGCGCGGGGCTGGCGCTCTTCGCGGCCACCCGCACCTGGGCGGTCGATGTCGTCGCGCGGCCGGAGCCGCTGCCGCCCACCCGCACCCCGCGGACCGGTGGCGACCTGCTGCCGTGGCTGCAGCCCCTCGCGGTGGTCGGCCTCGCCGGGGCGGGCGCGGTCCTGGCCACCCGCCGCTGGGCGCGACGGTGGATCGGTGTACTCCTGCTGCTTGTCGGTCTTGGGGTCGCGGCTGGTGGGGTCTACGGGCTTAGTGAGACTTTCGCGTGGGCCCTGGCCTGCGTGGCGGGTGGGTTGTCGCTCGCCGCGGGCGGCGCGGCCACGGCCGTGCGCGGGCCTTCCTGGCCCGGCCTGGGCACCCGCTACGAGCGCGCGGCGCGGCGACCGGCGGACGGCCCGACCGCGACCTGGGACGCACTTGACCGGGGCGAAGACCCGACGCTGAGCTGACTGACCAGCCGGCGCACCTCGTCGTGGCGGTCGGCGCGGGCCCGGTCGGCGCAGATGGCCTCCCACGCGTTGCGCTGGGCGGTGCGTACCCGGGCGTCCCCGACGACCGCCCGCTCGACCGTGTCAAGCACGCCTACAGCCATGGACAAGACCGAACGGGGAAACTCGACGAGGCCGTTGGGAGGTGTGCTCATGGTTGCGCTCCGGGATCTCAGGTGTCGGACACCGTCGAACAGTCTGCCTGAAGATGATCGTGCGGGAGATGTGTTTCGGGTGCGTGACCCGCCGATCAAGTGTCCAGCAACCAACCCGACAGATGGCCATCGCGTGGCCCGAACGTGACGCGGCGAACAACCGGGCGCGCATTATGCCCGAGTCCAACCCGTGAGGCGTGCCATACCCCGGACTCGGACACGTCCGTGGCGCCCCCTAGCATCGGGCGAATGACACCCGGAAAGGGGAGTCCGTTGGTGACTGCTGAGCATGCGTACGCGGAAGACGAGGGCGGCAAGCCGGCCGCCGGGGGACCCGCGAGTGTGCTCGACGAGATCCTCGCCGGTGTGCGAGAGGACGTCGAGCTGCGACAACAGCGGGTTTCGCTGGAGCGGGTGAAGGAGCTCGCGACCGCCGCGCCACCACCACTCGATGCCTACGCGGCGCTTCGCCGCCCCGGCGTCGGTGTGATCGCCGAGGTCAAGCGATCGTCCCCGTCCAAGGGGCAGCTGGCCGAGATCCCAGACCCGGCCGACCTGGCCACGGAGTACGCGGCGGGCGGCGCCCGGTGCATCAGCGTGCTCACCGAGGGGCGGTGGTTCGGCGGCTCGCTGGACGACCTCGTCTCGGTGCGGGCCGCGGTGGGTGTGCCGGTCCTGCGCAAAGACTTCGTCGTCTCCAGCTACCAGGTGCACGAGGCGCGCGCGCACGGCGCCGACCTGGTGCTGCTGATCGTGGCGGCGCTGGAGCAGAAGGTGCTGACCGGCCTGCTGGAGCGGATCGAGTCGCTCGGCATGACCGCGCTCGTCGAGGTGCACACCGAGGAAGAGGCCGACCGCGCGTTGGAGGCCGGTGCCCAGGTGATCGGCGTCAATGCCCGCAACCTGCGCACGCTCGAGGTCGACCGCTCGGTCTTCGAGCGGATCGCACCCGGCCTGCCCAACAGCGTGGTGAAGATCGCCGAGTCGGGGGTGCGCGGGCCGCACGACCTGATCCGGTACGCGTCGGCCGGCGCCGACGCCGTCCTCGTCGGTGA
>Ga0272482_10000532_pt1 | contig 11945 bp, 14 predicted proteins | sample RVTome_8_FD_192427 | JGI IMG/M metagenome (GOLD analysis project Ga0272482, IMG submission 192427) | Soil microbial communities from uranium-contaminated site in the Upper Colorado River Basin, Wyoming, United States - RVT160D0 (version 2) ...
TAGAGGCGGTCAGGCACCTGGTTGAGCCGGAACAGGAGCTGGTCGGTCATGAACGCGAACGTCTCGATCAGCGTCACGCCGGGGTCGGACACGTTGTGGTCCGTCCACTCCGGACACCGGCGCATCACCATGCGCTTCGCGTCGTCGACCAGGTCCTGGAACCGCCGGTCGTCCAGGTTGGGAGCAGGCAGGGCCATCAGTAGTCACTCCCGTCCTCTGGGATGGTGTAGAAGGGAAAGACCAGGTTGCGCCGGTCGTTGGTGTCCTTCGGGCGGTACTGGATGTCGATGTACAGCAGGCCGTCCTCGTCGGGGTGCGGGGTGACGAGCACGGCCTCGACGTCCACCCTCGGTTCCCAGCGCAGCAGCGCCTCGCGCACCACCCGCGACAGCTCGGCGATCGTCTCCACGTTGATCGGGCGGAACACGAAGTCGCGGATGCGGCTGCCGAAGTCGGGACGCATGGGCCGCTCACCCGGGTAGGTGGACAGGATCAGGCGCATGGCCTGTTCCAGCTCCACCTCCCTGCGCACCAGGGAGATCCCGCCCTGCGGCGCGACGCCGAGCGGGAACGCCCATCCCGCGCCGACGAAATCCTGCTGTGTACTCATGAATGACCCCTGCTCTAGTTCAGCTTGACCAGAGAACCCTTGATCTCGACGACGGCGGTGCTCTCGATCTTCACGCCCATCTTCCCGTTGAGCGAGAGCTGCCCGTCCGTCTCGATCTTGACCCCGCCGGTGCCGCCCTTGATCGTGATCCCGCCGAGTCCGCCGCACTCGATCGTGAGGGAACCGTTGGGGGACTTGGACTCCGGCGGCGCCGGGTTGCAGTTCAGCGTGACCGTGCCGGCGACCTGGTCGATGACGAGCCCGATCTTGTCGCCCTTGGTGCCGAGCGCGATCCTCGACTGGATCGGCGGCAGCTTGCCCGGCCCTGGCGGCAGCTCGTCGGTGAACGTGAGCTGGTTCGCCGCCGGGGTGGTGAAGCCGCGCTTGGTGACGATGCCGGAGCCGGCGACCGCGGTCTTCAGGTCACCGAAGTCGGCCTTGCTGTTGATCAGTCCACCCAGGACGTACGGCCGGCGCGAGTCGCCGAACTCGAAGCCCACCAGCACCTCGTCGCCGACCGACGGCAGGAACAGCGCGCCGGTCGTCGCGCCGACGCCGACCTGCACCACCCGCGCCCAGTCCGACTCGAAGTTCGGCGACAGCCACGGCAGCGCGAACTTCACCCTGCCGAGCTTCTTCTTGTCCGACACGTTCGTGACGATCCCGCACACGAGCCCGCCGAAGCCGTGCTGCTCGTTGCGGGCGCCACCCGAGGTGAGCCCGAACAGCGAGCGGTTCTGGCGGCCCGACACCCAGAAGCGGGTGTGGTAGCCGTTCTCCTTGGGATCGAACACGTGCCGCGAGTTGGTGACGAACCACTTGCCGCAGAACTGTTCCGGCACCCCCGCGATCTCGACCTCGGTGCCGGCCTGGATCTTCGGGTCGCCCTTGGCGTCGCCCTCGGCCTCCGCGAACGTGCTCGCGATGTGGTCGGCGACGCCCTTCGCGGCCGCCTCCGCCGCGGTGTCGGCGGCCGGGCCGACGCCGAGCGGGCGGTCCACCACGAGATAGGCGGTGTTGCTCGCGGGCAGTCCGAAGTCGAGCTTGGGCAGCCCGGGGATCTGTGGGATGGACGGGATCGACGGCGGGGAGATCAGCCCGTCGGTGAAGGACTTCGCGAGCTTCGCGGGGTCCTGGTCCTTGATCGTCGCGGTGCCGCTCGCCGCGTCCGCCTTGGCGACCGCGACCCGCGCGTCCAGCGGGTCCCACACCCGCACCTCGACGTCCGGGGTCAGGTTGGCCGCCGACAGCCTCGGCAGGAACGCACGCAGGTTGTCCTTGAACGTGAGCTTGCCGCCGAGCCCGAGCATGCTGGCCGCCGCCGACGCGACCGCGCCGACCGCGCCGCCGAGGCCGCCGCCAGAGTCCTTGCGCCCGGATCCCTTGCGGAAGTAGAACTTCCCGGCGACCACACCGGTCTCGTAGCCGATCTCGCGGGCCCGCTGCTGCAGGAAGTCCCAGTCGGTCTGCGCGACCTGCGCGACGTGCTCGTGCGCGACCGAGGTCTCCTCGACCTTGCCGACGTCGAGGCCGGCGTCCTTCGCGACCTGGCTCGCGATCTCGGAGTCCTTCATGTTCACGTACGTGCGGGTGCGCCTGCCGCGCTGCAGGCGGTGCGCCTTCTCGTAGCCACGCACGATCGAGAAGATCAGGCCCTCCTGGCAGATCGCCTCGATCGCGGTGACCTCGCCCTTGATCAGCGAGGTGGTGCTGTTCTCCTCCGCGGCGCCCGCGAAGATCTCGACCGTCGCGCCGATCGTCATGCCGGCGTCCTTGACCACGGTGCCCTCGACGTCGTGGAAGGTCAGCTCGAACATGTCCGGCAGGTGCAGGTGCGTGTCCACCACCGCGCGGATGAGGTGGGTCATGACGGTCGGCGCCAGCGGCATCCCGAGCGGCTTGCCGACCTTCACGGTCGGCCAGACGATCGCGGTCTTCGTGCCGCCGAGCAGCCCCGACGTCATCGTGCGTTCTCCTTGTCCAGCTCGTCGGCGTTCGGCAGGTAGACGGTCGTGCCTGGGCGCACCCGCGTCGGGTCCTTGATCCCGTTGACCTCGGCGATCCGGCGCCACGCCTGCGGGTTGCCGTAGTTGGTGGTCGCGATCGACTGCAGCGACTCACCGTGCCCGACGGTGTGCGCGCGGCGGCCGGTGAGCCCGCCGGAGGTCGGGTTCTGCGGCAGCGTGCCGAGCAGGGACGGGACCTCCTTCATCGTCAGGCCGACCTTCGCCCGCACCGGGATGCCGGCGGAGGTGAAGCGGGTGTACACGCACTCGACGCTGCCGAGGGTCACCGTGTACATGAAGCCGATCATCGGCGGGCCCCACTGGAAGGTGAGCTCCGGCGGCTGCGTCTTCAGGTTCTGGCCCTTGATCGCGGACAGCAGCTGGCCGAGGAACCCGGCGTCCGGGCTCATCCAGGTGAGCAGCGTGTCGCAGCGCCACTTGGTGTCCATGCCCTCGAAGATCAGGTTCTTGATGCTGATCTCGGCGCCCTTGACCGTCTGCGTCGGCTGGTGCGCGCCGCCGGCGCCGGGGGTCGGCGTGCTGCCGCCCTGGCTGCGCCTGCTCATCGTGATCTCGGTGGGGTTGAAGTCGAAGTACACGAGCCCGATGTTCGGCAGCGTCGTGCACCGCAGTGACGCCGGCACCCTGGCGCCCATCAGCGCCGCGGCCCCGATCGCCGCACCGGCGACGACGTTCGCCCCACCGGCGACCATGCCGATCGTCATGACAGAACTCCTTTGTCTTTCACAGGAAGCCCTCGTGCACCAGCACCAGCTGCTCGGTCGCGATGCCGAGCGTCGCCGCGTCCAGGTCCGGGCCCTTCCAGCTGTCCGGGTACACGTTGCGCAGCGTCCACGTCGCGACCTTCTGCGCGTGCGCGTCGAACAGCGTGATCTGCGCGGTGCCACCGCCGCCGCTCTTGTTCGCGTCCACCCAGCCCGACGCGCGTTCCCGCAGCCACGACTGCACCTTCTCGGTGTCGGCGGCGTTGATCGCGCGTTGCAGCGTCACCGGCGGGTACTTGATCGACCCGGCGAGGATGACCTCGTACTGGTAGTTCCCGCCCTCCTTGATCGGCTCCGGCTGGAACTTCACCTCGAGGCCCTGGCACCGCGCCCAGCCGCCGAGGTCAACGCCGTCGACCGACACGTGGAACCGTGTCGTCAGCGCGAGCATGGTGTTCAAACTGATGGGCATCGGAGGTCCTCACTCGTTGGCGGCGGCCGGTGCTCAGGCGAGCTTGCGCTCGTCGTCGAGGAAGCCGCGGTGGACCAGTTCGAGGGTCTCCATCGAGACCTGGCTCGCGCCGGCGTCGAACGTGCTGATCGACCACTTCGCCGGCATCACGTCCCGCAGCGTCCACTCCGCGACCGGCGCCGCGCCCGCGGACATCAGCTTGATGGAGCCGGTGAAGACCTCCATCTCCCACGCGTTCTTGTTGAGCCACTTCTGCACGGCGGCCGTCTCGTCGGAAACGCCGCGGATCAGCTTGATGTTGGTGTACTTGGTGTTGCCGGGGAAGTAGAGCCGGTCGTTGCCGCCGTCACCCATCCGGTACTCGGCGACGTCCCAGGTGACGTCCAGGCCCTCGGCCTTGCTCCAGCTGCCCAGGTCGTACTCGGACTTGCCGGACATGGCCACCACGAAGCGGTTCGAAAGGCCGATCGTGGACGAGTCGGTCAATGGCATCTCGGTGTCTCCTAACGGAAGTCGGTGAGCAGACCGGCCCGCTCACGGTCGACGAGCAGCTCGAGGCGCAGCCTGCTGCGCACCCGGTCGTACAACCGGCTCGCCAGCTCGTCCATGTCGATCTTGTTCATGTCCACTGTGGACGTGTCCGGGTTCTTCCTGCCGAACACGTAGTCCTCGCGCTGGGCCGGCTGGTCGGTGCCGGTCGCCTTGGCGTCGGTCTTGTCGTCCTTCTTCTCCTCGGCCTTCGGCTGGAACCAGTTGTCGTAGTCGAACTGGTTCTCGGTCTCGGCGTTGGTGATCCCGATGGTGTCGAGGACCCGGTCCTTGGCCTTGCGCTCGTCCTTCTGGTCGGAGAACCAGCTGTCCTCCGAGCCGGGCTTGGCCGACCAGCCGCCGAGACCGAGGCCGTAGTTCATGTTCTGGCCGGTGATGGCGTGCATCCACGACTTCGCCGAGCCCTTCTCGTAGACCTGGGCAGGCGGTTCGCTGCTGCCGGTGGTCAGGCCGAGCTGGCGGTCGATCGCCGCCTCCTCCTCGGGTGGCAGCGTCGTGATGGGCGGATCGCCGGGCGCGCGGTTGTTGTTGAGCCGTTCCAGCGCCTGGTTCACCAGCGTCTCGCGGTTGGCGCCGGCGACCGCGGCCGTCGCGGCAGCCGCCCCGGTCGCGGCAGCCGCCGCGGCACCCGTGCCGCCGCCGCCTTCCTGCTTGGCGAGCTTCGGGTTGGTCCACTCCGCGACGACGGTCTTCGCCGACTCGGTGGCGATCTTGCCGACCTCGGTCCTGGTCGGCTGGTCGAACGGCGAGACCAGTGGCTGCGCCTGGGTTTGCGCTGGCGCGACTGCCGGCAGCACGTCCGCGTGCTGTGCCGCCGCCATCAGGTCCGGCTCCTGCTGGTGGCTCGGCGCCGAGTGCGGCGCGTGGATCAGTGGCGCGGGCTCGGGCGCGCCGGACTCGCCAGCGTAGTACCGCTCCGCGGCCTGCGCCTCCGCCTCCAGCTGCTGGCCGAGCGGGGAGTCGAGCGCGGGCAGGTTCGTGCCGAGCGTGCGCTGCTGCACCGCGTGCACCAGCTCGTGCGCGAGCAGCCCGCGTGCCTTCTGCGAGTCGACCGGGCCCGCGTCGGACGGGAGGAACACCGCGCCGCCGGACGCGAACGCCCGCGCACCCCGCGCCCGTGCCGCCTCGTCGACCTTGGGGCCCTGGTAGACCGGCACGGTGCTGACGTCGGCCTGCTGCCGGCTGCGGACCGCCTGCGCGAGGTCGGGCGGGACCGGGCTCACCACGGTCGCCCTCGGCGCCTCGCGGCGGCGGGGCGCCGGACGCAGCTCCGCCGTGGCCCGGTAGGTGGCCACGGCCTTCTTCAGCTCCGGGGAGCCAGGAACGCTCGGCTCCCGAACGGACTCCCGTCGGGGAGTGTCTGCCGGCTCCGGCCTTGGCGGGGTCGGCGTGGTCTCGCTTCGTGGCGCCACCGGCTCGGGCTGGGGAGTCGGCGGTGCGGGTGGCGACGGCGGTTCCGGCGGCTCGGGGGTCCGGTCGACCGGTGGCTCCGGCGCGGGTGGTTCGGCCGCCACATGCACAGGGGCCGCCGGTGGCGGCGGCGGCTCCTGTGGCTGTTCCCGGGCGGGCGCCGGCGGCTCGACCACCCCCTCGACCACGTGGGGCGGCTCCTCGCGGTGGATCAGTGGCTCGACGTCCTGCTTGGCGATCGGGGCGCCGAGGCCGAGCCTGCGGGACTGCCCGAGGTTGGGCCTGCGCCTGCGCGCCGGGCGGTCTTCTGTCTCCGCCGCGGGCTGGACGCTCTCCTGCATCCTCGGCGGCAGCTCGACCTGCGGCGCAGGCGGGGTCCGCAGCTCCGGCGGCAGGAACGAGGGCGGGGTGATCGGCACGTCCTGCGCCGCCGGCTCCGGCTCCGGGAGGCCGGGCAGCATCGGCAGCCCCGGCGCACCGGTGGCGAACCGCAGCCAGCTCGGCGCGCGGTACGGGTCAGCCGCCTCGCGTGCCTCGCCGACGTACTCGTCGGTGGCCTCGACCAGTGCCGGCGTCTCGGCAGGCGTGGCACGCACCGCCGCCCTGCGCACCGCCTGGGGCGGCGGCATGAGCGGCGCGGACTCGACGGCCACGACCGGCTCGACCGCCCGCACCCTGGGGTGGACCAGCCCGGTGACCGTGCCGAGCGGCACGTCCACCACCGGCGCCGGGTGGCTGACCCGGCCCGGCCGCAGCGGCGGCAGCACCGGCGGCGGCCCGGCGACCAGCGGCGCCCGCTTGCTGATGGTCACGGGGATCACCGGCAGCGCGGCCCACTGGCGGACCGGCCGGGCGACCGGGCCGCTCGCGGTACCGGCCGCCCCGCCACCGGCGGCCGGGCTCGCGGTCGGCTCGGTCGACGCCGCGTCGGCCTTTCGCCGAAATGGCCAGCGCATTGGCTTCCCCTTCTCTTCGAGTCCACTTCGGACCAGCTACGGTCCGAAGTGGACTCACTCGTCCGCGAACCTGGTGTGGATCTTGCCGATCTCCCCGATCACGCGGGTCCGCACCGGGTGTTCGAGATCGAGGATCTTGTCCATGTCCCAGTGCAGGTAGTAGGCGACGTACGCGACTTCTTCCCAGACCCGGTCAGTCGCGTACGTCACGATCCCCCCGGCGCATCACCGGCGACGTCCACCGCGAAGTCGTTGCCGCAGTGCGGGCAGCTGACCGCGACCTCGGTGTGGCCGTCGGCGTTGATCCGCCGGTACAGGTCCTGCAGGAACGCGAGATCCGACGCGAACAGGCTCTCGATCAGGAACGTGTCCACGATGGGCACGTCCCCGAGCGTCGTGACCGTCCGCTCCAGCAGCAGAACCGTGAGGTAGGCCGGGTTCTGCTTGGCGCGCTGGTCGGACTGCGTCGTGATCTCGTCGCGGGCGGTCGCGAGCCGCATGACGCCCTCGCGGTGCACCCGCCCGCCGTCGTCGACGTAGCCACGCGGCAGCGTGAACGGGTACTCGGTCCGCAGGCCGGTCTCCGGCGGTGCCGCCGCCGTCACGCCGACACGCGCTGGATGCGCTCGGACACGATCGTGACCGTCTCCATCAGCACCTCGGACGAGCCCGCCTTCAGCGCGCCGACCTCGAGCTTGGACGGCCACGCGTGCTCGAGGTGGTACCGCGCGACCGGCTTGCCGTCCGGCCCGTACATCACCAGCGAGCACGACTTGCGCGCGTTGATGATGTCGCCGTTGAGCACCGACTCGTGCCAGGCCCACAGCGCCATGTGGTCGGACTTGCCGCGCTTGAGCACGACGGTGGCCGGCTCGGTCTTGCCGGGCAGCTTCTTGAGGATGACTTCCTTGTCGCTGGACTCGAGGTGCTCGACCGGCTTCACCTCGGTGGTGATGCCCTGCAGCTCGGAGAACGCGGCGATCTCGTAACCGTCGATCGTGATCGAGAACCGGGCAGCTGTGATCGGGTCGCCATTGGCCATGGCTCGAACTCCTTACGGGAGAAGGGGAACTGCGGTCATTCCTCGAGGCCGGCGCCCTCGGCGAACTGCGAGATGCGGAACACCACGAACTCGGCCGGCTTCACCGGCGCGATGCCGATCTCGACGGTCAGGATCCCGACGTCCCGGTTCTCCGGCGGGTTGTTCTCCTCGTCGCACTTGACGAAGAACGCCTGTGCCGGCTGCTTGCCGAACAACGCGCCGTCGCGCCACACCCTGCGCAGGAACATGGTGACCGTGCGGCGCACCGAGTCCCACAGCTTCGGGTCGTTCGGCTCGAAGACCACCCAGTTGGTGCCCTGCAGGATCGACTTCTCGACGTAGTTGAACAGGCGCCGCACGTTGAGGTAGCGCCACTCGGGGTCGCTCGACAGCGTCCGCGCGCCCCACACCCGGATGCCCTGGCCGCGGAAGCTGCGGATGCAGTTCACGGCGATCGGGTTGAGCACGTCGTGCTCGCCCTTGGTGATGTTGAGCTCGAGGGTGACCGCGCCACGCACGACCTCGTTGGCCGGCGCCTTGTGCACGCCTCGGGTCGAGTCGTTGCGTGCCCAGATGCCGGCCATGTGGCCGGACGGCGGCACGAAGACCTGCTTGCCGGCGACCGGGTCGGCGACCTTGATCCACGGCCAGTACATGGCGGCGTACTTCGAGTCGTAGCCGGTGACGTCCATCCGCCATTCCTTGACGTCCTGCGCGGACAGGCCGGGCGGGGTGTCGAGGATGGCGACGCGGTCGGCCATCAGCTCGCAGTGCGCGATCATGGCCAACTGCACGGCCTTGACGTCCTCGGCCGACAGCGCGCCGCGCTGGTAGGCGGCCATCAGGTCCGGCACGCACAGCATGGTCACCTCGTCGATGGCCTCCAGGCCGCCGAAGCCGGTGCGGTCGGCCGAGTTGCCGACGTAGGCGTTCGCCTCGACCTTCGCCGGGACCGGCGCGGGGGCGCCGAGCGCGACCTCACCGGTGCGCGGCACCGAGAGCGCCTTGCCCTTGATCTCCTCGACGGTGATCAGCTTCGACTGCTGGCGCACCACGGTCGCGACGAAGTTCGGGCCGCGCTTGGCCGTGACGTTGTCGAACGTCTCGACCGTCTGCCCGCCCTGCTTCACGACGAGCCGGAAGTTGTCGTCGCCGTCCTCCGATGCGGGGGCGACCTCGACGGCCAGGTCGCCGGAGTCGGCGGAGCGGGCCGAGATGGTCAGGCCGGGCTTGGTGGCGTCCGGGCCCGCCGCTGGCAGCTCGGCGGCCGGCAGCGCGAGCTGACCGTTGTCGGAGCCGTCCGGCGCGCCCTCGCCACCGACCCGCACGACGTAGGCGACGCCACCGCCGTTCTGGAAGTAGCCGTACACGGCGTGTGCGAGGTAGTAGCCCTCGACGAAGTCGCCGAAGTTCTGCTTGAACTGCGTCCAGTTGGTGACGAGCACCGGCTCGTGCAGGGGGCCGCGCTCGGCGAAGCCCACGAAGGCGGCGACCGCGGTTCCGACGGCCTCGATCGGCCGCGAGCCGGATGAGACCTCCTCCATGTACACACCGGGCGCGAGGTAACTGCTGGCCATCTCGGGTGTCTCCCTCGTTGCTTTGGTGAGCGTTGCCGTCGTGACTTACCGTCGCGCCGGCGGCTGTTTCGAGTTTGTTCTGTCCGTCCCCCGCGACTCAGTCGTCGCGGGGCGGTGGGGAGGGCGAGCGCGACCGCCCCTTTGGGCGACCGCTCGGCCCTGCCGCACTCAGACGCCGGCCCGCGCGAGCGGGGCGCCGGCCACGGAGCCGATCTCCACGACCAGTGCCGCCGACGCGGCCGAGGACAGCTGGCCGACCTCGGTGTCGGTCCCACCGCCGCCGCCACCGGTGACCGGTTGCCACTCGGCGCCGTCCCACCAGTAGTCGCCGTCCTCGGAGAGCTGCGCGCCCGCCGAAATCGTGGTCATGTGCGACTCCTTTCGTCCCGGCGGTACAGGGTGCGGCGGCGACGAGAACCGGCGGCAGGAGTAGCGGGGTGGGACGCCGGGCGGCCGGGTCTGCCCCTTCGGGCGGGACAGGCGCGCTGAAAGGACGGGCGGCGGGTGCTGTGGCCGGCGGCGCGCGAGGACGAGACTCGACGTGTGATCACCGAGGTAGACGAGGCGTTGTGCATGCTGCTCGGCCGGTCCCTCCCCGAGGGCACCATGGTCCGGCTGGACCCGCCGAAGCCGACGTGGGAGACCGAACGCGCGTCGAACGCGATCGACCTGTTCCTGTTCGGGCTGCACGACGACCCGAGCGGGCGGGAGTCCGGGTTCGCCGACGAACGCGACGAGGACGGGAAGGTGGCGGCGCGGCGGGAGCCGAACCGGCGGTGCTCGCTGTCCTACCTGGTGACCGCGCGGGCGCCGAAGGTCAACGAGGAGCACCTGCTGCTCGGGGTGGCGCTGCGGACCATGCTGTTCACCGACTCGCTGCCGGCCGAGTGCATGCCGGACGCGCTCGCGGCGGCCGGCGCACCGGTGTTCATCAAGATCGCCGGCACCGACCCCGGCTCGCTGTGGACCAACCTCGGCATGCCGGCACGGGCCTCGTTCGCGGTCACCGTGAGCGCGCCGTTCCTGCCGGAGGCGGACACCGAGATCGCGCCGCCCGCCGAGAAGCTCCGGCTCAACTCCAACCAGCAGCTGCCCAAGCGCGGGCCGCTCGCACCCGCTCAGCCCAAGCGTTGGGTGCGGACGCCGTGAGCGCCCCCGGCGCGAAGATGGGCGACAAGGTCGTCGGGACCGACATCCACATCATCATGATCCCGACGCCAGGCGGCCCGGTGCCCACCCCGCTCCCCCACCCGTTCGCCGGCACCATCACCGGTGGCTGCAGCACCAACGTGATGATCGGCGGGCAGCCCGCGGCGACGCTGGGCAGCACGGCGACGAACGCGCCGCCGCACATCCCGCAGGGCGGCCCGTTCCAGGTCCCGCCGACCAACCAGGGCACGGTGATGAAGGGCAGCGCCACCGTGCTGATCAACAACAAGCCCGCCGCCCGCACCGGCGACACCGTGATGACGTGCAACGACCCCGCGCCCGCTCCGACGAGCTCGATCGTCGCGGTGGGCACGGTGATGATCGGCGGCTGACCGTCGTCGGCAGGGGCCCTCGCGGGGAGCGGGGGCCCTTTGCGCGTGTCGGTCGTTTTTGTTCTGCTGTAAGGGACCGCGCGCAGGTCCCGCCCCAAGTGCTGCCCCATCGGTCATCCGATCGGTGATCAAGGGGACCTAACGTTTCTTGCTGGAGGTCGGGAATGAGGAGAACCCATGGCAGGTGAGCCGGAGCTGCGCTCGGGCAGCGGCGGGGAATGGGTGCTCTACCTCCAGCAGACGCTCAACCACCACTACCAACAGCAGGTCACCGAGGAGACCGGGGACTACGACACCGCGCTGGAGAGCGTGGTGCAGCACTTCCAGCGACAACAGGGATTAGAGCCGACCGGGGTGGTCGATGTGGCGACATGGGGCGTGTTGACCGGTGAGGCGGCGCCGCCGACCTACGTGTGGCCGGACGAGCCGATCGCCGCGGCCACCGTCGACGTCGACGGTGGGGTGGTCGAGCTGCGGCTCACCCTCACGGGGGAGGCGCCGGCCGGCGTGCCCACGGTGACGGTTGACCTCCCTGCGACGCTTACCTCCGCGGAGGCGTCCTTCGGTCAGCCGGAGCAGCGCCCGGTCGACGACACGTGCGTCGAGCTGGTCGGCGCGTGCCACCTGCTCGGCGCCGAGGCGCCGGGCGAGTACCGGCTGACGCTGACGGTGACCGACGGCCTGGCGCCCGCACACGAGTGGCTCACGACGACCGAGCCGGTCTCGGTGCCGTTGGAGGCCATCGGCGCCCCGGTGCGGGGTGAGTGACATGGTGGCCGACCCGTTTGGTGGTGCGGTGGAAGCAGGTGAACGGGTGTCCTTCCGGTACGCGCTGCCGGCCGGCCCGGTGGCAGGCGCGGCGGTCGACATCGGCCACGTCGCCGTCGGCATCGAACTGGTGCTGACCGGCGAACTGGACGTGGTGGCGGTCGCCGCCGACCGCGACGCGCCCCGGGCTGGCGCGCTGACGGCCTTACGCGCCATGGCGAAGGGGGTGATGATCCGCGGGCTCGGCTCCCCGACCCCGGGCATCTCCGCCACCGCCGGCCACCGCTTC
>Ga0272482_10000535_pt1 | contig 11910 bp, 12 predicted proteins | sample RVTome_8_FD_192427 | JGI IMG/M metagenome (GOLD analysis project Ga0272482, IMG submission 192427) | Soil microbial communities from uranium-contaminated site in the Upper Colorado River Basin, Wyoming, United States - RVT160D0 (version 2) ...
CCCTCTTCCGCCAGGAATCGGGCGAGCTCGCGCACGAAAAAGGGGTTGCCCTCGGTGCGGGCCTGGATACTTCGGGCGACGCCGGGGCTGGGAGCCTGTCCGGTCTCTTGGCGGACCAACTCGGCGACATCGGATGGGTCGAGGGGGCCAAGAACGATGCTTCGGTGGTGCTCGAGCCGCGCGACCGCAGCCAACATGCGCTCAACATGGTCGCTGGGCGTCGGGGCGTGGCTACGCAAGGTGCCCATCAACAGGCTTCCGGCCGGGAGCGACTCGGCCAGGTGCGCGAAGAGTTGCAGCGAGGCCTGATCTGCCCAGTGAAGGTCATCCACGAGCACGATCACGAGCTGCCGGGCGGCGGCCGCACTCAGCAGTGCGGCGACATGGCGGTACAACCGGAATTGCGCTCCGGCATCTGGCCGCGCCGGGACTTCGCCGCTGCGTGCAGACTGCTGCAGCAGGTCGCCGAGTCCGGCGGTCCAGCGCGCCCGCTCGGCCTCCGGCAACGCCGGAATCAGGGCCTCGACAATCTGGACCCAGGGCCACATCGACGGGGTGCCCTCACCGTCCGGGCATCGGCCCCAGAAGACAAACGCACCGCCCGCGGCGGCCTCGTCGGTGGCTTCGGAAAGCAGCCGGCTTTTGCCCACGCCGGGTGGGCCTTCAACGAGCACGACCTGCGCCCGGGCGGAGGCGGCCGAGTCGACGGCATGACGGAGGACGGCAAGTTCCTCTTGCCGGCCCACGAGACGATCGGGCCGGCCGCCAAAAGGCTTTCGCGCTCCAAGCGTGGATGTGGGCGCGGATTCCGGTGGCGTGAAGGGGGCGTCGTCCTGTCGAAGAACTCGCCGGTGTACCTCGCGAAGCGCCGGACTGGGATCGATGCCGAGTTCATCGGCCAGCAATGCCCGCACTGTGTCGAACACGGACAGGGCCTCCGCCCGCTGTCCCGACGCCGCCAGGGTGGTCATGAGCGTCGCTTGAATCGTCTCGTCGAAGGGCGCGATCCAGGCGGCGAGGCGCACGGGTTGCAGGATGCGTTGAGCCAGACCGCGAGGCACGGCAACACGGGCGGCCTCGACGCAGGCGTCGAGCAGTTCGCGGTTGACGGAGGCGAACAGAGGGCCGGCGGTGGAGCTGAGGGCCAGCCCGTCGCCTGCGGGCCCTCGCCACCGCGACAAAGCCTCCGCGTACGCATCGACTCCCTCCTCGATCCGATGGGCGTCCACTTCCGCGCGGGCGAGGCCGAGGAGCTGGCGAAACTCACTGAGGTCGAAGGCTACCCGGCTGGCATCGAACTGGTAGCCGCTGCCGCGGCGGTGGAGGTAGGAGCCGGGCGATCGAGCGGACAGGTTCGGTTCGAGCAGCCGTCGCAAGGTCCCGACATATTTCTGCACGATGTTCAATGCCGAGGCGGGCGCGCCGTCGTCCCAGATGAGGTCGATGAGCGTGGAGGCACTGACCGGTCCACCCGCGCGCATCAGCAGCAGGGCCAGCAGATAACTTTGCTGCCGCGGTCCCGTGTCGACCTCGACGCCGTCACGCCAGACCCGGACGGGGCCCAGAACGTGGAAGGTCAGCGCCGCAGCGCCACCATCCCGACCGGTTCCGGTGCCGATGGCGGCGGGCATGACAAGCGTCGGTTCGCTCTCGACGCTTCGGCGGGAGCGGGAGGCGTCGGCCATCGAGCCCTTCCTGGGGTGAACGTTGAGGAAAGGCTAGCGCTCGTCTCGGCCTTTCAAGCGCGCCCTGCTGGCCAGCGCGTGCCGTAAGACCTACGGAAGTGCCGCCTGTTGACAGCGACGGAACTGTTTGTGAAACGGGCGTTCGTCGTCGTTCAGAGCACGTCAAGTGCGCATTCCTACGCTGACCCGCAACTCAAGGCTGCAAGCACACCTGTGGAAAGGGTCACATCAGATGACGACGACTCGCCGAATACTGCTGGCAGGGTCCGCCGCGGCGGCCGCCGGTGCCCTGATCGGGGCTCCCACCGCACAGGCCCGCACCCGGCCCGGCGGAACACCGAAACCCACCGTGGTGCTCGTGCACGGCGCCTTCGCCGACGCGTCCGGCTGGAACGACGTGGCCGCCCGGCTCATCTGTGACGGCTTCCCGGTCATCGCCCCGGCGAACCCGCTGCGCGGCGTCGCCGCCGACTCCGCCTACCTGGCCAGTGTCCTCGCCACCCTCAGCGGCCCGCTGTTGCTCGTCGCGCACTCCTACGGCGGCATGGTCATCACGAACGCCGGGGCCGGCAACGCGAACGTCACCGCCCTGGTGTACGTGGCAGCGTTCGCTCCCGACCAAGGCGACACCCTTCCCGGCCTGCAGTACCGGTATCCGGGAAGCAAGGTGACCCCGGAAGCCCTGGACTACCGTCCCCACGGCACGGGCGCCGACGCCTACATCAAGAAGGATCTCTTCCGGGACGCGTTCGCCGCCGACCTGCCGAAGACGACAACCGCCCTGATGTGGGCGGGTCAGCGGCCGCTGCACGTGGCCGCGTTCGAGGAGCCGTCCGGCCCGCCGGCCTGGAAGACGGTCCCGTCCTGGTACCTCGCCGCCCGCAACGATCAGGTGATTCCCGTTGCGGCACAGCGGTTCATGGCACAGCGCGCCGGCGCCCGAACCGTCGAGGTCGGCGCCTCGCACGTCGCGATGATCTCGCAGCCCGCCGCGACGGCCGACCTCATCAAGCGCGCCGCGCGCTGACGAAGCCACGGAGGGGTAGCGATGTTCGAGCGGTTGGCTCAAACGGCGGCCGGATGATGCATCAGCGTGCGTACGAAGGCCTGTGTACCGCCGAGGAGAAGCGCCACACCTCGCTCATCCGCAACCCGAAACTGACGTTGTTCGCGCTGGCGCTGGGCACCTTCGCGATCGGCACCGGCGAGTTCGGCAGCAACGGCGTCATCCAGTTGTTCGCGTCCGACCTGAACGTGTCGATCCCGGTCGCGACGCACGCGATCACCGCGTATGCGCTCGGGGTGGTGGTCGGCTCTCCGGCCATCACCCTGCTCGCCGCCCGGATCAACCGACGTACTCTGCTGCTCGGCCTGATCGTGCTGTTTCTGGTCGGCAACGGGCTCTCCGCGCTGGCGCCGAACATCGCGCTGCTAGTCGCCTTCCGGTTCGTCGCCGGCAGCGTGCAGGGTGCGTTCTTCGGTGCCGGCGCGGTCGTCGCCGCCTACGTATACGGCCCGGGCAAGGGCGGCAAGGCGTTCGCCACCGTCATGGGCGGACTGACCGTCGCCACCATCTTCGGGTCGCCGCTGGGCACCTACATCGGCCAGCACGCCAGCTGGCGCGTCATGTACTGGACCGTGGTCGCCGTCGGCCTGCTCGCAGGCACCGCCCTGGTGGCCTGGCTGCCACAAACCGACGCCCTGCGCGGCGGCCCCATCGCGAACGAACTCGGCGCATTGCGCCGCCGGGGTGTCTGGCTGATGGTCACCGTGGCGGCACTGGGCATCTCCAGCATCTTCGCCGTCTACACATTCATCGGCCCGTTCATCACCGACGCCGCTAGGCGGGACGCATCACTCATCCCGATCGCGCTCGCCGTCTTCGGCCTCGGCATGGCCGTCGGCAACTACCTCGGCGGACGCATCGCCGACCGGTTCGACAACCGCGGTCTGACCGGTGGCTACGCCGGCGCGCTGGCGCTGCTGGTGGTGATCGGCGTGGCCGGCGACAACCTGGCGGTCCTGCTGCCCGGCCTGTTCGGCGTCGGAGCGACCACGATGATCGCGATCCCCACCATCCAGATCCGGCTGACCGGCTTCGCCCCCGACGCCTCGACCCTGATGGGCGCCCTCAACCTCGCCGCCCTCAACCTCGCCAACTCACTCGGCGCGATCGGCGGCGCGATCACCCTCGACGCCGGCTGGGGCACCCTGTCCACCGTGTGGGCCGGCTTCGTCCTCACCACCGCCGGCCTGCTTCTCTACATCGGAACCGTAGCCCGGGTGAAGCCGGCGCCCGCCCCTCACCTGGGGACCACGTCAACGAACGTGGTCCAGCACTCGCGCGTCTTTGACGTTTGAGTCGCTACTCACCAACCAGCGTTTGGTGTTGCTCGTGGCGGGCTTCGCGGCTGCCCTAGGCGGCCGACCAGCTCTACGAGTGGTGGTTCACGAAGCGCCGTTATGCGCGGCTTGCGCTGTGGGTACTCCGTCGGCCGAGAAGTTGATCTTTACCACGAACGCCAACGTGAAGATAAGGCCGAAGCGCAGTACCGTGCGAAGCGCCGGCCTCGACCCGGTCCGCGCCCACTGGCCCGGCAGCGATGGCGGCCGGCCGCTTGCGGCGTGCCCCGGGCTACCGCCACGTCGTCAGCCGTCGCCTGAGCTGGTCGGGTTTAGCACGTGGACGTTGCCGTGCTTGTCCGCCTGCTGGCGCAGCCGCTGGTTCTCCTCGCGTAGTTCCGCGTTGGTTAGGGTCAGGGTCAGGAGCTGGATGTGGTTTGCGTAGGTGGCGATGGTGTCCTTGAACTCCCGGGTCTCGGCGGCGTAGTCGCGGCGAAGGGTGCGCTCGGTCTGCCGCAGCTGCTTGACCTCGTCGTGCAGCTGATCCAGCTCGGGGCATCTGGTCTGCGGCGCCTTCAGGATGTCCTTGATCAGAGCGGCGACTGGTGACCGGTAGTAGGAGGCCCCGGACACGCCGGCTTCGAGGCAGATGTTGGTGGCGGTGATGGTGCCGTCGGTGACCTCGGGGCGGCCCTGCATCAGGCGCTCGAACGCGGCCATGACGGTGCGGTCGAGGTCCGACAGTGCGGGCTGGTCGCCGGTCAGCCAGGCGAACGCGGGCGGGCGCGCCGGCGCCGCTGCAACTGTGCCCGCAGACCGCTGACCTGGTCGTCGCTCACGAGTGGATGCAAGCCTGGGCCGCTGCCGGCGTCGAAGGGCTGGTGGCCAAGCGCCTCGATGGCCGGTACGAGCCGGGCCGGCGGGCCTGGCGGAAGCTGCGCACCAAGACCACCACCCAGGCGATTGTTGGCGGCGTGACCGGCAGCGTCAGCGACCCGCAGACCTTGCTGCTGGGCCGCTACGACACCAGCGGCCGGCTCCGCTACGTCGAGCACACCCATGAGCTCAAAGCCGCGCAGCGGCGCGAGCTGGCACCTCTGCTCACCCGTTCCCCACAGCGCCGTGCCGGCGGAATCGACCACCCCTGGCCGCAGCCGCTGTCCGCCTCATGGTTCGGCCAACTCGAACGGCCGCGGCTGCCGGCCTACGTGCAGGTGGAGCCCAACGTGGTGGTCGAGATCAGCGTCGACGCGGCGTTCGAGCATGGCCGCTGGCGTCACCGCGTGCACGCCGCCAACGCCCAGAACTGACCTGTCCGTCTACGACGTACCCCTAGCGACGCGCGACGAGGCTTGACCCGCCGCGGTGCGCCCCCAGCGGAGTCGCTCCGCCGGTTCCCCGCCGACGAGAAGCCGGCTGGTTCAGGCCGCGTTGGCGAAGCTGGTCCGGGCGGCGGCGCGCAGGACACCCGCGGCCGCCAGCTCGCCGGCCGTGAAACCGGCATACAGGTGCGCGTTCCGGGTGTCGCCGGCAAGCGCGGCGACGAGCCCGCCCAGGTCGTCGCTCGCAGCGCCGAGGTGGCTGGCCTCCATGGCATACCAGCCGACGAGCCCGTCGAGCAGTGGATCGCCGGCGGCGCCAGCCAGCGCCGCTCGCGCCCGAGCAGGCAGATCCGGCGGGATGGAGCGGGTGTGCATGAGCGACGACGCTATGCCGGTATCGGGGTCCGCGCCCATCGGCCTGCGGCTTGATCCGGCGCCCTCGAGGTGGGGTCTGACCGCCCGTTCAGGCGATCGTGTCGTGACGCTCTGCGCCGTCCGAGAGTCGGTGGCCCCGGGGCACGGGGCGCGGGGGCGAGCCGGCTGCGGACCGCCCGCAGTGCACGGGTCAGCGTGCTTAGACCGCCTCCTGCACCTTCAAGGGAGACGCCGAACTCGGCGGACGTTGGTGACAAACGTGGGCCTGTAATGAGTGGCGCGTACGGTCGGAAGTTCGGAGGGCATCTCGCCACGAGGGGAGCAGATCCGGCGATGGTGGACGGCTGGAGAGCCGGGTGGATCCCGATGGTCGATGACCGCAATCCCGAGCAGGGCCTGCTGTTGCACCGGCCGCTGGCCAGCTCTGCCGGATACACGATGTGCGGCCGGCTCGTTTCAGACCCCACGATGCCGCAAGAGCCAGTAGTCGGCTCGGCGTCGGCGCCGAGGTGAAGGCGCGTTCACGGCGCGGGGCGCGGTGCGGATCATGGCCAGGTCTGCCACGTTCGTGGCCCGGGCCTGACCAGCTGCGGAAGATCTTCCAGCGGGTCGTCACCGGGGCCGATGCCACTCGCCGCCGGTCTCGACAATCTCGCTCACCAAGTGTCCGCGCGGATAGGTGCACGCTAATCGGTTAGTTGGCGAGTCGCCTGCGGTGGCCTTCGACCGTGTCGGCGAAGTCGGCTTCGTCGCTGTTGCGGTGCAGTCGGTACAGCCAGTGGGGTACGCGGGCGACGTCGAGGCGGGTTCGGAAGATGCCGTCCTGGATGTCTCGCGCTGTCGCGCGGAGCCGCTCGCGGTCATGGTCGGGGACGGGGCCGGGCTGGCCGTCGCGTAGTTCGGTTTGGGTGATCTTGGCGAGTCGTTCGCGTTCGTCGGCTACGCGGTGTTGACCGATCCAGATCTCGGCGGCGAGTTGCAGGGCCGCGAGGGAAGGCAGGTAGAAGCTCAGCAGCGCCTCAGGGATCGTGGCCCCGACCAGGAGGGCGACCACGAGCCCGAGGAGCGTCCAGACGATCGCGGCGGCGCCGATCCAGGCGCCGTAGGAGCGTCGCAGGCGGGCATCCCAGGCCAGGTTCTGTTCCTGGCAGATGAGCACGTCGTAGGGGTAGTGCACACCGGTGGTTGGGTCGTACCAGCCGTCGGTGATGCGCTGGTCGCGCTCGCCGCCGACGGTTAGTTTCCGGGCAAGCCGGCCGACGTCGTGGTCGGCGACTGGGTCGCCGGCCACGGCTTGGCGCCAGGACAGGTAGAACAGCGCGGTGTCGAACTGCTCCTGGAGCAGGGCGCCCTGCTTGGCTGCGCCGAACATCATCCTCCCGAGTAGGAAGAAGGAGACGGCGAACCACCCGGCGCCGAGGATGGCCGTCAGGATTCGTCCGTGTCCGGTCGCGGTGACGAGGAGGCCGACGGCGGCGAGGACGATCGCGGCGACGTTGCGAACGGCGTCGGTGATCTGGCCGCGCCGGTGGCTGGCTGACGCGGCACGCTGGAGCTTGATCATGTCGTCGTCCAGTTGCCGCTCGTGGATGGGCCGCGTCGGGATCCCGCTGGGCCCGGAGGATTGCTTCTGCATGGTCACGGCTGGGTCATTCGGTCGCCGAAGAGCTTCTTCCACTGGGTGTACGCGGCGCGGTCCTGTCCTTCATCTTCGAGGTCGACGGCCAGTTCGGCGATGCGCTGCGCGTCCCGAAGGGCGCGCGCGGCGGCGCGCTTCTGCGCGGCTGTCATGACGGTGTTGACGTCGCCGCCGAGATCGGCCGGGTCGAGCCACGTTTCGTCGATGCGGTCCGCGGCGGTGGCGAGGAACAGCACGATCTCGTCCTGGTAGCGGCCGACAGGCGTCTTGACGATGGTCTGCGCCATGACTTCCAGCAGGAAGGACGGTGAGACCGGCTCGCCGAGTTCCTGGTTGATGCCCTTGATCATCTTGACCAGCGGGATGTACTTGCCGCCGCACGCCTCGTTCTTGTCGATGCTGAGCTCATGGTGCCGCTTCGGGTTGGTCGCGATCCAGGCACCGGCAGCGGGGTCGGGGATGAAGTAGCCGCCGGTGGAACGCTTGAACGCGGGCACGACCTCGATGGACATGACGTCATCGCCGTAGGGGATGACGATGGCCATGCCGTCCCGGTACGCGTCCGGCCATTTGTCGCGCAGGACGGCGAGCAAAGCGTTGAGCACGTCTAGCGGCGGCCGGTTACGGTAGCCGCCCTGCGGCCCGTCCCGGTCGATGACGAGGAAGATGTCGACGTCCTTGAGCTTCTTCGTCTTGGTGTCGCGGCGGTAGGAGCCGGTGAGGAAGTCGTCGATCAGCTGCCAGACCCCCCGGACGAAATCGCGGACGGCCTCGTGGCGCGCGGAGGCGAGCTTGCGCTCGGTGGCGGTGATCTCCAAGTTGTGCTTCAGCTTGATGAACGCGTCGTCGATGTATCCCATGACCGTTTCCTGTCAGTGGTAGTAGCGCAGACCGGCCGAGGCGTGCGGGGCGGTGCCGATCGTGCCGAAGGTGAGGCCCTGCAGCCCGGTGGTGGACGCGCGGGTGGTCGCGCTCCAGCCCGGCTGCGCGCTGTGCGTGCCGTTGAATGTGCACACCAGGCCGAAGGTCGTTCCGGCCGGAACCCGGTCGAGCTTGGCCAGGAAGCGGGCCAGTCGGGCGCGGGAGGTGGTGAACTGGGCGTCGCCGGTGCCGGTGGCGGTGTAGGCGACGGGGAACTCGATCACCGGTTTCGCCGGCCCGGTGGGCGGGTGGCACTCGAGCACCACCATGGCCAGGGAGCCCTCGGCGATCCACGCCTTGACGGCGTTCTCGTTGGTCGCCCACTGGGCTTGCAGCGGTCCGGTGTAGATGCCGAGGTCGGCGAGGATGTCGCCGATCGTCCCGAGGATGACCTCGGTCAGGTGCGTGGCGGTGTGGACCCGGGTGTACGAGTGGGTGGCGGTTGTTGTCATCGTCCCGTCACCGCCCCACGAAGCGCGTCGGTGTCCACCAACGGGGTACCGGTGGCTGCCGCGGTTCGCTGCTGCGGCGCGGGTGGCGCCTCGACCGAGAGGCGGGCGTGGCCGGCGGCCGCCTCGGCGACGACCTTCGCCAGCGGCTCGGGGGACGGCAGGAAGATGGTGAATGTCGTCGCGGTCGCGGCGCCCGGGATGACGTTGGGGTTTTCGTCGGCGTTCAGCGCCTCGGTGCCGGAGACCGTGGTGATCTCGCAGTGCACCGCCCCGGCGACGAACACGAGGGGATGGCGGTCCAGGTGACCACCGGCGATAAGCATCCTGCCGGCCGGGGCGGCGGCCAGCATGGCGGCCTCCGCCTCCCGCCGGGTGAAGGAGCCGGACACCGCGATGGTGTCGGCGACCAGGTCGGTGATGACCTTCCACGTGGTGCTCGCGCTGCGCACCGGCGCGGCCACGATCGTCCTACTGCGCAGCATTACGACCTCCCGCGACTGCGATCGTCTGCTGGGCCGTCACGGCGTGCAGGGTGTCGGCGAGGTCGTCGAGCTCAAGCCGGCCCGGTTCGAGAACGGTGGCGCGGGTCCGGGCGAGGGCCTGGAAGACCGCTTTGCGGACGCGCCGGCCGTCCAACCCGACCGCCTGCGCCGCGACCGTCGCCAGGGCGTCCGCGTCCGCGAGCCGGCCAAGCGCCGGGTACGTCTCGGCGAGGCCGTTGAGCGTGGAGGCCAGGATGGCCCGTACTGCGGCCGCGTCGGGCAGCGGAACCAGGATCGCGGCATCGGACCGGGACAGGAACGCCTCGTCCAACGCCTCGGTGAAGTTGCTCGTGGCCACGACGAACAGGTGCGGGTGCAGCTGGGCGTTGCGGTCCAGCGCGGTCAGCACCGCGTCGGTCGCCCGGTGCACGTCGGCGGGGTTCGCCGCGAGCGAGGCCGCAGAGCGGGCCACCGCCATCGACTCCACCTCGTCGAGCACGACGACCGTCGGCATCCCGTCCGCGGCCAGGGACGGCAGGTAGTCGCCGAGCAGCTCGTCGACGCGCTGCTGGGACTGGCCGTGCTCGGCACTCATCAACCCGTGCGGGTTGATCTCGATCAACCGCACCTCACGCCCCGACACGTAGCCGGCCAGCTGCTGCGGAAGCCCACGGGCCAAGGTGGTCTTCCCCGTGCCAGGCGGCCCGCACAACGTGCACATCCCGTGCAGCGCGGTCGCCACGAACGGCGATGACGGCCGCACCAGCAACGACAACAGCGCCTGGTTGACGAGCTGCTCCTTCACCTCCTCCGGGACGATGATCTCGTCCCACAGCGCCGGCCCCCGCGCGTCGTGGCGGACGACGTCGTTCACCACGACGCACTCCTGTACCTTCACCGCGCTCCGTCTCCCTTCAGTTCATCTACCTCAGTTTTCGACATCTGTTTCGTGATCACCGCAGAATACACGACACTCTCAGCCCGTGTTGGCCACATGTGGCGTCGAAGTTTCTCTTGCGAGGCCAGATTTCTCCTGGTATAAGGTCTAAACCGCCCCGTACGATCGATCAAAGGGGCACCCGTGGTTCCGAGCGAGTGAGGCGGTGGGCGCCGCAGATGGCCAGCAGTCGGCGTACGGACGAGTCAGCCACCGAAGTGGCGGTCCTGTTCGACCGCCGTCGGCTCCGCGTGGCCCGCGAACTGCGAGGTTTAAGCCAAGTCGAACTCGCGCGCGAGGTAGGTGGCGTACGTGCCGCATCGCTTAGCCAGTTCGAGCAGGGCCACGCCAAGCCGTCCAGCGCCACACTTCAGCGTCTAGCGGTCGCCCTCCGCGTCCCGTTGGCGTTCTTCGCCGCGCCCGCACGGCCTGACCTCGTCGGAGAGACCAAAGGCTTTTTCCGCAGCCTTCGCTCGGCACCCCCGCGCGACCGGCAACGCGCCCTCGCGCACGTTGAGCTTGCCCGAGAAATCACGCGCGAGCTTGAACTTCTTGTGCGCCTCCCAGATGTGGATTTCCCCCGCGCCCAAGACAAAGTAAATGTCGAAAGCACACGTGAGGAAATCGAACATGTCGCAGACGACATGCGATCACGATGGCGAATACCACCGGGCCCAATCGACGACATGGTACTCCTTCTTGAACGGCATGGAATTGTTACGACCAGGTTCAACGTCGGCCACACAGAGATCGACGCGTTCTCCGTGCCGTTCGCCGATCGCCCCGTCGTCGTACTCGGCGCCGACAAGAACCTTCGAGACCGTTCACGGTTCGATGCCGCACACGAACTCGCACACCTCGTACTGCATTGCGAAGATCAAATCGGAAACAAAGTCATCGAGACGCAGGCCCAACAATTCGCTGCGGCCTTCCTCATGCCGGCTGACGAAATCAAAGACCGGTTGCCTGCCAAGGCCGACTGGCCAGCGCTTCTACGGCTCAAGGCATACTGGCAGGTCTCAATCGGCGCGCTTCTTAGACGAGCTTTCACCCTCGAGGTCATGGACGAGCGCACATATGTGCAAGCACTAAAGATAATGTCCACCAAGGGCTGGCGAAAGGACGAACCAGGCAACCTCGGAGAACCGGAACGCCCACTACTACTACGGCGGGCGGTTGACGTCGCCGCCGGCATCGGCGTACCACTCGCCGATATTGCTCAACGCGCTGGACTCCCGGAAGAAGAAGTCCGCCTCATCGTCGGCGTAGAAACCGATGAGCGACCATCGGTCGAACTGTAAACCAAGCACGCGCGGCCTCTCTTGCGTGGGCGAGCCTCCAGGTCTGGATCAAACCTGGGTGTTGACTCGATCCCAGCCTTGCCGTCGACGAACCTTCCGCCACCACCGCCAGTCGATCCGGGGATGCGGCCAGGAGTGTCGACGGCCATGCGCGAGCCATATTCGTTCGCGTCGTTGGTGCGCCCGGCTGCTCGTTCGGCCTGCCTTCTACTCGCTCCACCACGCGACGCTGAGGGGACCGCAAGAGGCCCTGGGGCCGGTGGTCGGGTACGCGGGGGGTTTTCGGGGGGCAGGGTGAATCTTCATCGAAGAACATCAACCTCTGGCTCGCGTTTCTGCAGGTCAGAGGCCTATCAAGTCGGGGTGGCGGGATTTGAACCCACGGCCCCTCGCTCCCAAAGCGAGTGCGCTACCAAGCTGCGCTACACCCCGTGCGCTGAGAGTCTATGCGGT
>Ga0272482_10000536_pt1 | contig 11907 bp, 11 predicted proteins | sample RVTome_8_FD_192427 | JGI IMG/M metagenome (GOLD analysis project Ga0272482, IMG submission 192427) | Soil microbial communities from uranium-contaminated site in the Upper Colorado River Basin, Wyoming, United States - RVT160D0 (version 2) ...
GCGTCGGACAGCCCCATAGGGTGCCCGACGAGAAGCGGGAAAGGACGGCAAGGTGTCGGTACACGCAGCTGTCAGCACATCTGTAGCACAGAACGAGAACGTGTCAGCGGGGCTGGGAAGTTATCTACCCCTGTTGCTGCTCTTCGCATTGGCGGCGGCGTTCGCGGTGTTCTCCGCACTGCTCGGGCCGCTCATGGGCCCCAAGCGGTACAACCGGGCGAAGCTCGAGGCGTACGAGTGCGGCATCGAACCATCCCCGCAGCCGGTCGTCGGCGGCGGCCGCGTCCCGGTCGCGTACTACCTGACCGCGATGCTCTTCATCCTGTTCGACATCGAGATGGTGTTCCTCTACCCGTTCGCGGTCTCGGCGGACGCCCTCGGTCTCTTCGGGCTGGTGGAGATCTTCTTGTTCATCGCGACGCTCGGCTTCGCCTACGCATACGTGTGGCGGCGCGGCGGGCTCGACTGGAACTGACGGGAGGCGGACATGGGACTCGAGGAGAAGCTGCCGAACGGCATCCTGCTTGCCAGCCTGGAGAAGCTGGTCAACTGGGGCCGCAAGAACTCGCTGTGGCCGGCCACCTTCGGACTGGCCTGCTGCGCGATCGAGATGATGACGACCGGTGGGCCGCGCTACGACATCGCGCGCTTCGGGATGGAACGCTTCAGCGCCACCCCCCGCCAGGCCGACCTGATGATCGTCGCCGGCCGGGTGACCAACAAGATGGCCCCGGTCCTGCGCCAGATCTACGACCAGATGGCGGAGCCCAAGTGGGTGCTCGCCATGGGTGTCTGCGCCTCCTCCGGCGGGATGTTCAACAACTACGCGGTCGTGCAGGGCGTCGACCACATCGTCCCGGTGGACATGTACCTGCCCGGCTGCCCGCCCCGCCCCGAGATGCTGCTCGACGCGATCCTGAAGCTGCACGCCAAGATCGGCGACGAGCCGCTGAACGCCCGCCGCGCCGCGCTGCGGGAAGCCGAGGGCAAGCGCACCGAGCTCATCGCCTCCTCCGTCAAGTACGCGAAGAAGTGAGCCTGAAAATGAACACTGCAACGCGAAGCGTTCCGATGAGCGGGTGGGGGCGGGGCTGAGGATGGCGGCTGACGAACCCACCACGCCAGACGACAAGCAGCCCCCGGCGACGCCGGCTGCCGGTCAACCCGGATCGGACGCCGAGCGGCCAGCCAGCGCCGAGCTGCGCCCGGACACCGAGGACGCGCTGCCCAAGGCAGGCGGCGCCGCCGCGGCTCCGGCCGAGGCACTGGTCACCGGCAAGGCCCGCAAGGGCATGTTCAACGTCTCCGGCTCCGGCGACACCTCGGGCTTCGGCGGGCTGCGTCTGCCGGCCCACGTCGCAGCGCCGGCCGAGCGGCCCTACGGCGGCTGGTTCGACGAGTTCACCGACCAGCTGCTCGCGTCCATGCGGGAGCGTTCGATCCCGGCCGAGGCGATCCTGCAGGTGACCGTCGACCGCGGCGAGATCACCTACTACGTCGACCCGGAGTTCCTGGTGCGGCTGTGCCAGATGCTGCGGGACGACGCGGCGCTGCGGTTCGAGCTGTGCAGCTCGGTGTCCGCTGTGGACTACGGGGTGGACGTGCCGCAGCGGCTGCACTCGGTCTACCACCTGACGTCGATGACATGGCGCCGCCGCATCCGCCTCGAGGTCGCGATCGACTGGGCCGGCGAGCAGGACGGCCAGCCGCACTGCCCGTCGGTCGTCGGCGTCTACCCGACGGCGGACTGGCAGGAGCGCGAGACCTGGGACATGTTCGGGATCGTCTACGACGGCCACCCCGCGCTCACCAGGATCCTCATGCCGGACGACTGGGACGGCCACCCGCAGCGCAAGGACTACCCGCTGGGCGGCATTCCCGTGGAGTACAAGGGCGCGGAGATTCCCCCGCCCGATCAGCGGAGGTCGTACTCGTGAGCGGCGACGTACTTTTTCCCGCGGAGGCGCGATCATGAGCGAGAACCTGTCTGACGTCACCACCGGCACCGCCCCCGACAGCGGCCAGCCGGCCAGCACCGGCGGCGCGTACGCCGTCGACCGGGAGACCACCGAGGGCCGGATCTACAACGTCACCGGCGGCGACTGGGACACCGCGCTCGACGACGCGATCAACGACGAGCGGATCGTCATCAACATGGGTCCGCAGCACCCGTCGACGCACGGCGTGCTGCGGCTGGTGCTCGAGCTGGAGGGTGAGACCGTCACCCAGGCCCGCTCGGTGATCGGCTACCTGCACACCGGTATCGAGAAGAACTGCGAGTACCGGACCTGGACCCAGGGCGTCACGTTCGTGACGCGCATGGACTACCTCGCGCCGCTGTCCAACGAGGCCGCCTACTGCCTCGCCGTCGAGAAGCTGCTCGGCATCGAGGCGCCGGTCCGCGCGCAGGTGATCAGGGTGCTGCTGCTGGAGATCAACCGCATCTCCTCGCATCTGGTCGCACTCGCCACCGGCGGCATGGAGCTCGGCGCGCTCACCGCGATGACCGCGGGCTTCCGCGAGCGCGAGGAGGCACTGCACCTGCTGGAGTTCCTGACCGGGCTGCGGATGAACCACGCGTTCATCCGGCCGGGCGGGCTCGCGCAGGACCTGCCGGAGGGCTACGAGGTCAAGGTCCGCGAGTTCCTCAAGACCATGAACTCCCGGCTCCCCGAGTACGACAAGCTGCTCACCGGCCAGCCGATCTGGAAGAACCGCCTCAAGGGCATCGGGTACCTGCCGGTCGACGCGTGCCTCGCGCTCGGTGTCACCGGGCCGATCCTGCGGTCCGCGGGCCTGCCGTGGGACCTCCGCAAGACCGAGCCCTACCTCGGTTACGAGGACTACAACTTCGACGTGCCGACGTCGACGGCGGCCGACTCCTACGCGCGGTACCTGTTGCGCGTCGAGGAGATGCACCAGTCGCTGCGGATCATCAACCAGTGCCTGAAGAAGCTCGAGCCTGGCCCGGTGATGGTGGCCGACGAGAAGGTCGCGTGGCCGGCCAAGCTCTCCATCGGCTCCGACGGCATGGGCAACTCCCTCGACCACGTCCGCAAGATCATGGGGCAGTCGATGGAGGCGCTGATCCACCACTTCAAGCTGGTGACCGAGGGCTTCCACGTCCCGGCCGGCCAGGTGTACGTGCCGGTCGAGTCGCCGCGCGGCGAGCTGGGCTACCACCTGGTGTCCGACGGCGGCACCCGGCCGCTGCGCGTCCACGTGCGCGAACCCAGCTTCGTGAACCTGCAGTCGATGCCGGCGATGTCCGAGGGCGGCCTGGTCGCCGACGTCATCGCGGCCATCGCCTCGATCGACCCGGTGATGGGAGGGGTAGACCGGTGAACGAGCCACTGAACACCGGTTCGACGTACGGCGGGTCCGGCATCGGCGCGGGGGAGACCCACGCCGCGGCCGGCCCGGACGTGGACGTGCACGCCGCGTCCCCGTTGAGCCGCGCGGAGAACGAGGCGCTGACCGTCGGGGCCACGCCGGACCTCTCGGTCTTCGGCCCGGACGTCATCGCGAAGGCGCAGGCGCAGATCGCGACCTACCCGGAGTCCCGGTCGGCGCTGCTGCCGATGCTGCACCTGGTGCAGTCGGTCGAGGGGTACGTCAGCCAGGCCGGCATCCAGTTCTGCGCCGACCAGCTCCGCCTCTCCAACGCCGAGGTCAGCGCGGTCGCGACGTTCTACACCATGTACAAGCGCAAGCCGTGCGGTGAGCACCTGGTCAGCGTGTGCACCAACACGCTGTGCGCGATGCTCGGCGGCGACGCGATCTACGAGCGGCTGCGGACGCACCTGTCGACCGACGGCACCCCGCTCAAGCACGAGGACACGTCGGGCACGCCGGGCGAGCCCGGCTCGATCACCCTCGAGCACGCCGAGTGCCTCGCGGCCTGCGACCTCGGTCCGGTGCTGCAGGTCAACTACGAGTTCTACGACAACCAGACCGTCGAGTCGGCGGTCGAGCTGGTGGACGCACTGCGGCGCGGCGAGAAGCCCGCGCCGACGCGTGGCGCCCCGCTGACCAGCCTGCGTGAGGTGGAGCTGGAGCTCGCCGGGTTCTACCCGGAGGAGGAGCAGGCGTTCCGCGCCCGCATCGACGGTCCGTCCGCCGCGGTGGAGACCCTGCGCGGCGCGCAGCTCGCCGCCGACAGCGGCTGGACCGCGCCGGCCATGCCGGAGAAGGTCCCGGCGCTCCCGGAGGTCGAGAAGAAATGACAACCGCTGAGACGAACCGCCCCGACCCGGTGACCCCGGTGCTCACGAAGCGCTGGCTGTCGCCGAACTCCTGGCGCCTCGAGACCTACGAGCGGCTGGAGGGCTACACGGCCCTGCGCACCGCGCTGGGTGGCACGCCGGAGCAGCTGGTCCAGCTGGTCAAGGACTCCGGCCTTCGTGGCCGAGGTGGCGCCGGCTTCCCGGCCGGCGTGAAGTGGTCCTTCATGCCGCCCAACGAGGACAAGCCGCACTACCTCGTGATCAACGCGGACGAGGGCGAGCCGGGCACCTGCAAGGACATCCCGCTGATGATGGCGGACCCGCACTCGCTGATCGAGGGCGTCATCATCGCCGCGTACGCGATGCGCTCCCACCACGCCTTCATCTACGTCCGTGGCGAGGTGCCGCACTGCATCCGGCGCCTCAACGCGGCGATCCGCGAGGCGCGGGCCGCCGGCTACGTCGGCGCGAACATCCTCGACTCCGGGTTCGACCTGGAGATCACCGTGCACGCCGGCGCCGGCGCGTACATCTGTGGCGAGGAGACCGCGCTGCTCGACTCGCTGGAGGGCCGCCGCGGCCAGCCCCGGCTCAAGCCGCCGTTCCCGGCGGCCGCTGGCCTCTACGCCGCGCCGACCACGGTGAACAACGTCGAGACCATCGCGTCCGTGCCGTTCATCGTCAACGGTGGCGCGGACTGGTTCCGCACCATGGGTTCCGAGCGCTCGCCAGGCCCGAAGATCTACTCGATCTCCGGCCACGTCGAGAAGCCCGGCCAGTACGAGGCGCCGCTCGGCACGACGCTGCGCCAGCTACTGGAGATGGCGGGCGGCATGAAGGACGGCATCCCGCTGAAGTTCTGGACACCGGGCGGGTCCTCGACGCCGATGTTCACGGCCGAGCACCTGGACGTGCCGCTGGACTTCGAGGGAGCCGTCGAGGCTGGCTCGATCCTCGGCACCACCGCGGTGATGGTGTTCAACGAGACCGTCTCGGTGCCGTGGGCCGTGATGAAGTGGACCGAGTTCTACGAGCACGAGTCGTGCGGCAAGTGCACCCCCTGCCGGGAGGGCACCTACTGGCTCGCCGGCATCCTCCAGCGGATGGTCGCCGGCAAGGGCACCGCGACCGACATCGAGACGCTGCTCGACGTCTGCGACAACATCCTCGGCCGGTCGTTCTGCGCGCTCGGAGACGGCGCGGTCAGCCCGATCCAGAGCGGCATCAAGTACTTCCGGGACGAGTTCCTCGCCCTGTGCGACCAGAACAAGGCGCCCACCACCCCTGCGCTCGCGGGAGCCCACTAAATGACTGCGATTGAAGAGAAGCCCGAGGCAGCGCCCGTGCCAGATGGGCACGTGCGGCTGATCATCGACGGGGTCGAGGTCATCGCGCCGAAGGGCGAGCTGCTCATCCGCACGGCGGAGCGGCTCGGCACCGTGATCCCGCGGTTCTGCGACCACCCGCTCCTCGACCCGGCAGGCGCGTGCCGCCAGTGCCTCGTCGAGGTGGAGATGGGTGGCCGGCCGATGCCGAAGCCGCAGGCCTCCTGCACCATGACCGTCGCGGACGGCATGGTCGTGAAGACCCAGCGGACCTCGCCGGTCGCCGACAAGGCGCAGCAGGGTGTGATGGAGCTGCTGCTCATCAACCACCCGCTGGACTGCCCGGTCTGCGACAAGGGCGGCGAGTGCCCGCTGCAGAACCAGGCGCTGGCACACGGCCGCGCGGACTCCCGGTTCGTGGAGACCAAGCGGACCTTCCCCAAGCCGATCCCGGTGTCCACGCAGGTGCTGCTGGACCGCGAGCGCTGCGTGCTCTGCCAGCGCTGCACCCGGTTCTCCGACCAGATCGCCGGCGACCCGTTCATCGACCTGCTGGAGCGCGGCGCGCACCAGCAGATCGGCATCGCGGAGAACAAGCCGTTCCAGTCCTACTTCTCGGGCAACACGATCCAGATCTGCCCGGTTGGCGCCCTCACCAGCGCCGCGTACCGGTTCCGGTCGCGGCCGTTCGACCTGGTGTCGACCCACAGCGTGTGCGAGCACTGCAGCTCCGGGTGCGCCGAGCGCACGGACTTCCGGCGCGGCAAGGTGATGCGCAAGCTGGCCGGCGAGGACCCCGAGGTCAACGAGGAGTGGATCTGCGACAAGGGCCGCTTCGCGTTCCGGTACGTCACCGCTGGCGACCGGATCACCCGGCCGCTGGTGCGTGACGCCAAGACCGGTGAGCTGGCTCCGGCCTCCTGGACCGACGCGCTGCGGGTCGCGGCCGAGGGCCTCGCGAAGGCCCGCGACGAGAAGGGCGTCGGCGTGCTGACCGGCGGCCGGCTCACGGTCGAGGACGCCTACGCGTACGCCAAGTTCGCCAGGATCGCGCTGGGCACCAACGACATCGACTTCCGCGCTCGCGCGCACTCGGCCGAGGAGCTGGACTTCCTCGCCTCCCGGGTGGTCGGCACGACACCGGCCGACGGGGTCACCTTCGCCGCGATCGAGGCCGCGCCGTCCGTGCTGTGCGTGGCCTTCGACCCCGAGGAGGAGGCGCCGATCGTGTTCCTGCGGCTGCGCAAGGCGGCCCGCAAGAACCGCGCCCGGATCTTCCACATCGGACAGTGGACGTCACCGGGCGTCGAGAAGACGATCCGGCCGTTCAGCGCCGACAAGGGCACCATCGGCACGTTGCTCGCCTGCCAGCCCGGCGGCGAGGCCGCCGCGGTCGAGGGTCTCGTCACGCACGCGCCGGACGTCGCGGACGGCCTCTCCCAGCCGGGTGCGGTCATCCTCGCCGGCGAGCGCGCCGCCCAGGTCCCCGGCCTGCTGACCGAGCTGGTCAAGCTGGCCGAGGTCACCGGGGCCCGGCTCGCGTGGATCCCGCGCCGCGCGGGTGAGCGTGCCGCACTCGACGCCGGCGCGGCGCCCACGCTGCTGCCCGGTGGCCGGCTGGTCACCGACGCGGCGGCCAGGGCCGAGGTCGAGCAGGCGTGGGGGATCGCGGCGGGCTCGCTGCCGGCGACCCCTGGTCGCGACACCACCGCCATCCTCGAGGCCGCCGCTGGCGGCGCGCTGTCCGGCCTGGTGGTCGGCGGCGTCGAGGTCGACGACCTGCCGAACCCGGCGCTCGCCGAGGAGGCATTGCGCACCGCGGGCTTCGTGGTGAGCCTGGAGCTGCGGGCCTCCGAGGTCACCGAGTACGCCGACGTGGTGCTCCCGGTCGCCCCGGCGGTCGAGAAGTCCGGCACCTTCCTCAACTGGGAAGGCCGCAGGCGCGAGTTCGGCGCCACGCTCGAGAGCACCGGCTCGCTGCCGGACTGCCGGGTGCTGGACACGCTCGGCGTCGAGATGGACGTCGACCTGTTCACCCAGACCCCGAAGGCCTCGGCCGCGGACCTGGCGAAGCTCCCGACGGTGCTGCGCAAGGCGGCGCTGCCGGTCGCGACGGCCGCGCACACGGCCACCCTCGGCGACGGTCAGGCGCTCCTCGCGACCTGGCGCCAGCTGCTCGACGACGGCTCGCTGCAGTCCGACGAGCCGCACCTGGCCGGCACCCGCCGCGCCGCGGTGGTCCGGCTCAACGCGGCGACCGCGGGCCGGCTCGGCGTCAACGGCACCGCGACCGTCAAGACCGAGCACGGGTCGATCACACTTCCGGTCGAGCACGCCGACCTGCCGGACGGCGTGGTCTGGCTGCCGGCCAACTCCGGGCAGAACGTGCGGCGCGTGCTGCGTGCCGGCCACGGCGACGTCGTGACCGTCAACGCGGAGAACCTGCTCACCGGGTCAACGACCTCAGGAGGCGAGTGAGCATGACGAGGGCTGAACTGCTTGCCGACGACCCGCTCTGGCTGATCCTGATCAAGGTCGTGATCCTGCTCCTCATCGGGCCGATCATGACCATGCTCCTGATCATCCTGGAGCGGAAGGTCATCGGCCGCATGCAGCACCGGCCTGGCCCGAACCGGGCAGGCCCCGGTGGCTGGCTCCAGTCGGTCGCCGACGCGATCAAGCTCCCGTTCAAGGAGCAGATCATCCCGGACAGCGCGGACCGCAAGGTCTACTTCCTCGCGCCGATCGTGTCCACGATCCCCGCGATCCTCGCGTTCTCGGTGATCCCGTTCGGACCGCAGGTCTCGATCTTCGGTGAGCAGACGGTGCTCCAGCTCGCTGACCTGCCGGTCGGCGTGCTGGTGATCCTCGCCTGCTCCTCGCTCGGCGTGTACGGCATCGTGCTGGCCGGCTGGGCGTCCGGGTCGCCGTACCCGCTGCTCGGCGGGCTCCGTTCGGCCGCGCAGGTGATCTCCTACGAGATCGCGATGGGTCTGTCGATCGTCGCGGTGGTGCTGTACGCGCAGTCGCTGTCCACCGGCGACATCGTGGCGGCACAACAGGGCGGCTGGTACTTCTACCTGCTGATCCCGAGCTTCCTGATCTACATGGTGGCGATTGTCGGCGAGACCAACCGCGCGCCCTTCGACCTGCCGGAGGCGGAGTCGGAGCTGGTCGGCGGTTTCCACACCGAGTACAGCTCGATGAAGTTCGCGCTGTTCTTCCTCGCCGAGTACGTCAACATGGTGATCGTCTCGGCGTTCGGCACCACGTTGTTCCTCGGCGGGTACATGGCCCCGTGGCCGATCTCGCTGATCAACGACAACTACTTCAACTCCGGCTGGTGGCCGATCCTCTGGTTCTTCGCCAAGACGTTCCTCATCCTGTTCCTCTTCATGTGGCTGCGCGCGACGCTTCCCAGGTTCCGCTACGACCAGTTCATGAAGATCGGCTGGAAGGTGCTCGTCCCGCTGAACCTGGTCTGGATCGTCGCGGTCTCCGCGGTGCGCGCGCTGCGTAACGAGAGCGAGGTCTCGCCCGGCCAGTGGGTGCTGTGGGGCGGCGTCGCGGTGATCGTGCTCATCGGCCTCGCCATGCTCCTGCCCGACCGCAAGGTCGAGGAGGACGAGGAGCTGGTGCCGATCACCGGTGGCGGCTACCCGGTCCCGCCGCTCGACCTGCAGATACCGGAACCGCCCAAGCGCAAGGCCGTCCGCAGGGGCGCCGCACGGCGCCAGCGGGCCGCTGTCGGTGCCCAGGAGAAGGAGTCCACCGATGGGGATGTTTGATCCGTTCAAGGGCTTCGGGGTCACCTTCTCGACGATGTTCAAGAAGGTCGTCACCGAGCAGTACCCGGAGGACTTCCGGCCGACCGCGCCGCGCTACCACGGCCGCCACCAGCTCAACCGGCACCCGGACGGGCTGGAGAAGTGCGTCGGCTGCGAGCTGTGCGCGTGGGCCTGCCCGGCGGACGCGATCTTCGTCGAGGGCGGCGACAACACCGAGGAGGAGCGGTACTCCCCAGGTGAGCGCTACGGCAAGGACTACCAGATCAACTACCTGCGGTGCATCGGCTGCGGCCTCTGCATCGAGGCGTGCCCGACCAGGTCGCTGACGATGATCAACGACTACGAGCTGGCCGACGACAACCGGCAGAACCTCATCTACACCAAGGAGGACCTGCTCGCGCCGCTCCTGAAGGGCATGGAGCAGCCGCCGCACCCGATGCGGCTCGGCGACACCGAGCAGGACTACTACGTGGACGGCCCGCGCCTCGCCCGCAAGTGGGGTTACCCGGACCCGGTCGAGGAGGGCACCAAGTGATCGCCTCGCAGACTGCGGCGGTACTCGCGCAGGGTGTGCAGAACCAGCTGTCCACCGGGGAGTCCGTGTCGTTCTGGGTCCTCGGCCCGCTGGCGCTGCTCGGCGCGCTCGGCATGATCTTCGCCCGCAACGCGGTGCACTCCGCGCTGTTCCTGGTGCTCACCATGCTGTGCCTCGGGGTGCTGTACATGGTCCAGCAGGCGCCGTTCCTCGGCTTCGTGCAGATCATCGTCTACACCGGCGCGGTCATGATGCTGTTCCTGTTCGTGCTGATGCTGGTCGGGCGGGACTCGTCCGACTCGGTCGTCGAGGTGCTGCGTGGTCAGCGGCTCTGGGCGACGATCCTCGGCATCGGGCTCGCCGCGCTGATCGTCACCTCCGTCGCCCGCTCGCTGTCCGAGGTCACCCCGGTCGGCCTGCAGGGTGAGGGCGCGAACGGCGGCCACGGCAACGTCGAGAACATCGGCCGGTCGATCTTCACCGACTACCTGTTCCCGTTCGAGCTCACCTCGGCGCTGCTGATCACCGCCGCCGTCGGCGCCATGGTGCTCGGCTACGTCGACCGGCAGACCAAGGGCCGCAAGACGCAGAAGGAGTTGGTCGAGGCCCGCTTCCGCGGCGAGCACGACCGGCCGTCGCCGCTGCCCGGTCCCGGCGTGTTCGCCACGTCGACCTCGGTCGCCACCCCGGCGCTGCTGCCGGACGGCTCGATCGCGCCGGAGTCGCTGTCGAAGCTCATCGAGTCGGCCGCGGCGGACTCGTTCGACGACGAGCGCAAGGCCGTCGCCGGCAGCGCGCACGCCGCCGACGCACGAGCACTCAACCCAACGAGGGAAGAGGAGGCGGGACGGTGACCCCGACGGTCTACCTACTGCTTTCCGCGCTGCTGTTCACGATCGGTGCGGTCGGGGTGCTGGTCCGGCGCAACGCGATCGTCGTGTTCATGTGCATCGAGCTGATGCTCAACGCGGTGAACCTGACGCTCGTCACGTTCGCTCGGATCAACGGCTCGCTGGACGGCCAGGTCATGGCCTTCTTCGTCATGGTGGTCGCCGCGGCCGAGGTCGTGGTCGGGCTCGCCATCATCATGTCGATCTTCCGTACCCGCCGGTCGGCCTCCGTGGACGACGCCAACCTGCTGAAGTACTGAGGGGTATTCCGTGTCGTCTACATACCTGGTGGCCGCCCAGGCCCAGGAGGTTCGCGAGGCAACGGGCCTGGCCGGCTCCGCGTGGCTCCTGGTCGCCTTCCCGCTGGTCGGCGCCGCCGTGCTGCTGCTCGGCGGCAAGGCGACCGACGCGTGGGGCCACCTGCTCGGCTGCCTGACGGTCATCGCGTCGTTCGTCTACGGCGCCATGCTGTTCTTCTCCTCGACGGGGATGGCCGCCGACGAGCGCGTGCAGAACGTGTCGATGTTCGACTGGATCCCGGTCGACCAGCTGCAGGTCGAGTTCGGGCTGCGGATCGACCCGCTGTCCATCAGCTTCGTGCTGCTGATCACCGGTGTCGGGTCGCTGATCCACATCTACTCGATCGGCTACATGGCTGAGGACCCGGACCGCAGGCGGTTCTTCGGGTACTTCAACCTGTTCGTCGCCGCGATGCTGATCCTGGTGCTCGGCAACGGGTTCGTGACCCTGTACCTCGGCTGGGAGGGCGTCGGTCTCGCCTCGTACCTGCTGATCGGCTGGTACACGAACCGCCCGTCGGCGGCGACCGCGGCCAAGAAGGCATTCCTGATGAACCGGGTCGGCGACGTCGGCCTGGCGCTCGCGATCTTCATCATGTTCGCCGAGCTGGGCACCACCCAGTACACCGAGGTGTTCGCGAACCTCGACCAGCTCTCACCGGCCACCATCACCGCGATCACGCTGCTGCTCCTGCTCGGCGCCTGCGGCAAGTCCGGCCAGTTCCCGCTGCAGTCCTGGTTGCCGGACGCGATGGAGGGCCCGACCCCGGTCTCGGCACTCATCCACGCGGCGACGATGGTCACCGCCGGGGTGTACCTGGTGGCCCGCTCCAACCCGATCTAC
>Ga0272482_10000537_pt1 | contig 11876 bp, 4 predicted proteins | sample RVTome_8_FD_192427 | JGI IMG/M metagenome (GOLD analysis project Ga0272482, IMG submission 192427) | Soil microbial communities from uranium-contaminated site in the Upper Colorado River Basin, Wyoming, United States - RVT160D0 (version 2) ...
CACGCGGGGCGCGCTCACCGCCGAGGTCTGGGACTACCTCCGGCTGGTGCTCATCGTCGGCTATGGCAGGTGATGCGCCCCCGATCGGACGCCCACCTCTGAGCCACCTCGGTGTGTTGTCAACAGGCGAGGGCGTTCGACGCGTCTGACGGGTGACGTTTGAGGAGTACGTGCTCACGCGGCCGTGGGTCGCGCACAAGAAGGCCCGGAAGATCATCTGCGACCCGCAGATCTGCGCCGGCACCACCAAGGGTGGAAAGTACTTCGTGCAGCGCCTGGACGGCATCGGCTTCCATGAGCTGCCGTATCCGAAAGGCGGCTTCTACCTTTCCCCCGCGAGCGCTGGCGGGTTCAGCCTCGGCTGGGTCAAAACCTCGCACGGCTACGTCTGGTACGTCTGGGATCTCGTGGACGACAAGGTGGCGAGCACCACCGCCACGGCCACCGGCTCGCCCGGCCACGAAGGCGGGATGTACTACGGGTTCGAAGGCTCGACCTTCCAGTGGCGCGCGGGCGACGGCTCGGCCCGTGTACTCGACCTGGGCGCCATCGGATAGCGACTCGGATCATCCCGGTGACGGTGACGCGGCGCCGATGGCCCGGTCTAGCCGGGACCGCAGGGCCGGGATCTCCGGCTGGTCGAGGTCGTCGAGGATGGCCAGCGCGGCCCGCCACGATCGCAGCGCGGCGTCGGGCCTGCCGGCGGCCTGCTCGGTGTCACCGAGGTGGGCGAGCGTGTCGGCCTCTCCGTAGCGGTCGCCCTCGCGGCGGTAGAGGTCGAGGGCGCGCTGGTAGGCGGCGGTGGCGTCGGCGTGGGCACCGAGGTGATAGTTGGCGTAGCCCACGGTGTCCCAGGTGCTCGCCTCGCCGTGCCGGTTGCCCAGGGCGCCGAAGAGCGCCAGCGCCCGCCGGCAGTGGACCAGCGCGGCGGCCGGCTCGCCGCGCAGGACGTCGTGCCAGCCGAGGTTGTTCAGCGCGATCGCCTGTCCGATCCCGTGGTCGATCGTCTCGAAGAGAACGAGTGCCCGCCGGTCGTGTACACACGAGTCGGCCGGGCGGCCCTGGGACTCCAGCAGGAAGCTGATGCAGAAGTGGGTACGGGCCTCGCCTTCGCGGTCGCCCAGCGCGCCGAAGAGGTCCAGGGCTCGGTGGAAGTGCTCGTCGGCCTCGGCCACCTGGCCCAGCCGCCTGCAGGCGTGGCCGAGGGTGCGATGGGCGTCGGCCTCGGCGGACCGGTCGCCCAGCCGGCGGGCGGCGGCCAGCGCCGTCCGTTGCGTCGCGGCCCAGGCGTACCAGTGGCCCTGCCGGTCGAGGTAGGTGGCGATAGACCAGGCGAGTTGCCAGGCGTGCGTGTCCAGCCCGGCGTCGGCCGCCTGCTCGACGGCGGCCAGCAGGTGGGCGTGCTCGGCGGTGAACCACGCGATGGCCGCTGCCACGTCTTCGAACCTCTCCGGGCGCAGGATGGTCTCGGCATCCGGCAGCCGGATCGGGTCGCGGTCGGGCGCGAGCAGCATCGCCCCGCCGAACGCGGTCCCGAGCAGGTGGTCGAGGCCTCGCCGGACGGCGGAGTCCCGCTCGTTCCCCGCATCGTGGTGGCGCGTCTGCTCGGCCGCGAACGCGCGCAGCAGGTTGTGAAGCGCGAATCGGCCTGGGACGTGCTCGGCGACCAGGTTGACCTCGGCGAGCGTGGCGAGCGAGCGGCGGGCCCGCTGCATGTCGCAGCCGGCCAGGCTGGCGGCCAGGGCGGGGGTGACGTCGGGGCCGGGGTGTAGGCCGAGGAGCCGGAAGATTCGGGCAGTCTCGGCAGGCAGCGCGCGGTACGACGCCGACAGCACCGAGGTCAACTCCAACGACCCGCTGTCGAACGGTTCGAGGCTCCGGTCCCGGTCCGCCCGGCGTAACTCGTCGGCGAGAGCGGTCAGCTGGAACGTCGGTCGGGTCGCGGCGCGGGCGCCGACGATCGCGAGCGCGAGCGGCAGGCCGGCGCACCGTTCGACGATCTCCCTGGCGGCCTCGGGCTCGGCCGACATCCGGTCCGGTCCGATCCGGCGCAGCAGCAGGTCGTACGACGCTGCGGGCGACAGCAAGCCGAGGGCGACGTGCCGGGCGCCGTGGCTGGCGACCAGGGCACTGAGCTGGTGTCGGCTGGTCACCACTACGACGCAGCCGGCGGCGCCCGGCAGCAGCGGCCCGACCTGGTCGGCGTCGCGGGCATCGTCCAGCACGACAAGTACGCGCCGGCCGGCGAGCAGGCTCCGGTAGAGCGCCGCCCGCTCGTCCTGGGCGGTTGGGATCGCCCGGGGTGAGACTCCGAGGGCGACGAGGAAGCCGCGGAGCGCATCCGCGGGGGCGAGCGCCGTGGCGTCCGCGTCGAAGCCGCGGAGGTTCACGTGCAGCTGGCCTTCTGGGAACCGGTCGGCGGCCCCGTGTGCCCATTGCAGCGCTAGCGCGGTCTTGCCGACGCCCGCGGTCCCGGACACGACCGTGACCACCATCCCGGCCGCCGGCGGGTCGGCGTGGTCGGCCGCCCGGTCGAGGCGGGCCAACTCCGCGGTCCGGCCGGTGAAGGTCTGCGGCGCGGCCGGTAGCTGGCGTGGCACGGCTGCGGCGGCCCTGCGGTCGCGCCGACCGGACCAGGTCAGCTCGGGGTCGGCGGTAAGGATCCGGTGGTGCAGCTGCTGGAGCTCCGGTCCCGGGTCCGTGCCCAGCTCGTCGGCGAGGTCTTTTCGCACGGCCTGGTAGCGCCGCAGCGCCTCTGCTGGGCGGCCGCATCGGTAGAGCGCCTGCATGAGCTGGCCGGCCAGCCGCTCGTCCAGTGGGCGGGTCGCGCTGCGGGCGGCCAGGCCGGCCAGCACGCGGTCGTGCTGCCCCCGTGCGAGGGCGAGGTCGGTGCGGTCGAGCTCGGCGGCGTGCCGGGCATCCTCTAACACGGACCGTCGTGCGTTCGCCCACGGCGTGTCGAGGTCACCGAGTGCCCCATCGCGCCAGAGTGCCAGTGCCTCGTCGAGCAGGTGGATCGCCGCGTCGTCCGACTCCGCGGTGAGCTGCTTCGCCGCGCGGGCCAGCAGGTCGGTGAACCGGTGCAGGTCTGTCGCGGCCGGGTCCATGGTGAGCTGGTAGCCGCCGTTGCGGCGGTCGAGCGTGATGCCGGAGTCGATCGCCAGGACGGCTCGCAGTCGGGTCAGGTATCCCGACAGGGCGTTCCGGGCGTTCCGCGGCGGGTGGTCGGCCCAGACCCGGTCGAGCAGCTCGTCGGCGTCGACCGGACGGTTGGCGTCGACCAGCAGAGCGGCCAGGACGTAGCGCTGCCGGGGGTGGCCGAGGTCGAGCGGCCCTCCGGCGTGGACCGCCTCAATCCGGCCGAGCAGCCGAAACTCGATGCCCACCACTCCCGCCTCCCGTCAACGGTATGGGATCGCTGGCCGCGCGGCTTCCGATGTTTTCCCGAAGCCTTTCCGAAGGCCTGAGCTCCACTCTGCCTCTATCGACCGCCCCATGGTGTCGGGCGAGGGACAGACGTGGAGGAAACCAGATGGAGCTCATCACCGTGCCGCCGAGGTCAGGGCGCCACGGCGCCCGGCGTCGGTTGGCGGTCGCCACGCTGGCGACCATACCGCTGACCGTGCTGCTGGCTGTCGCGGCAGCGGGCCCGGCCGATGCGGGCGTCCGGTTCGCCGGCGGGGCCAGCGGTGCGCTGAACGCCGGCGCGGTGGTCAGCCAACCCTTCGCGGCCGACTCCGGGGATCGTTGCGGCGCGGTGAGCGGTCAGCTCGGTTGGAGCCTGGGCCCGCAGCGGCCGGTCCTCGTGACCGGCGCGGTCACTGACCGCTGCACCGGTGACGGCCGGGTCACCACGGCCACGTTCACCGGAATCGCGTCGGGCCTGGTCGTTGACACCCTGGTGGCTCGCGCGGACGACGGCGGGTCCGTCGTCGACGGGTCGCTGGCGCCGTCGTCCCCGACGTCGCGGCGGATCGACACCGTGGTGGTGCGGGTCTGTAGGGGGACCGCCGCGACACCGTCGGTCTACTGCGGTCCAGCGCAGCGTTACCGGGCGCCGGTGTCCACCGGAGCACGGCCGTGATCCGCTGGCGCCGGCCGGCGCTCGGGCTCGTCGCGGTGCTGGTTGGCTTCACCGGGACCGCGTCGGTGCCGAAGGCGTTCGCCGGCGGCCCGGCGGCGGTGCCCGCGGCCAGGCCAGCGGTGGCTGCCCTGCCGCCTGGCGGCTTGGTGCCGAGCGTGGCGAACTTCGGCTGGACGCAGGGTGAGTTCGCGGTCACCGACGACGGCGCCGCCACCTACTCGCTGCCGCTGTGGGCACCGACCGGTCGCGGCACCGTGACGCCGCAGCTCGCCCTGTCCTACGGCAGCCGGGCCGGGAACGGCCCGCTCGGCGTGGGCTGGGAGCTGACCGGGCTGCCATCCATCACCCGCTGCCCGAAGACCCGGGCGGTGGACGGCTTCTCGGAGAAGCTCCAGTTCGACGCGGCCGGCGTGCTGTGCCTGTCCGGCGAGCGGCTGATGCCGGTGTCGTCGAACGTTCCCGGGCAGCGCGAGTTCCGCACCGAGCGGGACTCGTTCAGCAAGATCGTCGCCTTCGTCACGCCGGCCGGCGTGCCCGACTCGTTCAAGGTGTCCACCAAGGACGGCCAGATCCTGTGGTTCGGGCAGACCACCGACTCCGAGCTGACCGCCCGGCAGCACGGCGACGGTGCCCGGGTCACGCTGGCCTGGGCCGTCAACAAGGTGGAGGACCGCAACGGCAACACCGCCGTCGTCGAGTACACCAGGTTCGACGTCGACGAGCCGTCCCAGTCCGACCGGCCCGGGCAGCGTTGGTCCAGCCTGCGACCGGAGGTGATCCGGTACGCGCCGAACCGGCGGATCGAGTTCGACTACGGCGCCCGGCCAGACCCGGTCGACGGGTTCGCCGTCGGCGCCCGCACCCGCCAGGAGTACCGGCTGAGCCGGATCGCGATGTTCGGCGGCCCCGAGGGTGGCAGTTCCGCACTGCTGCGGCAGTATCGGCTCGGCTTTCGGACGTCGGACTCGACCGGCCGCAGTCTGCTGACCGACGTGAGCGAATGTGACGGCGCCGGCGTGTGCAAGCTGACGCTGCCGTTCAGCTACAGCGTCGACCACATCGACTTCGACCGGATCGACCTGCCCGCGATCACCGACGTCGGCGACGGCACCTACGCCAACCGGCAGAGCGTCTTCCCGCTGGACGTCGACGGGGACGGCCGTGACGACCTGCTCTACGTCGACGCCCAGAAGCGGTGGATGCTGCGCCGCAGCACCGGGTCCGGGTTCGGCCCGGCCACGGCGGCCGGGATCCCGAGCTTCCCGAACGACGCGCAGTACCGGCAGGCCGAGATCAGGCTTGTCGACGTCGACCTCGACGGCCGGATGGACGTCATGGCCGAGGTGCCCGACCCGGTCAGGCTGCTGCCGCCCGGGTGTGACCCGGAGTCCCAGCAGTGCCAGGTGAACCCGGACAAGAGGGACTGGCGGCTGTTCCGCTCCACCGGGACCGGGTTCGCGCTGTACAGCACCGCCCTGGACTCCGGCACCGCGGACGAGGACCCGTCGCTCGACCCGGTGTACTTCGCCGACCTCGACGGCAACGGCACTCCGGACTTCCTGACCGCGGTCCTCGGCGACGACAGCGACCCGGGCATCGACGGGTCGTGGCGGTACCGGCTCAACGACGGCACCGAGGCCGGCGGCCGGTTCGGCCCCGAGGTCGACACCCGGTCGCAGACCGGGCTGGTGCGCGGGCCGAACCGGCCCCATAAGAACGCGGTCCTCGACGTCGATGGCGACGGCCGCGCCGAGCTGGTCGGCCCGCACGTCGCGGGCGGGATCGTGGAGGGCTACCGAAGCATCGGCCTGGACGCGGCCGGCGCGGTGGAAAGAGCAGACTTCGGCATGTTCGCCTACGACACGCTGACCAACCTGGCCGACGTCAACGGCGACGGCCTCGTCGACGAGTTGTGGCCTTCGTACGACAGCACCGAGGTCACCGCGCGCCTCAACACCGGGACCGGGAACTCCCCGCGCGCGTGGTCGGCCTACCGCAAGCCCGCGACCAACGGCCTGCGGTTGGCCGACATCACCGGCGACGGGCGCACAGACCTCGTCACCTTCCACGCCACCACGACGAGCGACCCGGTCGGCATGCGGGTCTACAACTGGGCCGACGACCGCCTCGCGGGCCGCAACGTGGTCGAGTCGGTCGGCGTCCCGACCGAGTCCGCGGGCCTGGCCGACACGCAGCTGCTCGATGTCGACGCCGACGGTGCGCTGGACATCGTGCATCTCCGCGACGGGCACCTGAGCGTGTTGAAGCGCAAGGGCGGCCAACCGGACCTGCTGCGCGCGGTCGGGTCGTTCGGCGTCGCGCCGAGCGTCGAGCTCGACTACACCACGCTGGCCGACCGCGACACCCACACCCCCTGCGCCAGCGTCTACCCGCTGACCTGCCCGGCCACCGGCGGCACGATCGTCGCCCAGCACCGTTCGGCGACCTACGCGGCCGCGGGCGAGCCGCAGTGGGACACCACCGACCACCGGTACACCGCGGCACGAGTGGACCTGCACGGCCGGGGCTGGCTCGGGTTCGCCAGCCACACCGTCACCAGGACGCTGACCGGCGCCGTCGCGACCACCGAGATGGACAACACCACCCACGATGCCGGCCTGGGCCTCTACCCCTACGCCGGGCTGCCGAAGAAGACCACCTTCGTGGTGGCGACCGGCCCCGGCGGGCAGATGGCTCGCAGCGCCACGACGTTCGACAACCAGATCAGGCGACTGCCGACCGCCGGCACCTACACGGTCGAGGCTGTCGGGACGTCCACGACCGAGGAGGCGAGGCCGCCCGGCGCCAACACCTGGGTAACCCTGCGGAAGCAGACCACCACGACGGCGTACGACGGATTCGGCAACCCCGACCTGTCGGTCACGGCGACCGACGGCGGTCGGGTGGTGACCGAGGACCCCGTCTTCCGCAACGACACCGGGTCGTGGCAGATCGGCCAGCCGACCCGTAACAGCACCCGCGCCTGCACCCAGGTTTCGGGCGGGACCTGCGTGACCCGGACGTCGACGTTCGCCTACGACGCGGCCGGCAACCCGACGGTGAGCGTGCTGGAGCCGGACGACGCGGCGTTACGGCAGGAGACGACCACCGTGTACGGACCGTCCGGAACGGTCGCCTCGATCACCCGCTCGGCCGCCGGTGGGCCGGCGCGGACCCAGACGTTCGGCTACGACGCCGACCGGCTGAACCCGACCACGGTCACCAACGCGCTCGGGCACCGGACCACGTACCAGACCCACTCCGGTCTCGGGGTCACGTTGATGGTCACCGACCCCAACGGGGTCGCGGCGACCATGCGCTACGACGGGTTCGGCCGTCCCCGGGAGACCAACCGGGCCGACGGCAGCTTCGAACGCATCGGCCACGGCAGCTTCTTCTTGCAGGTCGTGACCGTCACCGACGCGGCTGGCGGTCAAATCGAGACGACGGTCGACCAGCTCGGCCGGACCACGAAACAAAAGACGAAGGCGTTCGACGGCCGGCTGGCGACGACGACGACCGAATACGACCCGCTCGGACGGGTCTCGCGGGTGTCGCGGCCCTTCCTGCCGGGTGAGACGGCCCAGTACACGACGTACGACTACGACCCCCTCGACCGCCCGGTCCGCCAGGTGGCCCCGGACGGGGCGACGGTCCGGTACGAGTACGTCGGTCGGCAGTTCCGGACGTTCGACGCGCTGGGTCGGCTCAGCTACGTCGACCAGACCGTCGACGGGGACGTCGCCGCCTCGTTCCAGGACGACCCAGCGTCGACGTCGTGGCTGCAGACCCGGTTCGAGTACAAGCCGTTCGGTGAGACCGGCAAGATCACCGCGCCGGACGGGACCGTGCAGGTGATGGACTACGACCGCCTCGGCCAGCAGATCCGGCACCGGGATCCCAGCGCGGGCACCACCGACACCACCTTCAACGGGTACGGCGAGATCGCGACCGTCAAGGACGCCACCGGCGCCACCACCGCCTACCAGTACGACCGGCTCGGCCGGGTGACCAGGACGACATCACCGGACGGCACCGCCACCACCACCTACGACACCGCCGACCACGGCGTCGGCAAGCCGGCCACCGCCACCAGCGCCGACGACGTCACCACCACCTTCGGCTACGACGACCTGGCCCGCCCGGTCACCACGACCACAACGATCCCGGGCAGCGGCAGCTACAGCGTCGACGCGGCCTACGACGACATCGGACGCCCGAGCCGGCTGACGTACCCGGCCGTGCCCGGGATCAGCGGACGGTTCGCCGTCACCAACGTCTACAACGCCCACGGCCATCTGGCCCGGGTCACAGACGCCGCCACCGGCACGGCCTACTGGACCGTCCAGGCGCGCAACGCCGACGGCCAGCTGACCGCGGAGCTTTACGGCAACGGGGTCAAGTCGGGACGCACCTACCAGCCAACGACCGGTCTGCTGGACCTGGTGACCGCCGTCGGTGCCGGCAGCACCAAGGTCGCCGAGATCAGCTACGGCTACGACTCCGACCGCAACGTCATCAAACGCCACGACGCGGTCAACAAACGCTGGGAGATCTACGGCTACGACCAGCTCGATCGGATGAACCGCTGGACCTCGCACATCCCGGCACCGGGCTACGTCGCGGCCAGCGCGACCTTCGACTACGACGAGGTCGGAAACCTCACCGGCGAGAAGCTCAAAATCCAGGACCAACCCGAGCAGACGACCGTCTACTCCTACGACCGCGACGGTCCCTCACCGCACCGGCTGATCGGCCGCAACGGCGACCGATACACCTACGACGCCGCCGGCCGCCAGGTCACCGGGCCGCAGCGCGAGGTCACCTACACCACCGCTGGCCTGCCCAAGACCCTCGACTGGGGTCCCGGGCAGCGGACCACCTACCGGTACGACGCCACCGGCGCGCGGGTGGTCAAGAGCGACGCCGCGCAGACCGTCGTCACGATTGGAGGGATCTTCGAGCAGCGCACCAGCAAGCCCGGCGGCGACCCCCGCCCCGACGCGATCGGCGTGAAGAACATCCACCACGTCGTCGCAGACGGGCGCATCGTGGCTGAGGTCGTCCGCACGCAGGACCGGGCACAGGGACCGATGACCGGCACCAGCACCAGCTACCACCACCACGACGGGCAGGGCTCGACAGTCGCCACCACCAGTCCGGCCGGCACCGTCACCGAGAAGCTGTTCTACGACCCGTTCGGGGTCCGCACCGATGCCCGCTTCGGTCCGCTGCCCGATCAACGTCGCGCCGGCACCCGGATCGGCTACACGCACCACGAGCACGACGACGAGCAGGGCCTGATCAACGCCCGCGGGCGGATCTACGACCCTGAGGCCAGACGGTTCCTTACCCCGGATCCGCTCGTCGCCGACCCCCTCAACGGCCAGCACCACAACCGGTACAGCTACGTCGCCAACAACCCGGCCACCCGCACCGACCCCACCGGCCTGCTCCTCACCGAATCCCCGTGGGACACCCGCGGCTTCGGCAGTCGGGGCAGCTTCGGCGCCGGCTACTCCGCGCTCGGCTACACGTCCGGTGGACCAACCGGCTGGACCGGGCCGTTGGGTGCGCCGCTGGTCGCCCACGCACCGACCATGGCCGCGCCGACCCAGCGCGTCGGAATGAGCTTCCCGCACGTCGACGGCCAGACCATCCAGGCCCGGCTGGGCGAGGTCGTCCGTGAGTGGCACGAGATGAAGGCCAAGGCCGAGGCCGCCGCCAATCCGAAGCTGGGCGACGTCTACGTCCCCGACGACGGCATCCAGGGCCATACCCAGGTCGGGCAGCACATGTTCTGGCGCGAGGGCGAGAAGTACATGATCTGGTACCCCGGAGACGGCGAACCGGTGCAGGTGAGCCGGGCGACCTGGGAGGAGGCCAAGGCTCTCGCGGCCGGCCCCGACGAGGGATTCTCCTTCGCCAGGGCCTGGGACGTCACCACCGGGGTCGCCGGCACACTCTCGGAAGTCCTGTCCGACGTGGGACTCGACAGGACACCCATCGGCAAAGCGATCACTTACCTGGATTCCTTCGCGGACTTCTGGGGCGTGGGGGTCTCCGCGTACGGCCTCGGCACCGCCCCCAACGCCCTCGAAACCGGTGTGGCCGCACTGCAACTGACCACTCTCGTAGTCGAGCGAGGCAGCAGCGTTGTCGCATCAGCGGCGTCCTTACCAGCCCCAGGGGTCAAGGTCCACCCCGGATACAAGGTCCCCTATGCCGGAACGGCCCGAACGGCCGGCATTCTCGCCCGCGTAGCCGCTCGTGCCAGCGCCGTCATCTTCGTCACCTGGGAAGCGTTCAAGTTGGGGACAGCGCTGCGCGAGTGGTACGACACGGCGGAAGGGCAGATCGCGCGCGGCCGCGAACTGGATTACTACCACAGCCTCCCCCCGGGTGTGCAGTGACCGTGCCGCGCTGGCGTGACCGGCAGCCCGGCATCCGCACGACGCTGGAGTGGCTCTGAAGGCTTGGTGTGACTCCACGCCTTCCTCGTCCCGGAGGCCGCGCGGCTGTCCTTCACGCCGCGCGGCCCCGTGTACCCGGCTGCGCCAGCTGGTGATGTCCACACTGTCCAGTGCGGTGTTGAAGCCGGTGCTGCTCGCGGCAGCGTGTGCGCGGCGGCGCGTCGCCGTCACGTTGACCGTGGTGCCGGCCTGGCCGGCCTGGTTGCCGAGCAGGGCCACCGCCTGGCTCTGTGACTGGTCGACCGCCGCCGAGATGGCGACACCGCTGCCGCCGCTCGTGGCGACCAGGTTGCCGGTCATCCGGGCGTACCGCTCGTACACCTCTGCCCGGTCGGCTGCTGGCCACTGGTGAGGACGCCGGCGAGGTTGCCGGCGACGCAGCAGTCGGACCAGATCGCGTGCGCGGCGGCGCCCACATCGGACCGCGCGAGGCGGCCTTAGCGTGTCGATCCGCTGGTCACATCAGAGTGATGTCGTTCAGCTCATCCGGCCGGGGCACCTCGACCGCGACACCCTCCCCGGCGAAGATCTCTAACTCATGAAGGGAGCCAGCCACCACGTGAACCACAACCTGGAACAGCGACAGGCTCCCTGTGGATCGGTCCACTTCGGCCGGCTCTCTGGGGATGGTGCAGTCGATGCTGAACCAGTCGTCCCGACCGGTGCTACTCAGGTCCATCATCGCCGCAGGTGAAAGGGCCGCCGCATCGCTGTGTAGGCGGATGGAACGGCAGCCGCAGTCACAGACCGCGGTCACCCAGGCCGATGCTGCCTGCGCCGTCAACTGGGCGCTGTCGGCATGGGCAACGAGCTGATCCAGTACTGCCCGCTCGGCGTCCATCAGCCGTCGAGGCTCATCCAACACCGTCCAGCCGACCTGCACTGTTTGCCTCCCGCCACCTTCGCTGCGGGTCATCTTGTACCAAGGCGACGATGGCCACAATGGAAATGTCCGGGTTGCCCGCCCGGTCAGCCCACCATCTCGACCTTGCGGCCACAGGCGAGGAGGACACGGCGTCGGATCTGTAAGGTTGTTCAACGCCTCCGGCGAATGACATGGTCCCTGGGACGCCGACGCACTGCGCCGCGAGTGAGGCGACGACCGAGCGCCGGCGCGAAACGTCGCCAGGCTCGACCACGCCGAGGCCGAATGATGAGTGACCGCACCAGATCCGAGCGTGTGCTCACCTGGCCGGGGCGTGTCGTGGGGTCGTCGTCTGCCATCTATCTGAAAGGTAAGGCGAACGTCGCGGGGGAGTACGCCATTGTGTCTTCGCGGCCATGTCGCCGGGTGCCCGCCGGCTGCGACAGTGATCGCA
>Ga0272482_10000538_pt1 | contig 11873 bp, 8 predicted proteins | sample RVTome_8_FD_192427 | JGI IMG/M metagenome (GOLD analysis project Ga0272482, IMG submission 192427) | Soil microbial communities from uranium-contaminated site in the Upper Colorado River Basin, Wyoming, United States - RVT160D0 (version 2) ...
GCCACCAGCACCGCCGCCGGACGATCCTCCGGTGCTCCTGGTGCGGGCTAGTTTCCGGTCGCTATCGACGGACGGTGGCGGGGGCCTTGGACAGGTCTGGACTGGATACCCCGGGGGCGCCTGGTTTTCGGGAGTCAAGGGGCGGCGGCACGGTCCGGTTAGCCGGACCGCCCGGCCGGGCGGCTCGATCCGGTCTCGGCGGCGATGGTGGCTGCTCCGCTCGGCACGCCGCCCGGCGCCGCCGGCCCGTCGATCCTGGGTTTCCTCGCCTGCGCGGTGGTGGTGCGGCGGGACGCCTTCCTGGCTGCTGGGGGATTCCGGCCCCGGCTGTTCATGCACGGTGAGGAGGCGCTGCTCGCCATGGATCTGGCCGCGGCCGGCTGGTGGCTGTCCTACGTCCCGTCCCTGCTCGTGCGGCACTTTCCGGAGCCGGCCGGTCGCGACGCGCGGGCCCGCCGCCGCTTCGAGACCCGCAACCGGGTCCTGACCGCCCTGCTCCGCCGCCCGCCCGCGGTGGTCGCGCGCACCGCGGCGACCGCGCTCGGCACCGACCCGGCCGGCCTGGCCGGCGTGGTCCGGCATGTGCCGTGGGCACTTCGGCACCGCCGCCGCCTGCCTAGCCCGGTCGAGGCGGCCCTGTGCCGGCTGGCCGCTGAACCGGATCGTTGAGTGACCGGCCACCATCGAAGTGCGGGCGGCCGGTCAGCCGGGGTCACCAGCCGGCCGGCGGCGCCTCGAGATGTACGGCCTTGGTCGCCGTCATCTCGTCGAGCAGCTCTGGGCCGTAGCCGAATCCCTGGCCGCTGCCTCGTCGTGGATGCGCGGCACCGCCGGGCGCCCCGCCGAAGACCGCGTTGATTTTGACGGTGCCGACCGTGAGGTCACGCCAGGCCCGCTGGGCGTGGCTCATCGAACTGGTGAGCACGGTGGCCGCGAGGCCGTAGTCGGAGTCGGCGGCGCGCCGTAGGGCCTCGTCGAACGAGTCGACCGCCATCACCGCGGCGACCGGCCCGAACGTTTCCTCCCGCATGACCGCCATCTGGTCGGTGCAGCCGGCTAGCACCGTCGGCGGATAGAACGCGCCGGGACCGGGTGGCACCGCGCCGCCCCGCAGCGCCGTGGCGCCTTCTTTGATGGCCTGCTGTACCTGATCGTCGACCGCGTCGCGCAGCCGGCGGTCGACCAGTGGCCCGATGCGAGGCGCCCACGTGTCGGCCTCGGCGGCCAGCGCGTCCAGGAACGGCTCGGCCACCGTGCGGTGGACGTAGATGCGCTCGACCGAGACGCAGATCTGCCCGGAGTTGGCGAACGCGCCCAGCGCCGCCTGTCCGGCCGCCCACAGCGGATCGACGCCGGCGTCGACGATCAGTGGGTCGTTTCCGCCGTTCTCCAGAAGCGCCTTGGCCCCGGTCCGTGCGCATGCGGCGGCGATCGAGCGACCGGTGGCGGTCGAACCGACCTGGGCCACCACGTCGACCGGTGCGGCGGCCAGCGTGGCACCGACCGAGCCGTCACCGTTGACCAGGTTGAGCACGCCGGACGGGAAATGAGCGGCCAGCAGCTCGGCCAGCCGCCACCCGGTGGCCGGCGTGCGCTCGCTGGGCTTGTAGATCACCGTGTTGCCGGTGACCAGGGCGGCGCCGAGTAGACCGCAGGAGACCGCCACCGGGTCGTTCCATGGTGTGATCACCGCGACCACACCGCGCGGCCCGAAGGCCATCAGGTCGACCGCGCCGGCGTCGCCGGCCAGTGACCGTCCACGGTGGACAGGGCCGAGCTCGGCGTACTGGCGCAGCGTGCCGACCCCGGCCATGATCGAGTCGCGGGCCTCGCCGACCGGCTTGCCCATCTCGGCCGACATGATTTCGGCCAGGTCGTCCGCGGACGACGCGACGGCCGACGCGGCAGCGTGCAACGCGGCGCCCCGGTCGCCCGCCCCGGTGCGGGCCCAGCCGGATGTGGCCGCGCGGGCCGCCTCGACCGCTGCGGCGACGTCGTCGTCACTGGACTGGGCGACCACGGTGACTGGCCGGCCGTCGACGGGGCTGACGACAGTGAGTTCGTGGCCCGAGTGGCCTGATCCCCAGGTGCCGGCGATGAGTTGCGTAACCTCGAACATGGGCAGGCGCATGCCCACCCGGCAACGGAGACAAACCCACGCCAGATTCCGGTTTACCCCCGATTCCGGCTATACCAGTGCAGCTCACGGCGTCTTCAAAGAAGTCGATGATCATTCGGTTGGATCGGTGATCTCCGGGTAGTGAGCGCGCCATGCGTGTGCTGGGCATCAATGCGATCTTCCACGATCCGGCCGCCGCACTGGTCGTCGACGGCCAGGTCGTCGCGGCTGCCGAAGAGGAGCGGTTCAGCCGCCGCAAGCACGGCAAGCGGCCGGTGCCGTTCGCCGCCTGGGAACTGCCCGAGCTGGCCGCCGCCTGGTGCCTGCGCGAGGCCGGCGTCGGCCCGGGCGATCTCGACGCGGTCGCCTACTCCTTCGACCCCGGACTGTGCCGGGACGCCGCCGAGCTCGGGCTGAACGACCCATGGGACCACCTGCGGGTCGACTACGCCCGGCGGGCTCCGCAGTTTCTGGCCGCCGCGCTGCCCGGCCTGGACCCGGAACGGGTCCGGTTCGTGCCGCACCATGTGGCCCATGCCGCCTCGGCCGGGCTCTCGGTGGCCGAGGACAGCGCGGTGCTGGTGCTTGACGGGCGTGGTGAGGTCGCCAGCCACTTGGCGGGGGCCTATCGCGACGGCGAGCTGACCGTGCTGAAAGCGCAGGAGCTGCCGCACTCGCTCGGCCTGCTCTACGAGGACCTGACCCGCCATCTGGGCTTCCTGCACTCCAGTGACGAGTACAAGGTGATGGCGCTCGCGTCCTACGGCACGCCGAAGCTGCTCGGACTCTTGCGGGACCTGGTGCGTCCCACCGGCGATGGAGGCTTCACCGTCGAGCGCATCGACTGGGGTGCGCTGGCCAAGGCCCGTACGGCCGAGGGCGAGATGACCGAAGAGCACGCCGACCTCGCGGCCGCCGTGCAGGCACGGCTCGAGGAGGTGCTACTCGAGCTGGCCCGCTGGACGTACGACGCGGCCGGCGGCCCGCAGACGCTGACCATGGCCGGCGGTACGGCGCTCAACTGCGTCGCCAACGCCCGGATCGCCGCCGAGGGACCGTTCGAGCGGGTCTGGGTGCAGCCGGCCGCCGGCGACGCGGGCACCGCGCTCGGCGCGGCACTCGCACTCACGGGGCAAGCCCACCCGTTCACGAGCGCGGCGCTGGGCCGGGGCTGGAGCGACGACGAGTTGGAGGCCGAGCTGCGCCGGGCGGCGCTGCCCTACGACAGGCCGGCCTCGATCGCCGCCGAGGCGGCCCGGGTGCTTGCCGGCAACGGCATCGTCGCCTGGTATCAGGGCCGCAGCGAATACGGCCCGCGTGCACTCGGCCACCGGTCGCTGCTCGCCCACCCGGGCGACGCCGACACCCAGACCCGGATGAACGACGTCAAGGGCCGCGAGCAGTTCCGCCCGATCGCTCCGATGGTGCGGGCCGAGCGGTTCGCCGACATCTTCGACGGCGTCTATCCCAGCCCCTACATGCTGTTCGTGCACCGGGTGCGCCCGGAGTGGAAAGACCGCATCCCCGCGGTAGTCCACGTCGACGGCACCGCGAGGGTGCAGACCGTCCACAGTGAGACCGAGCCGCTCGTCGCCGAGCTGCTGGCCGAGTTCGAGCGACTCACCGGCCTGCCGGTGGTGGTCAACACCTCGCTCAACACCGCCGGCCGGCCGATGGTCGACACGCCGCGCGAGGCGATGGAGCTGTTCGGCTCGGCCCCGGTCGACCTGCTGGCGATCGGACCGTTCGCGGTCCACCGCGCGAAGGCGTACCGCCCGTGAACGTGAGTGTCGTGGTGCCGACGCTCGGCCGTTCCAGCCTCACCGCCCTGCTCGAACGGGTGCCCGCCGGCCCGGATCGGGAGGTGCTGGTCGTGGACGACCGTCTGGATCGGACCGATCCGTTGCCGGTCCCGCCCGGCGTCCGGGTGATCGCCGGCCCCGCCCGGGGTCCGGCCGCCGCCCGCAACACCGGTTGGCGCCACGCCCGCCACGAGTGGATCGCCTTCCTCGACGACGACGTGCGGCCCGACCCGGACTGGCCGCGGCGGCTGGCCAGCGACCTGGCCGCTGCCGGCGACCGCGTCGGCGGCGTGCAGGGCGTACTGCGGGTGCCGCCGCCCGACCGGCCGCCCACCGACTGGGAGCGGGTCACCGCGAGTCTGGCGGACGGCAAGTGGATCACCGCCGATATGGCCTACCGCCGCGCCGCGCTGGCGCGCGTCGGCGGCTTCGACGAGCGTCTCCCACGAGCGTTCCGGGAAGATGCCGAGCTCGCCTTCCGCGTCCGCCGGGACGGCTGGTCCCTGTGCCGTGGGCAACGGACCACCGTCCACCCGGTCCGCGCCGAGTCGCCGTGGGTGAGCCTGCGCAGCCAACGCGGCAACGCCGACGACGCCCTGCTGCGCCGCCTCTACGGTCGGCACTGGCGGGAGCGCCTCGAGATCCCACCCGGTCGCCGCGGCCGGCACACCGCGATCACTGTCGCCGCCCTGGCCGCAGCCGGACTGGCTGTCGCGGCGGCCCGCTCCCGGCGGATCATCCCGACCGTCGCCGCCTGTACGGCTGCCGCGGCGTGGGCGGCCGGCACCGCCGAGTTCGCGGGCCATCGGATCCTGCCCGGCCCGCGCGATCGACGGGAGGTCGCCGTCATGGTGGCCACCAGCATCGCGATTCCGCCGCTCGCCGTCGCGCACTGGCTGCATGGGTGGTGGCGCTGGCGGGGTGCCCGCCCGGTCGCCGGCGGGACGCGGATCAGGCGCCTGGCGGAGGGGTCCGCCGCACGGGTGGGGGAGAACGGACCGGCGGAAGCGACCGTTCGGCCTGCGACCCGGCCGGCGAGGACGGCGCGATGACCGGCCTGTTCGACGCCGTGCTGTTCGACCGCGACGGGACCCTGATCGTCGACGTGCCCTACAACGGCGACCCGGACCGGGTCGAGCCGATGCCCGGCGCCCAGGCGGCGCTCGATCGGCTGCGGCGGGCCGGGCTGCGTCTCGGCGTGGTGACCAATCAGTCCGGGCTGGCCCGGGGCCGGTTCAGCACCGCGCAACTGGCAGCGGTGAACCGCCGGGTCGAGCAGTTGCTGGGACCGTTCGACACCTGGCAGATCTGCCCGCACGACGACCGCGCCGGTTGCCGCTGCCGCAAGCCCGCGCCTGGGCTGGTCGAGTCGGCGGCAGCCGAGCTGGGTGTTTCCGCGGACCGCTGCGTGGTGGTGGGCGACATCGGCCGCGACATGACCGCGGCGCTGGCCGCCGGCGCCGCCGGCGTGCTGGTCCCGACTCCGGTGACGCTTCCCGACGAGATCGCCGCGGCTCCCGCCGTGGCGGATGACCTGGCCAGCGCGGCGGGGCTGATCCTGCGCCGGCAGGAACTGGTGGTGCCGGCATCCCGCCCCCGGCCGGCGCGCACGGTCCTGGCCGTGCGTTCGGACTCGGCCGGCGACGTGCTGGTGACCGGTCCGGCGGTCCGCGCGATCGCGCACGGCGCCGAGCGAGTGGTACTGCTCTGCGGCCCGCGCGGCCGGGCCGCGGCCGAGCTGCTGCCCGGTGTCGACGAGATCGTGGAATGGCGGCTGCCCTGGATCGACCCTTCCCCGGGCCCGGTCGAGACGAAGGACATAGCCGCGCTCGTCGAACGCATCCGGCGCACCGGCGCGGACGAGGCGGTCGTGTTCACCTCCTTTCACCAGTCCGCCCTGCCGCTGGCTCTGGTACTGAGGCTCGCCGGGGTCGGACGGATAACCGCGATCAGTGACGACTATCCGGGCTCGCTGCTCGATGTGCGCCATCGCGTGCCAGAAGGCCTGCCCGAACCGGAGCGGGCCCGCAGCGTCGCCGCGGCAGCCGGTTTCGGGCTGCCGGCTGGCGACGGCGGCAGGCTGCGGGTCACCGTCGCGTCGCGTCGCGGCCCGAGGGAGTACGTCGTAGTGCACCCGGGAGCCAGCGTCGAGGCCCGATCGTGCCCGCCCGACCTGCTGCGCCGTGCAGTGGTCGCGCTCACCATGGCCGGGCATCGGGTCGTCGTGACCGGCGGTCCCGGCGAGCGCGGACTGGCCGCCTTCGTCGCCGGTGACACGGAGACGGACGCCGGACCCATGGACCTGGCCGGGCTGGCCGAAATCTTGGCCGGCGCGTCCTGCCTGGTGGTCGGCAACACCGGCCCGGCTCACCTGGCCGCCGCGGTCGGCACGCCGGTGGTCAGCCTCTTCGCCCCGACCGTGCCGTACGGCAAGTGGGGCCCCTACCGGGTGCCGGCCGTCCGCCTCGGCCGTGCCGACTCCCCGTGCCGCGACACCCGCGCCACCGTCTGCCCGATCGCCGGGCACCCCTGCCTGTCCAGAATCCAGCCGGACGAGGTCGTCGCGGCCGTCGCCCGGCTCACCTTCCACGAAGCGAGCGTGAGTGAGGTCGCCGCGTGAGCAACATGATCGATCCCCTCGACCACCACCTCGCGGCGCTCAGCGAAGCAGTGGGGCCGTACCGGGCGGTCGCCGCCCGGCTGGCCGACTGGGGCGCCGAATTGGCGCGGCACCTCGGTCGGGGCGGCCGGCTACTGGTCGCCGGAAACGGCGGCAGCGCGGCCGAGGCCCAACACTTGGCGGCCGAACTGGTCGGCAAGCTCCGCGACGACCGGATGCCGCTGTCCGCGATCGCCCTGACCCCCGACTCGTCGACGGTCACCGCGATCAGCAACGACTACGGCTACGACGAGGTCTTCGCCCGCCAGGTACGCGCCCACGGCCGTCCCGGCGACGTCCTGCTCACGCTCTCCACCAGCGGCCGCAGTCCCAACCTGCTCGCCGCCGTGCGGGCGGCCGCCGACCGCGGGATGCGCAGCTGGGCGATGACCGGCGCCGGCCCGAACCCCCTCGGCGACGCCTGCGACGAGGCGCTGCGCTGCCCGTCCCCGGACAGCCAGGTGGTGCAGGAGCTGCACCTGGTCTCGGTGCACCTGCTCTGCGAGTACGTCGACCGGCACCTGCCGGCCGTCCTGGCCGGCGACCAATCCCGATCTGAATCCAGGAGCGCGAGCACGAGCCAGCCGGAACTGGTCATCGTCGGCGACACATTGCTGGACCGCGACATCGACGGCGCCGTGCACCGGATAGCCCCCGACGCGCCGGCGCCGGTCCTCGACCAGGAGCACGTGCGCGAACGACCCGGTGGCGCCGGTCTGGCCGCGCTGCTCGCCGCCGCCGACGGCCATGAGGTCGCGCTGGTCACCGCGATCGCCGACGACGCGGCCGGCGCCCGCCTCACCGAACTGCTCACGGCGGCCGGAGTCCAGGTGTATGCGCTCCCGCTGCCCGGCCCGACGCCGGAGAAGGTCCGGTTGCGCGCCGGCGGTCAGGTGCTGCTGCGCCTCGACCGCGGCGGGGATCCGCAGCCGCCCGGCGACGCGCCGCCGGCCGCCCTGCGACTACTGCGCGACGCCTCCGCGATCCTGGTCAGCGACTACGGACGCGGAGTCGCGGGGCATCCGGCGCTACGGGCCGCACTGGCTGAGACCGCGGCACCCGTGGTGTGGGATCCGCACCCGGACGGCCCGGCGCCGGTCCCGGACACTCGGCTGGTCACGCCCAACCTGGCCGAGGCGTGCAAGCTGTCCGGCGACGCCGGCGGCGGGTCGGACCTGGCCGTCGCCCAGCGGGCCGGTCACCTGCTCCGGCAACGCTGGCGAGCCGGCGCGGTCGCCGTCACCTGCGGAGCCGACGGCGCGGTCCTCTGCCACTCCGGCCCCACCCCGCTAATGGCGGCGCCGGCGGCGGTCCAGGGCGACCCCTGCGGCGCGGGGGACCGGTTCGCCACCGCGGCCGCACTCGCGCTGGCCGCCGGGGCACGGGTCTCCGAGGCGGTGCGGGAGGCGGTCGCGACCGCCACGGCGTATGTCGCGGCGGGTGGGGTCAACGCGGCTCTCGCGCCGCCGGAAGCCGGCGCCGACCAGGGGTCAGGCCCGGAGCTGATCGGGGCAGGCGAGGCCGGACCGGTGGTGGCCGCGGTCCGGGCGCGCGGCGGCACGGTGGTAGCCACCGGCGGCTGCTTCGACCTGCTGCACACCGGCCACCTGGCCACGCTGCGCGCCGCCCGCCAGCTCGGCGACTGCCTGGTCGTCTGCCTCAACAGCGACGCCTCAGTGCGCGGCCTCAAGGGCCCGGACCGTCCGCTGAACGGCGAGGCCGACCGTAGTCGCGTGCTCGCCGCCCTGGACTGCGTCGATGCCGTGGTGGTCTTCGACGAACCGACCCCCGAGGCGGTGCTGACCTGGCTGCGGCCCGACATCTGGGTCAAGGGCGCCGACTACGCCGACGGCGGCCCCGGCCTGCCCGAGGCCGACCTGGTCAAGCGGTGGGGCGGCCAGACCGTCATCGTGCCGTACGTCGACGGCCGCTCCACCACCCGCACCATCGCCGCGGCCCAGGCCGTCACCATCAGGAGGTAGCGAAGCATGGACGCAGTGCTTGTCACCGGGGGATCGAGCGGTCTCGGTGCCGCCGTGGTCGAGGCGGTGATCAAGGCGGCCGGCCGGCCGTTCGTCATCGACCGCCAGCCGCCCGCCGCCGGGGTCGACTGGGTCGAGTGCGACCTGGCCGACACGCGGGCCGCCGAGGCCGCCACCCGGCGGGTTATCGAACAGGCCGGCGGCGCGATCGACGGTGTGGTCACGGCGGCCGGAATGGACGTGCCCGGCGCGCTGGCCGACATCCCGGGTGAAACCTGGGACCGGATAGTCACGATCGACCTGCTGGCGACCGCGGCGGTGATCCGGGCGGCGATCCCGGCGCTCAAACAGTCGCATGGCGGCATCGTCACCGTCTCGTCGACCCTGGGCCTCAAGGCGGTCGGCGACGCCACCGCCTATTGCGCCGCCAAGTTCGGCGTAGTCGGCTTCACCCGCGCGCTCGCCGCCGAACTGGCCGGGCAGGTCAACGTCACCCTGGTCATCCCCGGCGGGATGCGGACGAAGTTCTTCGACGACCGGGACGAGCGCTACAAGCCTGGCCCGGACGCCGTCCTCAATGATCCGACCAACGTCGCCAACGCGATCATGTTCGCGCTCGGTCAGCCCGCCGGCTGCGCGGTCCGGGAACTGGTGATCGCCGCCGAGAAGGAGTCCTCGTACCCGTGATCCTCGCCCTGCGGGCGCTCGGCCTCGGCGATCTGGTCACCGCCGTGCCGGCCCTTCGCGGCCTGCGGGCCGCGTTCCCGGACGAGCCGCTGGCTCTCGCGGCGCCGGCCGGGCTGGCACCGCTGATCGACCTGATCGGCGGCGTAAGCGCTACGGTGCCCACCGAGGGCCTCACGGCCCGACCCTGGGACCTGCCCCGGCTAGACATCGCGGTGAACCTGCACGGCCGCGGACCCCAGTCGCACCGCCTGCTGCGGTCAGCCGGCCCGGGCAAGCTGTGGGCGTTCGCCAACGCCGGGGTGGGCCACCTCGACGGTCCGGACTGGAACGACGACGAGCACGAGGTGCGCCGCTGGTGCCGCCTGCTGCGCCACTACGGCATCCCAGCCGACGAGTCCGATCTCGCGCTGGCCGTGCCCGGCCTCGAAGCGCCGCGCGGCGCGACGATCATCCATCCCGGCGCCAAGTCGCCCACGCGTCGCTGGCCGCCGGACCGCTTCGCGGCCGTCGCGCGGCGGCTGCGCGCCGACGGGCATCACGTGCTGGTCACGGCCTCGGCCGACGAGCGTCCCCTGGCCGCACGCGTCGCCGCCGACGCCGGGCTCGGCGCGCAGGCCGTGGTCACCACCAGCCTGGCCGAGTTGGCCGCCCTGGTCGCGCATGCCCGGCTGCTGATCAGCGGTGACACCGGCATCGCGCACCTGGCCAGCGCGTACGCGACGCCGTCGGTGACCCTGTTCGGCCCGATGTCGCCGGCCCGGTGGGGGCCACCGGACCGTCCCTACCATCGCCCGCTGTGGCACGGCATCCGCAGTGAGCCGGGTGACCGGCCCGGGCCCTCACATCCGGCCCTGCTCGCCATCGGTGCCGAAGAGGTGCTCGCGGCGGCCGCGGCGGCGCTTGGTTGATCCATTCTGAGGGTATGCGTCAGGTCACGTGGTCGGGTCGTCGAACCCCTCGCCGGCGCGTTCACGGCGCAGATGTGCCGCCGCCCGCCGGGCAAGTTCGCTGTCCTCGGCCTCGAGCCCGGCATACATTCCCTTGATCTTCTCGTATGGCTGGCCGGGCGGCAGCAGTGGAACGGCCGGGTCGACTACGGCGTCGATGACCACCGGCCGGTCGGCCGTCAACGCGGCGTCCCAGGCCGACTCGACATCGTCGGGCGTGGACACCCGCATTCCGCGTAAACCCAGTAGTTCGGCCCACTGCCCATAGGGCACATCCGGCAACTGCTGGGACGCGGTGAACCGGGGTTCGCCCTCGGTCTCGCGTTGCTCCCAACTCACCTCGGCCAGATCACCGTTGTTGAGGACACAGACGACGAACCGTGGATCGGCCCAGTCCCGCCATCGTGCGGCGACAGTGATCAATTCGGCCAGGCCGTTCATCTGCATGGCGCCGTCGCCGGCCAGCGCCACCACCGGCCGTTCCGGCGCGGCGAGCTTCGCGGCCAGCCCGTACGGCAACGCCGACCCCATCGATGCCAGGGTGCTGGACAGGTGTGCTGGCACGCCGCGCGGCAGCCGTAGGTGGCGGGCGTACCAGTAGACGACCGAACCCACATCGACGGACACCTGTGCGTCGGCCGGCAGCCTGTCGGACAGCGCCCGGATCACGTGCTGCGGGTTCATCGGGTCCGCGGCCATCGCCGCACGGGCCTCGGCGATTTCGTGCCAGCGGCGTACGAACGACTCGACCCGGTGCCGCCAGGCTCGGTCACCGGCCGGTTTCACCACGGCGAGCAACGCCCGCAGCGTTTCGGCGGCGTCGCCGAGCAGCGGCACCTCCACCGGGTACCGCACCCCGAGCCGGCGACCGTCGATATCGATCTGGACCGCACGGGCCTGGCCTGGCTTGGGGTAAAACTCTGTCCACGGGTCGTTGCTGCCGACGATGAGCAGGGTGTCGCAGTCGCGCATCAGCTCGGCGCTGGCGGTGGTGCCGAGGTGGCCCATGACCCCGGTGTGGAACGGCAGGCCCTCGTCGAGGACCGGTTTGCCGAGCAGTGAGGCGGCTATTCCCGCACCGAGACGGTCGGCCAGCTCGACGATCTCGCCTGCCGCGCCGTAAGCGCCCTGCCCGACCAGGATGGCCACACGCTCACCCGTGTCCAGGATTTCCGCCGCTGCCCGGATGTCGTCCTCGTACGGCACGACCCGGGCGGGACGTAGTCCGGGACTGGTCACCAGCACGCCGTGCTCGTGCGTGCCGGGATCCGGGGCAGGGGCGGTCTGCACGTCGTGCGGCAGCACCACGCAGGTAGGGCTGCGGGTCGCCAGCGCGGTACGAAACGCCTTGTCGACCACCATCGGCACCTGCTCCGGTGTGTACGCGGCCTGCACGAACTGGGCACACACGTCACCGAACAGCCGGACCAGGTCGATCTCCTGCTGGTAGGCGCTGCCCAGGACAGTGGACACCTGCTGCCCGACGATCGCCACGACCGGCTTGGCGTCCAGCTTCGCGTCGTACAGCCCGTTGAGCAGGTGGACCGCTCCTGGTCCCTGGGTGGACAAGCACACGCCGACACCGCCGGTGTACTTGGCATGGCCGACCGCCATGAACGCCGCTGTCTCCTCATGCCGAGCCTGCACGAACCGCGGTGTGTCACCGGCGGCCGCGGC
>Ga0272482_10000539_pt1 | contig 11868 bp, 12 predicted proteins | sample RVTome_8_FD_192427 | JGI IMG/M metagenome (GOLD analysis project Ga0272482, IMG submission 192427) | Soil microbial communities from uranium-contaminated site in the Upper Colorado River Basin, Wyoming, United States - RVT160D0 (version 2) ...
TGAAGGCGGGGATCAGGCGCTGCTGGCGGTAGGTCCGCTCGATCAGCACCTCGGCGTCGCCGATCGCCTGTTCGACGTCGGTGCCCGTGCCGGCCTCGGCGGAGTCGAAGATCCAGGTGGCGCTGGAGTTGGTGCCGAGGTCGTCGTGGACGAGGTCGGCGCCTTCCTCGACGGCCGCCGCCATGTCGAGCACGACCGGCAGGTCCTCGTAGTCGACGTCGATGGCCTCGAGCGCGTCGGCCGCCTCGGCCGCGCTGCGCGCCACGACCACCGCGACCGCCTCGCCGGCGAACTTCACGGCGTCGACCGCGATCGACGGCGCGTTCGGCGACTTCATGTCCTCGGTGATCGGCCACGCGCACGGCAGGCTGCCCTGCTCGTCGGCCAGGTCGGCGCCGGTGAGCACGGCGATCACACCCGGCGACTGCTTGGCCGCGCTGACGTCGATGTTCGTGATCCGCGCGTGTGCCATGGGGCTGCGCAGGATCGACATGTGCACCATGCCGGGGAGCACGATGTTGTCGGTCCAACGGGTGCGGCCGGTGATCAGCCGCTCGTCCTCCTTGCGGAGCCGGGCCTTGCCTACCTCCGGCTCGATGGTCGCGGTCATCAGTTCCCGCCTCCCACGACGCCGCTCGGCTGGTCGGACAGCTGCTCGGCCTCGGGTCCCGCACCCGGGCTCATGTGCGCTGCCGCGTCCCGCACGGCGCGGACGATGTTCTGGTAGCCGGTGCACCGGCAGAGGTTGCCTTCCAGGCCCTCGCGGACGGCCTTCTCGTCCGGGTCCGGGTTGTCGGCCAGCAGGTCGATCGACTGCATGATCATTCCGGGCGTGCAGAACCCGCACTGGAGCGCGTGGTTGTCGTGGAACGCCTTCTGCACCGGGTGGAGCTGGCCGTCGCGCGCCAGGCCCTCGATGGTGGTGACCTCGCTGCCGTCGGTCTGGACGGCGAGCACGGAGCACGACTTCACGCTGTGCCCGTCGAGGTGGACGGTGCAGGCGCCGCAGTTGCTGGTGTCGCACCCCACCACGGTGCCGACCTTCCCCAGCCTCTCCCTCAGGTAGTGCACGAGCAGTTGGCGGGGTTCGACATCGTCGGTGTAGGTGGTTCCATCAACGGTCACGGTGATGCGCATGGGGCCTCCAGTACGACGGCAGACGGCCTTGGCTGGTCGGTTCGGGGCGGAGTGAGCGGGCTCACACCTACTTCAACACTGCCCCCGGCTGAGTGATCCGACAAGTCCTGGACTAGGAAAGTGGACCCGAGCGCGAAACTGGAGGGATCAAGAATGCGGAAGCTCACGTACTTCGTCGGCGCCTCGCTGGACGGGTTCATCGCCGGCCCCACCGGCGACATCGACATGTATCCGACCCCTCCGGCGTACCTGGAGCACCTGTGCGCCGAGTACGGGGACGCGCTGCCCACCGGCGCCCGCCAGGCCCTCGGCATCGCCGACCAGCCGAACAAGCGGTTCGACACGATCATCCAGGGCCGGGCGACCTACGACCTGGCGCTGTCCGCCGGCATCACCAGCCCGTATGCCCACCTGCGTCAGCTGGTGGTCTCCTCGACACTCGCGGCCGACACCGACCCGGACGTGGAGATCGTCTCCGGTGACGTGGTCTCGCGGGTGCGGGAGCTGAAGGCCGAGCCCGGGCTGGGCATCTACCTGGCGGGCGGGGCACAGCTCGCCGGGTCGCTGATCGGCGAGATCGACGAGGTGATCCTCAAGCTGTACCCGATCATGCTCGGCACCGGCATCCCGACGCTCGACGGCGAGTACGACCTGACCTCGTTCGCACGCACGGACGTCACCACGTTCGACAGCGGACATGTGATCCTCGCTTATTCACGCGAGTGATCTCCTTAGCAAGGCTTAGTATCTGACTCGTGGCTTCCGTCGCTGGTCAGCGCCCTGTTCCGGACTTGGACTACCCCGAGTACCGGCGCGGCGTACTGCTCGGTGCCGCCGCGTACGGCATGTGGGGCCTGTTCCCACTGTTCTGGACGCTGCTCGACCGGGCGGGTGCCCTCGAGACGCTCGCCCAGCGGATGGTCTGGTCGCTGTTCGCGGTGTTCGCCGTGCTGTGGTGGACCGGCAGGCGGCGCGGCACGGGGTTCGCCTCGGTGCGCGCCGTGCTGCGCAACCGGCGTCAGCTCGGCCTGCTGGCGATCGCGGCCGTGCTCATCTCGTTCAACTGGGGCGCCTACATCTGGGGCGTGAACAACGGGCGGGTGGTGGAGACCGCGCTCGGCTACTTCACGGGGCCGCTGGTGTCGGTGCTGATCGGCGTGCTGCTGCTGGGCGAGCGGCTGCGGGTGCTGCAGTGGGTGGCCGTGGGCCTCGGCGCGATCGCGGTGGTGGTGCTGGCCGTGGGCTACGGCGAGGTGCCGTGGGTGGCGCTGGTGCTGGCGTTCAGCTTCTCGACGTACGGGCTGGTGAAGAAACTGGCCAACGTCGGCGCCGTGGACTCGGTGGCCATCGAGACCGGCGTGACGCTGGTGCCGGCGCTGGCGTACATCGTGATCCTGGAAAGCGCGGGTTCCGGGACGTTCTTCTCGCTCGGGATCGGCCACACACTGCTGTTCGTGGCAGGCGGGGTGATCACCACGCTGCCGCTGCTGGCCTTCGCGGGCGCCGCCACACGGATCCCGCTGTCGATGATCGGGCTGCTGCAGTACCTGGCGCCGGTGATGCAGTTCGCGTTCGGCGTGCTGGTGTTCCACGAGGCCATGCCCCCGGAGCGGTGGCTCGGCTTCGCCATAGTGTGGGCGGGCCTGATCGTGCTCACCGTGGACGGCACCCGCCGCCGCACCCCGCGCGCACTGGAACCGGCCCCGCCGAGCTGACTCGTACCGTCTCGACAGCGAGTCGTACCGTCTCGACAGCGAGTCGTACGGTTTCGACAGCGAGTTCGCCGTTCGGGGTTAGTCGGGCTCGCGGTGGATTCGGCCGCTTGCTTCCGTCAGGCGGGAGCCCTCGCCGCCCCACCGAAGCGAGATGATCTCCGCGGCGATGGACACCGCCGTCTCCTCCGGGGTGCGGGCGCCCAGGTCCAGGCCGATCGGGGAGGCCAGCCGCGCCAGTTCCGCCTCGCTCATGCCCGCCTCGCGCAGCCTTGCCATCCGGTCGTCGTGGGTGCGGCGCGAGCCCATGGCGCCGATGTACCCCGCGTCGCAGCGCAGGGCCACCTCCAGCACCGGCACGTCGAACTTCGGGTCGTGGGTCAGCACGGCGATCACCGTGCGCCGGTCGATCCGGCCCGCCTCCACCTCGGCCGCCAGGTAGCGGTGCGGCCAGTTGACGATCACCTCGTCGGCATCCGGGAAGCGGCTCTTCGTGGCGAAGATCGGGCGCGCGTCGCACACGGTCACGCGGTAGCCGAGGAACGAACCCAGCCGCGCCATGGCCGTCGCGAAGTCGATGGCGCCGAACACCAGCAGCCGGGGCGGCGGCTCGAACGAGCTGACGAACACCGACATGCCCTCGCCGCGCCGCTGACCCTCGGCGCCGTAGTGCAGGGTGCCCGTGCGACCGGTGGCGAGCATGCCCCGCGCGTCGTCGGCCACCGCGTCGTCCACGCGTGCCGAGCCCAGGCCGCCGACCGTTCGGTCCGGCCACACGACCAGGTGCTTGCCCACGCGTGCGGGATCCGGGTGCGCGACCACCGTGGCCAACGCCACCGGCTCCTCCACCTGGATCGACTTGGCCAGCTCCGCGAACTCCGGGAACTCCGTGGCCTCGATCGACTCCACGAAGATGTCGATGATCCCGCCGCAGGTCAGGCCCACGGCGAACGCGTCGTCGTCGCTCACGCCGTAGCGCTGGAGCACGCCGGCGCCGTCCGAGAGCACCTGCTGGCCCAGCTCGTAGACCGCGCCCTCGACGCAGCCGCCGGACACGCTGCCCGAGACCGTGCCGTCCTGGGCCACGAGCATCGCGGCGCCGGGCGCGCGGGGTGCCGAGGAGAAGGTCGCCACGACCGTGCCGAGCGCCGCGCGCTCCCCGGCCGAGTAGCGCCGCATCAGTTCGTCCAACACGTCACGCACGGCGAACCTCCACAAGTAGCTCCTCGAGCGTGGCCAGACTGTGTCCGGCCAGCAGTCGGTCCAGGTGGGGCAACGCGGCGGCGATCCCCGACTGGACGGGCTCATACCCCTTCTGACCAGCATGGGGATTGACCCACAGGACAGCGTGCGCGAGGCGGCGCAACCGGGCGAGCTGTTCGCCCAGCATGGTCGCGTCGCCGCGTTCCCAACCGTCGGAGAACAGCACGACCACCGCACGCCTGGCAAGCCCGCGCTGCCCCCACCGGTCGAGGAACACCCGCAGGGTCTCGCCCAGCCGGGTGCCGCCCGCGAAGTCGGGGACCGCGCGGGACGCGGCGGTCAGCGCCTCCTGCGGGTCACGCGCCCGCAGCTGACGGGACAGCCGGGTGAGCCGGGTGCCGACCGTGAACACCTCGGTGGTGGTGGGCGACGCACGGGTGACCGCGTGTGCGAACCGCAGCAGCGCGTCGGCGTACGGGGTCATCGAGCCGGAGACGTCGAGCAGCAGCACCACACGCCGCGGCCGGTCGCGGCGACCGCGGTATGCGAGCCGGACGGGTTCGCCGCCGGTGGCGCGCATGGTGCTGAGCACCTTCGCCGGGTCGAGCCGCCCGCGACGCCTCGGCCGCAGCCGCATGGCCCTGCGCATGGGCGGCGACAGGTGCAGCGTGGCCATCAGCTCACGCAGGTGCTCGCGCTCGGCCGGGGTGAGCGCCGCGATGTCGCGGTGGCGCAGGATCTCCTCGTCGGACGCGGCCACCTTCAGGTCGTCGGTCTCGGTGTCGCCGTTGCGGCCGCTGCCGGGGACCTCGGTGAGCGCGGCCATGGTGGTCTGCCTCGGACGGCTGACCGGCGGCTTCCTGCGGTTCGTGGGATCCAGGGCGGCGAACCACGCGGCGAAGGCGTCGTCGTAGCGCGGCAGGTCGTCCGGCTCGGCACACAACGTCAGCCGGCCGGCCCAGTAGAGCTGACGGGGATCGGCGAGGTCGACCTCGCGGGCCGCCCCGAGATAGGCCTGGACCCGCTGTGCGTCGCACGGCAACCCGGCCTCGCGCAGCGCGGCGGCGAAGCCGACCAGGCCGGGCAACGGGTCCATTCACTCATTGTGCACCCGTCCGGAGCATCGATCTCCGTACGCCGACCTGCCACTCTTGTTGGATATTCCCCAACGAAGGGATTCAACGATGAGACCTTCACGATTAGCTGTGGCGTTTGCGGCGCTGATGCTGGGACTGCTGGGGGTGGCCGTTCCGGCGGCCGCGCAAGGGATCTCGCTCGACGACGCGGTGCGGGCGAAGATCACGCAGAAGGCCCGGTCCGCGGGTGGCACCGAGGTCAACGTGATGAAGGCACACGGCTCGTCCTGGGCGTTCGGCGCCGCCGTCGCGCTCACCGACTCCTACCCCGAGGGCTGGCTCTTCGTTGCCGTACAACAGGATCGCAAGTGGACGGTCGCGTTCGAGGGTGAGGCCGCGTTCCCCGGACTGACGGCGGCCGCGCCGGTGGACGTGGTTTCCGCGCAGGAGAAGAGGATCTTCGCGTCCCACGGCGAGGCCACGGCGAAACCCATGGCGGGCGGCGACTTCCGCACGGGCATGCGGCTGCCGTACGCGATCGGCCAGTCCTGGCGGCTGACCGGCGGACCACACGGGGCGGCACGGCAGTCGATCGACCTGGCCGGCGGTGACGGACGAGTACTGGCCGCGCGCGGCGGAACGTTCTACGTGATGTGCTCGAGCCAGCGGGGCTGGGTGCGGGTGGCCCACGACCGCGGCTACTCCACCGACTACTACCACCTGCACAACAACCGGACCGACAACGGCGCGACGGTCGCCGAGGGCGCGTTCCTCGGCAACATCGGGGTCGACGTCTCGTGCGGCGGATCGGCCACCGGACCGCACAACCACTTCTCCCTGCGCCAGAACGCCGCGTTCGTGGGGATCGCGGCACACAGCTTCGGGAAGTGGCAGGTGTACAACGGATCCGCGGAGTACCAGGGCTACGCGCTGCACGGCTCCACGCGGGCGAACACCGGCGGCGCCATGTACAACTACGGTCCCCTGGGGTTCACGGAAGGCGTGGTGGACACGAACGGCGGCGGGGTGCTGAACCGGCGCGCCGGCCCGGGAACGAACCACGGAGTGGTGGGCACGGTGGCCGACGGCGCCACGGTTTCCGTTGCGTGTTCGGCGAACGGAACATCCCACAGCGGCAGGTTCGGCTACACGACAGCGATGTGGAACAAGCTGACGGACGGCTCGTGGATCAGCGACGCGTTCACGTGGACGGGCACGAGCGGCCCGGTCAACGGCTGGTGCTGACCCGGCGAGTCGTACCGAACAGACAGCGAGTCGTACGTTCTCGACAGCGAGTCGTACCGTCTCGACGACCGCAACGTACGACTCAGCGTCCATAACGTACGACTCGCTGTTCGTAACGTACGACTCGCGGGTTTACCGTGCCGGGCGGCCGGTCGGAAGCGCGACCGGCCGCCCGGACGGGCTCCTCGCCGCGTCCTTGGCCGGGTAGACGGCCGGGCGCGAGGAGCGGGAGAAGTTCAGATGTAGCCGCCGCGCGGCCTGGGCACCGCGACAGGCTTTCGGCCACCGCGAGCGGCTCCATCCGTTGAGGAGGAACCGAACTACCGTCCGCCTCCCCTGCGTTCGGTACTCACGATGTCCTCCTCTGGTTGGCGCGCCACGACAACTATGCGCCGGCGCCACCCGTCCGCGCGACCGAATTTCAGGCGAGCATCTTGTCGAGGCCGGCGGCCACCACGCGCTGGGCGTCCTCGCGGTACTTCAGCACGGCACCCAGCGTGGCGGCCGCGGAAGCCGCGTCCAGTTCCGTGCGGCCGAGCGCCTGCAACGCCTGGGCCCAGTCGATCGACTCGGCCACGCCCGGCGGCTTGAGCAACTCCAGCGCACGCAGCCGGCGGACGGCACCCGCCACCTGGACGGCCAGCCCCTCGGCCACCTCCGGCAGGCGCCTGCGCAGGATCGCCACCTCGCGGGCCAGGTCCGGGTGCTCCAGCCAGTGATAGAGGCAGCGGCGCTTCAACGCGTCGTGCACCTCGCGGGTGCGGTTCGAGGTGAGGATCACCAGCGGCGGGACCTCCGCGCGGATCTCGCCGAACTCCGGGATGGTCACGGCGTTCTCGCCGAGCACCTCCAGCAGGAACGCCTCGAACTCGTCGTCCGCGCGGTCGACCTCGTCGACGAGCAGCACGCACGGCGACTCCTCCAGCGCCCGCAGCAGCGGCCTGGCCAACAGGAACCGGCGGCTGTAGAGCGACTTCTCGGCGGCGTCCGAGTCGAGCCGGCCGCCCGCTTCGAGGGCCCGCAGGTGCAGCAGCTGGCGGGGAAAGTCCCAGTCGTACAGCGCCTGGGAGAAGTCGATGCCCTCGTGACACTGCAGTTTGATCATCGGCACGCCGAGCGCCTCGGACAGCGCCACGGCCAGCGACGTCTTGCCGGTACCCGGCTCGCCCTCGCAGAACAGTGGCCTGCCCAACCGCATGGCCAGGAAGGCGGCGGTGGACACGCCCTCGTCCGCCAGGTACCCGACCCGGTCCAGCTCGCCGGCGAGCGCGTCCGGTGACTCGACATTCACCACGACCCCGACACTAGTGCTACAGCCCATCCCCGACCCGAAATCCGGGTCCTACCAGGGTCGATCCCCGATGGTTTTTTTCGCGCACAGCGAGAAGCTGGACCCATGAACGACACAGACACCACCACCCGCAAGCTCCGCCGCAGCCGCTCCGACCGCATGGTCGCGGGCGTGTGCGGCGGCATCGCCGAGATGCTCGGCGTCGACGCGCCGATCGTCCGCATCCTGCTGGTCGCCGCCACCCTGCTCGGCTTCGGCGCCGGCGCCGTCCTCTACCTGGTCGCGTGGATGGTCGTGCCCGAGGCGTGATCGGCCTACGCTCAACGGCGTGACCGAAGAGGACCGCACGACCGTCTCCCGCCGCGGCACCGCCCGCGCCCTGGTCCTGTTGGCCTCCGGTCTCGCCGTCGCGGCCGCCGCGCTCACGTTCTTCGGCGCCCTGATCTTCGGACCCGCGCTGCTCGACCGCCACGGCCGCACCGGCCCCGTGCTCCTCGGTACCGCCGCGTTCTGCGTGTTCGTGCTGGTCGCCGCGCTCCTGGCGAACGTCCTCGCCGTGCGCGCCGGCACTGTTTCCGGCGTGGTGGCCCGCGGGTGTGGCACGCTGCTCGGTGGCACCGTCATCGGCCTCGCAGTCCTGCTGATACTGATCTCGAGCTCCGCATGAACCACCCGAATGGTCGGTATCTGCGGCGATTACCCGCGCTCTTGACTGTAAAGACGGGCTTGGCACGATGGACCCTGGTGCCATCAGGCAAATCGACCCTTGGAGCGGGGTGAAACGCGGTGACCGAACTGCAGACCACGGGCGTGGCAAAGCCGTGGACCGGGCTGCACGGGAGGGACCGGAACGCGGCGTGCATGATCGCCGCGAGAGACGGCGACCGCGAGGCGTTCAACGTGTTGATCGCCGACCTCGCCCCGCTGGTGTGGCATGTCGCGCGTGGCGGCGGGCTCGACCGAACCAGCGCCGAGGACGTGGTGCAGACGGTCTGGCTCGCGTTGTTGCGCAACCTCGACCGGCTCACCGAGCCGAAGGCGCTGGCCGGGTGGTTGATCACCACCACCAGGCGCGAGGCGAGCCGCGTTCAGCAACGTGGCCCCGCCTACGTCGAGCTGTCCAACGAGGTCGCCGAGCAGACCCCGACCACTGACCCGTCACCGGAGCACGAGGTGCTCCGAGACGAGCGGGACCGGCAGCTGTGGAGTTCGTTCCACAAGCTCACGCAGCGCTGCCAGGAACTGCTCCGTCTCACCGTCCTCGCAGGTCGCGCCGAATATCGCGCGGTCGCCGAGGCCCTGAACATGCCGCACGGGAGTATCGGACCGACGCGTGGACGCTGCCTCAACCAGCTGCGCGCGCTGTACAACGGGGACAGTGGATCATGAAGACCAATCACGCTGACGACGAGCTCATGGCCGAGGTGGCCCGCCTTGTGGACGAGCTCGATCCACCACCTCCGGGATTAGTCGAGAGAGCCCAGTTCGCGGTGGCCATCGACGACATCCGCGACATCGAGGTCGAGGTCGCCCGGTGGGCGGACAACCGCGAACTCGCCGGGGTCCGGGGTGGGCTGCCGGGCACCATCACGTTCTTCGTGGGCGACCTCACGGTCATGGTGAACGTGACCCGGATGGGCGAACGCCAACGCATCGACGGCTGGCTCGTGCCGGCCGGTGCCCACGGCGTGGAGGTCCGGGTGGCCGACCACGGCTCCACCAGTACCACGGCCGACGAGGGTGGCCGGTTCGTGCTGACCGAGGTGCCCAGGGGCACTACCCAGCTTCTTGTGCGGATGGACGCCGAACAGTCACGCACCGTGGTCACCCCAACGGTGGACCTTTAGCCCGAATAGCGCCCTGATTCCCCATATGGCGGATAGTCTATGTATCTCCCTGTGGTCGCTCGACTCTTGTGAATGAGCAACCCAGAGAGTTCCGTTGAGGGGAGCAAACGACATGTCCGACCAGAACAAGCCCGCGGGTGACCCGAACGACCCGCGTCCGCCGTGCGGCATCTGCAGCTCGAGGGATCACACGACCGGCTTCCACAGCACCGGCGTGGCGCCGGTCGACGGCGAGCCGAGCGACGACTGATCGCACGGAGCGGACCCGCTGTCTACGGGAAAGCATCGTGTGTTGACATTAAGTAGTGCCGGAATCCCGCCCCAGTGACCCGACCAGCAACGCATCCACCGTTGCCGCGGCGCTGCGGGCGGAGGCACTGGAAGCCGCGCGCGCAGGCCGCCCGGCGGAAGCCATCAAGCTGCTCCGCCGGGCCCTGCAAGCCCTACCTGTGACAGCAGAGGACCCCGACGTCCTCGTCACCCGCACCAGGGTGCTGGCCACACTCGCCTATGCGGTGGCCGAGACAGGTTCCGCTGCCGATGGCCTCATCCATCTCGGCGCGGCGAACGACCTGCTCAACGGATTGCCTTCAGGGCCGACACAGCCAGCCCTGCGTGGGCTGGTCCAGCACCAACATGCACTGATCCTGTTGCGGCAGGGACACACAGCGGAAGCACTCGCCCGCTTCGACGTCGCCATCCCGCTTCTCAGGCAGGCCGAAGGTACGTCGGCCGCCAATCCAACATTGTTCGCCAGTGCGCTGATGAACCGCGGCCTGACCTATATCTCGATCGGCAAGCCTGCTGACGCCGAGCACGACATGCAGGAATGCATAGCGCTGTCGGAATCCGGTTCCTTGCCGCTGATGAAGGCCATGGCGCGAGGCAATCTCGGCGACATCGCCCAGCTCACCGGTGACATCCCCGGCGCGCTCGCCCACTACGAGCAGGTGGAGAAGACCCTTCGGGAGGTCGCGCCGAGCCTCGTGTCCCGCCTCCGTATCGACCAGGCCCGCGCGCTCATGAGCGCCGGACTGTCCGAAGAGGCCGGACGCCATCTGGACGAGGCCCTTCCCGAGCTTCGGAGCCAACGGATCAGCCAGGACCTCGCCGAGGCCGAGGTCGCCCGCGCGGGCGCTGCGCTCCTCGAAGGCGATCTCGAGCTGGCCAGGCACCTCGCCAGCTCGGCTCGCACCCGATTCGTCAAGCGGGGCAGTCAACCCTGGGCCGAGGTGGCCGCGTTGACCAAGCTCCGCGCCGAGGCCAACGCCGCGTTCGCCGGGCAGACCAGTTCCGCCACCGCCGGGAAGGCCGCCGCGCTGGCCGAGCGGCTGGCGGCCGTCGGGCTGACCGACGAGGCGGCCATGGCCAGGATGCTCGGCGTCCGGTTGGCACTGCGGCGCGGTGCGGTCGCCACGGCCGAGGCGTTGCTGGCGCTCGTGCCGCCGCCGCGCAAGATCGCGCCCATCGACCACCGGATGCTGCTGCGGTTGTGCCGCGCGGAAGTCGCGCTCGCCCGCGGGCGCACCCGCAGCGCGTTCGCCCAGGCCCGCGCCGGGTTCACCGAACTGGGCGCCGCCCGCGACCGGATGGGCGGGCTGGACCTCGTGTGCGGCACGGCCGTCCACGGTCTGGAACTGGGCAAGCTCGCCACCCGGCTGGTGGCCGGCGGTCCCCGCCGCCAGGCCGACGCGCGCCGGATGCTCGCGTGGCAGGAACGCACCCGTGCCCAGGTGTACCGCTACGAACCGCTGCCGGCCATCGACGACCCGGAGCTGGCCGGCCGGGTGGCCGAACTGCGCACGGTGCTGCGAACCGTGCAGCAGACCCGCCTCGAAGGGCGGTCCACCGCACACCTCGAACGCCGCAGTGCCGCGCTGCAGCGGGAAGTCAGCCGGCTCGGCTGGCACACCACCCACTGGGGCAAGCCGCGCCCGGTCAGCTCCCCCGTGGAGATCGGCGAGCGGCTCGGCGAGCGCGCGCTCATCAGCTTCGCCGCACCCGGTGAGGAACTGATCGCCGTGGTCGTGGCCGGCAGCCGCACCCGGCTGGTGTCGCTCGGGAAGACAGCCGACGTGCTGGAGACCGCGCGGCAGTTGCACGCCGACCTCGACGCGCTCGCCCCCGATGACCTGATCGAACCGCTGGCCGCCGCCGTCTCCCAGTCCGCGATGCGGCGGATCGCCGCTCTCGACGGGATGCTGTTCGGGCCCGGCGGGATCGGCACGGACCTGCTGGGCGACCGCGAGATCGTGGTGGTGCCGTTCGGCGGGCTCTACTCGGTGCCGTGGGAGTCGCTGCCCACCCTGCGCGGCCGGGGCGTGTCTGTCGCGCCGTCGGCCACCGCCTGGGTGAGT
>Ga0272482_10000540_pt1 | contig 11863 bp, 11 predicted proteins | sample RVTome_8_FD_192427 | JGI IMG/M metagenome (GOLD analysis project Ga0272482, IMG submission 192427) | Soil microbial communities from uranium-contaminated site in the Upper Colorado River Basin, Wyoming, United States - RVT160D0 (version 2) ...
CATCCCGCACGTGCTGGCCAACCGCACGGTCGACGAGCCGGGGTCGAGCAGTGCGAGCACCGACAACCGGCGTGGCGCGGCGTTGGTCGCCGACCTGCTGGCATCGTTGGGACACAAGCGAATCGGTGCGGTCTTCGGCCCGACGGCGACGAGCACCGGCCGCGAGAGGGCGAGTGGCCTGCGGGAACGACTGCGCCGGCACGGCATCGGTCTCGACCGCGACCTGGTGCGCCGGGTGCCGTTCACGCACGAGGCAGGCGCCGCTGCCGCGGCAGACCTGCTCGCGGCACGGCACCCCCCGACCGCGATCGCGTGCGGCAACGACGTCGTCGCCACCGGCGTCCTGTCCGCGGCCCGTGCTCGCGGGATCCGCGTGCCGGAGGAGTTGACGGTGATCGGCTTCGACGACATTTCCCTTGCGTCGTGGGACATCGTGAGCCTGACGACGGTCCGCTGCGACCTGGCGTCACTGGCTCGGGTTGCGGTGGAGCTGCTGGCAAGGCGGATCGCGGCACCGGACTCAGCCGTGTCGTGTCCGGTGCTCGCGCCGAGCCTGGTGTTGCGGGGGACGCACGCTAGGTGCCGCTGACCTGCTGGATCACGCCGGTGAGCGGGTCGTAGTCGTAGAGGGTGGTGCGTTTGTAGGGCGTGGCGGTGAGGCTGCCGGCGAGGGTGACGAGGAGGCCGTCGTCGACGTAGTCCACGCCGCTGTACCAGCGCCACGGCTTGCCGTCGCGATAGATGTGCACCCGCTCGGTGAACTTCTGTTGTGGCGCCGTGATCTCGTACTTCGGGCCGCCAGGCGGTTCGATGTCCAGCCCGCCGTCGGCGCGGATCGTGAGCGTGACGATCAGGTTGTGCTGAGCGTCCTCGATCGGCGCGGGATCGCCTGCGTAGTACCGGGAACGGCCCTCTCCCTGGACGTCCATGCCGTTGTAGAACGTCTTGCCGGTGTTGTCGAGCCAGAAGTGCGGGACGTGGGCGCGCGGTGCGCTGTAGTCGAGGCCCGGGTAGTAGGCGAGGTGCCAGTGGGGTGGGTTGTCGGAGTGGAGGGTGTTGTTGGTCTCGAAACCCATGAGCGAGAAGAAATGCCCTCGGCGGCGTGCCTCGGCCGCGAGCCCGGAGTCCTGCAGGACGGCCTCGCAGGCGACCAGCAGGTTGACGAACGCCTTGCTCGCCGCGGCCGGCCACGGCACGGTGGTCCACACCCCCGCGACCCGGTCCTGATCGTTGTGCTCGAAGCGCCAGTGGATGCCGCTCGCTGTTGACGGACTCGGGTAACTCCACACCTGCAGCGTCGACTGCAGCGAGTTCGGATTGGCCCCGGTGACGGGAATGCGGAAGGTCACCGCGTCGCCGTCGGCGCTGAACGGCAGCCGGTTCTTGCCGTTGATCACCGCGGTGACGGGGACGCCCGGCCACCGCACCGTGACCGTCACCGCCTGGTTTTGAGGTCCGGTGATGAAGGCGTAGTGCTCGGCGCGACTGGTGACGTGGTACTGGGAGCCCGTCGCGAGGGTATAGCCGTCGGGGAGGGTGATGGTGGGGGCGCCGGTGACGGCGGGGGAGGCCTTGACGACGCGAAACGCGCCGAACGCGAGCGGTTCCGCCGCCACGCTGGGGGCAGCGACACTCACCAAACCGAACAGTGCCAACACAATCAGCAGCCGTCGCATGCACTGAGGTTAGCGTGCACGAATCACCCGAAACAGGCCCAAGTGGTGGATAATTGGCGAACTTCACGTGCGAGGCCCGCATGCGATGGGCCTCCGTGCGGCCAGGACAGACCCCGGCACCAGCCAGCGCTGGCAGGTCAGCGCCCCGGAAGTGGCCGGCGCTGGAGTCGAGCGAGTTCTTGCACCGCTGCCCGAGGCAGCATTCCGGCGAGACCGACCAGGCCACCTTCCCCGAAGCTGGCCGGCGTGGGGTCGGGCCGCCTTCTCCTGGAGCTGGCCAGCGCCGGCCAGGTCGCCTTCTTCGGAAGGCTGGCTAGCGTGGGTCAGCCCGCTCTTCCCAGAAGCCGGCCAGGGTGGGCCGGCCCGCATCGCTGGCGTGCACCGATGGGACTTTCGCTCGTTGGGCGGCCACGGCCCCCCGTAATCCAGTCTAGTTCGGGGTACCGACAAAACCCTGCCTGCCGGCTTCACCAATGGGACTCTCGCTCGCAAAAGTGGGCGGGAGGGGGTTGCGGAGAGGGGCTAGCGGTGGCGTATCCTGGGATTATTCCGCCCGGCGACAGTATTCCGCCAAGTTGTGCACAGCCTTCTACCCGACACCGCATATTTGTCGGTGTCGTCCGTTACGCTGGATTTCGGGGGCCGGCGGCCGCCCTAATCCGTCGTCCCGCCGTTGCCGTTTTCTCTCGGCATTACCGCCTTGATCAGATCCCGTAGGTCCGCCTTCGCGCGGCGCCAGCGTCTGTCCATGGTGGTTGAGTCCTCATCGGACAGGCCGCCCAGCAGGATTCCTCTGACCGCGTCCATGGCCGTGTACATCACGTGGCGGAAGCGGGGATTGGTGGAATATTCCCCGAAGGCGGCCTCCGCGAACTCGATCAGCGACGCCCTCGCCGCCGGCTCCACTTTGGTCAGTTGCTCCCTCAGCTCCTGGTCGGTCCTGGCGGCCACCCACATCTCGATGGTGGCGTACAGGACAGGCCCCTGGTGCACCTCCCACATCAGGTCCAGCGCGGCACCCAACGGATCCTCTGACTGGTGCACCGCATCGATCTTCTCGAAGGCCAGCTCCGTCCGCTTCAACGCGAGATGACGAACAGCCGCCGCCACCAGGTCCGCTCTCGTCGGGAAATGGTGGACCTGCGCACCTCGGGTCACGCCGGCCAGCTCGGTCACCCGAGTGGTGGTGGTGCCGGCATACCCATAGCGGACCAGACAGTCGACGGTCGCGTCGAGGAGGCGCCTACGCATGGCGGCGCTCCGTTCCTGTTGGGTTCTTCCTGTCTTCGACTTCCGGTTCGGCACCGAGACAGTCTATTGATCCGATCTCTCGCCTAACCGGCACTTGTCCTGGAGCGGACGCCCCACAGTCCGAGGGCACCGGCCACCAGCAACGCGACTACGCCAATCGCGGACGCGGTCATGGCCAGCGGGGAGCGGCGAGCGGCGGGGTATATGTCACCGACTCGATGATGACGACGATGCTGAGGATTGTGTAGCCCACGCTACCGACCTGCACGATCCGTAATTGCTGATTGCCACTCCATCGGGTGAATGAGAGAAGCCAGGCGAGCGCGGGGATGACCAGAATCGCGTGCATTGTGACCGCGTGTGCCGGCTTCAGAAATCCCGCGGTCTCGTACGCGCCGACCGCCAGTGCCCTCAGTGGTACGCGGTCGACCGCTTGGCCCGGTGCCGGCGCACGGCGTCCCGGTTCGCGCACGGCGGTGAGCAGTACCGTTGCCGCCCGCCGCGGCTGAAGTCCCCGAACGGGTTGTTGCACTCCGTCAGCGCGCACCGCCGCAGCCGCTCCATGCCCCGGCCCGTCAGGTGCAGCGCCGTGCCGACGCTGATCAACGCGCGGAGCACCCCCGCGAGCGACAGGTCCGCGTCGCGGTAGTGGATGTGCCAGCCGTCGCCGGCGTGGTTGGACAGCCGGGGGTGCGCCGACGACTGGGCGAGCAGCCGGTTGAGTCGCTCCGCCCGCAGCTCCACCGTGTCCGCGTCGACCACCGCGAGCCACAGCGCGAGGAACCGCTCCACCTCGTGCAGGTCCGACGGCGTCGGCTTGGTGTCGACCACCACGCCCGCCGACGTGCACCGCTTGGCCAGCTCCGCTGTCGAGCGCGGCGGGAAGACGACCAGCTCGACGGCCAGTCGGACCGGATCTTCGCCGTAAGGGTTCAGGTGCACAGGCCCATTACACCAGACTGGGCGCCATGAGCGCATCACATGTTTGGGTCACGACCTCCAGTCACGTAACCAGCGAGGGTTGGGTTCACTACCAGCGCTGCGCCTGCGGGGAGACCCGCGTCCTGCTGAACTCCGTCCCACTCGGAATGATCCGCACACCGGTGGGGTTGGGATGACCATCACGTGCGCGACTGTCAGTGGTCCGGGCTAGCTTGGGCTGATGCCGGTGGAAGGGGAGTCTGTGACCGAGGGGTTCGTACCCAACGAGTCTGCGATCCGGCGCGCGCTGCGGCGTGCGCGGGACGGCGCCGCGCTCGACCAGACCGAGGCGGAGACCCTCCTGCACGCCAGGGGCGAGCACCTCGACCAGCTCTTCGACGTCGCCTCCCGGGTCCGTGACCAGGGGCTCGACGCCGTCGGCAGGCCCAAGACCATCACGTACTCACGCAGTGTCTTCGTCCCGCTGACACGCCTGTGCCAGGACCGCTGTCACTACTGCACCTTCGCGACCGTGCCCGGCAGGCTGCCGGCCGCGTTCCTGTCCGAGGACGAGGTGCTCGACATCGCGCGCAAGGGCGCCGCGGCGGGCTGCCGCGAGGTGTTGATCACCCTGGGCGACAAGCCGGAGGCACGCTGGGACGCGGCGCGGACCTGGCTCGAGGAGGCCGGCTACCCCGACACGCTGTCCTACGTCCGGGCCGTGTCGATCAAGATCCTCGAGGAGACCGGGGTGCTCCCGCACCTCAACCCAGGCGTCCTGACCTGGTCGGACTTCCAGCGGCTCAAGCCGGTGTCGGCGTCGATGGGCATGATGCTGGAGACCACCGCGACCCGGCTGTGGTCCGAGCCGGGCGGCCCGCACTACGGCTCGCCGGACAAGGAGCCCGCCGTCCGGCTGCGGGTGCTGGAGGACGCCGGCCGCTCGGCCGTCCCGTTCACCACCGGCATCCTGCTCGGCATCGGCGAGACACTGGCCGAGCGCGTCGACTCGCTGTTCGCCATCCGCAAGGTCGCGCGGCAGTACGGCGGCATCCAGGAAGTGATCATCCAGAACTTCCGCGCCAAGCCGGACACGGCCATGCGCGGCATGCCCGACGTCGAGGCCGCCGAGCTGGCCGCCACCGTGGCGGTCGCGCGACTCGTCCTCGGGCCGAAGATGCGGATCCAGGCGCCGCCGAACCTCATCGCGGGTGAGTTCGAGCTGCTCCTGCGTGCCGGCGTCGACGACTGGGGCGGCGTGTCGCCGCTGACCATCGACCACGTCAACCCGGAACGGCCGTGGCCGCAGCTCGACGTGCTGGCCGAGCACACGAGGGCGGCCGGGTTCGAGCTGGCCGAGCGGTTGCCGATCTACCCCGAGTACGTGACCAAGGGCGAGCCGTGGCTCGACCCGCGCGTCACGCCGCACGTCGCCGCGCTGGCCGACGCCGCCGGGCTCGCCGCGCCGGACGCCGTGATCGCCGGGCGGCCGTGGCAGGAGCCGGAGGTCGCGCTCGTCGAGTCCGGCCGCACCGACCTGCACACCACCATCGACACCACCGGCCGCACCGACGACCGCCGCGACGACTTCGACTCCGTGTACGGCGACTGGGAAGAGCTGCGCAAGCAGGTCGTCGCGATGCCGGCGTCGCACGCGCGCGGCGAGTTCGCGACCGCGCTGCGCAACGCCGAGGCCGACCCTGGTGGGCTGTCCGACGAGGACGCGCTGACGCTGCTGTCCGCGCAGGCCGGCCAGGAGATCGAGGCGCTGGCCGCGCTCGCCGACGCGGTCCGCCGCGACACCGTCGGCGACGACGTCACCTACGTGGTCACGCGCAACATCAACTTCACCAACGTCTGCTACACCGGCTGCCGGTTCTGCGCGTTCGCCCAGCGGCGCACCGACAGCGACGCGTACACGCTGTCACTGGACCAGGTCGGGCAGCGGGCCGAGCAGGCGTGGTCGGTCGGCGCGACCGAGGTGTGCATGCAGGGCGGGATCCATCCCGACCTGCCAGGCACCGCGTACTTCGACATCGCGGCCGAGGTGAAGAAGCGAGCGCCGGGCCTGCACGTCCACGCGTTCTCGCCGATGGAGGTCGTCAACGGCGCGTCCCGCACGAACATGTCCATTCGCGACTGGCTGACCGCCGCGCGGGAGGCCGGCGTCGACTCGCTGCCCGGCACGGCGGCGGAGATCCTCGACGACGACGTCCGGTGGGTGCTGACCAAGGGCAAGCTGCCGACGTCCGCGTGGATCGACGTGGTCACGACCGCCCACGAGATCGGCCTGCGGACCACGTCCACGATGATGTACGGGCACGTCGACAACCCCTCGCACTGGGTGGCCCACCTGAAGTTGTTGCGGGAGCTGCAACTGCGGACGGGTGGGTTCACGGAGTTCGTGCTGTTGCCGTTCGTGCACACCAACGCGCCGCTGTACCTCGCCGGGATCGCCCGGCCCGGCCCGACGTACCTGGAGAACCGGGCCGTGCACGCGCTCGCGCGCCTGCTGCTGCACGGGGCGATCGACAACATCCAGACGTCGTGGGTCAAGCTCGGCGACGACGGGGTGGTCGACGTGCTGCGCGGTGGGGTCAACGACCTCGGCGGGACGCTGATGGAGGAGACCATCAGCAGGATGGCCGGGTCGGACAACGGCAGCTACAAGACCATCGCCGGCCTGGAAGCGTTGGCGCACAAGGCAGGGCGCCCGGCCCGGCAGCGGACCACGACGTACGGCGAGGTCCCGGCGGAGCGGCTGGCGACGGCCCGCGAGTACGACGGAGTGTGGCGGCCGAACTTGTTGCCGCTGGTCAGCGGCTGAGGCGCGGTTCGGGCGACGTGCGGCGGCGGAGCAGGTTCGTGCCCAGCCAGATCAGGCCGGCCACCGCGACGAGCGCACCCGCGATGAGCGGGAGAAGGTTCCGGCTCGCACCGGGATCGGTGTACGGCGCGCCGTGTAGGCCGGCATCGGTGAAGGCGGTCGTCGGGGTGATGGTCTCGCCGTTCACCGCGACCACGGTGCCGACGACCTCCGTCGTCGCGATCGCGCCGGTGTCGCCGTACATCCGGGAGTCCACGGCGTTGTTCCGCACGTCGCCCGCCAGGTAGACCGACCCGTCCGGCACGTCGGCGGCGAACTCGACGGCACCAGGTGGCGCCTGGTCGGCCGTGCTGACGTAGTCCTCGTCGACGACCTTGCCGTTGACCTCGATCTTGTCGCCGGCGGACCGCACGGTGTCGCCGCCGACGCCGATCACCCGCAGCACGGTCGGCTTCTTCGCGGCCCACGCCCTGACCAGCACGAGGTCGCCGCGGCGCACGTCATCCGCCGTGTCCGTGCGCACCGTGAGCCGGTCGGCCGGCGCGGCCGAGGCTCCCATCGCCGCGCTGCCCCTGTACTCGGCGTACCTGTCGCCGTCGTAGCCGGACGCCGACAGGAGCAACCCGGCTCCGACCACGGCCAACCCGACCACCGCGACCACGGCGGGCGCGACCCATCTCCACAGCACGGCGCGACGGTATCGGCGGCCGCTAACAAGCAACTAACAAGGTCGATGTCCTCGGCCGAGAACACACCACACCAGACCACGTGACGTCATAAGGTCGCCTTGGGAGGGAGCGACATGGGGCTGAGACGGATAGGGCACTCGGACTGGACGACGGTGATCGGCGCGGGGATGGTCGCTGCCGCCGTCGCGGTCGGTGGGGGAGCCGCACTGATAGGCGGGTTGTGGTGGCTGCTCACCGTGGCGGCGGTCGCGTTCGGCGCGCTCGCGTGGCGGCTGATTCAGACAGGCGTGTACGTGAGCGACGACGGCATCCGCGTCCGGCACCTGCTGAGCACCGAGTCGTTCGCGTGGCGGTCGGTGCTCGCCGTGCGGGTGCGGAAGATCGTGCTCGGCAGTCCCTTCGACAACTCGGGCGACTTCTTCGACGTCCGCATGATCTGCTTCGACCTGGCCGACGGCAGCACCATCGACACCTTGATCCACGGCCAGCTCCGGGGTGGCCTGCGCTCGTGGCGCACCCCGGCGGTACTGCCCACCGAGCGGTTCGACCGCGTGCTCGCCGAGCTGCGTCACCGCGTGGCGGTAGGGGCGACCGCCCACGGTCAGCCCGCTGAGTGAGCCTCCCGGACGCGGCCACGACCGGGATGGTCGTGGCCGCGACCGGTGACCGGTCACCACTCGTGCGGTTCGCCCGGCTTGTAGGTGCAGATGGACCACTCGTAGCCCTCCGGGTCGCGGACGCGGCAGCGGTAGTTGCCCCACTCCGTGTCCTCCGGCTTCAACACCTGCACGGCGCCCGCCGCGACCGCGCGGCCCCACAGTGCGTCGACGTCCTCGCGGCTCGCGACCGCGAGGTAGGCGCCGTGGCCGACGGCGTCGTTCGACTTCGGCCGCATGCGGTCGTAGTCGTGGCCGTCGTCGGAGAACAGGACGATCGCGGCGTCGCCGAGGCGGGCCTCGGCGTGGGCGATGCCGCCCTGCTCGTCGTCGGAGCGCAAGGTGGTCTCGAAGCCGAAGGCGTCGTGCAGCCAGGTCAGCGCGGCCGGGGCGTCGCGGTAGCTGAGGTACAGGTGCAAGCTGGTCATGGCGGTGAGCCTCGCAGGGCTTGCGGACAGGTTCGGTCCTCGAGAATTCCGGCACGGCGCGAAACTCAGTTACCCCGCCGCCACCCGCCCGGCTGGTAGAAGTACTGACGTACGCATCGGCGCATGGGAAGGGTGGCACATGGCTCAGGAGGTGCGGGGCGTCATCGCGAGGTCGAAGGGCGCTCCGGTGGAGATCGCGACGATCGTCGTGCCGGATCCCGGCCCGGGTGAGGCGGTGGTCAAGGTCCAGGCCTGCGGGGTCTGCCACACCGACCTGCACTACCGCGAGGGCGGCATCAACGACGAGTACCCCTTCCTGCTCGGACACGAGGCCGCGGGCGTCGTCGAGTCGGTCGGGGAGGGCGTGACCGACCTCGAGCCGGGCGACTTCGTCATCCTGAACTGGCGCGCGGTCTGCGGCGAGTGCCGCGCCTGCCTGCGCGGGCGGCCCTGGTACTGCTTCAACACCCACAACGCGGCCCAGCCGATGACGCTCACCGACGGCACCGCGCTGTCCCCGGCACTGGGCATCGGCGCGTTCGTCGAGAAGACGCTCGTCCACAGCGGACAGTGCACGAAGGTCGACCCGGAGGCCTCGCCTGCCGCCGTCGGGCTGCTCGGCTGCGGGATCATGGCCGGCATCGGCGCCGCCGTGAACACCGGCGGCGTGACCCGTGGGGACAGCGTCGCGGTGATCGGCTGCGGCGGGGTCGGCAACGCGGCGATCGCCGGCGCGGCCATCGCGGGCGCCACGAAGATCATCGCGATCGACCTCGACGACCGGAAGCTGGCGTGGGCCAAGAAGTTCGGCGCCACCCACACGGTCAACGCGGGCCAGGGCGACGTCGTCGAGGCGGTCCAGGAGCTGACCGGCGGGTTCGGCGCCGACGTCGTCATCGAGGCGGTCGGGCGGCCCGAGACGTGGAAGCAGGCGTTCTACGCCCGCGACCTCGCCGGCACCGTCGTGCTGGTCGGCGTGCCGACGCCGGACATGCGCATCGAGATGCCGCTGATCGACTTCTTCTCGCGCGGCGGCTCGCTGAAGTCCAGCTGGTACGGCGACTGCCTGCCGTCGCGGGACTTCCCGTACCTCGTCGACCTGTACCGGCAGGGCAGGCTCGACCTGGACGCGTTCGTCACCGAGACCATCGCGCTCGACCAGGTCGAGGACGCGTTCACCAAGATGCACCACGGGGACGTGCTGCGGTCAGTGGTGAAGTTCTGATGGGCCTTCGCGTCGAGAAGGTCGTCACGTCCGGCACGTTCAACCTCGACGGCGGCAGCTGGGAGGTCGACAACAACGTCTGGCTGCTCGGCGACGACAGCCAGGTGCTGGTGATCGACGCCGCCCACGACGCCGCGGCCATCGCCGCGGCGGTGGGGGAGCGGGAGGTGCTCGCGATCGCGTGCACCCACGGGCACGACGACCACGTCAACGCGGCGCCCGCGCTGTCGACGCTGGTCGACGCGCCGGTGTTGCTACACCCGGCCGACGAGGTGCTGTGGCAGCTCGCGCACGAGGAGGACCGCCCGACCGCCGGCCTCGCCGACGGCGACGTGCTCAACGTCGCGGGCTCGGTCGTGCACGTGCTGCACACGCCGGGCCACGCACCCGGCGCGGTGTGCTTCCACGTGCCCGACCTGGACGTCGTCTTCACCGGCGACACCCTGTTCCAGGGCGGCCCAGGCGCGACCGGCCGGTCCTACTCGGACTTCCCGACGATCGTCGAGTCGATCAGGGGCAAGCTGCTGACCCTGCCCGAGTCCACGGTCGTGCACACCGGCCACGGCGACGACACGACCATCGGCGCGGAAGCCCCACACCTCGAGGAGTGGATGACAAGAGGACACTAGAAGTGTGGCACCCTCGTCCGTAGGATTGTCGACAATCGACGGGAGGGTGTGCTGATGTCTGGGTTGTCCCCGATGCTCAAGCAGGCGACGCCGGTGCTGGCCGAGCGCGGTGAAGGCGTGTACCTCTATGCCGAGGACGGGCGGCGGTACCTGGACTTCACCGCCGGCATCGGTGTCACCAGCACCGGGCACTGCCATCCCCGGGTGGTCGAGGCCGTGCGGGAGCAGGCGGGCAAGCTGATCCACGGCCAGTACACGACGGTCATGCACCGGCCGCTGCTGACGTTGTCGGAGCGGCTGGGCGAGGTGCTGCCCGCCGGGCTCGACTCGCTGTTCTTCGTGAACTCGGGCAGCGAGGCGGTCGAGGCGGCGCTCCGCCTGGTGCGGCACGCCACCGGCAGGCCGAACGTGGTCGTGTTCCACGGCTCGTTCCACGGCAGGACGATCGGCGCCGCGTCGATGACCACGTCGGCGACGAAGTTCCGGGCCGGGTTCGCGCCACTCATGGGCGGGGTCGTCGTGTCGCCGTTCCCGACCGCGTACCGCTACGGCTGGAGCGAGGAGGAGGCGACCCGGTTCGCGTTGCGGGAGTTGGACTACACGCTGCAGACACTGACCGCGCCGAACGAGACCGCCGCGCTGTTCGTCGAGCCGGTGCTCGGCGAGGGCGGGTACGTGCCCGCCAACCCGGCCTTCCTCCGCGGGCTCCGCGAGCGTGCCGACAAGCACGGCATGCTGCTGGTGGTCGACGAGGTCCAGACCGGTTTCGGCCGCACCGGCCGGTTCTGGGGCCACGACCACTTCGACGTGCGCCCGGACGTCCTCATCACCGCGAAGGGCCTCGCCAGCGGGTTCCCGCTCTCGGCGATCGCCGCCCCGGCCGACCTCATGGCGAAGGCGTGGCCGGGTTCGCAGGGCGGCACGTACGGCGGCAACGCGGTCGCGTGTGCCGCCGCACTGGCCACATTGGACGTCGTGCAGTCGGAAGGCCTGGTGGACAACGCCGCCGCGATGGGCGCCCAGCTGCGTGAGGGGCTGACGAAGGTGGCGGCGGACGTGCCGGCCATCGGGGACGTCCGCGGGCTGGGACTCATGCTGGGCAACGAGTTCGTCGACAAGGCCGGGGACCCGGACCCCGCTGCCGCCGCCCGGGTGCAGCAGGCCGCCGGCGCGGCTGGCTTGCTGCTGTTGACGTGCGGCGCGGCAGGCAACGTGGTCCGGATGATCCCCCCACTCGTGGTGAACGCCGACCAGATCGACGAAGGCCTCACCCTCTGGCGCGAGGCCGTGAAGGCGGTCTAAGCGAGCCGCGCCTCGTACTGCTTGGTCAGTTCGGCCACCCGGTCCTCGGGCAGCGGCTCCGGGTTGCCCATCACGGTGGCGAACAGGGTTTCCAACTGTGCGTGGCGGGCGGCCAGTAGCTGGGCGCGGAGGTCGGCCAGGTGGGTCGGCACTGTCTGGGTCACTTCCACGCGTTCACCGAGTTTCGGGTCCGAGTGGAGTTCCCAGCGGACGGTGCCGGCCCGCTCGCCGTCGTGGTGCCAGTCGTACTCCAAGGGGG
>Ga0272482_10000541_pt1 | contig 11851 bp, 10 predicted proteins | sample RVTome_8_FD_192427 | JGI IMG/M metagenome (GOLD analysis project Ga0272482, IMG submission 192427) | Soil microbial communities from uranium-contaminated site in the Upper Colorado River Basin, Wyoming, United States - RVT160D0 (version 2) ...
TCGGCGTAGTCCACGCACTCGGTGAACCACTTTTTCATCGGCGACGAGAGCCGATCTGGCATCACCACGTACTGCCCCATGGAGACGGCGAGCGGGGAGTCGCGCAGCAACTCTTCCTCGACCACCTCGGCGACGAGGACGATGGGCACGTCGGTGCTGTTGTAGACGTCCGAGCTGATCACGAGGCCCAGCCGCTCGCGGGCCCCCTCGACACGCCAGATCTCACCCCTACGCAGCACGGAAGATCGCTGCGTCCACCATCGCCACTTCGCGCTCGTCGGCCAGCGCCGCGGCCTCCAGGTCGAAGCCGGCGCGCTGCACCGCGGCGGCGTGCGCGGCGAACACCTCGCGCAGCGCCTTCTCCCGGGCGGCCTGGTCCATCCAGGCGGACAGGGACAGGCCGTCGCGCTCGGCGAACCTGCGTGCCTCTTCGATCGTGTCGTCGGGGAACGACAGGGTCACCTTCTTGGTCATGCGCCTGAGCTTACCCGTGGTATGACCAGGCGCCATCCGACGTGGACGCCCACCAGCGCCCACCGCCTATGGGTACGCTCCCATCGATATCGGCCATGCGGGACGTAGCACTACTCGCGGCGCATACGTCACTACAACACCTCCAGGCCTCACACAACCCGTCGTGATGGGCAAAAAAACGCTGCTCGGTCAAGCCTTGACTGACTCCTCAGTCACTATTCGCCGAGGCTGGTGCGTGAAGCCTTTCACCGTGCGAGATTCCGAAGGAACCGGCGTCAGGCCGACCGCCGCCCTCTTGTACCACCCCCGTGACTCAGTACGCCGGGGCAGCGGTGACGCCTCAACTCACCCATCGGAGGCAATGACCCATGGCTGCACTGGACACGGCTCTCAAAGACGCGATGAGCATCGAGGGCGCGATCGGCGTCGCTCTCGTCGACTACTCCAGCGGCATGACCCTCGGCATCGCGGGCGGCTCGCCGGAGCTCGACCTCGGTATGGCCGCGGCCGGCAACACCGACGTGGTCAGGGCGAAGATGCGCACTCTGGAGATGCTCAAGATCGAGGACTCCATCGAGGACATCCTGATCACGCTCGACACCCAGTACCACCTGATCCGCCCGCTCAGCTCGCGGGCCGGCAAGGGTCTGTTCATCTACCTGGCGCTGAACAAAACGCGGGCCAACCTGGGCCTCGCGCGGCACCAGCTGCGCCTGATCGAGTCATCGATCGAAATCTGAGCCGATGACCGACGTCAGCATCAGCCAGGTCGTCACCAATGTGGTGAGAGACTTTCGCCAGACCGTGCCCGACTGCGTCGCCGCGGGGGTCGTGGACATGTCGACCGGCATGCTCCTCGCCGTCGACACCCTCGACTCGCACCCCGCTGAGGTGCTCGACCTGCTCGCCGCCGCCACCTTCGACATGTTCCAGGGTCGCAACGTGGTGATGATCGAGGAGATGTTCAACAAGCGGCGCGGGATCGAGAAGGAGGGGCACTACTTCCGGGAGGTCCTGGTCAACAGCGACAACCTCGTGCACCTCTTCATGCGCAGCGCGGCGACGGACGACATGGTGGCCGTGGTCGTGTGCCGGCGGTCGGTCAACATCGGCATGCTGTTCGCCCAGGCTCGGCAGGTCATGCGGGGCCTGGACGCCAGCTTCGGTGGCTGATGCCTCGGCGGGGCGGCCCTAGGTCATGTCGATCGAGAACGTCGCTTGGGGGGACGCGCTAGGGATAACCGGTGCGCGTGCCGTTATCGTGACCGCGATCGACACGCGGAAGCCGCTCCGGTTGGCGGCCGTCGACGCCCTGCCCGACGGGGAGAGCGTCGCTGAGATGGCGGCCGCCATGGCCGAGACCGCGGTAGAGCTGGTCCGGTTGACCGACCCGGACACGGCGATGGACGACCTGCTGGTGAGCAGCCGCGGCTGGTTTCACGTGCTGCGGGTCGTCGAGGACGCGGGCGCCACCGGGTACGTCGCCCACCTGCTGCTCGACCGGCGGGAGGCCAACCTGGCGATGGCCCGCCGGGAGTTCCGGGACCTGCTCGATGGGGTGGCACTCCCCGAGCTCGTCCCGGAACCGACAGGACCGGGCCAAGCTGGACCGGGACAGGCTGGACCGGAACCGACACGACCGGAACCGACAGGACCAGAACCCAAACGACCGGACGCCAGAGGACCGGCCGCCGCGGGATCGAACAGCACGGGACCGGAAGCCAGGGTGCCGGAAACAGCGGCCCCGCGAGCGGTGGCGCCGAGGCCCGCCGGGCCGCTGCCGCGACGGACGCCCTCGACGACCGGCCCCTGGGAGCGCGGCGCGAGCCATGGGGACACGCCCTCCTGGTTCGACACGTTCGCCGGGCAGCCGTTCGAGTCGGACGGCCGGACGGTGGAGCGGGTGCGGGACGGCCTGTACGAGCTCGGCTGAGACAGCGTTGACGAGGGGACGAAGGCAATGACGGACACCTCTGGCCAGCAGGAGGCGTACGGAGCCGCGTACGCCGAGATGGCGTCGCTCAAGCACGCGGTCAGCGGCGTCGTGGGATCGGTCATCGCCGGCGTGGACGGGCTGCTGCTCATCCACGACCTGAACGGGGGCCCGGAGCCGCACGACATCGCGGCGCTCGCCGCGGCGACCTTCGGGCTGGGCCGGCAGACCGGCCTCGCGCTGCGGCAGGGCCCCTTCCGGGAGTCCACCGTCCGCAGCCACCGGGGCTACTTCTCCGTGTACGCGGTCGGCGACTCCGCACTACTCGCGGTGCTGGGCGGTGAGGGGCTCAACATCGCCCGCCTGCATCTGGAGGCGCGCCAGGTGACCGTCCGTCTGATCACGATGCTGGAGGTACACGTGGCCGCCCAGGCCCGGCTCTAGCCGCACCTGTCCCTCTTCCAACGGGTGGAGTGAACGCCTCTTAGCAGGCCCGAAACAATCGGGACCCGGCTGCGAAACGGCCTCTGGGCACGCTTTCCGGCATGGCAGGCGTGGTGGAGAGTCCGGTGGCGACCCGGGAGGTCGACACGCACTGTCCCTACTGCGCGCTTCAGTGCGGCATGACCCTCCGGGCGGCGCCGGAGGGTCACGTCGAGGTCGCGGCCCGCCAGTTTCCCACCAACCGGGGCGGCCTGTGCCAGAAGGGCTGGACCGCGGCCGAGCTGCTCGACCACCCCGACCGGCTGACGACGCCGCTGGTCCGGGAGCGCGGCGAGCTGCGCCCGGCCACGTGGGAGGAGGCGCTCGACCGGATCATCACCGGCATCACAGCGATCCAGGCCGCGCACGGGCGGGACGCGGTGGCGGTCTTCGGTGGGGGCGGCCTTACCAACGAGAAGGCGTACGCGCTGGGCAAGTTCGCCCGGGTCGCGCTCCGCACCAAGAACATCGACTACAACGGCCGGTTCTGCATGTCGTCGGCGGCCGCCGCGGGCATGCGGGCGTTCGGCGTCGACCGGGGGCTGCCCTTTCCGCTCGCCGACATCGGTCAGGCCGACACGCTGCTGCTCGTCGGTGCCAACGTCGCCGAGACGATGCCGCCCTTCGCGCGCTACCTCACCGAGCAGAAGGCACGCGGCGGCACGCTGATCGTGGTCGACCCGCGGGCCACCGCCACCGCCCGGCAGGCCACGCTCCACCTCCAGCCGACGCCCGGCACCGATCTGGCGCTGGCCAACGCGCTGCTGCACATCGCGCTGGGCGAGGGCTGGGTCGACAAGGAGTACATCGAGGACCGCACCAGCGGCTTCGACGAGGTGCGGCGCACGGTGGCGAGCTACTGGCCGGCCCGGGTCGAGCGGATGACCGGCCTGCCGGTCGCCGATCTGGAGGCGGCCGCCCGCGCGCTGGCCACCGCCGAGACGGCGATCATCCTGACCGCGCGTGGCGCCGAGCAGCACGCCAAGGGCGTCGACACGGTCACCGCGTACATCAATCTGGCGCTCGCGCTCGGCCTGCCCGGACGGCCGGGGTCCGGCTACGGTTGCCTCACCGGCCAGGGCAACGGGCAGGGCGGGCGTGAGCACGGCCAGAAGGCCGACCAGCTGCCCGGCTACCGCAAGCTCGACGACCCGGCGGCCCGGGCGCACGTGGCGGGTGTGTGGGGCGTCGACCCCGACGACCTGCCCGGTCCCGGCCCGTCGGCGTACGAGCTGCTGACCGGCGACGAGATGCGGGCCCTGCTGGTCTTCGGCTCCAACCCGGTCGTCTCCGCTCCCCGCGCCGGCCGCGTGGAGGGCCGGCTGCGCGACCTCGACCTGCTGGTCGTCGCCGACTTCGTGCTCTCCGAGACCGCGGCGATCGCCGACGTGGTGCTGCCGACCGCGCAGTGGGCCGAGGAGGAAGGCACGATGACCAACCTGGAGGGACGGGTGCTGCGGCGCCACGCCTTCCGCGAGCCGCCGCCAGATGTGAGGACGGATCTGGCGGTGATTGCCGAGCTGGCCTCCCGGCTCGGCGCCGGCGCGCGGTTCACCACCGAGCCGCGAGCCGTGTTCGAGGAGCTGCGGCGTGCCTCTGCCGGGGGCACGGCGGACTACGCGGGCGTGACGTGGGAGCGGGTCGACGCCGAGGACGGCGTGTTCTGGCCGTGCCCATCGGTGGACCGGCCGGGCACGCCGCGGCTTTTCCTCGACAGCTTCGCGACCCCGGACGGGCGGGCCCGGTTTCTGCCGGTCGAGCACCGGCCGGTCGCCGAGGAGGTCGACGCGGATTTCCCGCTGTACTTCACGACGGGCCGGGTGCTCGCGCAGTACCAGTCCGGCGCCCAGACCCGGCGGATCGAGTCGCTGCGCCGTAGCGCCCCCAGCGCGTTCGTGGAGCTCCACCCCGACCTGGCCGCCCGCCTCGGCATCGAGGCCGGCCAGGACGTTCTGGTCACCAGCCGGCGCGGTGAGATGCGGGCGCCCGCCCTCCTGACCGAGACGATCCGGCCGGACACCGTCTTCGCGCCGTTCCACTGGGGCGGCGCCGCCCGGGCCAACTCACTGACGAGCGACGCCCTCGACCCGACCTCTCGAATGCCGGAGTTCAAGGTGTGTGCGGTCAAGGTGCGAGCGGCATGAATGTCGTCATCGTGGGCTACGGCATGGCCGGCTCCCGGCTCGCGGCGGAGCTGCGCGACCGGGGTCCCCACATCAAGGTCATGGTGCTCGGTGCCGAGCCGCACCGGGCGTACAACCGGATCATGCTGTCGAGCGTGCTCGCCGGCAAGGTCCGCGAACGTGACGTGGAGATCACCGAGGCCGCCGGGCACGGCATCGACCTGCGCCCAGGGGTGGCCGTCACGGCCATCGACCCGGCCGCCCGGTCGGTGACCACGGCCGCCGGCGACCGCATCGAGTACGACCACCTCGTGCTCGCCACCGGCAGCCGCGCGCTCATCCCGCCGCTGTCCGGCCTCGACCGCGAGCACCTGCCCGAGCGGGTCGCGGTGTTTCGCACCCTCGACGACTGCCGCCGCATCATCACCACCGCCTCCGGGGCGCGCACCGCGCTCGTACTCGGTGGGGGTCTGCTCGGTCTGGAGGCCGCGCGCGGGCTCGCCGCCCGCGGCATCGCGACGCAGGTCGTGCACGCGGTCGGCCACCTCATGGAGCGCCAGCTCGACCCCGGCGCCAGCGCGGTGCTCGTGCGCACGCTGGCCGGCATCGGCATCACCGCCCACCTCGACGCGATGGCCGCCTCGGTCGCCGCCGACGCCGAGGGGGTGACGCTCGGCCTTGCCGACGGCCGCGAGCTCCGCGCCGACCTGCTCGTGGTGGCCTGCGGCGTGCGGCCGGAGACGGGGCTGGCCAGCGACGCCGGGCTCGCCGTCGAGCGAGGCGTCGTGGTCGACGACCACATGCGCACCAGCGACCCGCACATCTCCGCGATCGGCGACTGCGCGCAGCACGAGGGCGTGGTGAGCGGCCTCGTCGCACCGGCGTGGGAGCAGGCCCGGATCGTCGCGCGGGTGCTCGGCGGGGAGGACCCGCTCGCGCGCTACCGGCCGCTCCCGGTGGTCACCCGGCTCAAGGCCGCGGGCATCGACCTCGCCGCGATGGGCACGTCGATGGTGGCGGAGGGTGCCGAGGAGCTGAGCTTCACCGACCCGGTCCGCGGCACGTACGCGAAGCTGACGATCGTCGGCGAGCGGCTGACCGGCGCCATCATGCTCGGCGACAACCCGTCCGTGGGCGCGGTGATCCAGCTCTTCGACCGCGGCGCGCCGGTCCCGGTCGACCGGCGGGCCCTGCTGCTCGGCCGCGCGATCGGCATCCCGGCCACGACGCAGGCGGAGTCGCCGGCGCTGATGCCCGACGCCGCCACGGTCTGCCAGTGCAACACCGTCAGCAAGGGCGCCCTCGTACGCTGCTGGCGCGCGGGCGCGCGGTCCGTCGACGACGTGGTCGCCGCGACCAGGGCCACGACCGGCTGCGGCACCTGCCGCGACGCGGTCGAGGGCATCGTCGATTGGCTATCCACAGTGGACGCACCGGAGGTCGCCGCATGACCGCGAACCTTGTCGTCGTGGGCAACGGCATGGTCGGCCAGCGTTTCGTCGAGGCGCTCCGCGCGCGCGACGCGAAGGGCGAGTGGCGGGTAACCGTGCTGGCCGAGGAGGGGCGCGCGGCGTACGACCGGGTGCGGCTCTCCGCTTTCTTCGACGGCGTATCCGCCGAGGAGCTGAGCGTGCACACCGCCGACGACGGCGTCGATCTGCGGCTCGGCGAGCCGGTCACGCGGATCGACCGGGAGCGGCGGGTCGCGGTCACCGGCGCCGGCGAGTACCCGTACGACGCCCTGGTCTTCGCCACCGGCTCATACCCCTTCGTGCCGCCGGTCGACGGCACCGACCTGCGCGGGGTCTTCGTCTACCGGACGCTCGACGACCTCGAGGCGATCCGCGACCACGCCAAGGGCCGCCGCACGGGCGCGGTCATCGGTGGTGGCCTGCTCGGCCTGGAGGCGGCCAACGCGCTGCGGCTGCTCGGGCTCTCCACGCACGTGGTGGAGTTCGCGCCGCGGCTGATGCCGGTGCAGGTCGACGAGGCCGGCGGCGCGATGCTCCGGCGATACGTCGAAGACCTCGACGTCAAGGTGCACACCGGCACCGGGACGACGGCGATCCGCCCGCGCATCGACGGCTCTCCCGGCCGCCAGGCCGGCACCGAGGGTGGAACGGTGCATGGGCTGGTCCTGTCCGACGGCTCGTGGATCCAGGCCGACATCGTGGTGGTCGCCGCCGGCATCCGCCCGCGTGACGACGTCGCCCGCAACGCCGGGCTGGCCGTCGGCGATCGCGGCGGGATCCTCGTCGACGCCGCCTGCCGCACCTCGGACGAGCGGATCTGGGCGGTCGGCGAGTGCGCCGCCGTCGAGGGGCGCTGCTACGGGCTGGTCGCACCGGGGTACGCGATGGCCGAGGTGGTCGCCGACCGGCTGCTCGGCGGCGCGGCCACCTTTCCCGGCGCGGACCTGTCCACCAAGCTCAAGCTGCTCGGCGTCGACGTGGCCTCCTTCGGCGACGCGCACGGCACGACCGAGGGCTGCCTCGACGTCACCTTCACCGACCCGGCCACCCGCGTGTACGCGAAGCTCGTGCTCTCCGACGACGCGAAGACGCTGCTCGGCGGCGTCCTGGTAGGTGACGCGACGGCATACCCGACGCTCCGGGCGAGCGTCGGGGGGCCGTTGCCCGGGCCGCCGCTCGCCCTGCTCGCGCCCGAGTCCGGCGGTGTGGGCACCGGCGCGGGCATCGCCGCACTGCCGGGTGGGGCGCAGGTCTGCTCGTGCAACGCGGTGACGAAAGACCAGATCGTGGGCGCGATCCACGAGGGCTGCACCGACGTGCCGGCCATCAAGGCGTGCACGCGTGCCGGCACCAGCTGCGGCTCCTGCGTGCCGATGCTCAAGCAGCTGCTGGCCGTCTCCGGTGTGCAGCTCTCCAAGGCGTTGTGCGAGCACTTCGAACACAGCCGGCAGGAGCTCTTCGAGATCGTCCGGGTGCGCGGCATCCGCACGTTCTCGCAGCTGGTGAGCGAGCACGGGCGCGGGCGCGGGTGCGACATCTGCAAGCCCGCGGTGGCCTCGATCCTCGCCTCGCTCGGCAACGGGTACGTGCTCGACGGCGAGCAGGCCGCACTGCAGGACACCAACGACCACTTCCTGGCCAACATCCAGCGCGACGGCACGTACTCGGTGGTGCCGCGCATCCCCGGCGGTGAGGTCACGCCGGAGAAGCTCATCGTGATCGGCGAGGTGGCCCGCGACTTCAACCTGTACACGAAGATCACAGGCGGCCAGCGGATCGACCTGTTCGGCGCGCGCGTGGAGCAGCTGCCGCAGATCTGGCGCCGGCTCGTCGACGCCGGTTTCGAATCCGGCCACGCGTACGGCAAGGCACTGCGCACGGTCAAGTCCTGCGTCGGCTCCACGTGGTGCCGCTACGGGGTGCAGGACTCGGTCGGTCTGGCGGTGGCACTGGAGTTGCGCTACCGCGGGCTGCGCGCGCCCCACAAAATAAAGTCGGCGGTCTCCGGGTGTGCCCGCGAGTGCGCCGAGGCACGGAGCAAGGATTTCGGCATCATCGCCACCGACCAGGGGTGGAATCTTTACGTCGGCGGCAACGGCGGCTTCCGCCCGCGCCACGCCGACCTCTTCGCCAGCGATCTGTCCACTGAGGACCTGGTGCGGTACGTCGACCGGTTCCTCATGTTCTACATCCGCACGGCAGACCGGCTGCAGCGCACTGCCGCCTGGATCGAGGCGATGGACGGCGGCCTCGACCACCTGCGCGCCGTGATCATCGACGACTCGCTCGGCCTCTGCGCGGAGCTGGACGCGGCCATGGCACGCCACGTCGACCTGTACGAGGACGAGTGGCGGGCCACCCTCGACGACCCGGAGCGCGTGCGCCGGTTCACCTCCTTCGTGAACGCACCGGACACCCCCGACCCCTCGATCACCTTCGAGGTGGAGCGGGGGCAGCCGGTCCCGGCACTTGGCGAGCGCCGACCCGTGGTGCTCGGTCTACCGACCATGGGAGTACGCCAATGACGGATACCCTGACGGCCCGCTGGGAAGTGATCTGCTCGCAGCAGCGGGTGGAGCCAGAACGAGGCGTCGCCGCCCTCGTCGGTGGGGAGCAGGTCGCCATCTTCCGCACGTACGACGGTGTGCTCTTCGCCATCGACAACCGCGACCCGATCGCCGGCGCGAACGTGATGTCGCGCGGCATCGTCGGCAGCCGCGGCGACGCGCCCACCGTCGCCTCCCCGCTGCACAAGGAGGTGTACGACCTGCGCACCGGCGAGTGCCTCGACGTGGCCGGCGTGGCGGTGCGCACGTTCGCGGTACGAGTGCGCGACGGCATGGTCGAAGTGAGCCCCCGCTAATGAGCGAGGAACTCTCCGGCTTCACCGTCGGAGTGACCGCGGACCGGCGGCGCGACGAGCTAGCGGCGCTGCTGGAGCGGCGGGGCGCGCGGGTCGTACTGGCCCCGGCGCTGCGGATCGTGCCGCTCGCCGACGACACCGAGCTGCGCGCGGCCACCAGAGCGTGCCTGAGCCGCCCGCCAGACGTGGTGATGGCCAACACCGGCATCGGCATGCGCGGCTGGCTGGAGGCCGCCGAGGGGTGGGGGCTGGCCGAGCCACTCCGCTCGGTGCTCGGTGACGCGTACATCGTCGCCCGCGGACCCAAAGCCCGCGGCGCCATCCGCGCGGCCGGGCTGCACGACGAGTGGTCACCCGCCTCGGAGAGCTGCGACGAGGTCATCGAGCACCTCCGGCACCGTGGCGTCGAGGGCCAGGTGGTGGCCATGCAGCTGCACGGCGAACGCCAACCCGAGTGCACCGCCGCGCTGGAGGCCGCCGGCGCCACCGTCATCGAGGTGCCCGTCTACCGCTGGGCGCCGCCCACCGACCCCGCCCCCCTGCACCGCCTCGTAGACCTGATCACCGGCCGGCTGGTGGACGCGGTCACCTTCACCTCGGCCCCGGCCGCGGGCGCGCTGCTGCGAGCCGCGGGCGCCAGCGGCGACGCGGTGCTCGACGCGCTCCGCTCCGACGTGCTGGCGGCCTGCGTCGGCCCGGTGACCGCCGCCCCACTACGCCGCCACGGCGTGCCGGTGGTGGCACCCACCCGCGCACGGCTGGGCGCACTCGTCCGCACCATCGTGGACGAACTCCCCCAGCGCGCCGTCAACCTCAAGGTCGCCGGCCACGTCCTCACCCTGCGCGGCCACGCGGCCGTGGTCGACGGCGAACTCCGCCCACTGGCACCCGCCCCGATGTCCGTGCTCCGCGCACTCGCCGCGACCCCGGGCCGCGTGCTCTCCCGCGCCGCGCTGCTGCGCACCCTCCCACGCGGCGCCGACGAACACGCCGTGGAGATGGCCGTGGCCCGCTTGCGCGCCGCCCTGGGCGCCCCAGGGGTGGTCCAGACCGTGGTAAAGCGCGGCTACCGCCTGCCCGTGGACTGACCTTTGAGCTACCGCGACGCCCGTCGTGGTCCAGACCGCTGCTCCCGCGGCCTCACCCTCCGCTGTCCACAACCCCCGGCCACGTCGTTGGTAGCGCACCGCTGCGGGAAGCTGTCGAGCTGGGCGCACCAATGCGCCCAGGGCTCCGGATCCGTCCACAATGGCCCGCCGACCGGAAGATCCGAGATCTAGAACATTTGTGGTCGATATGGCGCCCTAAACGTTCTAGAGAGCTTTCGCGGTGGGGGTCATGGTCGCCGTTCTTTAAGCCCATTTTTAGCCCGCGTTCGTGTCAGTGGCGGGCCGTTCGCTCCCGCGGGCCGGCGGGTTCGCGGTTCAAGTTCGTCTGCCTCCGGCGGGAGTGCTCCGGACCATCAGGATGGGGTTTGCGTGCCATCCCGGCGTCCATCGATCCACGCGAGCGGAGCAGACCAGCGCCCGGGGCGCCAGCGCTGGGTGGTTTCTGTCGCGGCCGTCTGGGGTGACGCCCCGGGCGTTGGCCCGCTTCAAGCACATGCGGGTCGATGGCCGTCGGGAAGGCACACGGTTGGGGGTGTGTGGCGGGCAGCCGGCCGGGGTCGGGGGTGGGCGTGTCTGTTCGCAGAATGCTCCGTTTGTGCGCGCAGCTCGACAGCTTCCGCGACGGTGACCTCTCATCCGCGCTCATGAGCGCTAGAGGGGTCGCGGCGAACAGATCGTGGCCATTGAGTCCCCCTATTGGGGGACCTGCGTACCATGATCTGTTCCAGGTCTGCGTTTGTCCGGAATCTCGCCGCAAACTCCGTGGTCATCGGCCAGCGGGCGCGACCCGATCGTCAGCGGAAGCAACACTGTGGACGGACCCACGCACCTCGACTCCGAAAGGTCTTCTATCTAGATCCGGGAGCACCCGAGGCGAGCGAGTGGACCATTGTGGACGGGCTCTCAAACCCTGACCCCGGAAGGTCTCTAGATCTCGCACTCCCCGAAGCTGGGAGAGTTAGGGCTGCTATGGCGGGCCTACGGCGCAACAACTCTCCGAGATCTCGAAGCCCTACACATAGGCCCTTTGCCAGCCACTCCACGATGTGCCACTGCTGACCATGAAGCACGCCCAACCAAACACCGCGCCGCCCCCGCCGCACACCCTCACCCAAGCAATGCCATCCTGATGGTCTGGAGCGCTCCCGCCGGGGGCAAAAGGGGTAACGCCAACCACCGCGAACCCGCCGGCCCGCGGGAGCATACGGCCTACAGCTGACACGAACGCGGGCAAAAAAATGCCCAAAGAAGCGGCTCACCACCGAGGCCGGGAAATGGCGAACGCCGCGTGCCGGCATCGGGCACGCGGCGTGGTGGAACGTGGAGCTCAGCCGACCGGGGTGGGGCGGCGGCCGCCGCCGCGCTCGGCGCGGAGGGTCATCATCGCGTGCTCG
>Ga0272482_10000542_pt1 | contig 11816 bp, 17 predicted proteins | sample RVTome_8_FD_192427 | JGI IMG/M metagenome (GOLD analysis project Ga0272482, IMG submission 192427) | Soil microbial communities from uranium-contaminated site in the Upper Colorado River Basin, Wyoming, United States - RVT160D0 (version 2) ...
TCCCGCCGCGCAGTCGCGGGTATCGGCCCGGAACACCAGGCGCAGACCCGTCGCGTCGCGCCGGCGTCACGCGACCCGTCGCGTACCGCGGCGGCGAGACGCGACGGGTCATGCTCCGCCGCGGCGGAACGCGACGCGTCGCGCCGAGCTTGAGGCGACGCATCCGCGGCCGGGTTAGCGGGTGTGCGCATGGTGCGCCTGCCCGGCGTCGCGTCGGATCGCGGTGAAGTAGTTGAAGATCCGGCGTCCGGTGCGGAGCCGGAGGCCGGAGGCGCGGCAGCGTCGGCAGGGGCGGAGCCGGCGGGTGATCAGTTGCGGGTGTGCTCCGGTGCCGTTGCAGCGTCGGCAGCGTCCAAACGGGAGCACCCAACACAACAGGCCGTAGCAGAGCGTGACGAAAGCAGCGGTTGCGGCGGCAAGGGCGTAGCCCACGGGATGCCTCCTGAGGCGGGTTGAGGGGTGATTTTGAGGGTGCCGCGACCCGCGACCTGCGGAAATGTGCGCAGGTGGCGGGTCGCGGCACCGGTCGCGGCATAGGTCGCGTCGCCGCGACCTATGCCGCTGCCGCGACCTCCGCCGCGACCTAACCCTCAGTAACCGGCGGGTCGGGTTGTGGGTCGGCTTCTCGGTCGGCGATCAAGGCGCGGACGTCGGTGACCTTGTAGCCCTTGAGGCCACGCCTACCGATCTTGATGTCGGTCGAGGTGACCCCGCGGGCGCGGGCCAGCTCGGACAGCGCCTCCGGCGTCATCGCCGGATAGGCGTCCGGCCACCGCTCGGTAAGCGCGGTCGCCGCTACGGCCCAGTGCTGGCCGTTGCGGGCGGCCACCGCGAGCAGGTCGGCGAGCAGATCCCGCGCGGCGGACAGCTCCGCGTCGGCAGCGCCCACCGGCTGCCCGCCGCGCAGCACGGTCGCCCGCGCCACGATCCGGGCGCCCGCTTCGGGGTCGGGGAAGTGGCTGCGTACCGCGGTCGGCTCTGCCAGACCGGTCAACACGCCCCACCCGGCGTCGACCACGGGCCGGTAGACGGTGCCGGTGATGCCGCGCTTGTAGGCGCCGGTACCGAGGATCATGTCGTTGGCGACCTGATCGGGTACGGCCAGACACCAGCGGATACCGATGTTGCGGGTGATCCCGGTCGGCAGCGAGTCCTTGTCCGGGATTTGGGTGAGGATGATCAGCGTGATGCCCAGCGCGCGGCCACGCTTGGCCAGCCGCTCCGCGGCGTTGGCGGCGTCCTTGCCGACCTGCGAGTCGCCGAACAGCTCGTGTGCCTCATCGATGGTGATGACGATCGGGTGCAGGCCGGAACCGGGCTTGCGGGCCAGCTCTGGGGTGACCTTCCGCTCCGGTGCCTCCCCGCGTAGGTAGGCTTCCTTGATCCGCTTGCCGCGCCGCTCGGCTTCCGCGAGGCCCCAGTTGAGCATGGCAAGGCCGGTGGCGAAGTCCTCATCGGACAGACCGCATACGTAGGTGGAGCACAGCGGGGCCAGATCCAGGAAGTCACCGGTTCCCTTGTACTCCGCGAGCTTGAGTTCCACGATGGGGTCAAGCGCGGCGATGGTGACGAGCGCCCGCCCGGCGTAGGACTTGCCGGAGCCGGGGCGTCCGCCGATCAGGAAGTTTTGGAAGGCGAGTTGCGTGCGTACCGGGCGTTGGCGTTCGTCCGTGCCGAACTCTTCCAGCTCGAAGTACGACGTGCGGGCGGTCGGCGATTCCAGGCCCCAGCGGGGTTTGCCCATCTTCGAGGACGGCTGGTAGCCGACCCACAGGTCGATCTGCCCGGCGTGTTCCGGTCCGGGTGACGGCCATACCTGATCCACTGGCAGCCGCATCGCGCTGGACATTCCGCCGCGCTTTTCCAGGACCTTGACGGCTTCCAGGCCGGCGGGCAGGTTCACCCGCGCCAGCCACCCCGGGCCGTCCCGGTGGATGCCCGGGTGCACGAAGGAGATGGAGCCAGGTTCCTTCATGACGGAGAAGCCCAGCGACGTGAACGCGGCGCGGACCATTTCGGCGGTCAGCTTGGTGAACCGCGGCCCGTTGGCCACCCGGTCCGTGATCGGCCGGTCAGCCGGACGGCCCACCCGGGCGCACACGATGACCAGCACAGCGAGGGCTGCCCAGAGCATCGGTGGCGTCACGACTTGCGCCGTACGCAGCACACACGCGCCTACCAGCAGCGCCACCACGGCGGCGACCACGACCCACCACCGGCCGCGGGCTTCCCTGCTGCGGGTGCGGTTGAGTGCCTGCCAGGTGTGCGCGTCGTTGGTGGTGGCGGCGTGCTGACGCAGCCGCCAGTTACCCTCCTCGGCGGACGCCCAGTGCAGCACCCGCCCGATCAGCCGGAAGAAGCCGACAGGTGCGTACCACGCCGTTTTGGCGGCGTACTTGGGGCTGCGGACGGCGTGGAAGGCGATGGTGTAGCCGGTCAGGTTACCGATCGCTCGCAGCACCTGACGGCGCTGGTCGCCGCGCAGCCACGGCGGGATGATCGGCGTCAACCTGCCGACCGTGCCCGTCGTGACGTCCGACCACGCCGTGGTCAGCGGCACGTCGAGCCGCTCGGCGGGCCGGTCATCGATATCGACCGGGACACCCTCGATGACCGGGCCGACCTCGCGGGTCTCCGCATCCGTGTCCGCCTCGACCGGCGGGTCGAGATCCGGGTTGGCACGGGTGGATGGGATGACCAGGTGCAGCATGGGCCGGTCCGCATCGTCGTCGGGCCAGCGGGTCGTACCGGTAGGTGCCTCGCTCACGGGCGGGTCACTTCCCTTCTACGCGTTGCAGGAGCAGCTCTAGACGGGTGTGCAGGCCGGGCAGCAACGACCGCGGCGGCGCGGTCGGCTGCTCGATCTCGGCGTCGATGTACCGGGCGGTGGCGGCCACCCCGCCGATCAGCTCGGCCAGGGTGCGGCGCAGGAACGCCACCAGGTGCTCTAGCCGGGTGACCTGCCCGGACAGGCGGGCGACCTCGGCCCGCAGCGTCGGGCACTGCCCGCACCGCTCAGCCATGGCGGCATCCCGGGCAGTGCAGCCCGGGGCAGCACACCCCAGCCCGACCCAGCACCGACCACAGCACGGCCAGCACCAGCGCCGCGGCGACCAGCACAGGCAGGGCGGCTATCAGCGCCTGCATGGCCAGCCACACCAGGTAGGCCACGCCAGCCAGTAGGCCGGCGGCCAGTGCGGTCAGCGCGGCGATGACCGCGGCGCGGCGGCGCCACCGCCGCGGCGTGGTCGAGGTGAGGGTGTAGGCGGTTACCAGCCGGGCAGGCGTCGGCTTCAGCTGGCCGCTACGCGTCGCACCGCTTGGGGTCGGGGCGCGTAGCCGCATCCGCACCGCCACCACGTCCGGCGCGTTCGGCACCGGTACCGGCGCGGTCGCTGCAACCAGTCGGCCGCTGTCCATCGTGGACCGCAGGACGTTCGCCACGTGGTCAGGGCTACCGACCACGGTCCGGCCTACGAACCGGGGCACGGTCACGGGTTCACCTCCTCGGCGGTCAGGCCAGCGAAGGTCAGGAAGTCCGCCAGTGCGGCGGACAGGTCGAGGTCATGCAAGGCGATCTCGTACGCCAGCGACCACGCGGCGGCGTGGTCACGGCGCTCGATCGCCGTAGCGAGTGCGGCGAGGGTGGCGGCGAAGTCGTCCAGATCTGTTGCGGCGTACGTGATCCCGCGTGTGGCCACGGCGTCACTTCCTCGGCTTGGCGTGGCAGGGTGTGCCGAACGGGTTGCGGGCGCCGCAGACCGGGCAGCGCGGGGTGTTGTCCTTGCCCATGGCTAGGCAGCGTCCTTTCTGGACAGAGTGGCGAGCGCGGCGATCCCGGTGCGCTGTGCCGGTGGGCGACCCTCCCGGGCCGCCGCGGCGCAGATGATGGCAACGCAGGAGGGGCAGCGGCCGGTGTTGTTGCAGGTACAGGCCGGGGCGGGGGTACGGTTGGCCATCGGATCGAACCTCCCAAGGTTTCGTGACGGTGGACCGGTGGCGCGGCGCGGTTTCTGAGGCCATGGGCAGCGCCACCGGGCGGTGTTACTTGCTGCGCTTGACCTCCACGCGGCCAGACGGGTCGGCCGCGCGCATCTTCTTGGCGATCACCTCGGCGGACACGTTGTCGCCGACCTTGATCCGGGTGCGTACGTGGCCGGCGTCGTCGTAGCGGATGACGGTGTGCGGGGCGGTGTCGCGCTTCGCCACAGGGGGCCTCCTTCGGGGGTCAGGCGGCGTCCGCGAGAGCGGACGTCGGCTCAGGTCGGATCGGCGTTGCTTGCCTCATCGCGGCGTCGCTGTCGGCGGCGCGCAGGGTGCGCAGGTGACGGCGGGCGGTGGACTCCGACACACCCGCACGGGCGGCGATCTCGGCCACCGTGGCGCCGGGCATCTTGGCCGCGACCTTGGCCACCTTGTCCAGCGATGCCGAGCGGCGCTTGACCTGCGACCGGGCCAACTTCGCAACGCCGGGCGCAGCGTCCGCGGGAGCGTGGTCGGCCGATGCCGCCCGGTTGACGGGCGACGCGTCGCGTCCAGCTGGACGCGACAGCACCGCAGGGGCGTCGGTGGCGGTGAGCCGGTCGGCCGTGAGGTCGGCAGCGATCAGCGCGGTCAGCGTGTCGTAGTCCGCGCTAGCGGCCAGCCGCGCAGCCACCTCATCGAGGTCGTAGGTCGCGGTGGCGATGTCCGCGGTCAGCGGGTCCACCGCGGCGCGGATCTTGCGGTGCAGCACCTTCGCGATCGCACGCTGACGGCGCTCCGTGCGGACCTGCATGCGGGCCGCATCGAGGGACGCGTACAGCCCGAGGTCGGGGTTGGACTTCGCCAGCGACTTGGCCCGCAGGGTCAGCGCGGGATGGCGTAGCCAGTGCCCGAGCAGCTCGTACGCGGGCGTCGTCGGCGGCAGGTCCCCGGTCGCGCGGAGCCGGTCCCGGCGCTGGTTCTCGGTGTGCATCAGCCACACCAGGTAGCCCAGCGCGGACATGCCGGCGAAGAACGCCGCCAACAGCGGGTTGTCGTGGGTCGCCAGGTTGAACGCGACCGCACCCGCGGCGATCGCGGCGGACAGCAGTCGGGAGGCGGTGGCCCGTTCGCCGAGGCGGCGCCGGACGTCGGCGTTGGACAACACCACGATGCCGCCCAGCTCCAGCGCGATGACCGCGGGGATCGCGGCGGCGTACGGGATACCAAGCGCGGCGTGGGCGCCCATAGCCTGACCGGTCAGGGCCACCCCGAGCACGACGACGTAGAACGCCTGCCGGATGTAGGAGACGTGCCGTACCGCGCGGGACAGGCCCGCGTCGAGGTCGGCCATGTGCGGGTTGCGGCTCATCTGTTCCGTCCTTCGTGACAGTCGAGGCACTCACCCAGCGAGTGCGGGATGTAGTAGGGCCGCACCTGTGCGCATTCGGGACAGGTCCGGCGGGCCAACAGCGCCCGGTCGATCGCGGCGCGTTGGCGCGGCGTGGCGGTGCGCTTCGGGGCGGCGAGGTCGAGCCGGTACAGGTACGCCGTGCGGGTACCGCCGATGCCGCGCCAGAGGATCTGAGCGGCGACCGGCTGACGACCGGGGCACAAGCCCTGAGCGCGCAGTTGCCGCCGGGTGGCGTAGCCGGCGGGAGCGCCGCGCCACCAGTAGGTAGGGATGCCGTACCGGTCACCGGTCGGGTCATGGAACGCGGCGCGGAGGCGGCCCACAGCTCACCGCCGGGAGCTACGCAGCCACCGCCGCACGTCCAGCACGGCCGCGACAGTCACCACGCCGCCGGCAATGATCGCCACCAGTGCGGCGGCGAGGCCGAGCGGACCGGGCACGGTCAGCGCGATCAGAGCGGCGAGCGGGGCCAGGTTGCGGGCCAGCGGGCCGGACCGGGCCAGCGGGTACGGGCGCCGGGCGCTCATCGCGTCACCCGCCGGGCCTTGCGGCGACGCGGGGTGCAGTGCGCGACGTCTGGCGCCAGCGCGGCCAACTCGCCGCACGCATCGCAGGTGCGCCACGCAGCGCCGTTCGGGATCGTGATCCGCAGCGACGTGCTCAGCGCGGCCATCAGGCCACGCGCCGCGGGTCGATCTGAGCGCGGGACAGGTCCGCGGCGGTACGGGTAACCCGGGCCTCAGCCCGGCGCAGGCGTCGCCAGTCCAGCGGCGACGGGCCGCCATGGTCGGCGGCGTAAAGCATGGTGATCTCGGCGTCGAGCAGCGCCAACTCAGCGTCGATCAACGGCCACTCGGCCTCGATCGCAGCCAGGTCATCAGCGGTCGGCTCATCGCGAACGGGGGCAAGACGCTTCCTCACGGAAACCTCCGGGATCATGTCGTCAGGGCAGGTGCCAGGAACGCGGCGGCACCGAACGCGCCGCCGCGTGACCTGGGAAAGAAAGCGAAGAGATCGGTCAAGTGCAGGCTCGGCCGAGGGCCGAGCCGGACGTACTCAGCGCGTGCTCTCCGCTCCGCTCGCCCTGCTCGCCCGGGATCTACCGGGGTCGGCCACCTACGTGACTCAAGGCAGGGATGCCGCTCGCGGCCCCACACGCGCCTTTTCCTGTCGCTATTGACGTCTCAACGAACCTGTGCGCGGCGGTCCGGGGGTCGCACGTCGCAGCCGAAGCCGCTCCGCCGTTCCGGTTGCCAGCCGGCTGGTCTTGCGGTTTACCCCGGTGAACCGGCTAGGTTCGGTGGGGTAGAAACAGGAGACCACGCTAAACTGACGTCGTCAATCCCCCTAAACCAAGTCTGTCGCGGGGAGTTGACCAACCACCTGTACCTAGGGTGGGTAGTCGCAGGTAGAGTGCGATTAGGCCCCTTGACTGGCGACAGGAGACCCCGTGACCGACGCTCCCGAGATCGCGGAGATCAGCGATCCGAAGCAACGGGCGCTTGCCATCAGCGCCAAGATCGATGAGCACCAGGCGGCGATAGCGGACCTGTCCCGGCTACGGCGCGAGACCCTCGAGGAGCTGCTGGCAGGCGGCATGACGCAGACGCAGGTCGCCGACCTGCTCGGCATGTCCAAGGGGCGCGTGTCGCAACTAATGTCCGCTGGTCTACGCCCTGAGCGCGCGTTCTTCGGCGCTGGGAAGTTGACCGTGGCCATCGGAGCCAAGCGCGAGGCCAACCGGACAGACCCGAGCAACGTGCTATCCGCCGAAGCGTTCAACGCGTACGAGCGGCTTGGCGCGGCGGCACGGGCCGCCGGACTCGACGCCACCAACGAGGTCGTACCGGCGCCGGGCAACGTTCATCTCAACCGCTCGAACCTGATCGTGCTGACCAACCCGCGCTTGCTGCCCTTCCTGAGCCAGGTCATGGAGGCAGACCCGCACATTCGCTACATCGTGGATGACAAGGGGTGGCACCTTGTCGACCTCACGACGGGGACGGAGTACCGGTCACCGCGGGACCACGGTGAGCCGGCTGACTACGGGTACGTCGGGCGCCTTCCCCGGCCAGACGGGAAGGGCACGTTTCTGTACCTGGCCGGCACTCACGCGCCGGGAACCCTCGGCGCTGCGGCCTACGTCGCCGATAACCTGGCGGACCTGTACAAAGAGCTGAAGGCCCGGCGTTTCTCGACCATCATCAAGTGCCAGTTTGAACCCGGTAATCAGTTGAACATCATCTCAACCGAGCGAGTCACGCCGCTGTACCGGCACGAGGGGGCATGAGGTTGCGTACGCAGGTCGCTACCGATGCAGGCTCCCCTGACGTGCCGAGCGAGGACAGGGCGGTTGTCGGGCCGAATCTCCTGGCCGTTCTCGACGGGGCAACGGCCCGCACCGACACCGGTTGCAGGCATGGAGTCGCTTGGTACGCCGATCATCTTGCGGCGGCGATCGTGGACAACACCTCGCTAGGACCGACCGCCGCGCTGTCTGCCGCCATCAAGCAGACTGCGGACAGGCACAGAGGGACGTGCGACCTGAACCATCCGGGCACGCCCTCAGCCGCGGTGGCGATCGTGCAGGTCGCCGACGGCATGCTCCGTTACCTCGTGCTCGGGGACGTGACGATTGTGCTTGACCTCGGTAACGAGGAACTCGTCGTAACGGACGACAGGGTGAGTAGGACGGCGGTCGCCGAGCGAGCAGCGGCCGACGCACTACCGTCAGGGTCGCCCGAAAAAGTGGCCGCGCTAGTCCGCATGAAGCGCGCCGAATTGGCCGCGCGGAACGTGCCGGGCGGTTACTGGATCGCGGCCAGCGATCCGACCGCCGCAGAGCACGCGTTAACGGGTGAGGTGCGCTTGACGCGCGTCCGGCGCGCAGCGATCCTGACCGACGGTGCGACACGGCTTGTCGATCTATTCAACCAGCACGACTGGGGCGGGATTCTTGACATTCTGGGGACCAATGGTCCGACGGCGCTGATTAACCAGGTTCGCGCAATGGAGGCGACCGACTCGTCAGGTGCGCGTTGGCCACGCAACAAACTCTCTGACGACGCCACAGCGGTCTACTGTGACGGATTTCCGGTTGCGTAGCGTCCCACGCCACGTCGGGCGACCGACTGGCAGAGCGAGAGGCCGGAGCATGAAGAACCCAGCGCCTCGGCAACGGTGCGAGAAACGGAAAGATCCCGAGCCGGAACGGCAATTGCGGCGGAGCAGCGCGAGAGGCTGGCGAGTTTCGTGAGGCAGTGGGACTTGGCAACATGCGTCCAGCGAGATCGTCGACGAGTCCACATTGGAGGGCATTAACAAATGTCGGATACGGGTCGTGATACACGAGCAGTGCTTCCTGATCGGTTTGACATCACACGTTTGCGCCTCCGTCATTACCGCAGCATCGCGGGTTGCGACGTTCGCCTTGGTCGGCTAATGCTCCTGGTTGGACCAAATGGCGCCGGGAAGAGCAACTTTCTTGACGCCCTTCGCCTAACGGCCCAGGCGCTTACGGAGAACCTCGACAACGCGCTTCGGGAGCGCGGTGGAATCGGGGAGGTCCGCCGGCGATCCAGGGGACACCCGACACATTTCGGAATCGATGTCGAGTTTCGCGTTAGAGATGCAGTTGGGCGATATGGCTTCGCGGTTGCAGCCGTCAGTGGTGGGGACTTCCGTGTATCCCGTGAAGAGTGCCGGATAGAACGCCCTACTGGCGAACAGATGAGTATGTTTGCAGGCGCTGAGGAGCATAGAGAACCGGCCTTTTTCTCTATCCGCGACGGGCGTCTCGTGGCGTCAAGTGAAGTGGTTTTGCCGAAGATCGCCGAGGACCGCCTCTTTCTTGTCGCAGTCTCGGGCTTGGATGCCTTCAGACCAATTTTCGAGGGCTTAGCAAACGTAAGTATATATAGCCTCAACCCTGACGCAATGCGCCACCTCCAAAAGCCAGAGTCAGGTGAGCTGCTTAGGCGGGACGGGTCGAACATCGCAAGTGTTATCGAACGCCTGCGACGCGACCATCCCGAAACCAAGGAAAGGATTGAGGAGTACCTAAATCGGGTGGTGGAGGGCGTGAGAAGCGTCGAGCGTCATGGATATGGGTCGTGGGAAACAGTTGATTTCAAACAGAGAGTCGCAGGTGATGCCACCCCCTGGACCTTCCAAGCAACGTCGATGAGCGACGGCACACTCCGTGCGCTAGGAGTGCTCACCGCCCTGTTAGCCGGTACCAACGGCTACTTTAGCCCTGTCGGTATTGAAGAACCGGAGGTTGCGCTACATCCAGCAGCAGCCGGTCTCTTGCTTGACGCATTGCGCGACGCGAGCTCGTCCCGCCAAGTCCTGGTAACAACGCATAGCCCGGACCTATTAGACTCATCCACAATCTCACCAGAAGAGTTGCTTGCTGTACGATCCGTGGATGGGAACACGGTGATTGGCCAGATCGATGCGGCTGGCCAGAAGGCGTTGCGAAAGAGCCTCTACACCCCCGGCGAGCTTCTTCGCGTCGATCAGATTTTACCTGACGGCCAAGATAACTCGCAGCCGGAGCTATTCAAATGAGCGGCGGTGCAGTCATCGCCTCAATTGTTGAGGGGTATGGCGAAGTTGCCGCATTGCCGATACTCATACGCAAGATCGCCTATGAGGTGCATAGTGCCTATGATGTGGAGGTCATGAAACCACACAGAGTGCCGAGAGGTCAAATGACGGGTGAATCGCTTTGCCGCGCAGTGGCCCTCCAGTCAGGTCGGATAAGTGGCCGCCGGGGCGGCGTGCTAGTCGTTGCGGATTCTGATGATGATTGCCCCGTTGAACTGGCGGAGCTAATCTTGGCTGCCGCGAAGTGCGATCAATCCGGGGCAGTTGTGCCAGAGGTCGCGATTGCAGTGCGGGAGTACGAGTCGTGGTTCCTGGCATCAATAGATTCGATACGGATTCATCGCGCAGTCAGAGATGATGCTAGCTATCCCTCAGATCCTGATACCCCGCGTGGTGCAAAGGGTCGTCTCGAATCTCTGATGACTGAGTCCTACCGAGAAACTCTTCATCAGCCATCGTTCACAGAGATGATCGACCTGACGCTAGCTGGCCGGTCGCGGTCCTTCGCTCATCTGCTGCGGAGCGTGTCACGCCTTCTCGCGTAGTACCGACCTTCGTCCCGCGAGCCCGCAGCGGCGAGCGTGACGTAGCCTACGGCAATGGCACACGCGTACGACGAAGCGGAAAGGTTCACTCAGGAATTCTTTCCCAACAGTCTCCCTAAAGCCTGATCCCCCCACATGCCAGTGCACTCCTGGCGACAATGGAAGCACTCCATACCTCTTACTGCGGCTGGTATATCCCGTCCCATCATGCGCGCCATGCGCCGAGGGGTAAACAACAACTCGGAATACCTGGCAAGCGGGTCGCGCGGTCTTGCGACGACAGATACCTCTTCCAGGTCAGCTTCCTTTGTAACGGCATGCGGGTAAACCTCTAGGGAGTCGCCAGCCAGATGTGTACACGAATGATTGCCGCACGGGCAGTTGCTCGGATCAGTAACCGTCACTCGGTATAGCCGGTCCGGAAGGTGGTCGCACTCGGATATGTCTTCGTCGCAGATGGAGCAGTAGCGTATTGCGGTAAAGCCGACGGAATTGCCGAAGCGAAGGTGTGAAAGGATGACGGGGCAACGCCATTGCCATTCACCGTCGGACAGGCCGATTTTGCAGCCAAAGTGCCATGAGACGAAGGCTCCCACTTCATGGATCAACGCGTGCGCCTCGTCCGCCTCTCGCAGGTCTTCAAGAAGGTTGAGAGCGTTGACGGCCCGACCTAGAGCCTCTCGTGCTGGACCTTCGCCCTCTCGTCGCCTTCGACGCAGAGAGCAGGAAGGAAACCTCGACGCCGGTGGGCCGTATATCCACCATGGTGCCCGCGGGCCCTGAAGGTAATGCTTCTCCGAGCAGCCGACTTCGTCGAGTGCTCTGCTATAAAGCGCCCTCGCCATCTTTAACTCGCGCTGGCCGGCCGCCTGGAGGGCTGCCGACCTAGCTTGACCAGCCGGCGGAGGAAGTACGCCCCAATGGAGAGCAACGCCACCAACCCGTCCCGTGAAGAGCAACAAGTAGATGGCAATGTCGGCACTCGTCATGACGGATTTTGGGCTCATGATGCAGTTGGGGGTGGGTCCTGCGCAACTACTGCATCACTCGGTCCATGCGTGTCTATCTCGCGGTCACGCTCAACCATATATTTCCTGACTGTTGCCTCGGCATGATCGAACACCAGGTGGGCCGGCCCAGCGATTTCGTGCCAGTGTGCGCGGGAGCCATCTGGGTTGCTTGTCGTTCCAATACGGAATACGGCAGAAGGAATCGGTTCGTCACTCTTGCGTTCGGAGAGCCGAGTGCGCATGGCCCGAATCATCAATACAAAGCCGGCCCAT
>Ga0272482_10000543_pt1 | contig 11804 bp, 8 predicted proteins | sample RVTome_8_FD_192427 | JGI IMG/M metagenome (GOLD analysis project Ga0272482, IMG submission 192427) | Soil microbial communities from uranium-contaminated site in the Upper Colorado River Basin, Wyoming, United States - RVT160D0 (version 2) ...
AGCTTCAGCTTCGCGTCCCGGGTGCCGGGCACCGGCCACTCGGCGTACTTCTCGTACGCACCGTCCGGCCGCTGGATGTCGGCCTTGGGCTCGGCCATGATCCCGTTGCGGACGCCGAACAACCAGTAGTCCATCCAGCGGTTCAGCGTGCGCTGGTAGTCGGTCGTGCCGCCGGGACCGCCGTGCCCGCCCTTGTGCAGCCAGATCTTGCGCGGCACGTCGTACCGCTCCAACTGGTTCCACCACGACGAGTAGGCGGTCGGCATCACGTTGTAGTCCTCGAGCCCGTGCACCACGAACACGCTGGCCTTGACGCCCTTCGCGCGGTGCAGGTAGTCGCGCTCGTGCCAGTAGTCGTTGTAGTCACCGGTGGTCCGGTCGGCGTACTGCAGCAACGCGTCGGTGACGTGCGCGCACTTCTCGACGCGGCCGGGTCCCTCCACGTAGTAGCCGAGCACGTCGAGGTCCTCGCCCTGGAAGCCGTTCTCGCCCTGGCCGGACACGTTCGAGTGCGGCGCGCGGACCAGGCCGTTCGCCCGGTAGTAGTCGTACCAGCTGGCGATCGCGGACACCGGCACGATCGTGCGCAGGCCCTCGACACCGGTCGTGGCAACCTGGTTCGGCAGCGTGCCGTTGTAGGAGACACCGGTCATGCCGACGTCGCCGGTCGTCCAGTCCGCCTCGACGGGTTCACCTGCCTCGGTGAACGCCTGCGCGCGACCGTTCAGCCAGTCGATGACGGCCTTGGTGCCGAGCGTCTCCTTCATGTCACCGACCGTGGGACACCCGTCGGAGAAGCCGGTGCCGATGGACTCCCCGAGCACCACCGCGTAGCCGCGTGGCACCCAGTAGTTGTCCAGCGAACCCGGCAGGTCCGGGGTCGGTCGTGGGGACGCCGCGCCGGCCGTGGCGGCCATGGCTCGGCCACCGTCGGGCTGGATGCCTTCCTGTGGCAGCACGGAGAAGTCGACGTTGTGGTTCTCGCCGCCGCCCGTGTTGTAGCGGTACGGGCTGTGCTCGAAGATCACCGGCACCTTGATGCCCTGCGTCTCCGTCTCGCCGGGACGGGACAGCCGGACCCGCACCCGGTCCTTCTTCCCGTCGAGGTCGCTGTCCACCGTGGTCTGCACGAACAGGGTCTCCTCGACCGCGTTCGCGAGGGCGAACTGGGGCGCCGACACCCCGTTCTCCACCTTCAGCCACGGTGGTGGCGTCGGGCGGTCGGACTTCGCGGGAGCGGCTGCGGCTGGACTCACCGCCGCGAGCGGCAGTGCCGCCGCGACCGCGAGCAGGGCAAGCCGGCGGGACATGCGCATCGAGCCTCCGTACGGCAGCAGGGCGAAAGCGTCGTGATTCTACGGCCAGATCGGCCTCACCACGAGGTTTGTCCCGAGCGTGCGGATTGGTCTAACATTGCAAGCGCAAACCCCCGGTCCCCTTCGATCGGGCTTTGCAGCCGGCCTCGGCGGCCGCCACCGCCGGGGCTGTTTTTATTGCCTCGCTGGAGCTCGGCGCTGCGGGGCTAGCGAAGCCCCAGCTCACGAGCGATCAGCATCCGCTGCACCTCGCTCGTGCCCTCGCCGACCTCCAGGATCTTTGCGTCGCGGTAGAAGCGGCCGACCGGGTACTCGTTCATGAAGCCGTAGCCGCCGAAGATCTGGGTCGCGTCGCGGGCGTTGTCCATCGCCGCGTTGGAGCTGACCAGCTTCGCGATCGCGGCCTCGCGCTTGAACGGCTCACCACGCAGCATCTTCGCCGCGGCCGCGTAGTACGCGAGGCGCGCGGTGTGCACCCGTGCCTCCATGTTGGCGATCGTGAACTGGATCGCCTGGTACTCACCGATCGCACGCCCGAACGCCTGCCGGTCCTTCGCGTACCGCACGCTCTCGTCGACACAGCCCTGCGCGAGCCCGACGGACACGGCCGCGATCGCGATCCGGCCCTCATCCAGGATGGACAGGAACTGTGCGTAACCGCGGCCACGCGTGCCGAGCAGGTTCGCCACCGGCACCCGGCAGTCCACAAAGGACAACTCGTGGGTGTCCGAGCTGCACCAGCCGACCTTCGAGTAGCTCTTGGACACCGCGAAGCCCGGCGTGCCGCTCGGCACGATGATCGCCGAGATCTCCTTGTGCCCGTTGTCCTTCTTGCCGGTGACCGCGGTCGTGGTGACCAGCCCGGTGATCGTCGTGCCCGAGTTCGTGATGAACGCCTTGGAGCCGTTGATGACCCAGTCGCCGTCCCGCTCGACGGCGGTGGTGAGGGTCGCGCCCGCGTCGGAGCCGCCGCCCGGCTCGGTCAGGCCGAAGCCGCCGAGCATCTCACCGGAGCACAGCTTCGGCAGCCACTCCTGCTTCTGCTCCTCGGTGCCGAACCGGTAGATCGGCATCGCGCCGAGGGAAACGCCGGCCTCCAACGTGATCGCGACCGACGAGTCGACCCGCGCCAGCTCCTCCAGCGTGATGCAGACGGCGAGGAAGTCGCCGCCCATGCCGCCGTACTCCTCGGGGAACGGCAGGCCGAACAGGCCCATCCTGCCCATCTTGGCGACGATGTCGTACGGGAACTCGGCCTTCTCGTACAGGTCGCCGATGACCGGCGCGACCTCCTCGCGCGCGAACTCCTCGACGGTCTTGCGCAGCGTCTCGTGTTCGTCGTCGAGCCGGAAGTCGATCATGACTGCTCCTCTTGTGGGGTCACCACGGCAAGGGGTTGGTTCAGCGCGACCTGTTGGCCGGCACGGACTTGCAGCTCCGTGACCACCCCGTCGACCGGCGCCGTCACGGTGTGTTCCATCTTCATCGCCTCGACGACGACGAGCGGCGCCCCGGCCGCGACGACATCCCCGACGGCGGCCTTCACGACCAACACGGTGCCCGGCATCGGGCTGGTGACCGGACCGCCGCCCGCCGCTGCGGCGGTGGCGCTCTCCAGCAGCGAGTACTCGTCGACGGCCCAGGTCTCGCCGTTGGCGGCGAGCCACAGCGTGTCGCCGTCCTGCGCGCGCCGGAACGAGGTGGTCCGGCCGGCGAAGGTCACCTCGAGCCGGTACCTGGTGCGCCGCGCCGACGCCCGCACCGGCTCGGCATCGCCGACGGCGACGGTCGCCGCATCGGGCGTGCCGGTCACCCGCACGGTGACCTCGCGGTCGACGCAGGCCAGCTTGAACGGCGTCGGCGCGACGCCGCCGAGCCGCCACCCGTTGGCGAGGTCCCACGGATCGACGACGTCCCCGCCCGGCTGCAACGCGATCAGCTCGTCGAGCGCGGCCGCGGCGAACACCACGTCCGGCACGGTCGCGGCGACGAGCCCGTCGAGCTTGCGCTCCACCAGCCCGGTGTCCAGCCGGCCGGCCACCACGTCCACATCGGACAGCAGCGCACGCAGGAAAGCCACGTTGGTGCCGACGCCGAGCACCGCCGTGTCGGCGAGAGCCGAGGAAAGGTTGCGCAGCGCGGTGGTGCGGTCCTGACCCCACGCGATCACCTTGGCCAGCATGGGATCGTAGTTGGAGCCGACCACCGTGCCGGCGCTCAGCGCGGAGTCGACCCGCACGTGCTCACCGAACGGCTCCGCGATGCCCAGCACCCGCCCGCCGGTCGGCAGGAAGCCACGAGCCGGGTCCTCCGCGTACACCCGCGCCTCGACCGCGTGCCCCCGAAGCTCCACATCGGACTGGTCGATGGCAAGGGTCCCGCCTGCGGCGACGAGCAGCTGCTGCTCGACGAGGTCGATGCCGGTCACCATCTCGGTCACCGGGTGCTCGACCTGCAGGCGGGTGTTCATCTCCATGAAGAAGAACTCGTCGGGCCGGTCGGTCGAGACGATGAACTCGACGGTGCCGGCGCCGGCATATCCGACCGAGCGAGCGGCGTCGACGGCGGCGGCGCCCATCCGAGCCCGGGTGGCGACGTCGAGCAACGGCGACGGCGCTTCTTCGATGATCTTCTGGTGCCGGCGCTGCAGGCTGCACTCCCGCTCACCGAGGTGGATCACGGCGCCGTGCGTGTCGGCGAGCACCTGGATCTCGATGTGCCGAGGGTTGACCACGAACCGCTCGATCAACAGGGTGTCGTCCCCGAAGGAACTCTTCGCCTCCCGCCGAGCGGACTCGAGCGCGGCGGGAAGATCGGCAGCGTCGTCGACCAGCCGCATCCCCTTGCCCCCACCACCGGCGGACGGCTTGACGAGCACCGGATACCCGACCTCCGCGGCGGCCGCGACGAGGTCGTCGTCGGACATCCCCAACTCGGTCCGCCCCGGCACGACGGGCACTCCCGCGGCCGACACGGTCTGCTTGGCCCGGATCTTGTCGCCCATGGCCTCGATGGCGGCGGGCGGCGGCCCGACGAACACGATCCCGGCGTCGGCGCAGGCCTGCGCGAACCCGGCGTTCTCGGCGAGGAAGCCGTACCCGGGGTGGACGGCCTCGGCCCCGGTCTCCTTGGCGGCGGCCACGATGGCGTCGGCGGAGAGGTAGCTGTCGACCCGCACGGCCTCGTCGGCCTCGGTGACGTGCCGAGCACCCGCGTCGACGTCGGTGTAGACGGCGACCGACCGGATGCCGAGGTGGGACAACGTCCGGCACACCCGAACCGCGATCTCACCCCGGTTGGCGACCAACACTGTGGCGAACATGATCACATCCTGAAAACGCCGTAGCGGACCGGTTCGAGAGGCTTGTTGGCCGCGACCGACAGTCCGAGGCCGAGCACCATGCGGGTGTCGGCGGGGTCGATCACGCCGTCGTCCCACAACCGGGCGGTGGAGTAGAGCGGGTGGCCCTGGTCCTCGTACTGGCCGCGGATGGGCGCCTTGAAGGCCTCCTCGTCCGAAGTGGACCAGTCCTCACCGCGTGCGTCGAACTGGTCCCGCCGCACGGTCGCGAGCACGGAGGCGGCCTGTTCGCCACCCATCACGGAGATGCGCGCGTTGGGCCACATCCACAAGAACCGCGGTTCGTAGGCCCGCCCACACATGGAGTAGTTCCCGGCTCCGAACGACCCCCCGATGATCACGGTGAACTTGGGCACCCGCGCACAAGCAACAGCCGTGACCATCTTGGCCCCGTGCTTGGCAATCCCGGACGTCTCGTAGTCCCGCCCCACCATGAACCCGGTGATGTTCTGAAGGAAGACGAGCGGAATCGATCGCTGATCACAAAGCTCGATGAAGTGCGCCCCCTTGACGGCGGACTCCCCGAACAACACCCCGTTGTTGGCGATGATCCCCACCGGATGCCCGTGGATGCGGGCAAACCCGGTCACGAGCGTGGTCCCGTACTCCTTCTTGAACTCCCGGAACCGACTACCGTCGACCACGCGCGCGATGACCTCCCGCACGTCATAAGGCGTACGAGAGTCAGTGGGAACGACCCCGTAGAGCTCGCTGGGATCGACGGCAGGCTCCTCGACAGCCGCGACCTCCCAGGGCCGGGCGGCTCTCGGACCGAGCGTGCTGACGATCGAACGGACGATCCGCAGGGCGTGCCCGTCATCCTCAGCAAGGTGGTCGGTGACCCCCGACTGTCGCGAGTGGACATCCCCACCACCCAGCTCCTCGGCGGTGACCACTTCACCGGTGGCAGCTTTGACGAGAGGAGGCCCACCAAGGAAAATCGTCCCCTGGTTGCGCACGATGACGGCCTCGTCACTCATGGCAGGCACGTAGGCGCCGCCGGCGGTGCAAGAGCCGAGCACGGCAGCGATCTGCGGAATCCCCCGAGCGGACATGGTGGCCTGGTTGAAGAAGATCCGCCCGAAGTGCTCCCGATCGGGGAACACCTCGTCCTGCCGGGGAAGGAACGCACCACCGGAGTCGACGAGATAGATGCAGGGCAGGTTGTTGTGAAGAGCAACCTCCTGAGCCCGAAGGTGCTTCTTGACGGTCATGGGGTAGTAGGTGCCCCCCTTGACCGTGGCATCGTTGGCGACGACGACACACTCACGCCCGGAGACCCGCCCAACCCCGGTGATGATGCCGGCGGCAGGCGCCTCATCGTCATACATCCCGGTAGCGGCCAGGGGCGACAGTTCGAGAAACGGCGACCCAGGATCAACAAGCGACTCGACCCGATCGCGAGGCAGCAGCTTCCCCCGGTCGAGGTGCCGCTGCCGGGCGCGCTCCCCGCCGCCCTGGCGGGCGGCGGCCGTACGGGCACGCAGGTCATCGACAAGCGCGGCATGCTCCTTCACGTACCGCTGGTACGCAGGATCGCCAAGATCAGCCGAACTCCCCAGGACGGGCGCGTCCATCTCGCTCCGCTCACGTTAGCCATCGTTAACATGGCCGATGTTAGCGCCGGCTAACGACCCCGTCCACTCAGCCTCGAGCAGGACTTGACCGGAGAGGCAAAACCCCAGACCCAGCCGGGGCAACGCGCCAACAGTGCCGGCAAACGAGCAAGGTCGCCACCCGAGGCGGCCGCCTAGAGCGACCCCCGGCCAAGCAGCCGCGGCAGACCACCCAAGCGAGGAGCATGGCAGCAACGGCTGCCTGCTCAAGCACCCAAACAGGGCAGCCCGGCAGCCTTCCCAAAGTCACAAGGCAACGGCGCCAGACTGCCGGAGGTCACGCGCAAGGTGGCCTCGGCAGCCTGCCCGGCCGGCGCTGAAGCTAGCGGCGGGGGGCGCCGAGCATGGAGAGAGCCACAAAAACGCCACCAACCCAAAACGGGACCCGGCTCCAAGGAACCAGGCCCCGCGTGAGCCCAACAGCATCAAGCCACAGCAGACAACGCCGCGTAGTAACCACCGCTCTGACCAGCCACGTTAGGGTGATAAGACTCCTCAATCGGCCAGGTGACACTGTTCAACCACCAGTCACCAGCCGAGCAGATCTCATGCCCGGCAAAGGCCGATCGCCCATCGACGAACGTGAACCCGAACGCACCAGCACGCCCAGACACGACCTCCGCCAGCACGTCAGCGGACCCGTTGATGGCAGCACGCTTGGTCTCGGACAGCCCAACAGCACAGTCCCCACCAAGCTGGTAGATGTGCGGGTACCCGAGCACAACGACATGAGCAGAAGGCGCCCGGTTGCGGATCTCGGTGTAGACCCCGTCCAACAACCCAGGCAACGAGTCACGGGCGAACGCCTGCGCCTCCTGGTTGCGTGACACACAGGAGTCGTCAGACCCGAGGTTGCAGTCAGTCATGACATCAGCGAACCCGGCGTCGTTGCCACCAATGGAGATGGTGACCAGCGAGGTGTCGGCGGTGAGCGCACCCACCTGGCTGGCCAGCACATCCGAGGTGACGGCCCCGGAACAGGCGACGAACTCGAAGGCCGACGGCGCGTTGGCGTTCGCCCATAACTGCGCGTAGGCGTTGGCGCTGCGCTTGCAACTCCCGCTGTCACCGTACGAGCCGGCGCCAAGGCCGGAGGCGTAGGAGTCACCCAGAGCTACGTACTTTCCCGCCGCGGCAACCGGATCGGCTGACGCGGTTGCCGGCGCGATTACGGCGGCGGCCGCAAAGACAGAAATGACGATGGAACGGAGACGCATCTTTAACCTCCAGGGGAGGGATTCCCGACGTCCAACATCATTACCAGCAGGTAACGTGATACCGGATCACTTCGTTAGTCGTTCCCGCTTACCAGATGGCGATGTCTTCGCACGCGGAAACGGGCTGTTAGCGAGCGCTAACCCAGCCAGCTACCATGACCGGGTGCCAACCCGACGCGAGCAGATCCTCGCCGCCGCAGCGGAGCTCTTCGCCCGGCACGGTTTCCACGGGGTCGGCATCGACGAGATCGGCGCCGCGGTCGGCGTGTCCGGGCCGGCGCTCTACCGGCACTTCCGCAGCAAGGACGCCATGCTCGGCGAGATGCTGACCTCCATCAGCGAGGTCCTGCTCGCCGGCGGGCAGGAGCGCCGCGACCGCACCGAGGACCCCGCTGACCTGCTCGGCGAGCTGATCGCGTTCCAGGTCGACTTCGCGCTCGACAACCCGGCGTTGATCACCGTCCAGGAACGCAACCTCGGCAACCTCACCGAGCCGGACCGCCGCCGCGTCCGCGCGCTGCAGCGGCGCTACGTCGAGGTCTGGGTCGACGCGGTGCTCGGCGCCCAACCCGGTCTCGGCGAACCGACCGCTCGCGCGGCGGCGCACGCGGTGTTCGGTCTGATCAACTCGACACCGCACAGCCGCCACCTCGGACGGGACGGCATGGCGACGGTGTTGCGTGAGATGGCGGTAGGAGCACTTACCAGCATCGCCGCGAAAACCACTGGTGACGACGTCGCGGCCGTAATCTGACACGATTTGTTTCCCATGGTCCATACGGGTGACCGGTCGCCACAGTAAGTCTAGGTCTCGGTAGTGTTTCAGTTACCGATCAATCAGACCAAGAGGTGGACGGTGTCACAGCAGACCAACTGGGTTCCGACCTCGGTTGACCTCGAAAAGCCAAGCGCCGCCAGGGCATACGACTACCTGCTCGGCGGCAACCACAACTTCGCGGTCGACCGCGACTTCGTGGCGAAGGTGATCCAGCTCCAGCCCGAGGTGAAGCGCGCGGCCATCATGAACCGCGCATTCATGCGCAGGGCCGTCCTGTTCATGCTCGACCAGGGCATCCGGCAGTTCCTCGACCTCGGTTCCGGCATTCCGACGGTCGGCAACGTGCACGAGATCGCGCAGGACTACGACCCGAACGCCAAGGTCGTCTACGTCGACAACGAACACGTCGCGGTGGCCCACAGCCAGCTGCTGCTCGAGAGCAACCCGAACGCCGCCATGGTGCACGCCGACATCAACAAGCCCGGCCTCGTCATGGGCGACCAGGTCACGAAGGGCCTGCTCGACTTCTCCCAGCCGATCGGCATCCTCGCCATCACGATCGGCCACTACATCCTCGACGACGCACCCGGTGTGTTCGCCGCCTACCGGGACGCGGTCCCGGCCGGCAGTTACCTGGCGATGACCCACCTCACGAGCGACTATCTCGAGGTCGGGAAGCTGACCAACGCGATGAAGCAGTCGCAGAACAACATCGTCGCCCGCACCAAGGCCGAGATCGAGGAGCTGTTCGGCGACTGGGAGATCCTCGACCCCGGCCTCGTCATGACGTCCCAGTGGCGGCCGGAACGCGGTTCCGAGGTGCCGGAGGAGAAGTCGCGGGAGGACGCCCTGTACGCGGGGGTCGCACGCAGTAACTGACGTGGCAGTTCAACGGGCCGGGGGTGGCAACGGAGCGCCGTTCCCGGCACGATCAGTGCCGGACAACCACCTCGAACACGACACCGACCATGGACAGCAGGCGATGGCGGACCCAGGCGTGACCCTCCCACCGGTGCACCGGCGGGAGGAGCTGGCGCGTGCCTGGACGCGGTCGACCACCTCGGCCGCGTACATCCCACGCGCGTTCGAGGACATCGAGCGGCTGCTGCTGGAGCTGGTCGACACGCTGCTGGCATCGCTTGGCGCGGAGCAGTTCTCGACGACGCCGGGCACCGACATCGGCGGCAGGCTGGTCCGCGAGGGCTTCATCGACCCGACGGCGTTGTCCGCGACGATCGAGGTGCTCTCCGACGAGCTGATCGGCGACCTGGACCCGACCCCGGACACCGAGCTGGCGCGGCGCACGATCGCGCTGCTCGGCGCCGTGTCGGCCGGGTACGCCGACGGCCTGCGTGGCTACACCCTCACCCAGCAGGAAGAGGTCAAGCAGGCGCTGTTCAACGCGGTGCTGCGGGCCGAGCACAACCTGCGCGGCACCGAGAACCGGTTCCGCGAGGTGTTCGCGTCCTCCGCGTCCGGCATCGTGATCACCGACCTCGACGGCATGTGCCTGGAGGCCAACCCGGCGCTCGCCGGGATCCTCGGCGTCGAGCAGCCCAAGCTGCCCGGCCGCCAGCTCGCCGACATCTTCGTCGACGAGGGCGCCGGCGACGTGATGGCCGGCTACCAGCGAATCCTGTCCGGCGAGCAGGCACGGGTGCACGAACATCGCCGTCTGCGCAAGGACGACGGCGAGGCGGCGTGGGTGCTGCTCGCGATCTCACTGCTGCGGGACGGGGCCGGTGACCCGGCCTTCTTCGTCACGATGGTGCAGGACGTCACCGAGCTGCACCTGTTACAGGACCGGCTCGGTCACCAGCTGCTGTACGACGCGCTGACCGGGCTCGCGAACCGGCAGTGCTTCCACACCAAGCTGGAGAGCGCGCTGGAACGCGCCGCGCCGACCGCGCAGATCACGTTGTGCTGCCTGAACCTCGACGCGTTCGCCGTGGTGAACAACAGTTTCGGCCACGCGGTGGGCGACCGGCTGCTGCAGGCGGTCAGCCGCAGGCTGGAGCAGGCAGTGTCCGATGAGGACGCTCTGGTGGCGCGGATCGGCGGCGACGAGTTCGCCGTGCTGGTCACGGACTCGCCGACGACGCCGGACATCGGCGAGCTGATCACGCTGCTGTCCGACGAGCTGGCCGATCCCGAGTACATCGACGGGATCGGCGTCGCGGTCGGCGCGAGTGTCGGCGCGGTGCGAAGACAGGCCGGGGACAGCACCGCATCGGAGCTGTTCCGGGCAGCGGACACCGCGCTGCGCAAGGCGAAGGCGACCGGCAAGCGGCAGTGGGCCGGGTTCCACGACGCCGACGACCGGGCCGAGGTCGAGCTGGACCGCCTGGCGGCGTCGCTGCCGGCGGCATGGGAGAACGGCGAGCTGACCGTGGAGCTGGCTCCGGTCGTGCGACTGCCGGATCGGGAAACCGTTGGGGCGCGGGCGGTGCTGTCGTGGCCGGCGACCGACCACGCGACCTGCCTGCAGCTCGCGGAACGCACCGGCTGGTCCGTCTACATCGGACCACAGCTCCTCGTGGCCGCGTGCCGGCGGTTCGCTGGTTCCGACGGGGTGCTGCGGGTGCAGCTGACCCGCAACCAGTCCGGGGACGCCGACCTGGTGCGTGCGGTGCAGCGGGCACTCAAGGAAAGCGGTCTCGCGCCGGGCGCGCTGGAGATCGCACTGGACGTCGGCGCGGTGCTCGACGAGTTCGGCGACGCGCGGGACAACCTCGAGGTGCTCACCGAGATCGGGGTGCGCAGCGCGTTGTGGCGGGTGACCGGCGGTCCGCTGGAGCTGGACCTGGTCAGCACCACCGGCGTGCGGTCGGTGACGCTCGCGAACGCGCTCGGCGCCGACAGCGCGGTGCTCGCCGAGGAGACGGTGCGGACGGTTCAGGTGCTCGACGGGCTCGGCGTCACGTGTTCGGTGCTGGACGTGCCGGTCGAGGCAGAGGCATGGTGGGCGGACGCAGGCGTCGCCACCGCGCAGGGTGGTGTGTCCGATTCCCGCTGAGTGCCCCGCGCGGCCCGCCACTGATGGAAGATGTTGACGTGGATCCTGAGTCTTCGCGGGTGATCGGCGCCGCCAGCGCGGCGCTGGCCGCCATGCACGCCGGCAACGAGGAGCCGGTCGTGCCCGCCGCCGACGCGCGGGACGTGATGCTGCTGCTGTTCCGCGAGTGCAGTGCGCTGGTCGCCGCGTTGGGATCCGGCGGCACCGCGCCGGTGAAGATGCAGGTGTTCGACAACAACGGCAACGAGGTGCCGATCGACGAGGCCGACCCGCCGGTGCGGACCGCGGTCCGGGTGCTGCTCGCCGAGGTGCACGGGGACAGCGAGGCCGCGCGGGCGCACATCGAGATCGCGCTGGCCTCCGCCGTCCCCGAGGAGATGGACATGCTGATGGTGCAGGCGCTGCGGTGGACCATCCGGCTGTCCGACGAGTGCGGCAGCCGCGAGCTACCGGTCCCCGAGTGGATCACCGCGGCGCTGTCGTAGTCCCCCAGTGCTGGC
>Ga0272482_10000544_pt1 | contig 11768 bp, 7 predicted proteins | sample RVTome_8_FD_192427 | JGI IMG/M metagenome (GOLD analysis project Ga0272482, IMG submission 192427) | Soil microbial communities from uranium-contaminated site in the Upper Colorado River Basin, Wyoming, United States - RVT160D0 (version 2) ...
GGGCGCCGAGGGCACCACCCAGGCCACGGCGTGGCCGTTGTCGAGGATGTCGCGCTCCAGCTGGTTGAGCTGGTCGCGCTCGATCAGGCCGATCTCCACCAGATCGTCGCGGTAGCGGCCGATGGCCCGCACCGCGTCGTTGGTGCGGCCGCTGCCGTACAGCCCCAGGGCCAGCAGCTCGCACCAGCCCTGCTTGGACGGCTCTTCGACCCGCAGCCGCTCGGCCACCGGTACGGCCTCCTCGGGGTGGCCGGTGGCCAGCAGCGCCTCGACCCGCACGCCCTCGATCACCCGGCGCCGGGTCCGCAGCTCGTCGACGCGGGGGCCCAGGAACCGGCGGGTGGACAGGTCGCCGAACGGCACCCCGGTGGCCAGGGCCAGCGCCTGCTCGGCGAACGCCCGGGCGCTCTCGGGCTGGCCCGCCGCCAGCCGCTCCTCGGCCTCGCGGGCCCAGCGCTCGAACTGCAGCAGGTCGACGTCGTCCTCGGCCACGACCAACCGGTAGGCGCCCCGGTCCTTGTCGTGCTGCACCCGGTGCGTCTCGGGCAGCGCCTTGTTCAGGCGGTGCACCGCCACCTGCAACCGGGTCTTCACCGGCTCCAGGTCGTCGATCTCCTCGCCCTCGTCCTCACCCCACACCCAGCCGAACAGCACCGGCACCGCCACCCACTGGTCGGGCCGCACCAGCAGGGCGGCCAGCAGCGTGCGCTGCACCGGGCCGCCCAGGTCCAACCGCTCGCCCTCGCCGGAGGCGGCCACCCCGCCCCAGACCGTGAACCGCACCTTCGCCGACGTGCTCATGCGTCCCTCCCCGGACCCCCTGTTCGGCGGCTGGCCCCGACCTGCCGCTACGTGCCCTGTCCTAAGGGCGGCGCCGGGCGGCTGTGGGCGCTCCGGGCCGCGATCGACCCGCGATCTCTCGGGCGGCGCCCGTAGGCGGAGGGTCGGCGCGACCATGCACTCCTCATGGGTCGATGGTGCTCGGGCGCGACCATCGACTCGCTTACAGGTGTGCCGTGCGATCCGCGTGCACTGCGTGGTCCGCAGCGCGCTCGTACCCCTCGTGGGATCGTCCCGTTCGGGCTACGACCCCCATAGGCGCCGTCGCCGGCGCCCCGCCTCGGTTCCGCCATCTTTCCTCCGCCTGGGACGCTCGCCGCCACGTCGCCCTGCGGTCAGGGTACGACCTCCGGGCGTCCCCGTCGAGGGGGAATCACCACGGATCGTGCGGAACCGGTCGGCGATACCCATGGGGAGCCGCGGCGGGTGGGGGAGTAGGGTGGAAGGCCTCGTAGAGCAGATGTGGAGGTTCGGGGTGCCGCAACTCCGGTCCCGTACGACGACGCACGGCAGGAACATGGCCGGCGCCCGCGCCCTTTGGCGGGCCACCGGCATGGGCGAGGACGACTTCGGCAAGCCGATCGTCGCCATCGCCAACAGCTTCACCCAGTTCGTGCCCGGGCACGTCCACCTGCGTGACATGGGCTCGCTCGTGGCCGGCGCCGTGGCCGAGGCCGGGGGCGTGGGGCGCGAGTTCAACACGATCGCCGTCGACGACGGCATCGCCATGGGCCACGGCGGGATGCTCTACTCGCTACCCAGCCGCGAGCTCATCGCCGACAGCGTCGAGTTCATGGTCGAGGCGCATTGCGCCGACGCGCTGGTGTGCATCAGCAACTGCGACAAGATCACGCCCGGCATGCTGATCGCCGCCATGCGGCTCAACATCCCCACGGTGTTCGTGAGCGGCGGCGCCATGGAGGCCGGCAAGGTCCAGGTCGTGGGGGGCAAGGCCGGTGTCGGGGGCAGCCTGAACCTCGTCGACGCCATCACCGCCGCCGTCGACGAGACCGTGTCCGACAGCGAGCTGAGCGACATCGAGCAGTCGGCCTGCCCCACCTGCGGCTCGTGCTCGGGCATGTTCACCGCCAACTCGATGAACTGCCTCACCGAGGCCATGGGCCTGTCGCTGCCCGGCAACGGCACCACCCTCGCCACGTCGACGGTGCGCCGCGACCTGTTCGTCGAGGCCGGCCGGCTGATCGTCGACCTGGCCCGGCGCTGGTACGAGAAGGACGACGAGGCGGTCCTGCCCCGCTCGATCGCCAACAAGGACGCCTTCACCAACGCCATGACCGTCGACATCGCCATGGGCGGGTCGACCAACACCATCCTCCACCTGCTGGCGGCGGCCCACGAGGCCGAGGTCGACTTCGACCTCCACGACATCGACCGGCTCAGCCGCACCACGCCGTGCCTGTGCAAGGTGGCGCCGTCGTCCGACTACCACGTCGAGGACGTCCACCGGGCCGGTGGCATCCCGGCGATCATGGGCGAGCTCGACCGGGGCGGCCTGCTGGTGCGCACGGTCCACTCGGTGCACGCGCCGACGTTGGACGCGTGGCTGAACGAGTGGGACATCCGGGGTGCCCAGGTCACCCCGCAGGCCGACCGGCTGTTCCACGCCGCCCCCGGTGGGGTGCGCACGGTCGAGCCGTTCTCGTCGTCGGTGACGTGGGACTCGCTCGACCTCGACGACGAGGCGGGGTGCATCCGCTCGGTGCCCAACGCCATCACCGCCGAGGGCGGGCTGGCGGTGCTGACCGGGAACATCTCGGTCGACGGCTGCGTGGTGAAGACCGCCGGCGTGCCCGTCGACCAGCACGCCTTCCGGGGACCGGCGCTGGTCACCGAGAGCCAGGACGAGGCGGTCGACGCCATCCTCGGCGACCGGGTGAAGCCGGGCCACGTGCTGGTGGTGCGCTACGAGGGGCCGAGGGGCGGGCCGGGGATGCAGGAGATGCTGTACCCGACCAGCTACATCATCGGGAAGGGCCTCGGCCCGCAGTGTGCCCTGGTGACCGACGGCCGGTTCAGCGGCGGTACCAGCGGCCTGGCCATCGGCCACGTGTCGCCGGAGGCGGCGGCCGGTGGGGTCATCGGGCTGATCGAGGATGGGGACATGATCTCGATCGACATCCCCACCCGGTCGATCCACCTCGAGGTCGACGACGACGAGCTGGCCCGTCGCCGTGCCGCCCAGGACGCCGCCGGCTGGGCCCCGGTGTCCCGGGACCGCCCCGTCTCGGCGGCCCTGAAGGCCTACGCGATGCTGGCCCTCTCCGCCGACCGCGACCCCAAGCCCCCACCCACCCCCGTCACCCCCGAACCCACCACCACCCAGGTCACCCTCACCCGCCGCGACTCCTGAGGACCTCGCCCTGCGGCCTCGGAACAGAGCTTCGGCCTGCGGCCTCGCAATGGCCTCGGCCTGGCGGCCGAGTCGTTCTCCCGCCCCGTCCTCGCGGTCAGCGCCCGGTGGCGGGAGTTCAGCCCACACACGTCCCCCATCGACCTCCCTGTCCAGAAGCTCCGAGGTCGGCCAGCACCAGTCCCAGCCCGGCCCGCTCCGTCGGCTTCAGTAGGTCCGCCCTCGCTACGAACCGCAGCTCCGACCTAGCGGAGCGCATATCGCCGGTTACGCGCTCTGCCGGATCTGCGCCGCTCGGAGCGACTGAGCCGGCTCGGCGTTCTGTGCGCGTCGAAGCGGGGCAAGTCCAGGCTGGAAGGCGCACGTGGTCAGGTGTCGCGACGGTGACGGCCTGTCAGTCGCCGGTGATGCAGCCCAGCACCTCGCTGTCGCTGTTGAGGATGTCGACCCGCACGAGGTCCTCGGGGTCGGCGTGGTCCCTCTGGCCGGGCTGGTCGGCGCAGCTGTCGACGTCCGTCCGCAGGCCGACGTCGGCGAACACCAGCGCCCCCCGCCACGGCGAGCCCTCCACGGGATGGAGCCGGGCGTGCTCGCTGCCGCGCTCCAGCACCACCTCGACCTCGGTGCCCTCCAGCTCGGTCCACACGACGACGAAGGCCGGGAAGCCGTCGTCGCTCTCCCAGGCCTTGAACAGCCCGCCCGCCGCGTCGTCGCCGGCGAAGTTGAAGTCGACGTCGGCGCAGGCCCGCTCGCCCGTGGACAGCTTCAGGCACGGATCCGGGAACAGCTCGTCGCTGCCTTCGACGCCCTCCTCGTAGACATCGACGTTGCGGGCCGGCACCGCCTGGAACAGCCACTCGACGCCCGCCACCTCGCCCCGGGCCAGCTCGACCGCTGTCGGGTCGGCGTGGAGGCCCGGTCCCCCGCCGGCCTGCTCGACCAGCTCACCCCACTCGTCCGCGCTCGCCTCGTGCACCGAGCGGGCGACGTCGAGGAGCGTCTCGTGGTCGGCCACGCCGCCCTCCCCACCCCCCGTGGCCACGATGAGCAGGAGGTCGCCGTCGGGCGTGTAGCCGAAGACCTCGGTGCGGCCGATCTCCCCGTTGCCGTCACCGTCGCCCTCGTCGTCGCGGTAGTCCACCACCGCCAGCGACCCGGGCGCACCGCCGGGGTGCGACACCTCGGCCTCGAAGCCCCACCACTCGGCAAGGGCCCCGGCGAGGGCCACGTCACCCGCTCGTCCGGGCAGGGTCATCACCGAGATCTGCCGGTCCGCCTGCTGGAACGCAACGCTGTGGGCGCTCGACGGGCCGGGCACCCGGTCGGCGTTGGGTTCGGCGACGCTCGAGATCCAGGCGCCGATCACGTCGGCGTCGAGCGAGCCGAGCACGCGCAGGCCCTCGGGCGGGTCCGTGATCTCCGGGGCCTCGGCGTGGCGGTCGGACACCTCGGTGCGGCCGACCACGTCAACGAGCGCGTCCCGGTCGAGGCTCCGGGCCCGGACCCGCACAGCGAGGTCATCACCCACGGTCGCCAGCACCTCGTGCCACCCGCCACCCGTGCTGTAGAGCACGCGGCGGCCGTCCACGTCAAAGTCCTCCTGGTCGTCGCCGTAACCGGCCGACGCCTCCTCCAGGCCGCCCTGGTAGCCCTCGAAACCGGTGGTCGACACGAACACGGCGTCGTCGCTGGACACGTCCTCACCGGGCGGGACCAGCACCGTGAGCGGCTCATCGTTGCCGACCGCGTCGCCCCCACCCCACTCCAGCACGTAGGTGCCGGTACCGGCAGCGAGCAACTCGTAGCCCTCCGGCCCAGCGACGACGAACGGCGACGACTCGACGCTCAGCTCGTCGATGCTCGGAGCGGTCGCAGGCGGATCGTCGGACTCCTCGGCACATGCCACCCCGACGACCAGCACGAAAAGGACGATGCCCGTCACCCAGCGGCGCATCCCGGCGACCGTAGCGGCCCCCCGGAACGGAAAGACGTCACCGGTCTCGCCGCCACCGACCACGACCGACGCCGCACCCGCACCGAAGGGGCGGGCGCAACCGCCTGGTCCCGAGATCTTCCGGACGCTCTACGACTGGCACAACCGTCTCGGAGCGACGGCGAACGCCGCACGGGTTCCCTTCCTGTCGGGCGCTTCGCGCCCTTCACGCGGCGGGAGGTCGCACACTCGCTCCTCGACGTGCAGTTCTCTGGTGGCACCGCGTGCGGCTGCTGGTCCTGTTCCTACTCGACCGGATCCGCCGTCCTGATCTGGATCAGTCGGTCCACCGACAACGGATCCAGCGCTCGGTGAACCAGCCACTTACCATTGACTTGGTCGATCCTTCCGGCCCTCACCTGGGCTGACCGGACCTTCTGGGCAGCCGCACGAGGGTCTCACCTGTTTGGCGGCACGTAGCCTTGACCGTGGCGGGCCGGGGTGTTGGGGGCGCTACCTCCGGCGGGGGTTGACCAGCGGCCGTGGGGCGTCGAGTTCAGCTTGCGCCGGCGAGGGCATCGGCAGCGCGACGGGTGTGTTCCGCCAGTGTGGGCTGGAGCCGGTCCAGGTCTTCGTCGTCGACGCAGTCGGTCGTCGCGGTGACTTCGATGTCGGTGGCATCGATCCTGATCAGGAAGCTGCCGTCGACCGCAACCCGGAACCGTGGTTGGCCCGGGGTCATCGCCCCGGCGCCCACCTTGCCCGGGAAGTACCAGGTGTTCTCGGACAACAGCGACGGGGAGGCGATCCGCCCTAAAGCCTGCCGGAGCGTTGCCGCCGTTGCGGAGGAAACGCTGGCCTGAGCCGTGGCCGTGAGCCGGCTCGCGCCGACGGAGCCCCAGAGCCACTCGTGGTCGCGCTCGCAAGGGTGCCGTTGGACCCCCGTTCCGCCGGTCGCCGGGACGGTGGAGCCCGTGTGGCCGACATCACCCTCGAGGTCGTCGAGCGCTGTCGCCAGCTCGGCGTCGACCTCGGAGGCGCCCACGATGTCGGGGCTCGCCGGTCGGGTGAGCGCCGCCGGCAGCGCCGTCCAGGACAACACGGCGACCAACGGCGCCGCGACCAGCACAGCCAGACGCGAGGTCCTCGCTTCGGGGGCGTGGCCGCCGTTCACCCACCGCGTGGCGGGATCGTGACGCCGGTGACCGCGGCCGTCGGCGGCGTCAACCTCCTCGACCGCCGGGGCCCCGGTTCCCAGTCGCGCGGCAACGTCGTGGGCGAAGCGCTCCAGGCGTTCCTCCCGCTCCCGGCGGCGGGCCCCGCCCAAGGCCGGGGCGGAGACGACGGTCGACCGCCCGGCGCTGGTGATGAACAGGTCGCTGCGGCGGCCCTCGCCGACATGGCCCGACTCCGGGTCCACGACGGGGAAGGTCTGGTGGTAGATCCGCAACCCGACCGGCCGAGCGAGCTCGACGGCCTCGGTCCCACACAGCGACCGCAGCTCCAGCGCCGAGCCGTCGGCGGCGACCGACACCGTGTGCCATCGCCGGGCACGGCCGAGGCACGCCGCGACGGCGATCACGACCGCGACGGCGATCGGGACAGCGAACCACGCCGGCCCGTTCGCCCGCGACCAGCCCACCCCGTGGGCCGCCACCACCGCTGCGCCCCACAGGACCCACGCCCCCATGACCAGAGCCAGAGAGAACAACCGATAGCTCGGCCCGATCGGCTCCGATGCCTCGCCCATGTCCCAATTGTCGAGCACACGACACCGCTACGGGGATCGACCGCGCCAGTGCGCATCTTGTGTCGGGCCCTCAGGGCAGGCCCGACACAAGGGAACCGCCCGGCGCCTGACAGCACCCCTTAGGCGCCCCGGCAGCGAAGGCCGCCACCAACGCCTGAACCACCCAATGACATCACGACACACCATCGACCGCCCGGGATCGCCGGATACGCGGCACGTTCCGGGGGTGGTTCACCGTGTCGTTCTGTGCGGGTTCCGGTCGACGCTCAGGGTCCGCTGGTTTGCAGGCGCTTCAGTCGTTCGGTGCCCCAGGCGCCGAGTGGTGCGAGGGCTTGGTTGAGGGTCTGGCCGTGCTCGGTGAGCGTGTACTCGACCTTTGGTGGCACCTGTCGGTACACCTCCCGGTGGATGAGCCCGTCCTCCTCCATCTCCCGGAGGTGCTGGGTGAGCATCTTCTCGCTCACCCCGACCAGGCCACGCCGCAGTTCCCCGAAGCGCCGGGTGCCGTAGTTGCTCAGCTCCCACAGGATCAGCGACTTCCACTTGCCCGAAACCACGTCCATCCCGGCGTCGATGCCGCAGATGTAGGGCCCGCACCTGGCCGTCGTTCCCATCGGGCCTCCTTTACTTACCAGAAGGTGGGTATCGAACAATCTAGTGGGTACTTGCTAGATCGCAAGTGGCGGCGAATCATGGCGCGGGCATGAGCAAAGCAACCACCCCCACCACGGTGCTCGGCCTCGGGGAGATGGGCCGGGCCCTCGCCACTACCTTGGTCGAGGCCGGTCACCCGACCACCGTCTGGAACCGTTCGCCGGACAAGACCGAGGCACCAGTGGCCCTCGGCGCCACCGCCGCAACCACCGTCGAGGAGGCGGTCGCGGCCGGTCCGCTGATCGTCGTCTGCCTGTTCGACCACGCCTCGGTCCACGAGGTCCTCGACCCGGTCGCAGCGGCGCTCGGGGGCCGGAGCCTGGTCAACGTGACCACCACCACACCCAACGAGGCTCGGGAGCTGGCCGGTTGGGCCGCTGCTCACGGGGTCGCCTACCTCGACGGGGCGATCATGGCGGTGCCGGAGATGATCGGCGGGCCGGCCTCGGCGGTGTTCTACAGCGGCGATGCTGCGGTGTTCGAGCAGCACCGGGGCCTGCTCGATCGTTGGGGCGACAGCAGCTACTTCGGCTCTGACGCCGGGCTGGCCTCGCTCTACGACCTGGCGTTGCTGTCGGGCATGTACGCGATGTTCGGAGGCTTCTTCCACGGCGCGGCGATGGTGGCCTCCGAGGGTGTCCCGGCTACCGAGTTCGCGGCGAGGGCCACCCCGTTCCTCGCTGCCATGACCGAGGCCTTCGCCGGCTACGCCGCCGTCGTCGATGCAGCGGACTACGGCGGCGAGGGTCAGCAGAGCCTGGAGTTCTCCGACCTGACCGACCTCGTCACCGCCAGCGTCGAGCAGGGCGTCAGCCCCGAGGCGCTGGAGCCGGTACACCGGATGATCCAGCGTCAGATCACCGCGGGCCACGGCAAGCAGGGCTTCGCCCGCATCTACGAAGAGATGAGGACCACCCGATGACCCCGCCCCCGTGAGTCTCATCGGCCTTGGCCCCATGGGCCGCGCCATGGCCACCACCCTGATGCAGGCGGGCCACCCGGTGACGGTGTGGAACCGCACCCCAGTCGAGCCGCCGCGCTGGTCGCCGCCGGCGCCACGCTCGCCGCCGGCGCCACGCTCGCCGCCTCGCCGGCCGATGCCCTGGCCGCCGGCGAGGTCACCATCCTCAGCCTCACCGACCACCCCGCCATGTACGAGATCCTCGGCGGAGCGACCGGCGCACTGGCCGGCACCACACTGGTCAACCTCAGCTCCGACACCCCCGACGCCACCCACGAGGCCGCGGCGTGGGCCACCGAGCACGACGCCCGATTTCTGGCCGGCGGGGGGACTCTGCCCCCTGGTGGATGCCACCCGTCGTCGGTGATGACAGGACGATGGTGGCGTGGCCACAATCGCACAGCCCGAGCCCGAGCCCGAGCCCGGCGCGGTGGTCGGCGGGGTCAACGCGCACAACACACCCCCGTCGCTGCCGCGGTGGACCACACCGGGAGTGTCCTCGAGATCGAGTCGTTCCCAGCGACCCGAGCCGGGTATCGCTCGTTGCTCGCCGTGGCTGCGCAGCGACCGGTGAAGCCACCGCGATCCCCAAGACCGGCGACGGCCCCGTCGAAGCGCTCCGTCAACTACGTGTAGCGCGAGCAGGCGATGAAGGCCCCGGCTCCGAACGCGCATCGACCCTCTCACTGTGGTCGATCGGAGCGCGAGGGGCAGGCTCGCCGAGAGGCTGGGTGTGTCCGCTGCCAGCGGGCAAGGCGCGCACCCCGCTCTGCGCTGGCGGGGCAGCGTCGCTTGGGGCAGCAGCAGGTCCCGTGGGAGCGGCCGCGGCACCAGCTCTGCGCCGGGCTTGCCCTCCGCACTGGGCGGCGCCACTGCCGCTCTGGCCGACGGACGACGAGACCGCCACCGCTTCCGCCGTGCCTGCCACCTACTCGAGGGCCGTTGCGGTGGCGCTTCGCCACGAAGAACGGCATGTACGCCGCGGCCCCGAACGCCGCGCCTGCTGCCAGGAGAACTCCCACCGCCTGAGTCACCGGGCGGTGCCGATCAATTGCACTCCCTCATCGACACTGCCCCCGAAACCGTCCGCGCCTGTTGCGGCCACTCAACTTCAAGGCCAAGATCGCCATCGGCGAACGCTGGTCGGCCCCGAGCCGGCCACACCGTCGACGCCCTCGACGAGCTCGCCCCACAGCTCCTCGCTCGACACGGCGTCGGCTACGAGACCGCCAGCCACTCCTCGTCGCTACGCGAGCGCGGCGAGCGCTGGTCCGGTGAGCGTGATCGCCGGTCCTGTCGCGCAAGTCCCGCCAGCGGGCCGTCGCGGATGTTTGCGCCTCCGAGCCCTCGACGGACCGCATCGCAGGCGGGCGGCGACCACGACCGTGGGGGTTCGACTCGGTCCGCCGCGGTGGACCCACACCGGCGCCAGAATCCCAGCGACCGCTGCCGGATACGAGCAGTACCGTTGTTCCGAGCCCGCCCAAGGCTCGGCTACCCGGTAAGGCCGAGTCCGTCTTTGGAGAGGGTGGCTGCCCGTTCAAGCTGGGCCGGGTCCGCCGTCGGGAGGCATCAGCCTCCCGGCGGGATTCACGACAGGCGGTCGGCTGTAGCGAAGCTGCCTGACCTGGTCATCGTGGGTGTCCGTAGTGGGCCAGTCGGTCCGGCGAGACGGTGAACGCGTTCGACGCCCTCGGGATGACCGACGACAGCTCCGAGTTCGCCCGACGCTGCCGTCGCCCAGGCTGGTCGTCAAGTGGTGCCGTGAGGTTCGTCGGCGGGCCATGATCGGCTCGTGGCCATAGATGGACCGCCGGAGTGGGCGGCTTCTCACACCAACGTTCGGTTGCGCCCGGTGGAGGAGACCGACCTCGACTTCCTGGCGAAGCTCGATACCGACCCGACAGTGAGCGAGCCGTTCGAGTGGCGCGGGTTCCATGACCCCAAGGAGCGCCGCCGTCGATGGGAGCGCGACACCTACCTGGGTGCCGAGGACGCGATGCTCATCGTCGCATTGCCCGATGGCACCTGCGCCGGTCTCGTGTCGTGGAAGCTGCTCGCCACTTCGGCACCGCGGGTGACCTACACGATCGGGATCCTGCTCTTCCCGGAGCGCCGGGGCCGGGGATTGGGATCTGCGGCGCAGTGCCTCCTGGCCGATCAGCTGTTCAGCACGACCATGGCGAACCGGGTCGACGCGACCACCGCCGTGGAGAACGTCGCGGAGCAGAAGGCCCTGGAGCGGGCGGGGTTCCATCGAGAGGGCATCCTCCGCGGGCTCGGCTTCCACCGCGGAAAGATGGGCGACGGGGTGATCTACTCCCGCCTGCGCGCTGACCCGCACTCGGACTGACGCCGCGGCGGCGAGCATCGCTCCGCACGCGATCCTTGCCAACGCCTCGCGCGAAGCATGGCCGCTACCGGCCGGCAGCTCGTTCGCCGTCCCTGTCGAGCGGTTCCACCGCCCCTGACCTGGACATCTCCGATGTACGTCGTGGGTCAGTCGGTCCTCCGACTCCCGAGCACTCCTACGCCCAGCGAACCAACCGCTGACCTAGCTCGTGAGTGAGGTAGGCCGCTGGTTGCTGGTCCGGGCGGTGTGGAGACGCTGGGCGGTGCTTTCTCGTCTTTCCCACCTTGCCGCTCGGGGTCCTCTGGCCAGCGGCCCCGCGCGCACTGGGCAGGGCCGTGGCCTGGTCAGTCGGCGGGGCCGAGGAGTTGGTGGGCGAGCCGGCGTGAGCGCTCGGGGGGTAGCGGCTTGGGTGTCATGGTGCGGCAGTAGACCACTGATCCGACGAGGGCCAGGGCTGTGAGCTCGGCGTCCAGGTGTGCGGGCAGCTCGCCGGCGGTGATCCCGTCCTGGATGATGTCGATGAGCGTGCGGCCTCGGCGGGCGTTGTAGCCGTGGAGGAACTCCGCCACCTCGGGGTGGTGTTCGGCGGCCTCGATGAGAGCGGGGATGCACGAGGAGAAGACCGAGTCGGCGAAGACCGAGGTCAGGTGATCGATGAGTTGGTCGATCCTTTCCCTCGCCGTGCCCGGTGTGAGCTGTGGCCGGGGCTGCTCGTTGAGGGTCTCGAGGGCGTCGGCGATGAGTTGGAGCTTGGTGGGCCAGTGCCGGTAGATGGTGCTCTTGGCGACCCGTGCCGCCTCGGCGACGGCGTCGACGGTGAACGCCGCGTAGCCGCGCTCGCCGAGCACGCGGAGGGTCGCGTGCCGGACGGCTTGGTGGGTTCGCTCGACGCGTGGATCCACGGCG
>Ga0272482_10000545_pt1 | contig 11765 bp, 8 predicted proteins | sample RVTome_8_FD_192427 | JGI IMG/M metagenome (GOLD analysis project Ga0272482, IMG submission 192427) | Soil microbial communities from uranium-contaminated site in the Upper Colorado River Basin, Wyoming, United States - RVT160D0 (version 2) ...
ATCGCCGAGTCGGCCGCGCTGCTCGTGGACGCCCGCGACCTCGACCCGGCGGAGACCGAGTACCTCGCCGCGTCGAAGGTCCGCCGCACCACCGTGCGCGACCTCGACCACCTGCCGTCCGGACCGCTGATCCTGCACGTCGACCTCGACGTGATCGACTCCGCCGAGCTGGGCAGGCTGCGGTTCCCGGTCGCGGCGGGACCGTCCATCGAGGACGTCGTCGCCGCCGTCCGGCACATCCGCACCAACCACGAGGTGGTCGCCTTCGACCTCGCCTGCACCTGGTACCCGGGCACCGAGGACCGCACCGACCTGATGACCGCCCTCATCACGAAATAGGACAGCGCCGCCGGGGAGTGCCCCCGGCGGCGCCGATCCGTGACTACCTCAGTTCCTGTTGATGGTGAACGTGGTCGTGGTGTTCCTGATGTCCACCGCGTTGTTGCTCATGGTGAGGTTGTTGAACGTGGCCGACCCGCGAGCAGGCCCCTGACCCGGTTCCGGCAGCTCGTTGACCCAGATGCCGAACCCGGACTTGGCGTCGAACTGGTCGCCGCTCTTGCGGGCCCCCGTGATGGACACGTTCGTGAACACCGTGTCCGCCACCGGGAACTGTGGTTGGCCGCCGGCGTAGTTGGTCTGGAACATGATGCCGCTGTACGTCGGGTCGACGATGTCCACATCGGACACCCGGATGCCCTGGAAGATCTTCGACGCCGAGAAGATCCAGATGCCGGGGAAGGTCTGGGCGCCCCAGAAGTGGCCGCCCGCCCGGACTACCGAGATGTTCTCGAACCGCGTCGGCGGGGAGGCGCCGAAGCCGTTCATCGGGATGCCGAAGTCCAGCGAGCTGATCGTGATGCCGGAGTACACCAGCGTGTCCGCCACGTAGATGTTGCGGAACACGTTGTCGTAGCCGCCGTACACCGCGATCCCAGCCGCCCGCCAGGTCAGTATCGACGTGAGGTTCTCGTAGACGTTGCCGGTCACCTCACCGCCGCCACCGTCCTGGGCGTTGAACAGCGCGAAGCTGTCGTCGCCGGACGCGCGGGACTCGTTGTTGGACACCAGGTTGCCGGAGCTGCCGTTCGTCATGTTGATGGCGTCGGCGAAGATGTTGCGGATGCGGTTGTTCCGCAACGTCATGTTGTCGGTGTTCGCGCCCCAGTAGAGGCAGATCATGTGCTCGGCCCAGATGTTCTCGATCGTGGTGTTGGCCGTGCCGTTGAAGTCGAACACCTTGCCCGGCCCGTCGATGCGGGACGTGTAGTTGCCGAAGTACGCGAAGCCGGAGAAGACCGACCCGTTGGCCGAGGACTCCGACCGGAAGCCGACGTCCGAGTTCTCCTGTGTGGACGGTGCGAAGAACCTCGTGTACCACGGGCCGGCGCCGATCACGCGCACCGCCTTGCCGTACACCTGGAACTTGCTGGCCGTCTGGTAGTCACCCGGCGGCAGGTAGACACCGACGAGGTTGCCGGTGGTGTCCATCCGCACCCGGTCCAGCGCGTCCTGCACGTTCTGGTGCGACGTGCCGGTCGGCGTGGTGTACCGCGCCGGGTCCGGGTTCGCGGTCGGCGCGACCTGCTCGAGGCTGACGAAGTCGACCGCGAACGTGCCGCTGTTGGCGGCGTCCTTCTGCAGCCGGATCGTGCTGCCGGCCGGGATCGACGAGTTCAGCATGACGTTGGCCTCGTCGTAGATGTGCCTCGGTCCGCCCGCGCCCGGCGAGTTGCCAGGCGACGCCTCGTTGCCGTACAGCCACGCGTACTTGGACGTCACGTTGATCGCCTTGTGGAACGTCCCGTTCACGTAGATGTTCAGCGTCGAGCTGGTGCCGCCACCACCGGCGGAGTCCGGAATGGACACTCGGGTGACGAGCGTGTTCGTCGGCGCCTTGGTGGTCCACTGGACGTACGCGCCGTTGCTGTTCAGCGTGACCGCACGCCGGCCGGACGCCTCACCGGCGAGGTCGCCGATGTCCCGGTTGGGACCGACGACGGCCGCGCCGCCGCCCGTGACGCCGTCCTCCGCCTCGTACATGTCGAACGGCATGTTCGCGCCTCGGCCGACGAAGAGGTTGTGCGTCGTGGTGTTGTTGGCCTGCTTGGCCGGCAGCTCGTTCGCGTCGTTGGCGAGCACGACCCGCACGATGTACCTGCCGTTGGCGGCCGGCCACGTGCCGAGCGCGACCGGCGCGGTCACCGCACCCGGTGCGATGGCGCCGTTCGCCGCGCCGGTCAGCGTCCTGACCACCGCGCCGGTCGTGGCGTTGGTGACCGTCAGCGTGATGCCGTGCGCGCCGCTCGCCGCCGCGACCGTGCCCTGGTTGCGGATCGCCACCGAGAAGTTCACCGTGGCGCCGGCCTGCGGGTTGGTCGGCGTCCAGCTGACCGGCGAGGCGACCAGGTCCGACGTGGCCACGGCGGTGACCACGAGCGCGGTCGGGTTGGTGAACGAGTTGTTGGTCTCGACCTTCTCGACGATCTCGTCGTCCTCGTCGACCTTCGCGTTCGCCGAGTAGCTGCCGGCGTCCCGCGCGCCGATGTTGGCGGTGACGGTCGTCGACGCGCCCGCGGCCAGTGGGCCGACCGCGGCCGTGCCGACCGCCGTGCTGCCGAGGTAGAAGTTCACGTCGGTCGCAGCGGACTGCCGGTCACCGGCGTTGCGGACGGTCGCGGACAGCGTGATCGGGCTGGATTCCGACGGCGAGGCCGGCGACCAGGTCAGCCCGGAGATCTGCAGGTCGGGGTTCGCCGCGGGCTCGCCGATGACAGCTAGCTCCGCGACCTGACCGGCCGGTGCGCCGGTGTTCGCGGTGAACTGCAGCCGCAGGTCCGCCGCCGTCGCCGACACCGGGATGGTGACGGTGTTGCCGGACGACGGGTTGAAGCTGTAAGTCTGCGACGACACGATGTTCGTGAAGCCGGTCCCGTCCTGGTCGCGGCCGAGCACCTGGAACGTCTGCGTGCGTGGCCCCCACGACGGGTCGGGGTTGAGCTTCACCACGACCGACGTGAGCGCGGCGTTCGCGCCGAGGCTCACGGTCAGCGTGTTCGGGTAGCCGCTGTTGCCCTCCCAGTAGGTGGTCACCGAGTCGTCGTTGGCGTTGGTGGCGACGAACGTGTGCACGTGCCCGGACGCCGTGATCGGCTTGCCGACCGCGAGGTTCACGCCGGCACTCGTGCCGGTGCGGGTCACGGTGTTGCTGTTGGCCGACTGGTTGCCGGCTGCGTCCCGCGCCCGCACGAAGTACGTCACGGTCGCGCTGGCCGGCTGACCGTCGGTGTAGGTCCGCACGTTCGCGCCGACGCTCGCCCGCAGCGTGCCGTTGGCGTACACGTCGTAGCCGGTGACCCCGACGTTGTCGCTGGAAGCGTTCCAGGACAAGGAGATCTGCCCGGCCGCCGGCTGTGTGTATGCGAGGTTCCCCGGCGCGCTGGGCGCCTGCGTGTCACCGCCGGACGGCCCGTAGACCTCGAACTCCGAGAGCTGAGCGGCAGGCCACCCGGTGTTCGCCGTGATGTGCAGCCGGACGTACCGCGTGGTCACCGACCCGAAGTTGATCGTGACCGTGTTCCCGGTCGCCGGATCGAACCGGTACCCGGCGGAGGCGACGAGGTCGGTGAACGAGGACCCGTTGGTGCTCTGCCGAACCACGAGAGTCTGTGTCCGCGCCTCCCACCCGGCCGGCAGCTTCAGCACGATCCGGTTGGTGGCGACGGAAGCGCCAAGATCAGCCTGAATCCACTGCGGGAAGGCGTTGTTCGCACTCTCCCAGTAGGACCCCTGGTTGCCGTCGTTGACGTTGCCAGCGTTGTAGGGCGAGTTGCTGCTACTGGCCGACACGGACTGCACGGCGGCGACGAGGTTCACGGTCGACTCCGCCGCCGCGTACACCTCCAGCGCCGACAGTTCGCCCGCCTTGGCGAACCCGACCTTGACGAACCGGGCCGTCGTCTCGCCGAGCGGGATGCTGACCTCGTTGTTCTTCTTCTGGTCGAAGGTCTTGGCGGTGACACCGTTCGCGGTCACGAACGTCGTGCCGTCGGTGCTGGTCTGGACGTTCAGGTGCTGGCTGCGGGAGGACCAGCCGTCGGGGAGCTTCAGCACGGCCCGGTCCAGGCGCGCGACCCTGCCGAGGTCGACCCGGGCCCACTGCTCGCCCGAGGTGGCGCCGCTCCGCCAGACGGTGTCCTGGTTCCCGTCGACGAGGTTGGCGGCGGTCGCGGCGCCGGAGGAGGTGGTGACCGCCTTCCCGCGCGCGAGGTCAGCGGTGTCGGCCGTGGCAGGGGGTGTGGTGACGAGAAGGCTGGTGACGAGCGTCGTGGCCGCGAGCCACGACAAGAAACGCTTCGCTCTCATTGCGTCGCTCTCATCTTTGAGGGTGGTTCGACGAAGACGTGGCTCCCGGCTCTTACCGGGCGATGATCGGGATTTGCAGGGGTTTGTGCGATTTTTGCAGCGATCAAGTCATAGAGTTGCCCAGGCGCTACCTGAAGTCAACGGTTGGCTCCCCGGTGCCGCCGAACGGACGCGCGGGGTGGCGACACTTGGCCCAGCGGTGGTCGCCACCCTGCGACGTGGCCCGCCGGAAGCTCTCCGGTTCTGAACCCGCTACAGGGCGCGGAAGTGCGTCACCAGGTGGTGGTCGTCGTCGAAGAGGTGGAAGGCCAGTGCCGGCGGGAGGTCGTAGTCGATGCTGTTGCGTACGTCGCTCTCGAAGGGTGGCACCAGCGTGGACACCACGCCGGGGGCCACCACCAGCGGCAGCCCCGCGAAGGTGGACGCCGTGCCGGTGTGTGCGTGTCCACACAGGACGGCGGCGACGTTGTCGTGCCGCGCCAACAGATCCGCGAGCCGCTCCGCGCCGAACTGGCGGATGTCGTCGACGAACGGGATGTGCAGTTTCACCGGCGGGTGGTGGAAGCACACCAGCGCCGGGTCGTCCGTGTCCGCCAGCACCTTGTCCAGCCACGTCAACGTGCTGTCGTCGAGATAGCCGTCGTCGCGGCCGGGGATCGACGAGTCGCACATGGCGATGGTGAACCCGGCGAGCCGGTGGACCTTGTTGACCGGGTCGCCCGCGGAATCGGACTCAGCAACCAACTCCGTCTGGTACGGGACCCGGGAATCGTGGTTGCCCGGGCAGGTCAGCACCGGGAAGCTCAGTTCGGACAACAGGTCCTTGACCACGCCGTACTCCGCTGCCGTGCCGTGGTCGGCCAGGTCGCCCGTGACCAGCACGCCATCGACCGCGCCCGGCATGGCATTCAGGTGATCGACGACCTGCCGCGCGCGGCGCAGCGCTCGTTCGCCACCGTCGTCGCGGTTCTGTCCGATGTGCAGATCACTCAGGTGCGCGAGAACGACCATCAGGGCAGGTTAGCCACAAGCTCGGCGGGAGCCAACCGAGTCCCGGTGTAGAACGGGATCTCCTCGCGGACGTGCCGGCGGGCGGTGCTGCCACGCAGGTGCCGCATCAGGTCGACGATCCGGTGCAGCTCGTCGGCCTCGAAGGCGAGGATCCACTCGTAGTCACCGAGTGCGAACGACGCCACCGTGTTGGCGCGCACGTCCGGGTAATCCCGGGCCATCTTGCCGTGCTCGGCGAGCATGCCCCTGCGCTCGTCCTCCGGGATCAGGTACCACTCGTAGGACCGCACGAACGGGTACACGCACACGAACTTGCGCGGCGGCTCCCCCGCCAGGAACGCCGGCACGTGGCTCTTGTTGAACTCAGCCGGCCGGTGCAGCGCGACCTGGCTCCACACCGGCGTCGACGCGCGACCCAGCGCGGTGTGGCGGAAGCCGGCGTACGCGGTCTGCAACGACTCGATCTCCTCGGCGTGCCACCAGATGAGGTAGTCGGCGTCGGCGCGCAGACCGGCCAGGTCGTACACACCGCGCACGACGACACCCTTGCCCTCGAGGCCGTCCAGGTACTCCTGCGCCTCCGTGGCTGCCGGCGACCGGTCGTCACCGAGCCGACCGGGTTCCACCCGGAACACCGACCACATGGTGTAGCGGATCGTGTCGTTGAGCTCGGTGTAGTTCAGGCGGGCCATGCACTCATACTGCCAGGTGGCCGACCACTCGGTCAGCGGCGGCGGTCGCCGCGTCGACACACGCAGGGATGCCGACGCCACGCAGTGTGGCGCCCGCCACTGCCAGGCCGGGCAGCTCCGCGACCGCACGCTCGATGCCGGCGACGGCGGCGGTGTGACCGACCCCGTACTGCGGCAGCCCACCACCCCACTTGGTGACCGTCCACGCGTCGGGCTTCGCCGTCACCCCGGACAGTTCCGCCAGATCGGCCAGCACGTCGGCCAGCAACGCGTCCTCGTCGCGGCGGAGCGTCTGCTCCTCCCCGACCCGGCCGACCGACGCCCGCAGCCGCACCCGCTCGCCACCCCACTTGCGGCTCGTGTACGTGAAAGCCTTGGCGGTGAACGGAGTCCCGTCCCGATGCCGCTCGCCGACGGCCAGCAGCACCCCACTGGCGGCCGGCAACGTCACGTCGGCTGGCAGCACCATGCTGACCACCGCCATCGAGCCGACCGCGATACCGGCGTAGGCGCCGGCCGCGGCGGGCGAGGTGTCGGTGAGCAGCCTGCGGGCCGCGGGTGGCGGCACCGCGAGCACGACCGCGTCGGCGTCGAGGAACTCCGGGTGCGGCACGGAACCCAGCTCCAACCGCCAGCCCGTCGCGGTCCTGGCGAGCGCACGCGTCGTGACGCCGAGCCGAACGTCCGCGTCCGCCCGCGCCGCCAGCTCCGCGACCAGCACGGCCATGCCGCCACGCACCGCACCGAACACCGGTGCTGCCGGCCCGGACCGCACCGGCATCATCCGATCGACGGCGGCGGTGAACGACCCGGTCTCGGCAACCGCCGCGACCAGCGCCGGCATGGTCGCGCGCAGCCCGAGCCGCTCGGCACGACCCGCGTAGACCCCACCGAGCAGCGGCTCGACGAGGTGGTCGACCAGCTCCCGGTCGAAGCGGTCGGCGAGCACCTCGGCGACCGACACGTCCTCGTCGTCGGCGAGCCGCAGCGGTGGCAGGGACGACTCGGCTGCCACCCTGGCGACGCTGTCGGCGGACAGCACGTCCCGCACCGAGTCCGCCCCTGCCGGCACCCCGAGGAAGGTCCGCTTGGGCAGCGGCACGATCGATCCGCCGGCGCGGATGGTGGCGGACGCGAGCTCCGGGTGCACGAGCCGGTCGGCGAGGCCCAGCTCGGTCACGAGATCGACGGCGGCCGGGTTGCGCAGCACGAACGCCTCGGCGCCGACGTCGGCGGGCACCCCGTCGAGGTCGACGGTGCGCAACTTCCCACCGAGCCGGTCGGCCTGCTCGATCAACGTCACCCGTGCCTCGGGGCCGAGCCGCTGCCGAAGCCGGTACGCGGCGACGAGCCCGGAGATCCCACCACCGACGATCGCGACGTGACTCATGGCTCGAGGCTGTGGACCAGCTCGACGACGCGGGTCAGCACGGCCGGGTCGGTGTCGGGCAGCACGCCGTGACCGAGGTTGAAGATGTGCCCGCCCGCGGCCCGCCCCTCGGCGTGAATGCGGCGCACCTCGGCCTCGACCACGGAGAAGTCCGCGTACAGCAGCGCCGGGTCCAGGTTCCCCTGCACCACCGGCCTCGGCGTGCCGGTTGCCTCGAGCCTGCGCACCGCCTCGTCGAGCGGCACCCGCCAGTCGACCCCGACGACGTCCGCCCCGGCCTCCCGCATGGCCGGCAGCAGCTCCCCGGTCCCGACCCCGAAGTGGATGCGCGGCACGCCGGAGTCGGCGAGCGACCCCAGCACGGCCGTCGAGTGCGGCAGTACCAGCTCGCGGTAGTCCCGTTCGGAGAGCGCCCCGGCCCACGAGTCGAAGAGCTGCACCGCGTGCACGCCCGCCGCGACCTGCATGTGGAGGAACTCGCGGGTGATGCCGGCGAGCTTGTCGAGCAGCGCGTGCCAGGTCGGCTTGTCCGAGTGCATCAACGCCTTGGTGCGCTCGTGGTTGCGGCTCGGCCCACCCTCGATGAGGTAGGAGGCGAGCGTGAACGGCGCTCCGGCGAACCCGATCAGCGGGGTGGCGCCCAACTCGTTGCGCAGCAGTCCGATCGCCCGTGCGATGGGCCGCAGCTGCTCCGCGGTGACCTCGGGGAGCGCGGCGACCTGCTCGGCGGTCCGGATCGGCTCGGCGACGACGGGCCCGGTCCCTGGCACGATGTCGACCCCGATCCCGGCCGCGACCAGCGGAACGACGATGTCGCTGAAGAGGATCGCGGCGTCGACGTCGTGGCGGCGCACCGGCTGCAGCGTGATCTCGCAGACCATCTCGGGGTTGAAACACGCCTCGAGCATCGGCACACCCTCGCGGAGGGCGCGGTACTCGGGCAGTGACCGGCCCGCCTGCCGCATGAACCACACCGGCGGCCGGGACGGGGTCTCACCAGCAGCTGCAACGAGGAGTGGCGCGGTCTGCACACGCTCCGGCGCCATGTCGGCGTCGGTTTCTTGGGTCATGAACGGCAGCCTTTCATGGGGCCCTTCGCAGGGGTCCTGTGCCCTGGCTTCCCCAAGAGAGTCGATCTTCCGGTGCTTCATGATCACTTTTGCCCACCCTCGGTGTGCATAAGGTCGGGTCTGCTCCGGCGCGCCGTGACCTCTCACTGACTCGGGTGGTCCTACAGTTACGAGTCGTGACCAGAACGTCGGCGGCGCCCGAACTGTTCACTCAGGCTGTGGCGGCCCTCAAGGCCCTGCGTCCACGGCCTGAGTTGCAGCTCGGCGCGGTCCGCGCTCCGCAACGACTCGCGCCGTGGGCGTTCGCGTTCACGGCCGAGGTCAACGGCCCGGCCGACGAGCTGGCGACGGGCAGACTGATCCTGCTCCACGACCCGGACGGGCCGGAGGCGTGGAGCGGGGTGCTGCGGGTGGTCGCCTACGTCCGCGCAGAGCTGGACGCGGAGCTCGCCGCCGACCCGCTGCTGCCGGCGGTCGGCTGGTCGTGGCTCACCGACGCGCTGGCCGCGACCGGCGCCGAGTACACGGCACTGGGCGGCACCGTCACCGACACCTCCTCGGCCCGCTTCGGCGACATCGCGGGCCCGGAGCGGACCGACGACCTGGAGCTACGCGCCTCGTGGACGCCGCTCGACGCGAACCTCGGTCCGCACGGTGAGGCGTTCTTCGACCTGATGGCGAGTGTCGTCGGCCTGCCGCCGGTGGGTGTGACGATGTTCAGCCAGCGGCAGGGCCAGTGACGCCGGCCGCCTTCGCCGCGTAGTCCTCCGCGTCACCCAGTGCCCTGAGCACGTTCTCGCCGGCGAGCTTGGCGCAGTCGGCCTCGCTCCAACCCCGGTCGAGCAGCGCGCCGAACAGTGCCGGATAGCAACTGACGTCCTCGAGACCGACCGGCAGCTCGCCGACGCCGTCGTAGTCGCCGCCGATGCCGATGTGGTCGATGCCGGCGACCTCCCTGGCGTGCTCGATGTGCGCGACGACCGCGTCGAGCCCGACCTTGGGCGCAGGCGGGCCGGACCAGGTCGTCATGAAGTCGGACCGCTGGTCGAGGTCGGAGTGCTTCAGGCCGGCGTCGGTCATCGCCGCCCGCACGCCGTGCTCCCACTCGACCAGCTCCGGCGACACGAACACCGGCACGAACGTCACCATGCAGACGCCGCCGTTGTCCGGCAGCCTGCGCAGCACGTCGTCCGGCACGTTGCGGGGGTGGTCGGCGACCGCGCGGCAGGACGAGTGACTGAAGATCACCGGCGCCTGGGCGCAGTCGAGAGCGTCACGCATCGTGGTCGCGGCGACGTGGGACAGGTCGACGAGCATGCCGATCCGGTTCATCTCGGCGACGACCTCGCGGCCGAAGTCGGACAGGCCGCCGACGGCAGGCTCGTCGGTGGCCGAGTCGGCCCACGGCACGTTGTCGTTGTGGGTGAGCGTCATGTAGCGGACGCCGAGGCGGTGCAGCGCACGCAGCACGCCGAGCGACTCGTTGATCGAATGGCCGCCCTCCGCGCCGAGCAGCGAGGCGATCCGGCCGTCGGCGAAGGCCGCGCGGGCCTGTTCCGCCGTCGAGACGATTCGCAGTTGCGACGGATATCGCTCCGCCAGCGTGTGCACCAGCTCGGCCTGTTGGATGACCGCGGTGACCGCCGCGTCACCAGTCAACCGACACGGTACGTACACGGACCAGAACTGAACTCCGACCCCGCCGGCCCGCAATCTGGGGAAATCTGTGTGCAAGTCGGACTGTGGTTGCTCCAGATCGACTTCGAATGCAGCCGATCGGGTCTCGTCGACCTCTGGAAGCTGTCGCAACGCCCACGGGAGGTCGTTGTGTCCATCGACCAACGGAGTGGACTTCAGCATCTCCCGTGCACGTTCGAACGAAGGGCTGTGCACTACCGCGACCTCGTTTCATCGAGTTCCAACGCATGGACGTTACGTCACCAACCAAGAGTCACCCGATCGTGTTACATCGGCACGCTGGAGTGATGTCTCGATTGGATAGATAACGAATTGATCATCCCGCTAACCCGCTTGGGGGGCTAGGCTGCCGATGTCGACACCACTTTCGGTCCAATGGCGGCGCGGCTGTTTGGCCGAAGGTCCCGGTGTAGGTCGGGGGGCACGACCGACTCCAGGGAGGTAGTGACGTGGCTGCCGTCGGCTTAGGTCAGGCCGCTCGAACCACGCCAGCCGGTGTTTTGCCGGCGAACATGGTCCCGCATCCGCGGGAGGAGCTGTTCTCAGTACTGGTGGTCGATGACCATCCGTTACTAAGGGAGGCGATAGCTGCCCGGTTGACCCAGATGGGTGCCGGCACCGTCCACGAAGCCGCCACGGTGGCTGAGGCAAGGGCGCGAGCATTGGCCACTGGCCCGTGCGATCTCGCGATCCTCGACCTCGGGCTACCGGACGGCTCTGGGATCGAGCTTGTCACCGAGCTGCGCGGCCATGGCTGGCCACGCATCGTGGTGCTGGCTTCGTCCGACGACCCGTACGCCGTGCGTTCGGCCTTCCAGGCAGGGGCTCAGGCCTACCTGCTGAAGTCGGCTTCGCCGGTGGTCGTGACCGACGGGGTTCGTCGTGTGCTCGAGGGCGGCGTCTACGCCGACCCGAGTGTCGCGCCGATCCTCGCAACGGGCACGCGGGTCCCCGGCACCGACAACACACCGCGTGAGCTCTCGGCGCGCGAGGTGGAGGTGCTGCAGCTCGTCGCGGACGGGCAGTCCAACAAAGAGATCGGCGAGGGACTCAACCTGTCAGCTCTGACGGTGAAGTCCCATCTCTCGCGGATCGGCAGGAAGTTGGGCACCGGTGACCGGGCACAAATGGTCGCTCTGGCCATGCGTGCAGGCGTGATTCGCTAGTGCAGAACCGTCTCGGCCGGGCTTGCGAGGGCATTCGCGAGCCCGGCCGATTCGGCAACTGAGGGTCACCAAGAGGTCGCTGCCTGCCGAAGCGGCACAGCCGTCCCGTATGGTCATCGGCCGTGGAGGACACGGGGACGGGATCAGCTGAGGAGGCACGGCCTGAGCCGGTGCTGCTGAAACAACCAGCAGAGGGCACGCCGGACGTCGTGGAGACGCCTCGCGCGCTGCGTGACGCGTCGGACGCCTTGGCCGCGGGCCACGGCCCGATAGCGGTGGACACTGAACGAGCGTCCGGATACCGGTACTCCCAGCGCGCCTACCTCGTGCAGGTGCGCAGGGAAGGAGCGGGTTCGTTCCTGCTCGACCCGGT
>Ga0272482_10000546_pt1 | contig 11760 bp, 11 predicted proteins | sample RVTome_8_FD_192427 | JGI IMG/M metagenome (GOLD analysis project Ga0272482, IMG submission 192427) | Soil microbial communities from uranium-contaminated site in the Upper Colorado River Basin, Wyoming, United States - RVT160D0 (version 2) ...
CGCGGGACACGCTGCCGCTGATCGTCACGTACACCGGCGGCGCCGCCCGGACCGGGGGCCAGGCCGTCGCCACGGCCGGCGCGCGGGTGACCCGGGACCTGCCGGCGATCGGCGGCGGAGCGGTGACCGTCCAGAAGGGACAGGGCGCCGGCTGGTGGTCCGCGATCGCGGGCGGGGCCGCCACGCTCCGGACCGGCGTCGAGAGGATCTGGCTCGACGCCAAGCGCCAGCCCACCCTGGACCGCAGCGTGCCGCGGATCGGCGCGCCCACCGCGTGGCAGGCGGGCTTCACGGGCAAGGGCGTCACGGTCGCGGTGCTGGACTCCGGCGTCGACGCCACCCATCCCGACCTCGCGGGCAAGGTGAGCGACGCGCGTAACTTCACCGAGGAGCCGGACGCCACCGACGACGTCGGCCACGGCACGCACGTGGCCTCCACCGTCGCCGGCACCGGTGCCGCGTCGGGCGGCCGGTACAGGGGTGTGGCCCCGGACGCCACCCTGGTCTCCGGCAAGGTCTGCGGGCGCTCCGGCTGCTGGGACTCGGAGATCGTCGCCGGCATGCAGTGGGCGGCGGCCGAGAAGAAGGCGACGGTCGTCAACCTCAGCCTCGGCGGCACCGACACCCCGGAGACCGACCCGGTCGAGGCGGCGGTCGACGCGCTGACCGCCGCGCACGGCACGCTCTTCGTCGTCTCGGCCGGCAACCGGGGCCCGGCGGACGGCACGGTGGCCTCGCCGGGGAGCGCCGCGGCGGCACTGACCGTAGGCGCCGTCGACCGGTCCGACGCACTGGCCCGCTTCTCCTCCCGCGGGCCGCGGGAGGGCGACGGCGGCCTCAAGCCGGATATCACCGCACCGGGCGTGGACATCGTCGCGGCCCGGGCCACCGGCACCGAGATGGGCACGGTCGTCGACGACTCGTACACGATGGAGTCCGGCACCTCCATGGCGGCGCCGCACGTGACCGGCGCCGTGGCGCTGCTCGCCCAGCGGCACCCGGACTGGACGGCCGGACGGCTCAAGGCGACGCTCATGGGTGCGGCGAAACCTGTCCCGGGGCAGACCGGATACCAGCAGGGGGCCGGGCGGGTCGACGTGGCCCGCGCGATCACCCAGGCGGTGACCACCGATCCGGCCTCGGTCTCCTATGGACGGACCACCTGGCCGCACACGGACGACGAGCCGGTCGCGCGGCCGGTGACCTACCACAACGGCGGCAGCGCCCCCGTGACGCTCGACCTGGCGGTCCGGGCCGTCGGGCCGGGTGGGACGGCCGCGCCGGCCGGGATGTTCACGTCCAGCGCGGACCGCCTCACCGTGCCGGCCGGAGGGTCGGCCCAGGCGACGGTGACGGTGGACACCCGCGTCGCCGGAGCGGACGGGCTCTACTCCGGGCACCTGATCGCCACCGGCGGGGACGTGGCGGTGAGCACGCCGCTCGCCGTCCACAAGGAACTCCCGACGTACGAGCTGACGATCAGGCACATCGACGCGACCGGCGCGCCGGCGGCGACCGCCTTCGCCACCATCGTGTACGGCCTCGACAACGAGGAAGACGACATCCACTACGACGAGGACGGCGACGGCAGCGTCACGCTGCGGCTGCCCCGCGGCCGCTACGGCGCGCTCTCGCACATCGGCGAGGGGGAGAGCTCGCGCTACACGATGGTGGCCTGGCCGTCGCTCGACCTGACCGCGGACCGGACCGTCGTCCTGGACGCGCGGCAGGGCAAGCCGGTGGCGATGACCGTGCCGGAGTCGTCGGCACGTCCCGTGAGCGAGCAGATCTGGTACGCGCACTACTCCTCCGACCCGTACGGGCCTTCGGCGCACGGCACCAACTTCACGTTCTACATCCCGCTCGAGGACCTCTACACGGCCCAGCTCGGGGATCCGGTGCCGCAGGACTGGGTGCGGGCGTACGTCACGAGCCAGTTCGCCAAGCCGGACGGCGAGGGCGGGTTCGCGGGCACCCCGTTCCTGTACGCGGTCGGCGACCTGACCGAGGGCCGCCTCCCCACCGGTCTGACCCGGCACTACACCGCGCGTGACCTGGCCACCACGCACCACAGGTTCCGCGCGACCGGGCCGGAGCAGGTCGCGGAGCGCGTGGTCGCGATCCAGTTCGGCGCCACCAGCTTCCTACCGGTGAGCCTGCCCAGCGAGCGGATGGAGTACTACAACGACGAGGCGGAGGTGGCCGGCACCGAGTTGCACGTGAGCGACGGAAGCATCCTGTACTCCACCCGCGCGAGCTACTGGTACCGCCCCGGCCAGGCGGCGCGGGAGGAGTGGAACGCGGGCCCGTTCGGGCCGTCCCTCGCCGGCCCGTACTACCCCTGGGAATGGGTCACCCGCACCGGGGACGTCATCTCGGCGGACGTGCCGCTCTTCGGCGACCGCGACGGGCACCCCGGCTTCTCCGCGTACGACACCGCTCGCGTGGCGCTCTACCGGGACGGCGCGCTCGTCCGGGAGAGCGCGCGGCCAGGCGACCGTTTCGTCGTGCCGGAGGAGCCGGGCGCGTACCGGCTGGAGGCCTCCGTGACCCGCGGTGGCGAGCTGTCCACTCAGGTCGGTGGCGTGTGGACGTTCCCCTCCCGGCACGTCGACGGGGAGACCCCGGCTAAGCTGCCCGTCCAGGTGGTCCGCTTTACGCCCACATTGGACGAGAAGGGCGGGGCACCGGCCGGGCACCGGTTCGAGATCCCGGTGACGGTGGGGCGGCAGCCCGGCGCGCCGGCGGCCGCGGTCAAGCGGATCACGGTGGAGATCTCGTACGACGACGGCCGCACGTGGCGGCGGGTGCCGCTGCGCCCGACCCGGGACGGCTGGTCGGCCACGGTCACGCACCCGGCTGGCGCGGGCTTCGCGTCGCTGCGGGCCAGCGCCACCGACACGGCGGGCGGCACGGTGACCCAGACGGTCATCCACGCCTACCGGCTCACGCCCCCCGCGTAGGCGAGCCCGTTGTCCCCGGCCGGGCCTACCCGACCTTGGCGGGGGTGGGGTTGTCCCCACCACGGATACGGCGGTGGGCACCATCGAGTCGCCGGGGCATCCACTCCAGACTCAGGTCATGGTGGCGAGAAGGGTCGTGGCCCTCGGGTTGATCGGGCTCCTGGCGCTCGGTCTTGTCTACATAGGATGGTCGGGCGACTCCCGGCCGTCGATGCCGGATGGCGCGCGGGTGATCCTCGCCGTCCTGGCCGCCGGCGCGCTGCTCGCGGTGGCGTCGCTCGGCGCGATGGCGCTGTGGGTGTGGCGGCGCGACGGCTTCGGGGTCCTGGCGAGCATGCTGCTGCGCAGCCTGGCGGCGGTCGTGGTGGGGCTCGGCGGATGGTTCCTCGCGATCCTCGTCGTGGCCAGCGTGTGGCCGGGGCTCCTCGCGAGCGGCGGCCTCGCGGTGGTGGCGTCCGGGATCGCGGTCTCCCTCTGCGTGTACCTGGCCTGGATGCGGCGCGACGCGAGCCCGCGGGTCCGGTACGGCGGCCTCGCGGCGGCGCTGGCCTGGGGGCTGGCCGGCGCGTGGCTGGGCGGCCACGTGGTCGAGGGTCTGGCGGGCACGCTCACCGCGATCCTCGGCGCGGTGCTGGCGGCCAACCTCGCGGTGCTGATCCTCGACGTGGCCCGCGCCCGCGGCACCGGGCAAGGTCGGGGACATCGCCCCTTGCCGGCGCGCTGAGTGGGCGATGTCCCCGGCATCGCCGACTGCCCCCGCGGCGGCTGAAGATCTTTAGGTGAAGGGCTCGGCCGTCGTCGCCAGGGCCTGGCGGATGAGGTCGATGAGCGACTCCTCCGGGTGCTCCAGCCACACCTGGTTGGCCACCCGGACCGCCGCGAGGAAGGTGGCCGCGAGCAGCCGGGCGCGCAGCGGGCCGTCCGGCGCCGCCGGGAGGCGTCCCGCGATCACGCCGGTGAGCTCGCGCTCGGCCACCGCGTACGACGAGACGAGCTCGCCGGCCAGCGCCGGAGCGCGGCGCAGCGTGCGGTAGCGGGCCCGCCACTCCGGATCCTCGTCGGCGTTTTCCGCGACCGACGCCTCGATCGCCCGGGTGAGCGCCGTCCACGCCGGCTCGGCGCCGGGCCGCTCCCGGACCAGCTCGACCAGGCGGCCCAGGCGGGCGTAGTCGGTGTGCAGGAGCGCCTGCTCCTTGCTGGCGAAGTAGTTGGAGAACGTCCGCCGCGACACGTTCGCCGCGTCGGCGATGGCCTCCACCGTGATGTGCTCCACGCCGTGTTCGACCGCGAGCCGCACGGCGGCCTCATGCAGGGCCTGCCGCGTCGCGGCCTTCTTCCGCTCCCGCAGCCCGGGTGGGTTAGTCGTCACGGTCATCGCCTCGTAGCGTACGCGGCGGGTCACTCCTTCCCAATGAAAAAACTTGCGCGGTGAGCATCTTTGGCAGGATGATCGAGCAGTACGGTCCGCGATGGGCGCCGCCCCCTTCGAACGCGGCACCGACGGACCTCGCGCAACCCTGGGCCTGGGCGATCCCCGGCGCCGCGCCCATGCTCGACGCCACCCACCGGGAGCTGGCGGCCGAGCTGCGCGCGGAGATCCGGCGGGTGGCCGAGGAGATGCGGATCCCGGTGAGCTTCGTGTCGAGGCGCGGCGGCCCATACGGGTGCCTGCGCGAGGTGGCCGCCGAGGTCAAGGCCGACATCGTCGTGGTGGGCGCGTCGACACCGGATCAAACCCATTTCGAGCTACCGCGACCTCCGTCGTGGTCCGGACCCAATGCCGCTCAGCTTGTTTTGATCAAGGCTGTGGTCTGGTCATTCTCTGAGAGGTTCCATTCCAAAGAGCCAGAGGCTTTGAGCTGCCGCGATGTTCGTTGTGGTCCGGACCGCTGCTCCCGCGGCCTCACCCTCCGCGGTGCACAACCCGCCAAGGCCTGCGGGTGTGCGCGGAGATGCTGCCCGGAATCCCGAGTCGATAAGGGGTGAATGCGCGGCCAACTCGGCAGGCTCGCGCTTTCCGGTTCTTTACGGCGGCCTGTCTGACCGGTGGCTCGTGAATCTTTGTGGCACGTTGGTCGAATCTTGCGCCCGTATTGTGGGTGGTGGTCGGTGATGGTGTTTCGGTGGGTGGGATACGGTCCGCGGTCGGGGTCTTGGGGTGTGGCCGCGCCGGTCTGGTGTCGGTGATGGCGGCCGCGGCGGCTCGCTGGCCGGTGTGGGTGGTCGCGGGGTCTGGGTGTGGTGGTCGCGGCGGCTGTGCTCGGGATGGGTGGGTTGGCTGTTCTGGGCGGGTGGTATGGCGTCGGCCGTTTCCTGCTTGCTTCGGGGTGCGGGGTCGTGCGCGCACGATTTGTGGTGCTGGCGGGCTAGGTGCTGAGCATGGCGTTGGATGAGGCCCCAGGTGCGGTGGCGGGCGTGCTCGCGGCGGAACTGCTCGCGTGCGGGGTAGTAGTTACGTGCTGCGGTGCGGTCACGCATTTCGGCTAGCGCGGCCGGGGTGAACAGCTGAAGCTGCCGCATGTCGACAATTGTCCCGGATCAGTAAAGAATTCGCTGCCCCGAAACGACGACTGATGATGCCAAGTATTCGTGTCGTTGGCGAATCCTCGACCGACGAAATAGCGGCACGCGGCCAAGTCGGTCCGCGCGTCCGGGGTGCGCGGAGGCGATATCGGGATCCGAGATCATCCAGGATCAAACTAAGCTGAGTGGCATCCACGGTCTGCGAGTGGTGTCGCGGGGAGCTGTCGAGCTGGGCTCATTAGTGCGCCCAGACAGCCTTTGCCTCCGGCGGGAGCGCTCCGGACTATCCGGATGGCAGTGAGGTTGGGGGTGTGTGGGCGGCGGCCGGCCACGATCAAAGGTCCTTGAAGCAGTTGTAGCTAGCTGTTGAGAGAACCTTTGATCATGCAAACCCTGATCGCGAAAGGTCTCCAAGGTCCACCGGGGCCCGAGGCGAGCCGCGCGCGCCACCAGCGGCTGCCCGCCATCTCGCCGGAGGCAAAGACCGTGACCAGCAGCGGATGGGTGTCTGGAACCAAAGCGAAGCCGGGCGGACGCGGCGCGGGCGGGGCTTGAACGGCGGACCTGGTGCCCGCGGGAGCATACGGCCTACAGCTGACGCGGACGGGGGCGGAAGATGCCTAAAGGGCAGTCTCAGCCCAGCCAGGCGGCGATCAGGACGAGTGTCGCGGCGGCGGCCAGTGTGGTCAGGACGATGGCGTCGCGGGCGAGGGCGACCGCGCGGTCGTAGCGGCTGGCGAAGACGAAGACGTTCTGTGCCGTGGGCAGGGCGGCCGTCACGACGGCGGCGAGCAGGGCCCGCCCGTCCAGCCCGAGGGCGTGGCGCCCGATCAGGTACGCGATCAGTGGCTGCCCGATCACCTTGAGCGCCACGGCCGTGTACCTGTCGCGCCCGTCCTGCCCCGCCGTGAACGGGCGGCTGCCGCGCAGCGACATTCCCAGCGCGAGCAGCGCCATCGGCACGGCGGCGGAGGCCACCAGGTCGAAGGGGCGTAGCACCTCCTCCGGCGGCCGCCACCCGGTCGCGGCGATGGCGATGCCGGCGGCCGAGGCGAGCGTGAGAGGGCTGCGTAGCGGCAGCATCGCCAGCGCCCGCGGGGAGGGGCGCCGGCCGCCGGTGGTGACGTCGAGGACGGCCAGGCCGATCGGCGCGGCCAGCAGCGTCTGGAAGAGCAGCACGGGCGCGATGAACGACACGTCGCGGAGCACGTACGCGGCGATCGGGATGCCCAGGTTGCCGGCGTTCACGTATGAGGCGGCGAGGGTACCGACGGTCAAGGTGGCGGTGTCCGGTCTGTCCTTTTTGCGGTGGGCGAGCAGCGTGATCAGCAGGTAGGCGCCGGCGACCAGCACCGTGCTGAGCACGAACGCCGCGAGCGCCCCGGTGAACACCTCACCCGGCGAGGAGCGGACCAGCGTGGTGAGCAGCAGCGCGGGCGCCGCGACGAAGAACACGAGGCGGGCCAGCACCGTCGGGGCGGACGGGCCGAGCAGCTCTGACCGCCCGACGAGATAGCCGACCAGCGTCACCGCCCAGATGGCCGCGAAGCCGGCCAACACGCCACGCACCCGGTAACTATGGCGGGCGGTTGTGCGGGTCCCCACGGGGTACGGTTCGCCTGAGGGGGTGACCACACATGGCAGACGTCAATCCGGAGCTGGAACGCGTGTGGCAGGAGTTTCACCGTGCGGTCAACATGACCTCGCCCCAGCTGCGCGACTGGCTGCTGGCCGAGACGGCGCTCAACGACACGTACGACTCCGAACCGGGCGTCGATGTCACCGAGCTCGGAAACCGGGTCCTCCAGGTGCTGGGCAAGCGGCGGGTCGACCTGACCGGCGCCGACGTCACGGTGATGCGCGAGGTGACCCGGCTGATCAACCGGCGGCTGGCCCAGCCACCGGCCGACGACGTGGACCGCGAGCCGTGGCGGCACAGCCTCATGGCGGTGGGCCACGACCCGTGGCGGGACGGCCAGTAGGGCTCCGTCAGGCCGGCGCGCGGGGTTCGGCGAGCGCGGTGGGGGTACCCCGGAGGGCATGAGAGCACTGACCGACCCACCGGACCCGCCGCTGCCGGGCCCCCCGCCCCGGCCGCCGTCCCCGATCGAGCCGCGGCCGCCGGTGCCCGCCCCCGACCCGGCGCCGGTGCCACCGCCGGCGCCCGGCCCGTCGCCCACCGATCCGACCGGCCCGGTCCGCCAGGTGGGCGGCCGTACGCGCCCGGCGCCGCGATGAGGGTGGCCCCGTGACCGAGGGCAGCCGGGATTACGAAGACGTCGAAGAGGCCGCTCGCGAGCTGGGCGCCGAGCAGCCGCGCGGGCCGCGCGTCCAGCCGGTCGAGGAGTCGCCGTCCACGGCCGCGGCGGTGGACGACGACGCGCCGGTGGACGATCTGGCACCGGACGAGCCGGACGGCGAGCCCGACCTGTTTCGCGCCCCCGACGAGCCGCCACCCTGAGGGAGGACAATGGTGCAGCATCGAGACCTGGTCACCACGGTGGCCGACCACATCGGCGTGACCGTGGACGAGGCGCGGCGGGCGGCCGAGGCCACCATCGCCACGCTGGTGCGCACGGTGGACGAGCCGCGGCGCCAGCAGGTCCTGGACGCGGTGCCCACCCTGCTGGCCGAGGAGGTCGGCGCGGCGCCCGGGCCGGCGTGGGACGGGGACGACTTCGTCGCCGAGGTGTCGTGGCTGACCGGCACCGCGCCCGAGGAGGCGCGCCAGCGGGCGCAGGCGGTGCTCTACGTCCTGTCCCGCCAGGAGCCGGAGCTGGTCGGGGAGCTGGAGCTGCCCGGCGACATCCGCGACATGTTCGCCGATCCCGCACCGGGCGGTGGCATCACCGGCCCGCGCGGTCGGACCTCCCCGCTCACCGACGACGAGCTCGCCGCGGCGCTGGCCAACCTGCCGTACTGGACCGGCGGCCACCGCGCCATCCGGCGCACCATCCAGCTGCCGGAGGCCAACCTCCGCCGCGTCCTCGACCGCGTGGCGGCGCTGAAGGAGGAGACCGGGCGGGCGCCCGAGATCGACCAGGACGGTGACACGGCGACGCTGACCGTGTCGACGCGGTCGGTCGGCGCGGTCACCCGCCTCGACGTCGACCTCGCGCACCGCGTCGACGACGCCGTCACCGAGGCCGGCGCCGGCATCTCCGGCCCGTGACACGCCTAGCCAGCACTCGCCAGGCGCCGTAGGGCGGCGCCGCACCGGTAGGCGTAGAGGCGCTGGAAGGGTGGCACCAGCGGGCCGGCCAGCCGCGCCCACCAGCGCGCCGCGCGGCTGAACGCGACCACCTCGAGCCACACCGCCCCGCCCGCGTCGCTGGTGACGACGAACGCCTCCTCGCCGCGCAGCGGGTGACCGGCCACCGTGCCGTAGCCCCAGCCGGATCGCCGCGCGCCCCGCTCGGCCCACACCACCACGCACGGGGCGGTCATGCGAAGCGGGCCCAGGCCGGGCCGGGCGACGACGCGGACGCCGGGCGCGGCGCGGGACGCGGAGGCCTCCACAGGTACGCCCATCGCCGCGTGCATCCGCCAGGTGAACAGGGCCTCGACCGCCCGCGCGTACGCCGCGTCACCCGCACCGACGCGGGTCCGGTAGCGCAGGTGGCGGTAGCCCGCCGGCAGCGGTCCGCGCTGGGTGGCGCCAGTCTCCGGGTACATGCCTCGGCACGTTATCGGGGCTGGCTGACCCAATCCCACGCGCGGCGCAGGCCGTCCTGGAGCTGCTCGCCGAGCGGGCGGTCGGCGTCGGCGGCCACCGGATCGGCGCTCGGCTCGCGCAGCTCGGCGCCGGGCACGGAGAGCTCGGCGCCGCCGCGGCGCAGCTCGCCGATCTGGTCCCGGGAGGCGAAGCGGTGCCCCTCCGGGGTGCCGACGATCAGGCCGTGGAAGATGTCCGGGCCCTCGTCGGCGAGGACGTGCTCCACCTCGCCGACGCGGGCGCCCTCGCTGTCGTACACGGGTACGCCGTCGGATAGGACGCTGTATGCCACCGGTTCGCCGAGTCCTTCCACGCCCTGACCCGTACCCAGGGAAATGACGCTCTAAGCCTCAGGCTCGAGGAAGGCGAGCGTGACCGCGGCGAAGAGCGGCGACATGAACAGGTTGTAGTGGGTGACGCCGGGCAGGATCGCGAGCGCGTGGCCGCCCTTCGGCCGTCCCTCGCCCATCCACCCGCCGTCCCGCAGCCCGCCGTCGAGCAGCTTGAACACCTCGACGTAGTGGCTCGGCGGGGCCATGTCGGCGTCGCCGGCGACGATGAGGGTGGGCACCTGGAGGCCACGCACCTCCTCGGTCATGTCGAAGTCGTTCGCCATCGTCTCGCCGATCTTGTCGAGCAGCCGCGGGAAGTCCTCCGGGCGCGGCGCGACCCGCACGTACGTCTGGTACATCGGCGTGTCCTTGAGGAACTCGACCGCCGCCGCGTTCACCTGGCCCTGCTGCTCGCGCATCTCCGCCGGGATCGCGTCGGTGCGCACGTGCGCGGAGGCGCTGACCAGGCGGCCCACCTTCTCCGGGTACCGCACCGCGGTCTGCAGCGCCACCCCGCCGCCGAGCGAGTAGCCGACCACGTCGGGGCGGTCGAGGCCCAGGTGGTCGATGAGCGCCGCGATGTCGCCGGCCATCAGCGCGACGTCGATGGGCCGGTCGATGTCGGCGGTGCGGCCGTGCCCCTGCAGGTCGACCAGGATCACCTGGCGGCGCTCGGCGAGCGTGGGCAGGATCGGGCCGAACATCTCGCCCGAGCCGAGGCCGCCGTGCAGCAGCACCAGCGGCCGGCCGGAGCCGTGCGTCTCGTAGTAGAGGCTGATCCCGTTCACGTCGGCGTACCGGCCGGTGGTGGTGTCGCTCATAGTTGCCGCTCCTCGGAGTCGTGACCGTTCGTATCCTGCCGGGTCAGACTCCGCCGGGGCGGTGAACTCATCGGTCGGGGCCGGATCAGCGCTCGGTGAAGTTGCCCGCGGTCGCGCCGCCGGTCGTCCCGTCGCTGGTCGCGCCGCCCGCGGGCGTGCCCATCCCGCCGCTCGTCGCGTCGCCGGTCGTGGTCGGCGCCACCTTCCTCCCGTCACCGATGTCCCGGTTCGTCCGGCGGCGCACGCTGGCCGGGCCGGCCGTGCCGCCGGTGGTGGTCACGGCGCCGTGGCCGCGCGTCGGGCCACCGTCCCGCAGGATCTCCTCGTCCAGGGTCTCGGTGCTCTCACCACGGGTTCCATCAGACATGTGTTCGGGATACCCGGGGCCGTCCCCGGTAACCTCCGCCGCACTGGGTATGAGACAGGCATGGAGATCAGTGGCAGGTACGGGTTCCACGCGCCGTCCGAGGTGGTCTTCAACAACCTCACGGATCCCGACCGGGTACACCGGTGGCTGCCGTTCGGCGTGAACCTGGAGCGGTGCGGCCCCGACCGGGTACGCCTCATCGCGCCCCTCGGGACGACGGAGTGCGAGGTCGACGCGGTGGCGGAGGACATGCGGCTGACGCTGCGGTCGATCGAGGCGCCGCACATGCGGGGCACCGCCCGCGTCGAGGACCACCCGGCGGGCGGCAGCCGGGTGCACGTGGTCGTCACCGTCGACGGGGCCGACCTCGACCCGCAGGGCGTGCGGGACGTGCTCGACGAGACCATGCGCCACCTGTGCAGCGACGTGGACGACAACTTCAACACCGGGTGAGCGCCGGCCCGACGTAGGCTGTTGACCATGGTGGGTGCGTTCACGACGCGGGTCACCCCTCGGTGACGGCGGCGCCGTCGGGTCCGCCCCGCGGGGTGGACCGGCAGCGCTGGGTGGTGGAGACCCTGTCGGTCCGGCCGGGTGACCGGCTGCTGGAGATCGGCTGCGGCGGTGGGACCGCCACGGCGCTGGTCGCCGAGCGGCTCGCCACCGGCCACGTCCTCGCGATCGACCGGGCGGCCACTGCGGTGCGCCAGGCGCGCGAGCGCAACGCCACCCGCATCCACGCCGGCACCGTGGAGGTCCGGCACCTCGACATCGCCGTCGCCGAGCTGCCGGACGGGTCGTTCGACACCGTCTTCGCGGTCAACGTGAGCCTCTTCTGGCTGGCCACACCGCCCGGTCTGCTCGACCGGATCGGCCGCCTCCTCGCCCCCGGCGGCACCCTGCACGTGTTCGCCGAGCGTCCCGTCCGCGCGGCGGTCGAGGCGATCGCCGCCCAGGTGAGTGGGGCCCTCCAGGCGAGCGGGTTCGACCCGGTCACGACCGTGGTGACCGGCGGTCGCGCCGCCGTGGCCGCCGCCCG
>Ga0272482_10000547_pt1 | contig 11751 bp, 12 predicted proteins | sample RVTome_8_FD_192427 | JGI IMG/M metagenome (GOLD analysis project Ga0272482, IMG submission 192427) | Soil microbial communities from uranium-contaminated site in the Upper Colorado River Basin, Wyoming, United States - RVT160D0 (version 2) ...
CTGTTCCAGTTCGACAACTTCACCGTTGGTGACGCCGGCGATCTGTGGCACATCCACCGTGTCTACCCGGACAGCACGAGCACGGAACTTCTCGGATCCCCGGTGTACACCTCCGACGGATACGCCGTGTTGTGGGACACCGTCCTGCCGGTGGATGTGCCGATCTACTACACGGCCGGCAGCGACGTGTCCGCTGTCGTTCTGACGTCGAACACGATCACCGTCACGGGCAGCGGCGACGGCTGGCTCAAAGACCCCGCCCAGCCGGTCAACGACCTGTTCCTCGGCACCTGCCCGCGCGTCGCCTGCCCGCTCGACGTCGACAACGACGACGAGTCCGTGTCGTTCCTGCGGATCGGGCAAGCCCAGTTCGCGTCCGCGTCAGGCCTCTTTCCGATCATCGACTCGGCTCGGTCCCGGCAGGTGGCGCAAACCCGCAAGGCCCGCGAATCATCCCTCGCCGTGCTGTCGCACACCCTCGCCGCCGAAGCACGGGTGGAGGACATCCTCGCGTCCGGCCGGAACCTGTTCCTGCAGCTCGCATCCAGGCATGGGTGGGCGTGGCGGACCTGGTCCTGCGACTACATCGCCGTCGCCGACGTCACCGAGGAACGGCCCCCCGTCCCGAACATGACCTACCCGCACCGGGCGTGGGCGATGCCGTTCGCGCTCGGCCGCCCGCCATTCGTCCCCACCGGGTTGACCGCCGGCAACGGGATCGGCGTCAACGGGGCCACGTACGGGGATGCGACCGCGACCGGCCGCACGTACGCCCAGCGGACCGCGACCGGCAACACCTACCTCATGTCGTCGCGTGGGGAAAACCTCTGATGGTTTACACGGCTTCGGCCCTGCTACGACAGGCCCTCGACGCCCCACACGAAATGACCGTCGACGTGTTCGTCCTCCGCGACAACACGGCCACCCTCGTCGAGGACGGCATCGTCGACATGTCCTGCACCGCCACCCTCGGCACCCAGGGCGGACGGTCCGCCACCCTCACCGTCGACCGCGGCCTGATCGACGAGACCGGCCTGTTCGACCCCTTCCAGGACGATGTGGTGATCCGCACCGGCGTTCGTGGTGTCGGCGACATTCCCCTGTTCGTCGGCAAGGTCGACGGCCTGGATGACGACGAGTCCGGGAAGGTCGACATCAACCTGATCTCCCGCGCCGACGAGCTCAAACGCGCCCGGTTCGAAACCCCGTACCCGTCCACGCGGGGACTTTTGGTGACCGAGCAGATGCGGAACATCATCCAGTCGATCAACCCGGACTGGACCGTCACCTCCACCGTGATCAACGACCCGCCGGTACCCGTCGCGGTGTGGGAGGAAGACCCCGGCCAAGCCCTCGACGACCTTGCCGTCGGCGTCAACGCCTTGTGGTCCCCGGACCGGGCTGGTGGCTTCTCCATCCTCACCAACCCGTACACGCTCACCAGCGAACCCGACCCGGTCGCGGTACTGCGGGACGGGCAGGACGGGGTGTTGGTGCAGGTGCGGCACCTGCGGTCCCGGGAAGCGGTCAACAACTCCGTCACCGTCGTCGTGGAACGCACCGACGGGCTGGCCCCGATCCGGGTCACCGTCAGGGACACGGACCCGAACTCGGCCACCTACTGGGGTGGCCCGTTCGGCAAACAAAACGAGGTGATCAAAACACAGACCACCTTGAACCGGGCCGACGCCACCACCCTAGCCAAGCGGCGACTGTCTCAGTCGCTCGCGCTGGCACGCTCGTGGTCGATCACCATGCCTCCCGGCGTCGGGCAGGTCTTGGACCCCGGTGACCTGGTCGCCGTCTGGTATCGCGACGAGGTGACAGCGCAGGTCGTCGAGTCTGTTCGCTACGCCAAAGACGCACAATCGACCGTTGTCATTGACACCCGGCAGTTCCGGACGATAACCCCACTACCCGAGGAGTAAGAGGGGCACGCGGTGACGACGCTGACCACCGACCAAGGGCTGATCCTGCCCGCCTCCAGCGACCCCGACAACGTCCCCACCAGTTTCGCCTCCTACAACACCGGCGTCGAAAGCCGGCTGGTCAAGCGGTACCTGTCGGCAGCGGACCGCACCACACGGAACCCCACCCCGACGCAGGGTGAACTCTCCTACCTTGTGTCTACCGGCGCCTTCGAACGGTACGACGGATCAGCGTGGGGGCATCCCTTCCCATCGGCGCCGCGCGGTGTCATGGCCACCAGAATCACCGCGAGCGGGAACATCACCACCGGCAGCGGGGCGAGCGCCACCGAAGTCCGAGACACGTCGCTCGGCAACTATGTGTTCACCTCGGAAGGGACGAGCCGGCTTTACCGGGTCATCGTCGAGGGGGCGAGGATCCAAAACGACACCGCCACGGTCCTCAACGCGCTCAAGGTCAGAGACGGCGGCGGTTCAACCCCGACAAGCGCAAGCACCCTGCTCGGCGAGTCAACGATTCCGCATACCATGACCGGCGGCTCATCGCAGCACACCGTCCCCTTGGGGTACACGTTCACCGCCTCGGCCGGCATCCACACCCTCGGTGTGTTCCTGAACTCCAGCGTGAACACCGGCCAGCGCACGTTGACCGGGACACGTGCCATGTACGTCGAAGACATCGGCCTGGCGTGACCTACCCCCTCGGCCCGATCGCCTCTCCGGACCTCGCCGGTGTGGTCCGTGCGACCACCCAGGACGGGGCTGTCCTGCGGATCGGTCGGGTCACCGCCTACGCCGCCGGGAAGATCACCGTCAACATTTCCGACTCCGACGTACTTGTTGATGCCTCCTTCATCTTCGGCGCCTACCAGCCCGTCCTTGGCGACAACGTGGCCGTGTTGAAACAAGGCAACCAATGGCTGGCATTGGGCATCCCGTCCGCGAACCCGGACGACAACCCCATCCGGAACTATTCCTTCGAAGACGGCGAATACGATGTGATGGCACCGTCGTGGACCCTGTACCACGATCCCGCCTCCACCGATACCGCCGCCGTTGACGTCGCTCAAGCCGAACCGCCGATCGACGGACCGAAGTGTCTAAGGGTCGGGCTCGGCGCTGCCGTCATCGGCGCGATATCCGGTTCCGAGGACTACATTTCGTCCGAGCCGTTCCCGGTCACCCCCGGCGACCTTTGGTCCGCCCAGGCATGGATCACCGGTTCCAGCGCTTCCGGCCCACCCTGGGTTCGCGCCTCGGCCGCATGTTTCTTCTCCTGGTACAACAACCCTGGAAGCAGCTACCCCGCGACCGCGGCACCCGACTCTGGCTTCTCGGCGATCAACGTTCCCACCACGGAACCATGGATCCTGGTGCGGTCGGAATCAGGCACAGCAAACGGCGTAGAGGTCCCCGCCGACGTGACACACGCCCGCATCACCTTGTGGACCGCACTCACCCACGAGGACACCACCGCCAACTACAGCATGGCCGTCTACTGGGATCGGGTGATCGCCCGGAAGCTGCCCTGATCGACCGTCGCGGATACCGTCGTCATGGTTGGCACGATCCGCGCCGTGACAGTTCCGGGCCGCTACGCCGTCATCCCCACCCGCGACAGACCCCACGAACTTGCGCAACTCGTCTCCGAACTGCACCGGCAGGGAGCGGCCGTTGTCGTCGTTGACAACGGTTCCGATCCCCGCGCTTCCCCACCTGTCGACCATGAGACCGACTCGCCACTGCCCAATGCCCCAACCGTTATCGTCGAACCCCTGCAGCCCCCCAACCTCAGCCTGTTTTGGAACCTCGCCTTCGACGAGATAGAACAGCAGGCCCGTCTACGCGGCCTGACACAGTGGGATGTTGGCGTGTTCAACGACGACACGGTGATACCGGCCGGCTGGTTCGACGCGGTAGCCACCACACTGCGTACCACGGGCGCGGCAGCGGCCTGCTCCGACCCGTACGGGTCCATTCGCGCACTGACCGTCAAGTACGACCCTGACAACGATGTGGCGACCCGCATGTGCCCGTGGGCGTTCGTCCTGCGCGGCGAACTCGGGTTCCAGGCCGACGAGTCGATGGCCTGGTGGTTCCAAGACACTGACGCGGACTGGTGGGCGCGAGGCAACGGCGGCATGGCGATCGTCCCGGGCTACCGCACCCAAAACCTCCACGCGAACACCACCACCGTGGGTGTGCTCGCCGAGCAGGCCGGCCGGGACCGTGCGGCGTTCGCGGCCAAGCATGGCCAAGTGCCATGGTGAACGTCGCCTACGGGGTATGCACCAACTCGTGGCGGCGGGTCGCCGACTACATCACGCCACGCATCGGTGCCCGCCCGCTGATCGCCCTGTGGGGGCAGACGTCGATCAGCGGCGCCTACAACACCGTCATCGCCGCTGTCCAACACCTCAACCTCGACATGCTCGTCCTGCTCCACGACGACCTCGAGCTCGTCGACCCGGCCGGTGAGGAAAAGTTGCTCGCCGCCGTCAACGAACCCGACGTCGCGGTCGTTGGTGTGGCCGGCGGCTCCAACGTCACCGGTCTGGCCTGGTGGAACGCCACCACCGTCGGCCGCCAGCGGATCGACAGCGGCACGCTTGACTTCGGGCCACGCGCCGGCGACGTCGAATCCGTCGAAGGCAGTTTAATGGCCCTGTCGCCGTGGGCGCTGCAACACCTGCGTTTCGATGAACAGTTCGGCGGCTGGCACGGGTATGACGAGATCGGACTCGCCGCGCGTCGCGCCGGCAAACGGGTCGTCGTCGCCGACGTCGACACCCACCATCACACCCATCTCGGCTTCGACTCCGACGACAGCCACCGGGCGTGGCTGGCAGCCGACGAAATGTTCCGAAGGAAGTACGAGCTGTGAGACGCGGAATGTGCGGTGGGTGCGGGTCAGCCCGGCTGGACACCGTCCTGGACTTGGGCAAGACCCCGCCAGCGAACACCCTCCCCGCCAGTCCAACGGATGCGGAGACGTTCTACCCGCTGCACCTCGGGGTGTGCCCCGAGTGTTGGCTGGTGCAGCAGCTGGAACTCGTCCCCGACGCCGAGTTGTACTCCACCGACTACGCCTTCTACTCCTCGGCGTCGCTGCCGAAGCAGCAGTATCACCGGGACCTGTCCCGGCGGCTGCTGCGCGAGCATCCCGACCAGGCCCGCCGGCTAACCGTCGAGGTGGCCTGCAACGACGGGGACCTGCTGCGCCACTTCCGGGACGTCGGCTGCGCGACCCTCGGCATCGACCCCGCTCCTGGCCCGGCTGGTAAGGCTCGGGATCGCGGCCTGGACGTGTGGACCGCATCGTTCGGGGCGCAGGTCGCCGGGCAGGTCCGGGACTCCCACGGCCCGGCCGGGCTGATAATCGCCAACCATGTGGTCGCGCACGTCGTTGACCTCGACGACTTCTTCGCGGGACTCGACCTGCTCCTCGCCGACGACGGCGCCGCGGTCGTCGAAGTCCAGTACCTGATGGACTTGCTGGTCGGTAACCAGCTCGACCACGTGTATCACGAGCACCGCTACCACTTCTCCCTGACCGCCCTTGCTGCGGTTGCTGGGCGGCACCATCTGCACGTCGCGGATGTGCGGCACACCCCAGTGCAGTCGGGGAGTATCAACGTCACCCTCACCCGGCGCGGTCCGCAATCTCCTGCGGTGGCGCGGATGCTGGACAGTGAACGGTGGCTTCGCGACCGGTCCGCCTACCAGAGCTTGCAGGGGCGGGCTGAACACATTCGCCACCAGCTGCTCGGTTTGCTCGGCGACGAGGTGTCCGCCGGCCGTCGGGTTGCCGGGTATGCGGCCCCAGCGAAGGCGACCACGTTGTTGAACTGGTGCGGCATCGGCGCTGACATCGTGGAGTACGTCGTCGACACCACCCCGTACAAGCGGGGCCGCTACATTCCCGGCGTCCATATCCCGATCGTCGGTAGGCAGTGGGGTGGTGCGGCGAGGGACCTGTACAAGTTGACCCGTCCTGTCGGCCGGGACCTGCCGGATGTGTGGATCTTGCTCTGTTGGAACTACGCCTCGGACGTGCTGCGGCGAGAGCAGGAGTTCACCGCTGGCGGCGGCCGGTGGATCATCCCCATTCCCGTGCCGACCCTCTTCTAGGAGATGCCGTCATGCTGGTCAATCTTGGGTGCGGCGACAGGTATGCGGCCACCTGGCAGAACGTTGACCATGCGGGTTCCCCGCACCGCAAGGACGTCACCGTCGACCTGCTGGCCGACAACCTGCCGTGGCCAACCGGCAGCATCCTGCACATCTACATGGGGCACGTCCTGGAGCACCTGCCCTACGACGGCTGCCTCGACCTGCTCAAACGGCTACTGCCGCTCGTCAAGCCCGAAGGGCAGATCATGGTCGTCGGCCCCGACTGCCAAGTGGCGCAACTGATGGCCGAAGCCGGCACCCTCGAGGTCACCCTGGACTCGTTGAAGTACGGGGCGGACCGGTGGGCCGGTGACCGGCACGAATGGGAATGCACCGCCGAGAAGGTGACCGCCCTGCTCGAAGGCGCCGGCTGGACCGACATCCACGACGTCGGCATCAACCATGTAGCCGCGTTCTGGCCGGTAGCCGACCGGCGCCCGCAGTGGCAGTGCGCGATCGCGGCCCGGTCCCCGCAGCGCTGATGCGGGCAGGGATCACAGCGGTCGTTCCCGTCCACACACCGCGGCTCGTTGACGGGTCCCTGCGCCGCGCCGTCGAATCAGTGCTCGCCCAGGAGTTGCCGGTCGCCGCTATCGCGATCGCGATCGACGGGCTCGGCGAAGGCGCGGCGGCGACCCGGCAGCGAGCACTCGACATGGTCCAGACGGAATGGGTGGCGTTCCTCGACGCCGACGACCTGTGGTATCCGCAGCACCTGAGGATACTGGCGGCCCTGGCCGCAGATCGGGGCGCCGACTACTGCCATTCGTGGTGGGACGGAAACCACCCTTTCCCCGAGGCGACACACCGCGGCCGGGCAATAACGGGCGTAGCCGACGCGCACCACACCACCATCACCGTGCTGGTGCGCACCGAACTGGCCCAGGCTGTTGGGTTCACTGAGCACCCCGACGCCGGCCCGGCCGGTACGGCCGAGGACTGGCTGTTCACGCTGCGCTGCCTCGATCGTGGCGCAGTGTTCGCGGGCACCGGCGAGACGACGTGGCACTACACCGCCGACGGCAAGAACTCGTCCGGGCTGGCCTCACGGTGGCGGCCGGACCGGGCGCAGACCGGCGTCACCGTTGTGATCCCACACATCCCGCCGCGCCGGGCTGAACTGCTGCGAGCGTTGGACTCCATCTGCGCGCAAAGCCTGCTCCCCGCAGCCGTGTCGATCGCCGTTGACCTCGACCGGGAAGGGTCAGCGGCAACCCGCAACCGGGCGCTGGCTGCTGCCTCCACCCCGTATGTGGCGTTCCTGGACGACGATGACGCGTTCGAGGTCAACCACCTGGCCGAGGTGGTGCCGGCCGCGGAGCGGACCGGTGCCGACGTCGTGTACTCCGGCTGCACCGTCGTCGGCCCCGACGGTGGGATCATCCCCGACCGGGAGGAGTGGGGCCGGTTCGGGCTGCCGTTCGACCCGGACCTGCTGCGCCGCCGCTCCTACATCCCGGTGACATCACTCGTCCGCACTGACTTGGCGCAGCAGGTGGGGGGTTTCCGGTTCGCGGCCGGAAACCCGTACGACGACCACACCTTTTACCTCGCGATGCTCGACGCTGGCGCCTCGTTCGCGCATCATCCGGTCCGGACCTGGGTTTGGAATCACCACCGTCCGGGTTCTGTTGGCGTAACCGGCAATACCTCCGGGCGCCCCGACCGCTGGTAGGTGGGGTTTGTACCAGGAGATCAATCGTCACTGATTGCCGGCACGCCGCGCATAGCTTGCGCGGCGTGCCTAAGGTGATTGTCTACCCGGCGGACATGACCGGATGCGGAATGTACCGTTTGGTCTTGCCCGCCCAGGCACTCCAGGCGCTGGGCCACGACATCGTGATCAAGCCCCCATCCGAGCGCGAGGGTCTCGGCGGGTTCGTTGACGAGGCGACTGGCCGGCTCGTTGACGTGACCGTGCCGGAGGACGCCGACGTGATCGTGTTGCAACGGCTCACGCTGCGGGAGATGGCGCAGGCGGTGCCGCTGATCCGCGCCAAGGGGGTTGCTGTGGTGGTGGACATGGACGACGACCTGTCCTCCATCCACCCAAAGCATGCAGCGCACGAAAAGTACCAGCCTCGGCCGGGCTCCCGGCACAACTGGAAGAACGCCGAGGCGGCCTGCCATGCGGCGACCATGGTCACCACGTCGACGCCCGCGCTGCAGAAGGTGTACGCCCCGCACGGCCGGGGTGTCGTGCTCCGCAACTGCGTGCCCGCCGCCTACCTCGACATCCCGCGCCAGGACTCGGAAGTGATCGGCTGGGCCGGCTCCGTCCACTCCCACCCCGAAGACCTGCGGGAGATGGGGACAGCGGTGCGGCGGCTGGTAAGCCAAGGCCACCGCTTCCGGATCGTCGGACCGCCGTACGGGATCACGCGAGAGCTCGACCTGGATGTGATGCCGGAAACGACCGGCAACGTGGCGTTCAAGGACTGGCCGGCCGCCGTTGCCGGGCTTGGGGTCGGTATCGCCCCACTCGCCGATTCGGTTTTCAACCGGGCGAAATCGGAACTGAAAATTTTGGAGTACTCGGCCACCGGTGTCCCTTGGGTCGCCAGCCCCCGCGCCGAATACGCCGCCTTCCACGAACGCACCGGAGTGGGCCTGCTGGCGGGCAAGCCGCAGCACTGGTTCTCGCGGCTCCGCGAACTGGCCACCCACCCGGCGCTGCGGGCGGAGATGTCCGAAGCAGGCCGGGCCGCCGCCGCCACGCAGACCGTCGAAGCTAACGCCTGGCGCTGGCTTGAGATTTGGCAGCAGGCGTACCAGTTCGAGCGTCAGGCCGCGGCCGCCCGCAGGAGTGCTCGAGGATTCGTCCGCGCAGCCTGACGCCGCAGCGGGCGCACGACCGGATCGAGGCCGGGAATTTCCGGCTGCTCAACGCGTGTCAGACGTCGTGGTCGACGTGCCCGCTTCCGTTTGCAGGGCTCAACGCGCATCGCCGACACGTCGAACAACTCCGACTGCGCGTACACCAGTTTCGTCGCAGGCGCGATGAACGGGATGACGTTCGGGCTCGCCGGGGTCAAGTCCACCGGGGCCGTCGCATTGCCGTGGATCTTCGTGGCTAGCCAGGACTTCCCACACGCGGCGCACACCTGTTCGGCCCCCGCCCTAAACAGGTTCCCGCTCTGACATCCGGGACACTTCGCCCGCACGATCGGCCGGTCGAGGGCCTCCCGCTGCTGCCGAGTCGTGTTTCCCCAGATGCCGTATGCGTCGGTCTCGCGAGCGTAGTCCAGGCACTGCTGCTGCACGGCACAACCGGCGCAGAACACTTCCGCCTCAGCCGGCACCTCGGCTGGGAGCCCGCGGCGTTTGGCTCGTTCGTCGGCGAAGAAGACGTCACGGTCTGCGCCTCTGCAAGCCGCGTGGCGTTGCCATGCGACGGAGGTGCCGGAGATGAAGAAGCTCAACGGGGGATGAGGCATGTGGATCTCCAGTTGTCGGCCCTGCTTCCAGAAATCATGCACCTCACCTGCGCAAATGCCGACTCGTCCGGCGTGTTGAGATCCACCCCCACCGTTCGGTTGAACAGGTGGTGACAGTCCGTTGATGGTGGATCGACCGACGTCACCCCCACGGGTGATCGTGCGACTCTGCCCACGAAATCACCACAGCCGTGCGGGAGGAGGTCGATCGCCGTGGGCGGACCCTCCTGGGCCAAGGTTGGACAGGTCTTCACCGCAACGGATGGCGAGTATCCGTCGATCTACTGGCCGTGGGTCCTCGACCGCGCGGTGCGTCCGGCGCTGTCGGGCAGCTTCGCCGGCCGGTACGCCATGTACTACTCCACCGACCACGGCGCTGGTGGCATCGCGGCCGCGGTCGCCGATGCACCCGATGGACCGTGGGTGAACCACGGGCAGGTGTTCGTCGACACCGGCCCCGGCTTCTCGACGGAGACGCCAAGCGTGTGGTGGGACCCGCACGCATCACTGTTCCGGATGTTTTACCAGCAGGCTGGGGTTGGTGCGTCGCAGGCGACGCTGCAAGCCACGTCGCCTGATGGGCTCGCGTGGACGAAGCTGCCGCAAGCCAACGGGATCCTGGTCCAGCCTGGCCCGTTCCCGGGTGACGGCCATACCGGCTACGCCATCCCAATGCCCGGCCCCGGCTCGCGGGAGATGGTCGCCTATCACCTGATGGGCGGCGGCGACCAGCCTTGCTTCGGGATGAGCGTCTCGCGTGACTGGGGTGCGACGTGGCGCACTGATCCGCGCCCGCTCATGTACGGCTGGGACCAGATCGGGCCGGTGGCGGCGGGGATGCGGGTTGAGTGGAACTCGGGCCACGTCTTCGACTGGCTGGGCCAGCGTTGGTGGATTGGGCTGATCTCCAACTTTTCGAGCGGTGGCGGCACCGTGTCGAGGCACGTCGTGCAGGCCCCGCTGTCCGATGACGGCCGCCGGCTGCTCGGCACGCCGGAGAAGGTGTTCCCCGCCGACCCGGCATCCAACCTGCGGGCCGTGTTCCTGCTCGAGCAGCCGACGTCCCGGTGGCTCTACTACCAGGTCGGAAACACCATCTCGGTGGCTGAGGCGGTGACCTGATGGACCTGTCGACGATCCCGTACGGGCGCGTCCACAAGCGATTCGCCGCCCCGTTCGAGTTCGCGAAGCCGTCATGGCTGGAAACCGTCGGCGGGACCGGTGTGGCGGTGCCGAACTCGGCCGGCTACTGGGACCTGTCAGGCGCAGGAACGGTCACGCTACGCACAGCCTTCGACCTCGAGTTGGGCGCCTACGAGCAGGTCGCCTTGTACGCCGACGGTGTCCACAACCCGACGTCTGGGCAGTCCCTCGGTCTGAGTTTCAAAGGCGGCTCGCCGGCCGTGCGTGGGGTGTCGATCTGGTCCGCGGTCGGGGCCGCCACATCCACCTATCGTGCTTTCGGGTCGGGGACACCGGATCAGCAGATCCCCTACTACTGGGGCGGTGTCGAAGCGACGAGGCGCCGGAATCTTGGATTGATCGTGCGGCCGGCTCGCCGTGAAGTGCTGCTGGTGATGGACGACCAGGTCATCTGGTCGCGCACCGAACTGGGCATGGTCCTCGGTGACGTCCGCGCGGTCGTCGACTCCGGTGGTCTGTCCGGCGGCGGGCTCCGGTTGGCGCAGTTCCGCCTCGAACTGCAGCACAACTAGGAGGGACTGTCGTGACGATCGCCAAGCCGAAGCTGCTCGAAGCGCGCAGGCTGCTCCTACGGCACCTCGACATCCACCCCGGCGCCGCCGCCGCTGACCTTGACCCCGCCGAGGTGGGCATCAACGGCGGGCCCGCGCATGTCGCCGCCGGCACCTCCTACCACCTGGGCAAAGACCAACTGAAGCTGAGCAAGCGGCCGTACTCGGTGTACGAGTCTGCGCGCGACCAACGCGGCCTGAACAACTACTCATCCGGCGTCGACATCGGCGAATTCCGGGTCACGACCGCCAAGGGCACCTACGACCTGCCGCATTTCTCCGCCTGGCTGGTCAACCTGTGCCGGCAAGGCGACCCGGACACGAAGGATGTTCGCGAGGTCATCTACAGCCTCGATGGCCGGACGGTGCGGCGCTTCGATGCCCTCGGCAAGCGGACGACCGGCGACGGCAGTCACCGCTGGCACACTCACGTATCAATCTTCCGGGACGCGGACGGCT
>Ga0272482_10000548_pt1 | contig 11748 bp, 9 predicted proteins | sample RVTome_8_FD_192427 | JGI IMG/M metagenome (GOLD analysis project Ga0272482, IMG submission 192427) | Soil microbial communities from uranium-contaminated site in the Upper Colorado River Basin, Wyoming, United States - RVT160D0 (version 2) ...
CGAAGCCCTGCCGGTAGACCGGGGAGGTCCAGCGGCCGTACTCGTAGGTCCGGGTGGTGCCCAGGTCGGGTTCGGTGTGCTCGACCCGGCCAACCGGCCGGGCGATGACCAGGCCCGCGCCCGTGGGTGCCAGCCCCTCGGAGCGGCCCTTGAGGAAGTCGACGGTGGAACGCCACTGGTGGAAGTCGACCGGCGCGTCGTCCGTGGCCGGCGCGGCCACCGCGGGCACGGCGGACAACGACATGACGAGTGCGGCTCCAAGCGTGGCGGTGAGCGCCCTGACAAGGCGGGACGAATGTGCGCGCATGGTAGGGATTTTCCAGCTCGCCGCCGAGTCTGTAAACAGCTCGCATACGGAGGATGTGCACTGCTCTGCTTGGTGGCCGAAGAGCGGGCTGCTAGCTCAGATCCTCTTCTTCCAGTTCCTTGATGAAGTCCGCCCAGAACTGCTCGACGCAACGCTCGTACCGAACGCCCAGCTCGATCGTCTTGACCTGCCAGCGGTCGGCGTAGTCGACGATCTCCGCGCGTTGTTCCTCGTACGAGTCGGCTCTGGCCCGGTGGGACTCGTGGCGGTCGCGGGCCAGCTGGACCAGGTCCTTGCGGGTGCCGAAGTTCAGGAAGAACAGCTTCAGCAGCCCCAGGTCCCGGACCTCGGTCTGCTCGTCGGTCGGCGAGGCCAGCCATTCGCGGAGGGCCTCCCGGCCGGCCGGGAGGATCGAGTAGGTGCGGCGCCTGCGGCCGCCCTCCTCGACCTCCTCGCTGACGTACCCGTCGGCCACGAGGCGGGCAGGCTCGTCGTACAGCTGGGAGTGCGCGAACGCCCAGAAGTTCCCGATGGTGTTCGCGATCCACTGTTTCAGGTCGTAGCTCGTCGCGGGCGAGTAGCTCAGCATGCCGAGCACGACGTAGGAGGTCGCGGTGAGCTTCCGCGTCCGAGGTTCCGGCACGCGGCCGACGATACCCATTCCCGCCGTCCGTCGCCGCCCGTTTGGTCTAACCCTTGTGGGGGGTCACAGCACTGCCTGGCTCTGGGTAACCCGTGCTACCAGGCGTTTCTCGTCATCCACAACGTCGGATTCGACCACTATGATCCGACGACCGACATGCAGCGGACGGGCCACCGCGGTGACGTGGCCGGCCCGCACGGCACGGAGGAAGTTGGTTTTCGATTCAATCGTCGTCGTGCCGGTGGCGCCCTCCGGCAGGTTGAGGAAGGCGCACAACGCACCGACGTTGTCCGCGAGGCCCATGATCACGCCGCCGTTCAGCGCGCCGCCGGACGTGCACAGCGACTCCGTCCATGCGACGCGACCACTGACCTCGGCCTTGTCGGCACGCAGCATCTCGATGCCGAGCGTCTCGGCGAACGGCACCGTCTGACGGAGCAGCGCGGTGGCGGCCTCGTCGGCAACGGTCATGACAGGTGCGCGATATCGAGCGACCCGTCCGCCGCGGCGGCACGGAGCCGCTTCTTGTCGAACTTGCCGACGCTGGTCTTCGGCACCTCGTCGATGAACGTCCAGTTCTCCGGCAGCTGCCACTTCGCGACCTTGTCGGCGAGGAAGGACTGCAGCTCAGCAGGGGTGACCGTCTCGCCGGAACGCAGCACGACCGCCACCAGCGGCCGCTCGGACCACTTCTCGTCCGGCACCCCGATCACCGCCGCCTCCGCGACCGCGGGGTGCGCCATCACGGCGTTCTCCAGGTCCACCGACGAGATCCACTCGCCGCCGGACTTGATGATGTCCTTCGACCGGTCGGTGAGCCGAAGGAACCCGTCCGGCGTGATCGCGCCGACGTCGCCGGTGCGCAGCCAGCCGTCCGGCGAGAACTTCTCCGAACCGTCCTCACCAGCGGAAACCCGGTAGTACGCCGACGCGACCCACGGGCCGGCGCACTCCAGCTCGCCGACGGCCTCGTTGTCCCACGGCAGCTCGTTGCCGTCGTCGTCGATGAGCCGGGCCCGCACCGACGCGGGGAAGCGGCCCTGCAGGATCCGGTACTCCCACGCGTCCTCCGGCGACAGGCCGGCCGGCGGCCGGGACACCGAGCCGAGCGGCGAGGTCTCCGTCATGCCCCACGCGTGGATGATCGTCACGCCGAGGCCGTCGAACGCCTTCATCAGCGACGGCGGGCACGCCGACCCGCCGACCACGGCCCGCTCGAGCGGTGCGAGGTCCTGCGGCTTCTGGTCGAGCAGCGCGAGCAGGCCCTGCCAGATCGTGGGCACCGCGCCGGCCATCGTCGGCTTCTCGGCGGCGATCATCGCGGCCAGCGGCTCCGGCTGCAGGAACCGGTCCGGCATGATCAGCGACGCGCCGACCATGAGCGCCGCGTACGGCAGGCCCCACGACATCGCGTGGAACTGCGGCACGATCACCAGCGCCCGGTCGGACTGGGCGAGCGCCATCGAGTCGGTCATGCAGACCTGCATCGAGTGCAGCCAGATCGACCGGTGCGTGTAGACGACACCCTTGGGGTCACCCGTCGTGCCCGACGTGTAACACATCGCGGCCGCCGCGTTCTCGTCGACGGACGGCCAGTCGAACTCGTTCGGCTGGTCCGCGAGCAGGTCCGCGTAGGAGTGAACTTGGACACCCTCCGGCGCCTGCAGTGACGCCGGGTCACCGTTCACCACGACCACGTGCTTCACGGTCTCGAACGTCGGCAGGACCTTCGCGAGCAGCGGCACCAGCGTGCCGTCCACGAGGACCACGTGGTCCTCCGCGTGGTTCGCGACGTAGGTCAGCTGCTCGGGGAACAACCGGATGTTGAGCGTGTGCAGCACGGCCCCCATCGCGGGCACCGCGAGATAGGCCACCAGGTGCTCGGTGTTGTTCCACATGAAGGTGCCGACGCGCTGGTCAGCGGTGACGCCGAGGCCTCGGAGGGCATGCGCGAGACGGGCCGCCTCGCGGCCGACGTCGGCGAACGTGGACCGCCGCGGCTCCGCGCCGGTCCAGGTGACGACCTCGGCGGCCGCGTGGACCCGGCTGCCGTGTCGCAGCAGGTTGGCGATGGACAGTTGACCGTCCTGCATGGTGCCCAACATCGCTGTTCAAGCTCCCTGTGACTGGTGGCGTCGTTGGTCGGAACAGTAGTGCCGAAAATGCCGGTTTGAACACGGGCAACGCAGGGTGCACACCCCCCAATAGGTGTGTTACCTGCGGTTTCGGCGCGAACTCTTCGCGTGTCGCGCGTATGTTCCACGTCGTAGATGTGTTTACTGGCAGCGGCGCCGCGGGGGAGCGGTCCAGGCTCTGACCTGGTCGTCGTCCTGTGCGGACCAGCCAGCAGTCGAGCAAGGAAGGAACACCACGGTGGCTCTGCCCACGTTGACTCCAGAGCAGCGCGCAGACGCGCTGGCCAAGGCGGCGGAGGCGCGCAAGGCGCGCTCCGAGCTGTTGGCGTCGATCAAGTCCGGCGAGCGGACCATCGCGTCGGTGCTCGGTAAGGCCAAGGAAGACAAGACCATCGGCAAGACGAAGGTCGCGGCCCTCCTCAAGGCGGTGCCTGGCCTCGGCGCCGTGAAGGTCGCGGCACTGCTCGAGCAGACCGGCATCGACCCGGACCGGCGTGCCGCCGGCCTCGGCGACCGCCAGCGCTCCGCGCTCATCGACGCGCTGAACTGACGCGCTTCACCAGGCCCCGCGGGTGTGCTGCCCGCGGGGCCTGAACGTGTTCAAAATCCTACCCGAGAGTGAGTTTGCGGACCGGTTCCGTGGGCATGATGGTGGAGTGATCGACGACTACCGCCCCGGTTCGTTCCTGCTCACCTCCCCGCGACAGGCGCTGCTGGCGACCGGAGCGCGACAGGTCGTCACCGAGCGGGACCCGGACGAGCTGGCCAAGCAGGTCACCAAACTCCTGGTCGACTCGGACGTGCCGGTCGCGGTCGGCGCACTGCCCTTCGCCGACGACGTCGCGCCGCACGTCGTCCTGCCGGCCGCCGCCCGGTGGTCCGGGCCGCTGACCGCCACGCGTCGCGGTCAGGTCGGCGCCGCCACCTCCGTCGAGCCGGTGCCCTCCCGGGCCGGCTACGCGGCCGCCGTCGCGTCGGCCGTCACCGCGCTCAGGGCCGGTGAGCTGCGCAAGGTCGTGCTCGCGCGGTCGCTGGAGCTGACCATGGCCGCCCCGGTCGAGGTCCGTACGCTGCTCGCGAACCTGGTCGCCGACAACGCGGCCGGCTTCACCTACGCCGTCGACCTGCCCAGTGCCGGCGGCAGGCGCACGCTCGTCGGCGCCACCCCCGAGATGCTGCTGTCGCGCACCGGGACCACCGTCGTCGCGAACCCGCTCGCCGGGTCGATCCCGCGCGACCCCGACCCGGCCCGCGACCGCGCGGCTGGTGAGTCGCTGCTCGCGTCGGCCAAGGACCGCGACGAGCACCGGGTCGTCGTCGAGGCCGTCGCCGAGGCGCTGCGGCCGTTCTGCCGGACCCTCGACGTGCCGGCCGAGCCGTCGCTGATCAGCACCACCGCCGTCTGGCACCTGTCCACCCGGATCAGTGGCGAGCTGCTCGACCAGGGCATCTCGTCGCTGCGCCTCGCGAGCGCGCTGCACCCGACGCCTGCCGTCTGCGGCACGCCGGTCGCCGATGCCCGCGCGACCATCGCCGCGCTCGAACCGTTCGACCGCGGCTTCTACGCCGGCGCCATCGGCTGGTGCGACGCCGACGGCGACGGCGAGTGGGTCGTCGGCATCCGGTGCGCTGAGCTGCGCGAACCGGTCACCGGACCGACCACCATGACGCTGTACTCGGGCGCGGGCATCATGCCGGCGTCCGTGCCGGAGCTCGAGGTGACCGAGACATCCGCGAAGTTCCAGACACTGCTGCGTGCGATGGGCCTGCACCTCGACGTCACCTGACTGGTGGGAACCACACCCAGCACGCCTGACATCACATAGGGTGGATGGTCAGTCGAGCTGCACTGGGGCGGTATGCGTCGAGAGATCCGCAGGAGATCCGTGCTGCGCGCGGCGGCGCTCGCCCCGGTCGGCGGCCTCGCCGCCGGTTGCGGTGGGCTGGCACGCACCGCGGGGCTCGGGGACTTCGTGCGGGTGGCGGTCAGCTGGAGCGGCGCCGAGCTGGCGGCGTTCGCCCGCGTGCTCGACGAGCGGATGGCAGGCGCCTACGAGCTGATCCCGCTCGGTGACGACATCGGCGCCGCGCTCGGCGCCCGCACCACCGGCGGCCCGGACGTGGTGGCGGTGCCGCAGGTCGGGCACGTCACCGCGAACCTCGCCGACCTGGCGCCGCTGCCGGAAGGCGTCTGGCAGGACGACTACGGCAAGATCTGGGAGGCCGCGTCGGTCGGCGGGCAGCACTACGCGCTGCCGTTCAAGCTCGCCAACACGTCGGTCGTCTGGTACCGCACGGACGTCTTCGCCAGGCACCGGCTGCGCCCGCCAGCGACCTGGGACGAGTGGCTCGACCTCAACGCGCGGCTGTCCCGCCTCGGCATGGCGCCACTCGCGCTCGGCGGCGCCGACGGCTGGGTGCTCGCGCAGTTCTTCGAGAACGTGCTGCTGCGGTCGTTCCGGCGCACCTTCGACCTGCTGACCGGGCAGCACGACGCCACGCTGTGGCAGAGCGACGACGTCCGCGCGTCGTTCCGGATGGTCGCGAGCATGTGGGGCGGCGCCGGCACGCTGACCGGTGGGCCGCAACGGGCGCTGGTGCAACAGTTCCCGGACGCGGTGTTGGAGATGTGCCGCTACGGCAGGGCGGCGATGGTGCAGGCACCGGACTTCGCGGAGTCGGTGATCCGCCGGTTCGCGCCGGACCCGCGCCTGTTCGACACGTTCACGTTCCCGTCCAGGGACGGCGCCGACGCCCCGTACGCCATCTCGTCGGACCTGCTCGTGCTGACCAGCCCGGCGAGCGACCAGGCGAAGGAGATGATCCGGTACCTCGCGTCGCGCGCCGCGCCGGTGCCATGGATCAGGGGGATCGGCGGGTTCATCGCCGCCAACCCGAACACGGACTCGCGGTACTACAGCCCGACGCTGCGCCGGTTGTCCGCCGAACTGCGTGACCACCACGAGATCAGCTTCGGGCTCGCCGACCGGCTCGGCAGACTCGGTGGTGGCGAAGGACTGCAGCGGGTGCTGCAGAACCTGCTGCGTGCCGTCGCCGAGGGCGCCGGCCCGGAGCAGGCGGCCGACGACGCGTGCGACGCCATGGTCGACGCCGAACACCGGACCGGGTGAGCCATGGAGATCGAGACGAGGCCGGGACTGCGGCTCGCGGTGACGGGGATCGAGACCGTCGGCGGGCTCGACGCCGGTCAGCCGCGGCAGTACCGCAACCAGTACCTGCTCGCCCTGCCCGCGGTGTTGTTGCTGTTGCTGCTGGTCGTCCCGATGGTGTGGACGTTCGGCTGGGCGCTCGACGACGACATGCCGCTGGTCGGCAACTTCGTCACGATGTTCACCGACGGGGCCGCGCTGCGGTCCGCGTGGCACAGCCTGCTGTGGGTGGGGATCGCGCTCGCGCTGATCGTCGTCGGGTACGTGATCGCCGTGCTGTCCCGGCATGTCGGGAAGTTGTGGCGGGTCCTGCTGTACGTGCTGATCCTGCCGTTCGGCGCGTCAGCGCTGGTGTCCGGCGCGGTGTTCCGGCTGATCTTCGACCCGAACCCGGAGCGCGGCATGGCGTCCGCGTTGTTCGGCGGCGCGACCTGGCTCGGCCCGGACTGGATCTGGTGGGTGCTCGCGTCCGCGTTCTCGTGGTCCTGGCTGGGTTTCGTGGTCGTGCTGTTCCGCGCCGGGCTGGACCGCTCCGGTGGCTCGGTGTTCCGGCTCGGCCGGTGGCCGCTGCCCCGGCCGGGGCCGGTGACCGCGATCGTCGTGCTGACCGTGCTGGTCGCCGCGATCCGGGTCTTCGACCTGGTGCTGGTGGCGACCCCGGCGTCCATCCAGGACGACGTGGACGTGGTCGGCCTGCAGTGGCTGCGGATGACGTCCCGGTCCGGGGACACCGGCGGGCCGGCCGCGCTCGCGGTGTCGTTGTTCATCGTGGTGGCCGTGCTGAGCGCGTTCGGCATGCGTGGCTCGCGGCCGCCGGTCGACGACCACCTCGCTCCACCGTCTACTTCGGATCGAACGGCGCCGCGCTGGTGGGCGTGGCCACTCGTCGGCGTGGTCGGTCTACTGTGGATACTGCCGCTGATCGTGTTGGTGGCGACGGCGTTCCACAGCCCGGAAGCGGCCGGGTCGGTCGGCTGGTGGCACACCGCCGGTGTCGGGCTCGGCTCGTTCCTCGCGGCCGGCGCCACCTGGCTGTGGCCCGCGGTCGCCGGCAGCCTGCTGATCGCGGGGCTCGCCACCGCGCTGGTGCTCGCCGCGGCCGTGCCCGCCGCGTACCTGCTGACCTGGGGGCTGCCGCGCCGGGTGTCGCGGGTGTTGACCGCGGTGCTCGCGATCCTCGCGGTCGCGCCGGTGCAGATGTACGCCGGGCCGCTCGGCGAGGTGTTCGGCGGGCTGGGACTCATCGGGTCCCGCGCGCCGCTCGCGCTGGTGCACGCCGCGGCCGGGCTGCCGTTCGCGACCCTGGTGCTGCGCACGGCTTTCCTCGCCGCGCCGTCGCGCCGCGGGCGGCCCGCCTTCGACACGATGTGGCGGCGCGGGCCGTACCGGACCACCGTCGTCGCGGTCGTCGTGCTCGAGTTCGTGTTGGTGTGGAACGACTTCATCGTCGCGTTCCTGATCAGCGGGCCGGGCACGAGCCCGCTGACGCTGATGCTGTGGGGCGAGGCGCGGCAGTTCGGCGCGTCCGCCGGCACGATCGCCGCGAGTGCCGTCGTCTCCGCGCTGATCCCGGTGGCGCTGCTGGTGGTCACGTGGCGCAAGGTCGTGGTCGGGCTGACCGGGGGGATCGCCCGTGAATAGGGGACCGGACCGCGAGTGGTTCACACAGCTGCGGGTGTTGCTGTTCGCGGTCGTGTCGTGGTTCGCGCTCTCCATCGCCGGTGAGCTGATCGGCAACCAGGCCAACGAGACCGCGGCCGGCCAGACGATCGGGCACTACGTGCTGCTGGTCGCGATCGTCGTCGTGCCGGCGTTCCTGGTCGCGTGGGCGGTGCTGTCGGTCCGTGAGCGCAGGCGCAGGCGCAGCCCGCTGGCGTCCGACGAGACCCCGCCCCGGTTGCTCACCCCGCCGCAGTGGCACCCCCGCGAACCGTTGTGCGACCGGGAGACCGAGGTGCGGGCGGCCGTGCGGCTGGTGCGTGCCAACGGGGTCGTCGCGGTGATCGGGGTGCGGGACATCGGCACGTCCGCGGTCGGGCAGGAGGTCGCGCAGCGGCTGATCGACCACCACGGCGTCGACCAGCGCACCACGCACCGGTTCGACCTGCGCAGCCGGTCGGCGAGCGTGCCGGACGACGCGGTCGCGACCGCGACGGCCGTGGTGTCCGCGTACGGCATCGACGAGCCGGGCGACGACACCGACGAGGTGCTCGCCAAGGTCGCGAAGGAGCTGGTCGCGGAGTTCACCGCGATGGGCGGCACCCTGTTGCTGGACAACGTGACCACACCGGAGCAGGTGGCGTGGCTGGTGCGGGAGTGGCCGGCTGGCGGACCGAGCCTGATCGTGGTCGGCGAGACGGTGCTCGGTGACAAGCTCGGCGTCGATGCCGTCGAGGTCGGTCCGCTGTCGCTGGAGCACCTGCGTGAGCTGTGGCACCTGGAACTGAAGGCGGCCGCGCCGCCGCAGAGCTTCTTCTCCCGGGTCAAGCGGCCGTTCACGCACCGGCAGGCGCCCGACGACGAGCTGGATGCGTTGCTGCGGTCCTGTTTCGGGCGGCCGCGTGCGGTGAAGGCGTTCGCACGGGAGGTCGGCAGGCCGGGTAGCAAGGTCACGCTGGACAACCTGCTCGCGAGCCTGCACGAGGAGGGACTCGTCGACGGGCCGCTGGAGCGGGTGTGGCGGGCGATCCTCGCGAACATGCGCGAAGGCCTGTCCCCGAACGCCGCGCGGTTGTTGTCGGCGCTCGCGTCGCTGCCGGTGACCGGTCTCATCAAGGGCGCGGTCGCGGCGATCCTGGAGGTCAGCGACGACCCGGCCGCGTTGGAGGAGCTGCGGGTCCAACACCTGGTCGAGGAGGTCGACGGCCGGTACCGCCTGCCGCAGGAGATCCGGCGCGCCATCACGGGCACCACGGACGAGGCGGAGCTCCGCGAGTTCGCCGCGGCCGCCGTGCCGAACCTGCTCGCGTTCTACCGGCGGTTCGCCGACCAGTGGGGCGCGCGGCTGGAGGTCGACCCGGCCGGCGCGGAGGCGTGGTTCCGGATGTCGGAGCCGTCGTTCCGGCCGCTGTACACGGACACCTACCTTGACGACGAGCTGCTGGTGCGCGTGCTGGACGACCTGTGCGCCATCGCCGACGCGCTGGAGGGTTGGTACGTAAGGGAACGCACGTCGAGCGCGTTGCTCGCGGTGAACTCGGGGCTGTACGGGCTGGTGAAACGGGTGGGCAGGCCGGACCTGGCTGCGCTCGCGGCGATCCGGATGGGCGCCGCCCACCGGATGGCCAGGCGTTTCGGCGAGGCGTCCGCGCAGCTCGACATGGCAAGGACGCACACCGCGCAGGTGCGGGACCTGAGAATCCAGTCGCAGCTGACGGCGCGGGAGCAGCAGGCGCGGGCGCTGCTGGCGCTCGAACGCGCGTCCGGCATGACGGAGGCGTTCGACGAGCTGGCCGCGCTGGGGCGGGACAGTACTGCCGTGCTGGTCAACCTCGGCGCGCTTCGCATCGCCGAGGGCCGGCTCGACGAGGCGCTCGAGTACCTGCTGCAGGCGGAGGAGCGCGCCGTGGACGAGGGTGACACCGGCGGGCAGGCGCACAGCACCGAGCTGCAGGGTGTGGTGCTGTCGAAACGCAACCTCGTCGAGGCGGTCCGCGCGTGGCAGCTCGCTCGTGCGATGTTCGCCAGGATCGGTGACGACCAGGGCGAGGCCCGGTGCCTGCAGCATTTGGGGACGGCGGCCCTCGTGGACCACACGGCGGCGGGGCAGATCCTGCGGGGCACGCCCGAGCGGCTGGACGACCGGGACGCGGCGCAGGTTGCGCTGATCCGGCTGGAGCGTGCCAAGGCGCTGAGGGCGGGGCAGCCGGACACGCGGCTGGTGGACCACTACCTCGACCTTGCCCGCACCCGCCTCGGCATCACCGACAGGACAGCGGGCCGCCGCTGACATACCGCCGGTCGGTTTGTGCCAGACAGACACATACCTGCGGTCGGTTTGCGGCCGCCGCTGGCATACCGGCGGTCGGTATGGCCGGCTCGGGTGCATACCGTCGGTCGGTTTGTCCCGGCCGGACACATACCTGCGGTCGGTTTGTCGGGCGGTCGCATACCTGCGGTCGGTATCTGCGGCGGCAGGGGCGACGCCCCCAGGGCCGGCTGCGGCAGGACTGGCTCTGGGCAGGGGAGGCCGCCACAGCCCGGTGCCGTCAGAGCCGGGCGCCACCAGCGCCGGCTGCCACCAGGGCCGGTGCCCGCAGGGTCAGGTGCCAGCTGGGTTGGCGGCGGCAGGGCTGGGTGCCGGCGGGGCTGGCGGCGGCAGGGCTGGGTGCCGGCAGGGCTGGCGGCCACCAGCGTTGGCTGCACCAGGGCCGGTGCCGGCAGGGCTGGGTGCCAGCTGGGTTGGGCGCGGCAGGATTGGGTGGCGCTGGGATGCGGCGAGGTGTCAGCCGAGGGCTTTCAGTAGCTCTGTCGCGTCGTGTTCGGTGATGGTCAGCGGGGTGGGGGCGAAGGCTGCCACGCAGGCGCGGTAGTCAGGGCCCACGTTCAGGTCTGCCATGCGGGCGGTGGCGGCGTCGACCTCGGGGGCCTCCGACGACAGGACCGCGGGCGCCGCATCGTGGGCCGAGAGCGTCAACTTGCTCATCGGCACGGACATGCCCTTGCCGGTGGCCTTGAGGACGGCTTCCTTGCGTGACCAGTACGTGAAGAACGCGCCCCGGCGGTCCGCGGCGGGCACAGCCGAGAAACTCGCCTGCTCTGCGGTCGAGAAAGCCACCCCGGCCAGGTCGTCCACCTCCGCGGCTCGTAGTTCCTCCACGTCGACCCCCACCGGGGTGTCCGACGCGACCGCCAGGACCACCCACTCACCGGAGTGGGAGACCGACACCTCCAGCGTGGACCCGACCACGCGTGGCTTCCCGTGGGGCTTGCCGCAGTCGAAGCACGACGCGTCCAACGCGACCGACGACGCCGGCACGCCGAGGGCGCTGGCGGCCACTCCGCGGATCAGCGCCCGGCCGGTGAGAAACCGCAGTTGGTCGATCTCGCGGCGGTAGCCGGTGTAGCGACCCTGCTCGATCTCGTCCAGCAGCCCGACCAGCGCGGGGGTCGCCGCCGCCGGGTGGGCCCACCACACGTCACATCGCATGGGCCCGATCATGCCGCACACTGCTCCAGATGGGCCTTGCGTCTTGGTTACCGTCCGGTAATTTGGCCGCATCGTTCTTCACGCCTCGAAGAGGAGGACCGGTGCGTCGCATCGTCAGCTTCGTCCTGCTTGGACTGGGGGTGTTCGCGGTGGCGCTCGGGCTGCTGCTGCGCTTCTACGCATATCCCCAGCTGGCGAAGGTTCCACTGGACAACGAGTCCACCTCCGTCGCCGAGGGGGACGGCATCACCGCGCTGGTCATCGAGACCGTCGACGGCGCGCCGGTGCCCGAGGTGCGCAGCAACCTGTCGGTCACCGCGACCACGTTCGTCACCGGTGACCTG
>Ga0272482_10000550_pt1 | contig 11739 bp, 10 predicted proteins | sample RVTome_8_FD_192427 | JGI IMG/M metagenome (GOLD analysis project Ga0272482, IMG submission 192427) | Soil microbial communities from uranium-contaminated site in the Upper Colorado River Basin, Wyoming, United States - RVT160D0 (version 2) ...
AACTTCGTCGGCTACCCCTCCAGCCTCAAGCCGCTGCTCTTCGAGCGCCCGAACCCGCAGCGCTTCCGCGTCGTCGGCTACCGCGAGGAGGGGACCACCACGACCTCCTTCGACATGTTCGTCAGAAACGGCGTGAGCCGTTTCCACCTCGCGGTGAAGATCGCGGAGATGGCGCTGGCGTCGCGCCCCGAGTTGTCGGAGGCCGTCGCGCGCCTGCGCGGGCAGATGGCCGCGCGCCTCGCCGCGCACGGCCGCTACGTGGGCGAGCACCGCGTCGACCCGCCCTGGGTCTCTCACGAAGAGGTGCTCGAATCCGCGCCCCTCGCCTTGCAGGTCTGAACCGGGGCGGCGGCGGACGCGCCCGACATCGGGGCCGGACGCACGGCCCCCGCGCGAAATCTTTGGGACGGCATCACGACATGACGACTGCTTACGACAAGACACTGTTTCAGGGCACGGCCTGGTATTACTCGCGCTACCGCGCGGGCTGCCCCGCCGCCCTGCGCTCGCTCCTCGTCGACACGTTCGGCCTCGACGGGCGCGGGCGCCTGCTCGACCTCGGCTGCGGCACGGGCCAGTTGGCCCTCCCCCTCGCGGACTGCTTCGAGGAGGTCGTCGGGGTAGACCCGGACGCGGAGATGCTGGCCGAGGCCGGGCTGCTCGGCGAGGAGGCGGGCGTCCGCAACGTCAGGTGGGTTCGGGGCGGTTCGGAAGATTTGTCGCCCTCGCTCGGCCCCCTCCGCCTCGTCACCATCGCGAGGGCGTTCCACTGGATGAACCGTGAGCGCGTGCTCGACGAGCTATACGGGATGCTCACGGCGGGCGGCGGCGTGGCGATCATCGGCGAGCCGAGTTTCTGGAACCCGACGGAGTCGTGGCAGGAGCGCGTCGTCGAGGTCATCAAACGTTGGCTCGGCGACGAGCGACGGGCGGGGAAGAAGACCTTCGAGACGCCGAAGGCGCGGCACGAGGAGGTGGTCGCGCGCTCGCGCTTCGAGCGCCGCGAGCAGCACGAACTGAGCTACGAAAGGGCCTGGACGGTCGAGAGCATCAAGGGCTACCTCTACTCAAGCTCGTTCGCCTCAAGGCAGTTGCTCGGCGACCGCGTCGGGGGGTTCGAGCAAGACCTTGAGCGGACGCTGCTCGGCCTCGACCCGCGCGGGGAGTTTCAAGAGACCGCGCGCCTCTCAGTGATCCTCGCGATCAAGGGGTAGGCGCTGCGCTCAGCCGCCGAAGGCGGCAAGCACCTCCCCGGCGTGGGCCTCCACGTCGACCTTGTCCAAGACCTTTTCGACCACGCCCTCTTCGTCGATGAGGAAGGTCGTGCGGAGGATGCCCACGACGCGCCGGCCCGCGTAGTTGACCCGCTCACCCCAGGCGCCGTACAGGTCGGCCACCTCGTGCCCGGGGTCGCTCAACAGCGTGAAGGGCAGGCCGTACTTGTCCGCGAACTGGCGGTGCGACTGTTCGGAGTCGGGCGAGATGCCGATGACCTCGATGCCCCGCTCCTTCAGCTCCACCGCGGAGTCGCGCAAAGAGCACGCCTGCTTCGTGCAGCCCGGCGTGTCGTCCTTCGGGTAGAAGTAGAGCGCCACCCGCCTGCCGCGAAGTTCTGACAGTCTGACTTCGTGGCCGCCCGCGTCCCGCAGCGCGAAGTCCGGCGCGGCCTCACCTTCTTTAATCATCGGGCCCTCCATCGGCCGTTCGAATATCCGAAACCTGAACGCCGGCGCGAGCGTGTCACGGCCTCTCGCCGCGGCGAGATACGGGCGGGCACGGAGATAGATTCGAATCTATCTCCGTGCCCGCCCTGCTTCTTTTGCGGCGCGCGGGAGCGTCCCGCGCGTCAGTCCGTGAGCCCGATGCGCCGCATCAGGTCTTCGAGCCGCGGGTCGGAGCGCAGCACGTCTATCTCGGGGGCGGCTTTGAGGAACCCGATCCACTGGTTACGTCTGCGGTACGCGTCCTCAAGCCACTCCAGCGCGTTCTCCCTCTTCCCCAAACCCGCGTAGGCGATGGCTATCGCGTAGGGCGGCACGTAGCGCTCCTTCGACTGCTCCTTCAGCTCGCCGAGGAGCCTCTCGGCCTCCTGCCGCTCGCCCGCCACGCCGTAAGCGTGCGCGAGGTAGCCCGAAAAAATCGGCGCGGGCTCTGCCTTCAGGGCGGCCTTGAGTTCGGCGACGGCGTCGGTGAACTCGCCCTCCTGCAAATAGACCGCGCCGAGGATCATGTGTGCGAGGGGCATCTCGGGCTTGAGCTGGAGCGACCGGCGCAACTGCTTGACGGCCTCTTCGTAGCGGCGCGCGTAGTAGTTGTTCCACCCCGCATACATGTAGTTGACCGGGTCGAACACGGCCGTCTCGATGGCGAGGTCACACTCGACCAGAGACTCTTCGACGTGCCCCTGCGCGATAAGGTAGCGCGAGTACCAGTGGCGCGCGTAGACGTAGTGGGGGTTGAGTTCGAGCGCCTCCCGGAAGCCGCGCTCGGCGCCCGCCCAGTCGTAGTCGTAGATGAGCTTGATGCAGGCGAGCGCACAGTGGGCCTCGGCCAGGAAGGGGTCGATCTCTAAAGCCTTCAGGGCCGCCGCGCGCGCCTTGGGCATCTCCTTCGTGGGGGCGCGAAGCCCGTAGAAGTCGCGCATGGTGTAGGCGTCGGCGAGGCCCGCGTAGGCGAGCGCGTAGGACGGGTCGACCTCGATGGCCTGGTTGAAGTGCTCCAACGCCAGCTTATAGCCGTCCTCGGTCAGCTTCTCCCAGTAGAAGCGGCCCTTCAGGTAGAGCCGGTAAGCATCGGCGCTCCGCGTGTAATTTTTCGTGAGGCGGGTGCGCTCCTCCTTCGACAGCTTCAGGTGAAGCCTCTCCGACACGGAACGCGCTATCTCGTCCTGCACCTCGAAGATGTCCGGGAACGTGCGGCTGTACTGCTCGCCCCAGAGCTGCCAGCCGCGCTCCACGTCCACGAGTTCCGCGCTCAGGGTCAGCCGATCCCCCACCTGGGAGAGCTTGCCGACGAAGACGGCCTGCACCGCCAACTCGCGCCCGACCTGTAGCGGGTCAACCTCAACGCCCTTGTACCTCGCGACCGTGCTGCGCGCCATGACGCGCAGTTGAGCCAGCCGCGAGAACCTGTAGGTGATGGTTTCCGTCACGCCGTCCGCGATGTAATCGACCTGCGGGTCATTGCTCACGTTGACCAGCGGCAGGACGGCCAGAGAGATGGTCGGCGATTTGGAGACGCCGCCCGCTTTCGCGGGGGGGCCGTTCTCGGCGGCAGCGCCCGCGGCGTCTCGCCCGCCCTTCTCGACCACGGGGGCGACGAACCGGTAGCCGCGCTTGGGCACGGTCTCGATGTAGTGGCGCGTCTTCGTCCCCTCGCCGAGCGCCTTCCGGAGCGTGAAGATGTTTTGCGCGAGCGCCGTGTCCCCGACGAAGGTGTCGGGCCACAGCTCGCGGATGAGTTCCTCCTTCTCGACCACGCGCCCGCGCTTGCGGACCAGGATGACCAGCATGTCGAACGCCTTAGGAGTGAGCGGGACGGGCTTGCCGTTACGCAGCAGTTTATACCCCTTGATGTCCAGGTGGAATTCCCCGAACTCGTACGTGGGCGAATCGGGAAAGGTCATTTGAGCCCCCAGATCTGGTGAAGCTGAGCCCTCGTGAGCAGGCGCTTAACTTCAGACGCGTAAGGTGAACCCGCCTTCCCTGCCGTCAACGACCGCGGGCCGAAAATTCCGGTGCGGCGGACCTACGGCGGGAAACGTCAAATTCGGGCGGCCGGCGAGGCAAAGGATTACGCTCCCCCCTTTGATGCGCCAGAAACGCGCCCCGTACCACAAACCCCGTCAGGACGCCTGCGCGGTCGCCCCGAAATGATGTTTGTGGACGGGGACCTCCCTGGAGGTCGACCGGCCGCCGCGAAATTTCGAGAGCGTGCCTTTCTACCTGCGGCTGGGGAGAGGCGAGGAGGAGTTCAGCGCAGACACTAGGTAAAACCCTTTCCTGTGAGATTGAGCGGGGCGTCGGCGCCAGTTCCGGCATCGGCGAACGCCGGGTTCGGGGTCTCTAAAAATTTTGTGAACTTTTTTGAAGACTTTTTGAAAAATCTGTCAAGATTATTGTCAAAACACGTGCTATTTAATTTCCTCGAAAGCTTCAGTCGCTTTGCTGCTTAAACGAGGTAGCACTCCCCACGTGTCAATTTTGCTGCGACCCGATTCTATCCGAGGAATCGGTCGGAGCCAACCCGGAATCGAGCACCCGCAGTCAACGCGAGTTTTGGAGGGCCTCTCACACGTGTTCCGGCTCCCTTCTCTCGCCAAGGAATTAACTCGACCCTCGACACTTAGTGAGTTCCCTAATGACCTATCATGCTCCGGCTGACACCTCTGAAGAGACTACACCTTCACAAACACGCGACACCATTCAGATTTGGTGCGAGGGCCTGCCCCCCGAACAACTCAGCGGGCTGCTCGAAGCCCTGAAGGAGGACGGCCACCTCTGCGCGAGCGTCGAGGGGGTCGAGGGGGCTCGGGCGGCGCTCTCCGACCCGCGCACCAAGCTCCTCCTGTTGGGCGACGCCGACGAGGAGGGCCGACACGCGGCGGAGATCATCAGGGCGGCCACCGCCGGCACGAACAACGTGCCGATCCTCATCTATTGCGGTCACCACGTCCCCGCCGACCTCGACGAACTGCTGGCGCGCAATATCGACGACTTCATCCTCGGGCCGCTCAACCTCCGGGACCTGCGTTTGAGGGTCAACCGCCTCACGCAGAGGTTCTTGTTGCGGCGGCACGAGGCGGAGCAGGCCCACCAGAACTTGCTCGCGCAGTTCGGGATGCGGCAGTTCATCGGCAACGCGCCCGCCTTCCGCGCCGTCCTGGAGAAGGTTCCGCGCGTAGCCTCTTGCGATGTGCCCGTGCTGCTCATCGGCGAGACGGGGACGGGTAAGGAGATGTGCGCGCGCGCCATCCATTACCTCTCGCCGCGCGCCAACAAGCCCTTCATCCCGATCAACTGCGGGGCGATCCCGCCCGAGCTGTTCGAGAACGAGATGTTCGGCCACGAGTCGGGCGCTTACACGGACGCGCGCCGCACGCAGCGCGGCCTCATCGCGGCGGCCGAGGGCGGCATGCTGTTCCTCGACGAAGTGGACTCGCTGCCGCTGTCGGCGCAGGTCAAGCTGCTGCGCTTCCTTCAAGACCGGCAGTACAAGCCGCTGGGCTCGCTGCAATACAGGCAGGCCGACGTGCGCGTGCTGACGGCCACGAACAAGAACCTTCAGGATAAGGTGAAGGAGGGCCTCTTCCGTGAAGACCTCCTCTACCGCCTGAAGGTCGTCTCGCTGGAATTGCCGCCGTTGCGGGATCGTAAGGACGACATCCTGACGCTCGCGAACCACTTCGTCGAGACCTCCGCCAGGGAGTACAGGCGGGCCGTCATGCGCCTCTCGCCGGGGGCCGTGCAGAAGCTCCTGATGTACGACTGGCCCGGCAACGTGCGCGAGTTGGAGAACGTCATCCGCCACGGCGTCGTCATGAGCGAGGGGACGACGCTCCGCGCCCAGGACATCCAACTGAACTCCGAGCCGCAGACCGCGCCCGTGACCCTGCGCGAGCCTTTCAACGTCGCCAAGGCGCGCGCCGTCGAATCCTTCGAGCGCAGCTACATCAGCGAGATAATCGCCGCCTGCGACGGCAACATCAGCCGCGCCGCGCGCGAGGCGAAGAAAGACCGCCGCGCCTTCTTCACGCTGCTCAAGAAGCACGGCATGACCTCGACCAAGAGGCACGCGCTCGCCGGCTAGCGGGTCTCGTGTCCGCCCCAGACGCCGCGCCGCAGGGCGGCGGCGTGTCTTTACTCGAAGCGCCGCGCCGGAGACCCCTGAGCTTCCCGCCCCGGGTCTCCGCCGCGGCGCTTTTCGGCGTGTCCCCGCTCCCGCGCCGCGCGCGCGCGCCGGCGGTCAGGACTTTATCTTGACCGGGTCGGGTAAAAACGTCCTACCTTGTAACCCCCCAATTTCAGCAACTTATACAGCCTGGCCGCGGCCCGACTAGGGCGAGAACATCCTAGTTGCCGGCCGCGCCGCCGGGCGGAAGCCGCACGCCTGGGGAAATCAAGGGAAACGTCGTGACGGCCATCTGGCACTGCGCTTGCAAATGGCGCGGTAGCTGCTAACGGAGCAGGGATTTAGAGTTAAGGAAGATGAAATGGATCAGGGCAACAAGGTTGCAGAGCAAATCCTGCAATACCTACAGACGCATCCTCACGCGAGCGACACATTGGAAGGGATCGCCGCTTGGTGGTTGTTGCGCCATCGGATTGACAACTCGCTGACCGAAGTCGAGCAGGTGATTAAAGGTCTTGTGGCGAAGGGCGAGGTCAAAGAGAGCGCAGGGCCGGACGGCCGAACCATGTACGCCCTGCAAGACGGCGCGGATTAAACCCGTAGCCATCGCGGCCGAGTAAGCCGCGGGCACGGGCCGGATCAACATCACCCCCACAAGGCTTCGCACCGGGAGGACTCGCTTGAACACCGGAATGATTTTCGATACTCCGCAGTGGTACGCGATTCACACCAAGCCGAAAGAGGAAGGGCGGGTTGAGGCCAACCTGACGGCGTGGCAGGTCGAGACGTTCAACCCGAAGGTCAAGGGGAGCCGCCGCAGCCAATTCGGCGCGCCGGCCCACGTCGTCAAGCCGCTTTTCCCGCGCTACATCTTCGCGCGCTTCGACGCCAGCCGTGGGCTTCACAAGGTGCTTTTCACCAGGGGCGTCCACAGCATCGTCAGCTTCGGCGGTCAGCCCGTCCCCGTTGACTCGGAGACCATCGAGATCATCCGGTCGCGCGTCGGCAGCGACGGCTTCGTCAGGCTCGAAGACGAGTTCGAGTTGGGCGACGCGGTGATGATTAAGGACGGGCAGTTCAAAGGTCTGACGGGCGTCTTCAACGGGAAGCTCAAGGGCACCGACCGCGTGATGATTTTGCTGACGGCCGTGAAGTACCACGTCAGCGTCGTCGTGGGCGGCGACCTGGTGCAGAAAGCCAGCGGGGCCTTGGCGGCCGCGGCGTAAGACTCGCGGCGTCCGGGCCGGCCCACGCGCCGGGGCGTCTTTACCGCGCGCGGCGGGCCCGCCATCGCTTCGGCGTTCGGCGCATGCTCCCGCGTGTGCCGCGCCGCTTCGCGGATATCTCACAGAGTTCACTCCCACGGACACAAGCCGTTCAAGAGATTGACGAGTGTCGTGCGGTAGCTCTGCCCGCGGCACGCCCACCCCGACGGGCCGAAGAATTTTCAACCCGCCGGAGCATCCGAGAGCCTGACGGCTGACTCAGACGACCCCGAGGCCGGCGGGCAATTCGCCCGGCCCGGCCGCGCAACCGGGTTCAGAGGGCCGCACGCGGCCCGCACATACGAAGACGGTCGAAGCGACCGAGGAGGTTACATGAGCACAGAAGAGAGAGAAGACACGACCATCTACAAGGTGGTCGTGAACCACGAGGAGCAGTATTCGATCTGGCCGGCCGACCGCGAGAACGCTTTAGGCTGGAACGACGCGGGCGTGACCGGCACGAAGGCCGAATGCCTCGCCCACATCGAGAAGGTGTGGACGGACATGCGCCCGCTCAGCCTGCGCAAGAAGATGGATGCGGCCGTCTAGCCGTGCGCGCCAACAACAGACCTGCGACGCCCGGCGGGGCTCGCCTGTGGCCGTCGTGAATTGAGGGGTTAGCAGTGGACATTCCGCGCACATCCGCCGGGACGGGCCGCCTCGTGAGGAAGACGCTTTACGTCGTCGTCGGCCTCGGGGCAATGCTCCTGGCGACGTTCGCGCTGGCGAAGCTGAAGCCGGCCGCCCCGGGCGTCTCCCGCTCGACCGTCTGGACTGACACCGTCAAGCGCGGGCAGATGCTGCGGCAGGTTCGCGGCCCCGGCACTCTCGTGCCCGAGCAGGTGCGGCAGGTCGCCGCCCCCGTCGAGGGCCGCGTCGAGCGCGTCTTCTCCAAGCCGGGCGAGCGCGTCACGGCCGGCACCGTGCTCGTCGAACTCTCCAACCCTTCGCTGCGGCAGAGGGCCGTGGATGTCGAGTACCAGATCAAGTCGGCCGAGGCCGACTTGAACGACCTGCGCTCCCGCCTCCAAAGCGGCGGGATGGGCCAGCAGGCGGCGGCCGCCAAGGTGCAGTCCGAGTACAGCCAGGCCAAGATTGAACTCGACACCGACGAGCAGTTGGCGCGCGAGGGGCTCGTGCCGGCCCTGACCTTGCGGGTGTCGCGGGTGAAGGTCGCGGAGTTGGAGAGCCGCCTCACGCTAGAGCGCAAGAGGGTGGAGGCCGACGCCGAGTCGGCCCAGGCGCAGGTGGCGGCGCAGAGAGCGCGCGTCGAGCAGTTGCAGGCGCAGTTGCGGCTCAACCAGGAGCAGGTGGCCTCGCTACAGGTGAGGGCCGGGACCGACGGGGTGCTTCAGGAGGTGTCGGTCGAGGTCGGGCAGCAGATCACGCCCGGCACAGACATCGCCAGGGTGGCAGACCCGTCGAGCCTGAAGGCGGTGATTCAGATACCGGAGACGCAGGTCAGGGACGTGGCGCTGGGGCAGCAGGCCACCATCGACACGCGGGGTGGCGGCGTCGTCGCCGGCCGCGTGCAGCGGATTGACCCGGCGGCCAGGAGCGGGGCAGTGACCGTGGACGTGAAGCTGGAAGGGGCGCTGCCGCAGGCCGCCAGGCCCGACCTCGGGGTTGATGGGACGGTGGAGCTTGAGCGGCTCGATGGTGTGCTCTACATGGGCAGGCCCGCGGCCGGCGGCGGCGCACAGTCCGAGCTGACGCTGTTCCTGCTGGAAGCGGACGGGCGCGGGGCCGTGCGCGTGCCGGTGAAGCTGGGCAGGGCGTCGGTGAGCACGGTCGAGGTGCTCGAAGGGCTTCGGGAGGGCGACACCGTCATCCTCTCCGACACCTCGCAGTGGGACGGGACGGACAGGCTGAAACTCGACTGAGGGCGGGCGACAGACCATCGACGACAGAAGAGGGGGAGAGAGATGCGAGCAGGTGACGAGACGCTGGTGAAGCTGGAAGGCGTGCGGAAGGTCTTCTACACGGAGGAGGTGGAGACGCACGCGCTCTCCGGTATTCACCTGGAAATCAAGAGGGGCGAGTACATCTCGATGGCCGGCCCGTCGGGGTGCGGCAAGTCTACGCTGCTCTCGATACTGGGGCTGCTGGACTCGCCGACGGATGGCGAGTACTGGCTCAACGGCCGGCTGGTGTCGGGGCTGAGCCTGGCGGAGAGGGCGCGGATAAGGAACAGCGAGATCGGGTTCATCTTCCAAGCCTTCAACCTGATCGGCGACCTGAGCGTCTACGAGAACGTCGAGCTGCCGCTCACCCACCGGAACCTGACTGCCTCGGAGAGGCAGGCGCGGGTGGAGGAGGCGCTCGCCAAGGTGGGGATGGCGCACCGGATGAAGCATTACCCTTCGCAGCTCTCGGGCGGGCAGCAGCAGAGGGTCGCCGTGGCGAGGGCCGTGGCCGGCAGCCCGTCGGTGCTTCTGGCCGACGAGCCCACGGGGAACCTGGACTCGGCGAACGGGGGGGCGGTGATGGAGCTTTTGGGCGAGCTGCACGCCGGGGGCGCCACGATATGTATGGTGACGCACGACCCGAGGTACGCGCGGCAGGCAGACCGCACCTTCCACCTCTTCGACGGCCTCATCCTGCGTGAGGAGGCCGGGCGGTCGGCGGAAGCCGAAGACGCGCGCCTGGAGGCGGTCGGCGCTTAGGCGCTTCTCAAGCAGGAAAAGAACCGGCCTCGGGCCGGAGGCGCTCGCCCAGAGACCTGTGCCTCGGCCGCCGAGGCGGAGCCGGATGAAAGTATCACTGTTCATCACTTGTCTGGTCGACCAGGTGTTGCCGCGGGTCGGCGTGAAGACGGTCGAGCTGCTGAGGCGGTTCGGCGTCGAAGTGCGCTTCAACGCCGCGCAGACCTGTTGCGGCCAGCCGGCCTTCAACACGGGCTACCGCCGCGAGGCGCGTCGCGTCGCCGCCGGGACGCTCGAACTGCTTGAGGCCGAGTTGGCAGAGGCCGACTACGTCGTCGCGCCGTCAGGCTCTTGCACGGCGATGATCAGGAACTCCTACCCGGAGTTGTTCGCGTCCGACCCGGCGGCGCGCGAGCGCGCGGGGCGCGTCGGCGGGCGCGTGCTCGAACTCTCGGAGTTTCTCGTCAACGTGCTCGGCGCGCGGGACGTGGGCGCGAGCTTCGAGGGGGGCGTGACGTACCACGACTCGTGCCACCTCCTGCGAGAACTGGGCGTGTCGGGCGAACCGCGCACGCTCATCAGCGCGGTGCGCGGCGCGGAGTTCGTGGAGATGGAGCGCGCTGACGGGTGCTGCGGCTTCGGCGGGACGTTCTCGGTCAAGTACCCGGAGATCTCCGCCGCCATCGCGGAGGAGAAGGTGAAGCAGGTCGAGCGCAGCGGCGCGGGCGCGCTGGTGGCGTGCGACGCCGGGTGCCTGATGCAGTTGCGCGCCGTGTTCAGCCGCACGGGCTCGCAGGTTCGCTGCATGCACCTCGCCGAGTTGCTCTGCGAGCGGGGGGCGCAGACGACATGAGGGAGGCGCACGAGGCCGGGGACTTCGCGGCGGGCTACCGGCGGGCGCTCGCGGACGCGCAGTTACAGAAGGCGCTCGGGCACGCGACGGCGAAGTTCACGGGCGCGCGCGGGGCGGCCGCGGCCGCGGTCGGCGACGACTGGGAGCGCCTGCGCAGCCGCGCCAGCGAGATCAAAGAGCACACGCTCCTGAACCTCGACTTCTACCTCGAACTCTTCGCGGCCAACGTCGAGCGTCTCGGCGGGAAGGTCTTCTGGGCCGCCGACGCCGCGGAGGCCAACCGCCACGTGACGGAGATCGCGCGCAGCCGCGGGGTGAGCCTCGTCGTCAAGGGCAAGTCGATGATGACCGAGGAGGTCGGCCTCAACGCCGCGCTCGCCGCGGCGGGCGTCGAGTCGGTCGAGACAGACCTCGGCGAGTACGTCATTCAGCTCGCGGGCGAGCGGCCGTCGCACATCACGGCGCCGGCCATACACAAGACGCGCGGCGAGGTGGCCGATCTCTTCGCCGAGAAGCTCGGCGTCGGGCGCACGGAGGAGATCGGGGAGCTGGCCGCCATCGCGCGGCGAGTCCTGCGCGAGCGCTTCGCCTCCGCGGGCCTGGGCGTCACCGGCGTCAACTTCGCCGTCGCGCAGACGGGCACCATCGTGCTCGTCGAGAACGAGGGGAACATACGCCTGACGACCTCGCTGCCGCGCGTCCACGTCGCGCTGATGGGCATCGAAAAACTCGTCCCGCGCTTCGAGGACTTGTCGGTCTTCCTCACGCTCCTGCCGCGCAGCGCCTCCGGGCAGAAGATGACCTCCTACGTCTCCTTCCTGACGGGGCTGAAGCGGGCCGGCACGGACGAAGGGCCGGAAGAGTTTCACGTCGTCGTGCTCGACAACGGGCGCACGCGCATGCTCGCCGACCCGAGCCTGCGCCGGTCGCTCAACTGTATCCGCTGCGGCGCGTGCCTGAACGTCTGCCCCGTCTACCAGAAGATCGGCGGCCACGCGTACGGCTGGATTTACCCCGGGCCCATCGGCGCGGTGCTCACGCCCCAACTCCTCGGCCGCGGGCGCGCGCCCGACCTCCCTTCGGCCTCCACGCTGTGCGGCGCGTGCCGCGACGTGTGCCCGCTGAA
>Ga0272482_10000552_pt1 | contig 11729 bp, 10 predicted proteins | sample RVTome_8_FD_192427 | JGI IMG/M metagenome (GOLD analysis project Ga0272482, IMG submission 192427) | Soil microbial communities from uranium-contaminated site in the Upper Colorado River Basin, Wyoming, United States - RVT160D0 (version 2) ...
CCACCTGCTCTTCGTCGAGCTCGGCGAGGTCAACGCGGGTATGCGCGAGGTGCTGGCGGGCGCGCTGCTGGCCGCCTCGGCCGGCGCGTACCTGGGCGGGTCGGCCGGCGGCTCCGCGGGCTCGGCGGCCGCCACGCTCGTGCGGCGGCTGGTGCGGCGTAGGTCCGTGCAGGCCGCGGCCGCAGGTGCCTTGGTGCTCGGTTTGGTGGCGGCGGCGCTGGCCATGCGACCAACCAACCACCCGACACCGGTGGCTGAGCCGCCTCCTGGGGGCGCTACCGGTTCTGGGGCGACTCCGTCCGCGCCGCCGCTGCCGTCTCCGCGCGTGCCCTCGTCGCTGCCGCCCGGGGTGCTGCCGCCGTCGCCGGTGACGCCGCCGGCGGCACTGCCACTGGGCACGGCATTGCCGGGGATGGCGACCATGGAGGCGCGGCTGGACCCGGTCGGCACTCTCGTACGCGGGCGGCCGGGCGTGCTCGCGCTGACGGTCATCCACTCTGGACAGCCGGGCGGTGTGGGTGGCGGATTGGCGCTGCCCGCACCACCGGACACCGGCCCCCTCACCGCGCAACTGACCCTCCCTCGTGGAGTGACCCTCCGCACGGGCCCAGCCGGTGACGGATGGGCTTGCACTGGGACCATCTGCAGACGCCCGACGCTGGCCGCCGGTGGCACCACGCGCGCATACCTGCCGGTCACCGTCGCCAGCACGGCCGGCGACGACACCCTCCGGGTGCGGCTGACCGCACCTCGCGCCCGCGGGGTGATGGCCACCGCCTCGGCTGGGGTACGGGCCGGTGGGCTCCCGGCTCTGTTCGCCGGCACAGCGCCGGTCTCCCTCGCAGCTGGCGGCAACTCGCTGCTCTCTTGTGGCGGCATCTCCCTCACCTGCCGCGACGCCCGGGCCGGTCGGCGCAAGGCAGACAACGGCGACTACAACATGACCCGGTACGCCGACCCGGCCGCACCACGCGGTTACCCGGCCAGCGCAGCGGTCAGCGGGGCCAGCATCTCTGTACCCGGCGCGGTGCTCTGGGCCGGCCTCTACTGGTCCGGCACCGGCCCCAAGCCCAGCCAAGCCACCGCGCGGCTGCGGATGCCCGGCTCCGACCGGTATCTCCCGGTGGCGGCCACCCGGGTGGACACCGCCTCGGGGGCCGACTTCGGGGCCGTGTACCAGGCGTCCGCCGACGTCACCTCGCTGGTGCGGCGTAGCCGAGGCGGCACGTGGTGGGTCGCGATGGACAAGAATGCGTTCAAAGGAGGCTACAACACGTACGGCGGGTGGGCGCTGCTCATGGTCGTCGAGAGCGGCGGTCCGCAGCGGACAGTCGCGGTCTTCGACGGCTTCACGCCACTGCCGCGCGGCCGCTCCTACACATCTCCGCTGTGGGCAGTGCCCGGGGCCGCGAGCGTGGGGCTGGTCGCATGGGAAGGCGACCGCGCGCTGGCCGGCGAGCGACTGACGGTCGGCGGCGCGGCAGTTGGCGGGAGCAACGTGGCCGGAAGCCGGTCAGACGGCACCCTGGCAGACTGGCACACCCTCGGCACGGACGCCCGCGTGTTGCCGGCCGACCCACGCTCGACCCTACTCGCCGCGTCATCGACGACAGATTCATGGCTCCTCGGCCCCGTCGCGCTCGTATCGGATCCCCACTCCTGATCTCCCAAGCAGCAACGCGTCGACGCGGGGGCGATACGATCTAAAGGCTCCGGGCTCATTCGCCTTCATCGGGACTGTGACGAGCATGGCCGCCGACCGCCGTGATCCTGTCCGCGACCTTGGGCACGTCGAGGATCCTCGTCCCACCACCATGCGGCTTCGGGATCTCCACCGCCTTGACCGCCGGCGGTAAGTACGTACCCGAGGACATCCGATTCCAGATCTTGTACATGCTGACCGACACGGCGATCTGACAGTTGGTCACCTTCCCAGCGGTACCGGTGTATTGGCGCGACACGCACGGCGATGCCGTGCCGCACTTGAGCAGCCCGGTGTCATCAATCGCCCACGCCTGCGGCGCTACCGCCTCGTCGACCAGCCCGGCGATCCGGGCCCGGACCGGCTCCACCGGCCACGGACTGTTGGTCACGAAATGGTTCAACGCCTGCTCATGTACCACCCCGTCGAGCCGGGCAGCCATCGGCTGGATCGACTTACGCCGCCCGTCCAGCATCAGCCCTCGCAGATACCAGCCCGCCCGGACCTACCAACCAGACCGCGTCAACGACGCGAACACGTCCCCAGTGAACTCGGCCAGATCATCACGAAGCCGTTCAACCTCAACGACAGCCATACGTCAACAACAGCAAGCCGGCACCACGAAGTCACCATCACCCACCCAAAAGTGACAAAACACTACTAGAGTTGTGAGCAACAATCGTTGGTTCGGCAACCATCGGCGGGCGCTAGAATCGCTGCGCGCAAACGACCGACGTTCGGGCGTGAATCGAAAGAGCAGAAACGTCTGCGGAGATGCTTCTGCGCTTAGCCCGCGCCGGAGAGCGAGCCGGTCGCAACTATCTGCTGGCTCGGTCCTAATGGTCTTCCAGAGAAGGAGGTAGTAGTGCGGTCCAACAAATGGCTAGGACGTCTAGCCGCCCTGGTCCCCGTGATCGGTAGTTTGGTCATTGTCGCGCCGGCACCGGCCCAAGCAGACGATACCTGCGCAGCAGGGCGGTTTTGCGTGTGGGACACAGTCGGCTACCTTGGGAACAAGGCATGGGTAACAAATCCGGTGTTGGGTGCCTGCCACACCGCGCCATTCGCGGTCCAGTCTTGGAAAAATGAGACGGGAGTCGGTTGGGACGTTTACGTCCTAACCGGCTGCAACGGCGTTTCGACTGGCGACATTCAAAGATTTCCTGTCTATACGATGAGGGCGCCTGTCGCTGTTCCTCTCGGTGCCAGATTTTTTAAGGCAGTACCACTAAATCCACCACCGTAGTCGGTAGGCACAATCGTGCAGGGCCTACGCGCTACGTAGCGGTTGGGGTGGCCGCGTCCGCCGGAGCCCTGGCCTGGGAACGGGTGGCGGGCAATAGAGGTCGATGACCGCAGGCGTGGACGCGTGACACGGCACGCCGTCGTCCGGGACGACGGGCCAATTCCGTTCCTGGAAGACCTGCGGGATCTGCACTCCCTACAACATCGACGTGGCCGACCCAGCCGGAGCACGTTTCCGGCAGACCAACCACCACGACGTTGTCTTCGTCGGCCAGGTCAGTGAACTCATCAGCTAGGGTCCTGGCGAACACGTGGAGAGCCGGATGCGCGGGAACGACTGCACGTTCGGTTCGGCGGGCGGGGACAAGGAACCAGCAGCCGAAACGCCGCCCGGTGCCTCGTCCCCGACCCAAGTACGACATCGAGTACTCGCAACAGGCCCACCGTGGCAGGGATTTCCGCACCGGCGTGTACGTCGGCCAGCGCGACTCGGAGTTCGCCGTTGTTTGCGGCGAGTTGGTGGTGTAGGCGTAGCCACAGATGGTCGGGTGCGCCAAACAGGCAGGACAGGACGCGGTCGTATACCGGGATGAGGCGGGGTCGTTTGCGGGCCATGAGCTTGCCCGCTATGACGTAACCGACGTCGCGTCGCTTCTCGACCAGATGCCACGCCTGGTCGGCGTGGTTCCCGTCCGCGACCAACGCCTCAGCCCCGTCGGTCCCCAGGTCGACATCGGTGGGGATCTCGGCAAGTAGCCGGGTCATCTGGCGGCCGAGGTCTCCGTCGAGCAGGTCGATCGCGACCTCCCCGGGGAACTTGACCGAGAGCATCTGCACCGCGATCAGATCGCTGCCGGTGATCACATCGCGGTTGGCAGGTCGATCACCGCCGCCGTCGAGGGCCTCGAAGCGACGACCAGTGTACGGCAGCGGCGCGTCCTCCCCGAAGTAGGTACGGAGATTCGCGCCGGCGCAGTCGGCGCGGACAAGATCTAAAAGGGCGGCAGACACGGGGCGCATCGTACACACGACCGGCAGCCGGACACCCAACCCGGCCAGCACGCCCCCGACTGAGCGGCTCACCCCAGACCAACATCCGCTCATAGCCGATGAGAGCGCATATCGTCTGAACGGACGGTCATGCTTTGAGAGGGGTGTGTTCAGGAACGTCGTCGATGATTTGTTTGGCGGAGGGGTTCGTATAGGAGCGGTTCCGGAGACCCTTGCCATATTGCGTTCGAGGAGCGCGGCGTACTCGGCGGTCGCGGGGGCGGGGATGAGCTCGGCCCGCTGCTGTTTGTTCGAAGGCAGGTTGCCGGCGCGGTGTTGTTCGTAGATGACGGCGCGGCGCATGTTGAGCAGGGTTGGGGCTTCGGGGGCCGGGGGTAGGGTCTTCCGGACCGCAGGCGTGTCTGTTATTCACCGAATGGTGGGGCAGCAATTCGTGCGCCGAGAGCAGCTCCTCAGGCTGGGCTGGTCGCTGTGGTCGGTTCGGCTTGGTGAACTGGCGGTTCGAACCTCGCGCGCGGGTCTTCCGCTGCCCAGTTACGGCGGTTCCATGTGGGAAGCTTCCGCGCGAGGTTGCGTGACCCGGTCACCGCGATCGCACCGGCGCGCAGCGCGTCGTTCCACTCGATCTTTCCCATGTGCCAGCGGGCGAACGCCAGCGGCTCGTTGATCACGACGATCAGGTCTTCTTCGCCGCCTGGGTGTTTGAGACAAAGTTCGGCGTCACCACGTTCGATCAGCAACCAGCCACGGGGGATCGGCCGGGGAAGCGTGGGATAGTCGAAGCGGACGACGACGCGATGTCGGGGCAGGCGCTCGCGGTCGAGCCATAAGGTCACCCAAGCCCACAGCACCACACCTGGGTGGGCGTGCTCGGGCTTCAGTTGCGCCCACTTCGATCCCCAGTCGTGCAGGGCCACCATCACCCCGGCCAATTCGCGACCGGCCTGGGTGGGTTCGTAGATGGATCCTGGTCCGTTGGGCTTGGCCTGAATTTCGATGACCCCGGCGCGTTCCAACTCTCGCAGCCGCTTGGAGAGCAGTCCCCGAGACAGCCCTGGGGCGCCGTCGGCGATCTCATTGAAGGTCCTGCAGCCGATTAGGATGTTACGCAAGATGATGATGGACCAACGCTCCGCGAGCAGCTCCGACGCCCGAGCGACCGGGCAGTACTGGCCATAGGTCCGCATTTCAATAGCCTCTCACCAGCGGAAGATCGGCACGAGTTCATCTTCTGAACTTGTTGCGGCCTAGCGTCAGGCTGACACTCGCCTCGACTGAACGAACAAGGCGAGAGGACATGCCATGAGTTCGTCGACGTACCTGCTAGCCGGGCAGGTCTCCGAGCTGGACCGGCTCAAGCTGCAGTCGCGCGTGTGGGAGCCGAGCGGTCGCCGGCTCCTGGAACAGTTCGGTGATGGTCGCGGTGCTCGGGCCGTCGATATCGGATGCGGCGCGATGGGCTGGCTGCGCCTGCTGAGCGAGTGGGTCGGCCCAGATGGCGAGGTCGTGGGAACAGACATCGACGAGGCCATGCTGGCGGCCGCCAAGAAGCTCGTGGCCGAGGAAGGCCTCGGCAACGTGGTCCTTATCAGGGACGACCTTTTCGAGAGCCAACTTGAGCCGTCGTCCTTCGACCTGGTCCATTCGCGGTTCGAGATCAGCCCGCTCGCCCGCGGCGACGAGCAGATGGCCACATACTGTCGGCTGGCTCGCCCGGGCGGCATTGTGGCCCTGGAGGACTGGGACAAAGCCTCGTGGCATTGCAACCCGCCGGCGCCCGCACTCGACCAACTCATCGGGCTGATCGATCAGGCGTTCGCCCGAGTCTTCGAGCTCGACGGTGGCCGCACCCACGTTGACCTGTTCGGCGGCGCCGGCATCGAGCCACACCTCAACGCCGAAGTCCTTGCTCTGCCGCAGGGTCATCCCTACCTACGATTGCCGATTCAAATGACCACGAGTTTGGCCCCGCGGTTGCAGGAGTTCATCAGCGTCGAGGAGCTGGCGCGGCTACAGCAGGGAGCCGAGAAGGAACTCGCAGAACTCGGCCGCTGGGGCACCACGTTCACCCTCATCCAGTCCTGGGGGCGGCGGACCTAGACACGCACGCCACCGACTGCCATTGGCATCCTGGAGGCACGTAATGGATCTCGACGAACTGGTCTTCCAGCCCCTGCTCGGTACTGGGAGTTGTATGGGATCGGCCAGCCCGTTGCATCAACGCGGAACAGTCATCGACAGACCGACGGCCAGCCGGCAGAGCCACAAACAAACTCATCGAAGGGACAACCATGCCTGCTGGGACCTTCCAGGTACCCGCGCCGCATCCGGGACCATTTCAGCGAGAATGCCGACACAGCGCCGCCCACGGTGGGGGCATGAGCGATTTCCTGAAAAGGCGGCTGGCGGGCACCGTGCTGATACTCGGCACGGCCGCGAGTGTGGTGACCGGTACGGCCACGCCGGCGTTGGCGGCACCGTTGCCCGGCCTGGTGCAGATTCCGCAGTCGAGCCTCACCAACCCCGCCGACTTCAAGCAGGTCACGCGACCTGCCGAGGGGACAAGGTGCTGGTGGGCGCGGGATTCGACGTGTTCGGCGCGACCGGCGAGGTGGTGGTGGACGACTTCCGACCGAACGGCGACCGGGACACGGCCCCGACCGTGGTAACAGTCGGCGCGTACGAGGCCGACCCATTCGAGGAAACTGGCGGGTGGTGGCGTACGCGGTGTGCGCCGATCCGCTATCCGGCCTGGTGCGGATCGACAGCACCAATGAGAGCAACTCCGCGGACTCAATGGGCGTCAGCGCGTTCTGCCCGGCCGGCAAGGTGCTGACCGGCACGGGGTACGAGCTGAACGGCGCGCAGGGCGAGGTGATTGTGGACGACCTGCGACCCAACGGCATCAGTCTGGATGGCCCCACCGCCGTCGACGTCGGCGCCTTCGAGGCGGACCCGCCGTTCGCCGCCAACTGGTCGGTCACGGCGTACGCCATCTGCGCCGACCGGCTGCCCCTGCACCGCCTCGTGGCATCGCACGACACGAGCCCGAGCACCTCGGACGACGCGCGCGTCGCCCAGCCCCGCTGCCCGATCGGCGGGTTCGTGACCGGCGCCGGATTCGAGCTGAACGGCGCGAGCGGCGAAGTGGTCCCCACTGCGCTGGCGCCGAACGGAAGCCCTTCCGGGCCCGGGCATCTGGTCGACGTGAACGCCTTCAAGGAGGATCCATTCGCCGGGACCTGGTCCCTGCGCGGCGACGCGATCTGCACGATTCCCCGATAGTGGCCCTGGCCCGGCGCCGGGTCCGCCGCCTGGCCAGCTGGCTTCCTGAGCTGGGGTAGACCAGGCCACTGGCGTAGCCCGTCCGTCAGGTCTGGATGGCCGCGGCCTGCGCCGGAGCGACGGCACCGCCGGCGAAGACCATCATGAGTCCTTCGGTCCGGGTCGGACGCGGCGGCACCCACGCCCTGGCGGCGCTCGGTTCGGTACACGCCCCGCTGGTGTCAGCGACGGTATGTTGATGAGCCAGCGACGTGATCGTTCACCCGCAAACACGACCACGTCGCCCCCCACCAACGCACGAACATGGCTCCTCTGTGTCATCAAGACTTGGTGGGGATCGCGGTTTAGGCTTGATGCCGACGGGTCCGGGAAGTGACTTTCCGAAGAGCCGGCGTGGGGATGAGAGCCGGTCACGCAGGACTTGTAGACGTGTCCCGGTGTCCTCCCGGGCCTGTCGCCGCAGCGACGGCGTCGTTGATCATTTGTCGGTAGACGATGTCGGAGAGCCGCCGTTTCAGGCTCCGCATCGCTTCCATCGACGTCTTGCCGGCTGCCTTCCTGCGGTCGAGTAGGCGCGTGTGATGGTGGCGTTACGCAGCTGGACGGTGGCCATGACGTGCAGGACCTGGTTGATCTGCCGGTTGCCCGCGCGCGAAAGCCGGTGTCGTACCTGATCACCCGAGGACGCGTCGATGGGTGCTGTGCCGTTCCAGGACGCGAAGTGGGCCCGGCTGGGGAAACGCGTGATGTCGCCGACCTCGACCAGCAGCCGGGCCGCGCCGGAGGGTCCGATGCCGTGCAGGTTCATGAGTGTGGTGCCGGTGGCGGCAACGAGTTCCTTCAGCTCCTTGTCGGCCTGCTTGGACCGCTGGTAGACCCGTTCGAGGTCAGCGATCAGCTCGGCGGCCACCCGCCGGCGGGCCTTGCCGACCGCGTCCCGCGGGCGGATGGTGGCCAGCATTGCCTTGGCCTGGGCCGCGGACAAGCTCTTCTTCGCCCCGCCTGGAATGAGCTCAAGCAGCAGTTGGTGCAACTGGCAAACCATCCGGGTGTGATCATCGCCAAGGGAACGACGACGGTCGACCAGCAGTCGCAGTACGGCGAGCTGTTCATCGTTGACCGCTGGTCGAAGTCCGCTCATCCGTGTGCCGAGCAGGGCGTCGGTGGCGTCGGTCTTGCGGCCCTGGCCAGTGACGAAGACCCGCGCCCGGGCGGACAATTTCGGTGGCACGTCGACGACCTGCTCACCATCTGCTAACAGGCGGGTGGCGATGTGCCGGCCGATACCCCCTCGCAGCCCTCGATCGCCCAGACCCGGTTCGGCCACTGCTTCACGTAGGCGGCCATCACCGCGAAGCCGGCGCGGTCGGTGTCGAACCGTCCAGTGCCGAGAACGGTCTCGTCGGCGATCCGCTCGTACAACGGGTGACGAAGCTGCGCCGCTGGTCTGCATAGGGCCACGCCGGGGGACAGCGCGTGTTGCGAGCCTCGCGTGACCTCGGTCGGGTCACTTGCCGCAGTGTCGCTCAGGCGTGCTGGTTGCGGTCAGCGAGTCATCACACTGAGGCTGTGGGCGATATGAAGGTGCGTAACGAGCTCAGCGGCAATGTGGCGGGTCCGGTGGTCCAGGCCGGGACAATCGGCCACCTCGTGGTGTACCCCCAGCCGCTTCGTGCCGTGGCGCCCGTGCCGCGGCAATTGCCTGCGGCGGTGCCGGATTTCTCCGGTCGTGCCCGGGAACTCGCCGCGCTGGATAAGTTGCTGCCGTCGACGGAAGCCAGTCTCCGGCGGTCGCTGGGATTTGGATTCGCCCCCCGTTAACCCCCCGAAAACCCCGCCAACCACCGACAACAACTGAAAAGTTCTTCGATGCCACCCGAGACGTTTCCGCAGGTCAACGCACATAGATGACAGGCGCCGAAAACCCGCCGTCAATCTAGGTTGACAGCGAGGGGCCGTGGGTTCAAATCCCGCCACCCCGACTTGGCAAGGCCCTGACCAGCGAACAGGCCAGGCCCCAACGATCTGGGCGCTCTCCCGCGCTCACTGGCCACCAGCACCACGGCTGTCGCAAGCGCTTGGCCACCAGAGCCATGCCCCGCCGCTGACTGCCCGTAGCCACTCCACGCAACGTTCGCACCAACGCAAATAGGTTTGTGATAGAAACCTCTCGGCGTGACCGCCACGACACCCCGAAGGACCGATGACGGTCGTTCGTTTGGTTAATGTGCGCGCGTGGCGGGCGGCGCCTTGAGCGTCAGCGGACCGCGAAACCTAGGAGTTGCTCGCGCACCTGCCCCTCACAGCCCGGTTCGGTGGAGGTGAAGTGGTCGCCGTTGCCGGCGATCCGGCAGCGGTACAGCGCCACCAGCCCGGCGCCGCCCGCTTCCGCGATGTGTCCGACCGGGCCGAGCGGCGGGAGCCGTTCGCAGCCTGGGTCGCGGGTGATGAGGTTGTGCCCGCCGACCCGGCACTCGAAGAGCGGCACGGTGCCCGCGACCGGCTCGCGCCACAGCCGCACCGCGCCCTCCACGGCGAAGCCGGGCGGCAGCAGGCGGGACGACGCCCAGTGCCCGCGGGTGGGGTGATAGCCGCGCACCAGCCGGGTGTACGGCAGGTGCTCGAACCCGCAGGACAGCCGCGGCGGCGACAGGTCGGCACGGTTGGCCAGTGCCCAGGTGGCCCACGCCGGTTTGGCGGTGCCGTCGGCGTTGCGCAGGCCAAGGCCAAGTCCGGCGGCGGTCTCCGCCGGATGGTCGCGCATCCGGTGATAGACGTAGTTGACGACCCCGGGGGTACCGAGGGCGTTGCGGAACGAGTCGCAGATGGCGGTCGCCTGCCGGGCCGGGGTCGACGGCGCGAGGGAGTTGATGCCGCTCTCGGTCAGCTGGATGTGCCACGCGCTCGGCCGCCCCGGAAATGTCGCGCGCAGCCAGCCGGCGAGCACACCGATCGTGCCGTAGGTGACGTACGGGACATCGTCCGGCCCGAAGACGTCGCTGCGCAGGTCGCGCGGGTACGGGTGCATCGCCACCTGCCACTGCCGGGCGCCGGCGCGGTCGGCGAGTCCGCGAAGGACGGTGGTGCCGGCGAGGGTGGCGTCGGCGGCGGTGGGACGCTCCAGTTCGTCGCCGAACTGGTGGTCGAGCGAGATGAGCACCTTCGCCGTGGGCTGTTCCTCGGTCACCCGGTCGTACGCGGCGTTGAAGTTGGCGCCGATCTCGCCCAGCCAGCGGGTGCGGTCGCACGGCACGCCTTGGCCGCATCCGATGTCGAACCAGGCGTTGGTGTTCACCTCGTTCATGACGACGAAGTCGGCGACGCGCCCGGCGCCGTGCAGCCCGTCGTAGCGTTGGGCCAGCATGCCGGCGAACCGCCCGTAGTCCGCCGGGTCGTTGGGCGTGCAGAACACCTCGTAGCCCGGCCCCACCGGCGAGCATGGCTTGCCGGCGCGGGCCCATGCGGGCACGCCGTATACGACCCCGGTCACCACGAGGCCGCGGCGGGAGTACTCGGCGATCTCCGCGTCGACGGCGGGCGGCACGGTGAAGCACCGCCCGTCGTACTCCTGCTCGCCGGCCGCGCACGGCGCCGCCTTCACCCTCGATTCCCACTCCGCCCAGAAGAGGTTCATCGCCACGCCGCCGGTGTTGTTTCCGGCGACCTCGTCGCGGTCTGGCCAGAAGTCCGGCTGGAGGCTCTTGATGCGGTAGGCGTCGCGGGCCGGGTAAGGCAGCGCCGCCGCCTGGGCAGGGGTCGCGGCCACCGCCGCGCCCGCGACAGCCGCCACCAGGGCGAGCGCCGAGGCGAGAGTGGACCTCATTCCTGGTATCCCCAATCCGTCATGCCGGACACGATGGTCGTGGTGAAGTCGCCACCCCTCGACAGCGTGCAGGCGACGTAGCTGGACTCGTGGTTGCTGCCGCCGACCCGCCGGCAGTAGTCGGCTCTGCCGTCGTCGTTGGCATCCGCCCAGCCGCGTCCGGTCGGCCAGCCCCAGTCGAGCGCGCCGATGGAGTTGACGTCGCCGCCGAAGCCGGTGCCGGTCGACGGCGAGCAGGTAACCAGCGCGTTGCTGTGGTTGGCCGTGCCACGCACCCGGCAGAAGTCCGCCTTGCCGTCACCGGTGATGTCCACAAAGGATCGGCCGGCCGGCTGCCCCCAGTCCAGCTTCGCCGAGACGATGGTGGTGCGGAAGTCGCCGCCGTTGGAGAGCGTGCACGCCACCCGCGGGTCGGACACCACGCCGACGCGGCGGCAGTAGTCCGCGCGCCCGTCACCGTTGACGTCCGCCCAGCGCCGGCCCGCCGGGTACCCCCAGTCGAGCGCGCCGACCGAGTTGACGTCGGCACCGAAGCCGGTGCCGGTCGACGGCGAGCAGCTAACCAGCGCGTTGGTGTGATTGGCCGTGCCACGCACCCGGCAGAAGTCCGCCTTGCCGTCACCGGTCATGTCTACAAAGGATCGGCCAGTGGGCTGCCCCCAG
>Ga0272482_10000555_pt1 | contig 11722 bp, 14 predicted proteins | sample RVTome_8_FD_192427 | JGI IMG/M metagenome (GOLD analysis project Ga0272482, IMG submission 192427) | Soil microbial communities from uranium-contaminated site in the Upper Colorado River Basin, Wyoming, United States - RVT160D0 (version 2) ...
CTGGGCCCCGGCCTTCGCCGGGGAGCTAGGGGTCTCTAACTTCCCGGTTCCGCCCGGTCCACTGGGTAAAAGGTGTAGGACAGGGTGATCTCGCTGATGTCGCGCGCGGCCGGATCGTCGAGGATCGCGGGGTCGACGTAGAACACCACCGGCATGCTCACCTCCTGCCCCGGCGTCAGCCGTTGCTCGGTGAAGCAGAAGCACTGGATCTTGGTGAAATATTGCCCGGCCTGGCTGGGGGTGACGTTGAAGGTCGCGGTGCCGGCGACCGGCCGGTCGGAGAGGTTGCGGGCGGTGTAGAGGGCGATGTTGCGCGCCCCGATGGCGACCGTGCGGTGGGTGTCGACCGGCTCGAACCGCCACGGCAGGGCATTGGAGGTGTTGGCGTCGAAGCGCACCGAGATCAGGCGGCCGGTCGCGCCCGGCGCCTTCTGCCCCACCGCCGTCTGCGTCGTCCCGCCGAAGCCGGTGACCTGGCAGAAGATCCGGTAGAGCGGCACGCTGGCGAAGGCCAAGCCGGTCATCCCGCACACCAACAGGGCCGCGAGCAGAGCCGTGCGCGTCTTCCGGTTCATGCCGCGGCGCCCATCTTGGCGATGGTGATCGCGTAGATGAGGGCGACGAAGGCGGCGAGCAGCACCGCCATGATGATCGCCCGGCTGCGCTGCCGGCGGCGGACCTCGTCTTCCTGCTGCGGCGTCATGCGATGAGCCAATGGTCGGCGACCAGAGCGCCGAACAACGCGAACAGATAGAGGATCGAATAGGCGAACAGGCGCTTTTCGGCCTTCATCTCACTGGGCTCGGCGGCGCGGCTCGCCAGCACCTGGAGCGCGAACAGGAGGAAGAGGAGGCTCAAAGCCGTCGCGGCGAGGCCGTAGAGCGGCCCGGCGAGGCCGAGCGGCCAGGGCGCGACCGCGGCGGCGGCCATCGGCAGCGTGTAGAGCAGGATCTGGATCCGAGTCGCCTTCGCGCCCGCCACCACCGGCAGCATCGGCACGCCGGCGCTTGCATAATCGGAGCGGACGAACAGCGACAGCGCCCAGAAATGCGGCGGCGTCCACAAAAAGATCAGCGCGAACAGGAGGATGGGCAGAGCGGCGACGTCGCCGGTCGCCGCTGCCCAGCCGATCACCGGCGGAAAGGCGCCGGCGGCGCCGCCGATAACGATGTTGTGCGGCGTCCGCCGCTTCAGCCAGATCGTGTAGACGATGACGTAGAACAGGATCGAGACGGCGAGGATCGCGGCGGCGAGCCAGTTGGCGGCGACGCCCATCAGCAGCACCGAGAAGGCGCCGAGGCCGACTCCGAAATGGAGCGCGCTCTGCCGGTCCATCCGGCCGGCCGGGATCGGGCGCGATCTGGTGCGCTTCATCAACGCGTCGATGTCGGATTCCCACCACATGTTCAGGGCCGCCGCCGCCCCCGCCCCAAGCGCGATGCACAATATGGCGGTGAAGCCGAGCACCGGATGGATCGGCGCCGGCGCGACCAGCAGCCCGGCGAGGCCGGTGAAGACGACGAGCGTCATCACCCTGGGCTTGGTCAGCGCCAAGAGGTCCCGCCAGTCGGCGGGGAGGGCGGTCTGATGCTCGAACGTCGTTGTCGTCATAGGTCCCATTCGTCACCCCGGCGAAGGAGTCCTTCGATACGCCGTTTCGCCAAGCTCAACGGCTACTCAGGATGAGCGGTTCAATTTCATCCCACCCGCTCATCCTGAGTAGGGACTGAGCCTGGCGAAGGCCCGTATCGAAGGACTAATCCACCTTCGGCAGCGTCTCGAACTGGTGGTAGGGCGGCGGGCTCGACAGCGTCCATTCGAGCGTCGTCGCGCCTTCGCCCCATTGATTGTCGGGCGCCTTCCGGCCCGCGGCCAGCGACCAGATGATGTTGAGGAAGAAGAACACCATGCCGGCGGCCATGATCACATAGCCCCAGGTCGCCAGCCCGTTCAGCTCGGCGAACGCGGGCGTGTAGTCGGGGACGCGGCGCTGGAAGCCGTCCATGCCCATGAAGTGCATCGGGAAGAACAGCACGTTGACGCCGATGAAGAACAGCCAGAAATGCGCCTGTCCCATCCACTCGCTATACTGCTTCCCCCACATCTTGCCGAACCAGTAATACCAGCCGGCGAACAGCGAGAAGACCGCGCCGAGGCTGAGCACGTAGTGGAAGTGCGCGACCACGTAATAGGTGTCGTGCATCACCGTATCGACGCCGGCATTGGCGAGGACGACGCCGGTGACGCCGCCGACCGTGAACATGAAGATGAAGCCGATCGCCCAGAGCATCGGCGTCTGGAAGGTGAGCGAGCCGCCCCACATGGTCGCGATCCAGGAGAAGATCTTGATGCCGGTGGGCACCGCGATCACCATCGTCGCGGCGGTGAAGTACATCTTGGTGTTCACGTCCATGCCGACCGTGAACATGTGGTGCGCCCACACGATGAAGCCGATCACGCCGATCGCGACCATCGCATAGGCCATGCCGAGATAGCCGAAGACCGGCTTGCGGCTGAACGTCGCGATCACCTGGCTGACCATGCCGAAGCCCGGCAGGATCATGATGTAGACCTCGGGATGGCCGAAGAACCAGAACAAATGCTGGTAGAGGACCGGATCGCCGCCGCCGGCGGCGTCGAAGAAGTGGGTGCCGAAATTGCGGTCGGTCAGCAACATGGTGATCGCGCCGGCGAGGACCGGCAGCGCCAGCAGCAGGAGGAAGGCGGTGACCAGGATCGACCAGACGAAAAGCGGCATTTTGTGGAGGGTCATGCCCGGCGCGCGCATGTTGAAGATGGTGGTGATGAAGTTGATCGCGCCGAGGATCGAGCTGGCGCCAGCGAGGTGCAGCGCGAAGATCGCCATGTCGACCGACGGCCCGACCGAGCCCGAGGTCGACAAGGGCGCGTAGACCGTCCAGCCGACGCCGGCGCCGAGGCCGGTGCCGCCCGAGACGAACGAGCTGCCGAGCAGCAGGATGAAGGCCGGCGGCAGCAGCCAGAAGCTGATGTTGTTCATCCGCGGGAACGCCATGTCCGGCGCGCCGATCATGATCGGAACGAACCAGTTGCCGAAGCCGCCGATCATCGCCGGCATCACCATGAAGAAGACCATGATCAGGCCGTGGGCGCTGATCAGCACGTTCCACATGTGCAGCGATTCGTCGAACGTCGCCTCGGGCATGCCGACCAGCGAATGAAGCGCGTTTGCCCACACCCCCAGATACTGGATGCCCGGCTCGGCGAGCTCGGCGCGCATCAGCCCCGAAATCGCGCCGCCGATGATCCCCGCCGTCACCGCGAAGATCAGGTAGAGCGTGCCGATGTCCTTGTGGTTGGTCGACATGAACCAGCGCACGAAGAAGCCCGGCTTGTGGTCCGCGTCATGGTGCGCGTGCGCCTCGTGGGCCTCGAAGTGGACGGCGTTTGCTACTGTGTCGGTCATGATGCCTGGGCCGCCTTATCTGGTCGCAGCTTGGTTGGTGGTGGCCGGCGTCGCCGCCGCCTCGACGACGTTGGCCGGCGCGGGCGTCGCCGCGGTGGCGTCGCCGGCGGCGACCGTCGGCGACGGCGCCGGGACAAGGGTGGGCGTCGCCGGGCCCGCGCCCGGCATCTGGCCGCCCTTGGCGGCGACCCAGGCGGCGAAGCGCTCGGGACTGACCACCTCGACCGCGATCGGCATATAGCCGTGGCGGGCGCCGCACAGCTCGTAGCAGACGCCGTAGAAGACGCCGGGGCGGGTCGCCTGGAACCAGGTCTCGTTGAGCCGGCCGGGGACGGCGTCGATCTTGGTCCAGAAGGCGGGGACGCCGAAGGCGTGGATGACGTCGTTCGAGGTGACGATCAGCTTCACGGTGGCGCCGACCGGCACCACCATCCGCTCGTCGACGGCGAGCTGGCGGGGCTCGCCGGCCGCTTCGGCCTCGTCCTCGGGCATCATGTTCGAAATCAGGTTCACCCCATGGTCGGGATATTCGTATTCCCAATACCATTGGTTGCCGATCACCTTGACGGTTAGGTCGGCCTCGGGCGGCGAATATTGGTGGGCGAGCAGCCGGATCGAAGGCACCGCGATCACCACCAGGATCAGCACCGGCACCAGCGTCCAGACGATCTCGAGCGTGGTGTTGTGGGTGTTGCGCGACGGCGTCGGATTGGCGCCGCGGCGGTAGCGGATCACCACCCAGGCGAGCAGCGCCAGCACGAACAGCGAGATGATGGTGATCAGCGGCATCAGGATCACTTCGTGGAACCAATAGGCTTCCTCGCCGATCGGGCTGAACTGGTCCTGCAGGCCGAGCCGGCCGTCGGGCTGGCCGATGCCGGGTGTCGCCGCGGTCCGGGGCAGCGCCGGGGCGGCGGCATTGGCGGTCGCTCCGGCGGCGTCGGCGGGCGCCGCGGCGGCGGGCGCGGTCGCTGTCGGGGCGGCGGGAGCGGCCGGGGCGGCGGCAATGGCGGTCGCCGGCGCCAGGCCGAAAGCTGCGGCAATGGCGGCGAGCTTGAAAAGTGTCTTCATCTAAACCCCTGTGGTCCATCCGGGCGACGGCTGGATTCGGGCGCCGGGGGCGCCTTCGCGCCGGCCTTATAGGCAGGGGATTTGTGTCTCTCAAGCATGTTGCGCGCCCGTCCACAACGCTTGATGGCCGGGGCGCGTTTCCCTATCTGTCGAACCGGCTGTCGCACGCGGGGAAAAGCATGACCGACGAGGAGGTTTTGGCCGAGTTCCGCGCCGCCGGGGCGCTGATGGAGGGCCATTTCATCCTGTCCTCGGGGCTGCGCTCGCCGGTCTTCCTGCAGAAGATGCGGGTGTTCGAGGATCCGCCGCGCAGCGAGCGGCTGTGCCGGGCGCTGGCGGAGCGGATCCGCGCGGACTTCGGCACCGTCGACCTCATCGTCTCGCCGGCGATCGGCGGCATCGTGCCCGGCTACGAGACGGCGCGGGCGCTGGGCTGCAAGGCGATCTTCGTCGAGCGCGAGGGCGACTCGTTCGAGCTTCGCCGCGGTTTCGAAATTCCCGCCGGCGCCCGCGTCGTGCTGGTCGAGGACATCATCTCGACCGGTGGATCCCTTAGAGAATGCCTCGCCGTGGTCCGCCGCTATCCGGGCGATATCCTGGGCGCCGCCTGCCTGATCGACCGCTCCGGCGGCCGCGCCGACGTGGGCGTGCCCACGGTCGCGCTCGCCCGGGTCGATTTCCCGGCCTATCCGGCCGACGCTCTGCCCCCCGAGCTCGCCGCCCTCCCACCCGAGAAGCCGGGAAGCCGGAAGGCGGCGTGACCTCGCACCTCCGCCTCGGCGTCAACATCGACCATGTCGCGACGATCAGGAACGCGCGCGGCGGCGCCCATCCCGATCCGGTCCGCGCCGCCTTCGCCGCGGCCGACGCCGGCGCCGACGGCATCACCGCCCATCTGCGCGAGGACCGCCGCCACATCACCGACGAGGATATCGACGCCCTGATGGAGCGGCTCGAAATCCCGCTCAACCTGGAAATGGCGGCGACCGAGGAGATGCTGGCGATCGCGCTCGCCCACCGCCCGCACGCCGCCTGCATCGTTCCCGAAAAGCGGGAGGAGCGGACCACCGAGGGCGGCCTCGACGCCGCCGGCCAGCACAACCACCTCGCTTATTATGTCGACAAGCTCGGGGCCGCGAACATCCGCGTCAGCCTGTTCATCGAGCCCGATCCGGCCCAGATCGAGGCGGCGATCCGGCTCGGCGCGCCGGTGGTCGAGTTCCACACCGGCCTTTACGCGCACCTTTCCGGCGAGGCCCGGGCGGCCGAGCTCCGCCGCATCGCCGACGCCGCCGCGCTCGCGGTCAAGAACGGCATCGAGCCCCATGCCGGCCACGGCCTCAGCTTCGACAACGTCCAGCCGGTCGCCGCCATCCCCCAGCTCGCCGAACTGAATATCGGCCACTTCCTGGTCGGCGAGGGGATCTTCACCGGCTTCGAGGCGAGCGTGCGCCGGATGCGCAGCCTGATGGACGAGGCCAGATGACGCGCCCGACGGCCGAAGAAACGCCGGCGCTCCCGAACCGGACGTGGCGGGCGAAGCTCGCGCCGTCCCGGTGGGTCGACGTGCTCCTGGGAACGCGCCCCGACATTGGCGCCGAGATCGATGGAGCCCATGCTCCCGGTTATGCCGATCGCCTCGCGAGGGAGATCGGCGCCGAGCACGCGCTCGTTACCGCGCGGATGACCTGGACGCTCAGCTTGCAGGGCTTCCTGTTCACTGCCTTCGCGCTTGCCATGAACGTTGGGGCGACGGCGGCTTCCGATGACCGTCTCGACACGCTCCTTTGTGTTTTGCCGATTGCGGGCCTGGTCACCGCGACCCTTGGCCTAGTCGGCATGGGTGCGGCCTTTGTCAGGATCAACGCCCTGAAGCGCATCTGGCATGCCAATTCGATTGCTTTTGAGCAGACAGGGCCTCGGCCGTTCTCGACCACATTCGGTGGCTTCGTCGGTCGGCTGCCGCCAGTGGCGATCAGCCTGGCGCTGATTGGGTGCTGGTCTGCGCTGCTATGGCCTGCGGCGCCATGATCGTCGGCCTCGGCTCCGACCTGTGCAACATCGAGCGGATCCAGAATTCGCTCGACCGCTTCGGCGAGCGCTTCATCGCCCGCGTCTTCACCGAGACGGAGCGCGCCAAGGCCGAGCGGCGCCCGTTCACCCGCGCCGGCACCTACGCCAAGCGCTTCGCCGCCAAGGAAGCCTTCGCCAAGGCGGTCGGCACCGGCTTCAGGCGCGGCGTGTTCATGAAGGACATCGGCGTCGTCAACCTGCCCTCGGGCGCGCCGACGCTCCACCTCACCGGCGGCGCCAAGGAGAGGCTTGACGCGCTGGTCCCGCCGGGCCACGCCGCGCACGTACATTTGACGATGACCGACGACCATCCGTTCGCCTTGGCCGTCGTCGTCATCACCGCTTTGCCCGAGGAGCGAGCATCTTGACCGACAGCGACCGCAGAGACGCGGCCGAAACCAGAAGCGAGTGGAGCGGCGATCCCGAGCCCGCTTCCCCCGATCCGGCGGTGCCAGCGGCCGCGCCGGCGGCGGCGCCGGCCAGGAAGGGCACCGACTGGTGGGGCGAGATCAAGGCGATCTTCTGGCTGATCCTGGCCGTGCTGGCCTTCCACTCGTTCATCGCCAAGCCCTTCTACATCCCGTCCGAATCGATGATGCCCGGCCTTTTGGTCGGCGACCGGCTGGTGGTCAGCAAATATCCCTATGGCTGGTCGTGGGTCAGCCCCAGCTTCCACATCTTCCCGCACTGGCGGGGCCGGCTGTGGGGCGCGCTGCCGGAGCGCGGCGACATCGTCATCGTCACCCCGCCCGGGCAGAGCTCCGATTATATCAAGCGGGTGATCGGCCTTCCCGGCGACACGATCGAGATGATCCAGGGCCAGCTCTACCTGAACGGCCGGCCAGTGCACCGCGCCGAGCGGCCCCCGGCGATGATCCCGGCCGACGCCAATGTCCGCTGCGACCGGCCCGAGGACATGCGCTTCGGCGACTTCCGCGCGACCGGGCCGGACGGCCGCGCCTATTGCCGCTATCCCGTGTTCCGCGAGACCCTGCCCAACGGCCGCTCCTACGATACGATCGACGTCGGCTATTCGGAAGGCGACGATTTCGCCCGGATCATTGTTCCCGCCGGCCACGTCTTCCTGATGGGCGACAATCGCGACCATAGCGCCGACAGCCGCTTCTCGATCGGCCAGCAGGGCCTGGGCGGGCCGGTGCCGTGGGAGAATATCGGCGGCCGCGCCGAGTTCGTCACCTTCAGCCTCGACGGCAGCTCGTCCTATTTCAATCCGATCAGCTGGTTCACGGCGCTGCGCGGCGGCCGCGCCGGCACCTCGCTGCACGCCGCCGAGGGTCCGGTGCCGCCGCCGGAGCCAGGGGCGCCGTGAGCGCCGAGCCGGAACAGGCGGGGCCGATCGAGCTTCGCGACCCCGCCATCCGGCTCGAGATGAAGCGCGCCGGCGTGTGGATCGGCATGGTGCTGGCGGTGCTGGCGGTGATCGTTCTCGCCCAGCCCTTGCTCTTGATCTTCGCCGGGATCGTGCTCGCCGCGATGCTCGACGGCGGCGCCCGGCTGCTCGGCCGGGTGCTGCCGATCGGCCGCGGCTGGCGGCTCGCCATCGTCACCCTGGCCGGGATCGGCTTCCTGGTCTGGACGATCCAGTTCGCCGGCACCGAGCTCGCCGCCGAGGCGGCGCGGCTTCGCGTCGTCATCGCCGCGCAGGTCGAGCGCCTGCTCGCCTGGGGCAACCAGATGGGGCTGGTCCAGGGCGGCCTCGACGTCCAGCAGCTCTCCGGCCAGATCATGGGCACCCTGGGCCGGCTCGGCTCGGCGGTGTCGAGCGCATTGGGCGCGATCGCCAGCGCGGTGATGATCCTGGTGATCGGCATCTTCATCGCCATCGAGCCGCGGCTCTACCAGCGCGGCGTCGCCTGGATGCTGCCGATGGAGAGCCGCGACCGCTTCTACCGGAGCGCGGCGAAGATGGGCTATGTGATGCGCCGGCTGATGGCCGGGCGGCTCCTGGGAATGGCGGTCGAGGGCGTCGGCACCTGGCTGCTGCTGCTCGCCGGCGGCGTGCCGATGGCGGCCCTGCTCGGCATCCTGACCGGCCTTCTCGCCTTCCTCCCCAATATCGGCGCGATCATCTCGGGGGTGCTGATCGTGCTCGCCGGCTTCTCGGTCGGGGTCAATGAAGGGCTGTGGGCGATCGCCGTCTATCTGATCGTCCAGACCGTCGACGGCTATCTGATCGTCCCCTACGTCGCCAAAAAGACCGTCGACCTCGCCCCGGCGCTGGTGCTCGGCGCCCAGCTCCTGTTCGGCGCCCTGTTCGGGCTGATGGGGCTGATGCTCGCCGATCCGATGGTGGCGATGCTGAAGACCGCGCTCGAGCAGAAGTCCGAGGACGACGAGGACGACGCCGAGGAGGAGGCCGAGGCCAGGGCCCGAAAGCGACGACCCAAGACCGCCTAGCCTGTCCTTCGATACGCCGGTTCGACAAGCTCACCGGCTACTCAGGATGAGCGGAAGTGGGTGATTGCTTCCGTATCCCGCTCATCCTGAGTAGGGACTGAGCCTGGCGAAGGCCCGTATCGAAGGACGGCGCTACCGCCCCCCGCCCTCGGGCGCGGGACCCGGCGGCGCGCCGGCGCTGCCGTTGCCGCCTTCGCCCTCGCCCGCGCCCTGCTGCTGCATCATCTGCTGGAGCTGCTGCATTTGCTGCATCTGCTGCGCCGCCGCCCCGCCGCGGGCGACGTCGGCGATCTGGATGTCGAAGACCAATGTGTCGTCGGCGTCGAACGGCGCCTGCGCCGGCACCGGGCCCAGAGCGGCGTAGCCGAGGCTCGGCGGGATCCAGATCCGGTAGCGGCCGCCGCGCTGCATCAGCTGGAGCGCCTCGCCGAAGCCGGGGATGACTCCGGTCGTGCCCATCTCCACCGGCGGACCGCCGAGGCTCGAATCGAACACCCGGCCGTTCTCGAGCCGGCCGATATAATGGAGCCGGACCATGTCGGCCGAGGTGATGGTCGGGCCCTCGCCCGGCTGGATCACCCGATATTGGAGGCCGCTGGCGGTGGTCTCGCGCTGCATCGCGCGCGTCCCCCACCAGGCCAGACCGGCCGCGGCGAGCGCCAGCACCAGGAGCCCGAACCAGAGCTTGAGCACGGCGCCGCGGGCGAGCGGGCGAATCGGAACAGCGGTGGCGGCGGACATCGGCTTTTTCCCCAAACGAGAGCGGGCGTCCTTCGATACGCGTCTTCGCCTTCGCTCAGCCGCTACTCAGGATAAGCGGAACCCTATCTATTAGCTCGCTCATGCTGAGTAGGCATTGAGCTTGTCGAAATGCCGTATCGAAGCACGCCCGGTTGCTTAGCGCACCCCGTCGCGCTCGGCGCGCTTGCGCTCGAGCTTGCGGGCGCGGCGGATCGCGGCGGCGCGCTCGCGGGCGCGCTTCTCGCTCGGCTTCTCATAGTGACGGCGGAGCTTCATCTCGCGATAGACGCCCTCGCGCTGCAGCTTCTTCTTCAAGGCGCGCAGCGCCTGGTCGACATTGTTATCGCGAACGATGATTTGCATAAAAGCTCGTCACTCTCTTCCGTTGAACCGAAACCCTGGAAAAATGGATTCGCCGCGAGCAGGGCCCGCGGCGCAGGGCCGTGCCCCTAGCAGGACACGCCCCTGAAGGCAAGGCTCAGCGCCCGGACGCCCGCCTGCGGCCCTCGCCCATCGGCTTGACCGCCGAGGCGTAGCGGCCGCGGCCGCGATGGGCGCGCTGCGGCGGGAAGCGGCGGCGGCCCTGCTCCTCCTCGCGCCGCTCCTCGCGCGACGGCGGCGGCGGCGCGGTGCGGGTCGACTTGATCCGCGCCGCCTCGGCGTTGAAGCCGGCCGGCAGCGGCTCGACCGCGATCTTCTGGCGGGTCAGCTTCTCGATGTCGCGCAAATAGGCCTTCTCGTCGTCGGCGCAAAAGGCGATGGCGACGCCCGCCGCTCCGGCCCGCGCGGTGCGGCCGATCCGGTGGACATATTGCTCGGCGACGTTGGGCAGCTCGAAATTGATGACGTGGCTGACGCCGGTGACGTCGATGCCGCGCGCGGCGATGTCGGTGGCGACCAGGATCTTCGCCTTGCCGCCCTTGAACTCGGCCAGGGCGCGCTCGCGCTGCGGCTGGCTCTTGTTGCCGTGGATGGCGTTGGCCGGAATGCCGTTCCCCGCCAGCAGCTTCACGACGCGGTCGGCGCCGTGCTTGGTGCGGGTGAAGATGAGCACGCGGTCCATATTGCCGCGCTCGGAGAAACCGTGGCGCAGCATCATCGTGAGCAGGGCCTGCTTCTCCGCCTGCTGGACGAAGCTCACGAACTGATCGACCCGCTCGACGGTCGTCGCGGACGGCGTGACCCGGACTTCGGCGGGATCGGTCAGGAACTTGTCGGCGAGCTCCCTGATCGCCTTGGGCATGGTCGCCGAGAAGAACAGGGTCTGGCGCCTGGCCGGAAGCAGCCGGACGATCTGCTTCAGCGCATGGATGAAGCCCAGATCGAGCATCTGGTCGGCTTCGTCGAGGACGAGGATCTCGACGTCCTCGAGCGTCAGATAGCGCTGCTCGATCAGGTCGTTCAGCCGGCCCGGCGTGGCGACGAGGACGTCGACGCCGCGCGCCAGGTCCTGCCGGTTCTTGCCGACCGAGGTGCCGCCGAACACGGTGACCACCTTGAGCTGCGAGAATCGGCTATATTGGCGGGCGCTTTCGGCGATCTGGCTGGCCAGCTCGCGGGTCGGCGCCAGCACCAGCATCCGGCAGGCGCGCGGGCCCGCGCGGCGGTCCGACTGGCGCAGCCGGTCGATCGACGGCAGCATGAAGGCGGCGGTCTTGCCGGTGCCGGTCTGGGCGATCCCGAGCAGGTCGCGGCCCTTCAGGAGGGTCGGGATCGCCTGCGTCTGGATCGGCGTCGCGGTCGAATATTCCTTGAGCGCAAGCGCCTGGAGGACGGGCTGCGACAGCCCGAGGGATTGGAATGACATGGGTATGGACTCACTACGTGTGCGGCGTAGCGCGCAGCCTTCAATGGCGCGCGCAACGCGGCGGGTTCTGCTGACCCGCGTGAAAAGGGAAAGCCTTTGAAATTACGAAGCGGAGCCGGGGCGGTTCACCCGCCTGTTCACGCTGCCTGACGCCTCGCTGGAGACGC
>Ga0272482_10000556_pt1 | contig 11707 bp, 8 predicted proteins | sample RVTome_8_FD_192427 | JGI IMG/M metagenome (GOLD analysis project Ga0272482, IMG submission 192427) | Soil microbial communities from uranium-contaminated site in the Upper Colorado River Basin, Wyoming, United States - RVT160D0 (version 2) ...
CCGCGACGATCGGCGTGCTCGGCACGAGCGGCGGGTGCAGTGCCACCCTGGCCGCCGCGCGGTCGGCACGGACCTCGTGCCACCACGGGATGTCGTCGGGGTCGATGTGCGGCAGCGTCGGCTCGTGGTCCGGGTCGGCGCCGAACGGCCGGGTCCTCGGCGCGGGTCGGGCCGGCTGGCGCCGACGGTTGTTGGTCGCCGCGGTGACCGCGTCGCCGGCCACGTCGTCGTCGCCCCGGTCGTAGGCCGCGCGCCTTGCCGGGTCGGCAAGGGTCTCGTAGGCCTCCCGCAACAGCCGGAAAGCGCCAGCCGTGCCACCGGCGTCGGGGTGCAGCGCCTTGGCCAACGTCCGGTAGGCGGACCTGATCTCCGGTTGCGCCGCCTGTCTGGACACGCCGAGCAGTTCGTAGTAGTCGATCCCGCGCACTCACACCGCCGTTCTTCCACTCTCCGCGCGGCACAGACTATGGCGTTGTCAAGATCAACTCTGGCCGGGTGGCCGGCCGCGGCCCCGACGCCACACGTTCGGGGCAACCCCCGCGAGCCGGGAACATTCGCGGCCCCTGTCGACTTGTGCTGGGAGGACGGATGACAACCTGTCGAAAGTGGTACCGATGTCCCGTGAGAAGAAGCTCCCAGGTCCCGACCACCCCATCGCCGTGACGAAGAACCCGGCACGGGTGACCGTGAAGGTCGGTGACGTGGTGGTCGCCGACACCACCGCCGCGCTCGAGCTGCGCGAGTCGAACTACCCCGCGGTGCAGTACGTGCCGCTCGCCGACGTCGACCAGTCGCTGCTGACCGCCACCGAGACCAGCACCTACTGCCCGTACAAGGGCGACGCGTCGTACTACACGCTGACCACGCCGGCCGGTGAGCTGACCGACGTGATCTGGACCTACCGCGCGCCATACGACGCGGTCGCCGAGATCGCCGACCACGTCGCCTTCTACGCCAACAAGGTGGAGATCACGACGCACGCCTGAGCAGCCAGTCCACCGCATCGCCGGCGGCTGCCATGACCGAGATGTGCCCGGCCTCCGGCACGACGCGCAGCTCGGCCGACGGCAGCCTGCCGGCGAGCCAGGCGCCGTGCGTCGCCGGGATCACCAGGTCTCCTTCGCCGTGCAGCACCAGCGTCGGCGCCCGCACGTCGGCCGGGTCGAAGCCCCACGGCGTCACGTAACACATGTCGTCGTCGATCGCGGCCGCCGGACCGCCGGCGACCGCGGGCGCCACCACGGAGCCGAACCAGCCCCACGCGCCCTCCAGCGCGGCCCAGTCCGCCGGCAGGAAGTCCGGCTCGCCGCCTTCGATGGCGGCCCGCGCCGCCCTGCTCGCCGCCGCCGCGCGCAGCGTCTTCTCGCTCATCGGGCCCATGCCGGCGAACCAGTCCAACCCGGGGGCGTCGAACGGCGCCATCCCGGAGATGCTGACCGCGGCGGTGACCCGCTCCGGGAGTAGTGCCGCACAGGCAAGTGCGTGCGGACCGCCACCCGAATGGCCCAACACGGCGAACCGGTCGACCCCGAGCGCGTCGGCCACCACGGCGGCGTCCGCCGCCGCCGACCCGATCCGCCGGCCTGGCAACGCGGTCGAACCGCCGTAGTTCGGCCGGTCGTAAGCGATCCAGCGCACGCCGGGGGTGAACAGCGGCGCTGGCGGCGTGCCGATGTTCGGGGTGCCGTGGTGCCACATCACGACGAGGCCGGCGCCGCCGGTGTCGTACGCGTGCAGTTTCCTGCCGTCCGATGTGGGTACGTCTACCTCTGTCACGGCTGGCCAGCCTAGTCGGCGAGCAGGTGGCCCCCGCGCGTGAACCATTGTGGTACCGAGGAGGTTGGCATGAAGGACACGACCCTCAGTCCACTGTGGAGAGTGGGTAGGGTGGTCGCCGCCGTTCTGGTGGCCATCGTGCTCCTGCTGTGGCTGGTCAGCAAGGTCCCCGATCTCAACCCGTTCGAAACCGAGACGCAGGACCGCAGCAGCCCCGCGCTGCTGCAGTCGGTGCGTGACCTGAGCCAGTACCACGCCGCGGAAGGGAACTTCCAGGTCATCGTGGACCTGGAGAAGGACGTGTCGTGGGTGCCGGACGTCATCGCCGGCAGCAGGACCCTGTTCGTCGCACAGGGTTCGGTCAGCTCCTACATCGACCTGGGTGGCTTGTCCGACAAGGCGTTGACCGTCGACGAGCAGAAGAAGACGGTGCAGGTCAGGCTGCCGGAGCCGCGGCTGGCCAAGCCCAACATCGACCAGGAGCACACCTACCTGTACTCCCAGCAGCGCGGTATCTGGGACCGGATCGAGTCGGTGTTCAGCACCGCGGACCAGAAGGAGTTCTACGTGCTCGCCGAGAAGAAGATCGGTGAGGCGGCGAAGAACGCGAACCTGACGACCCGCGCGGAACGCAACACCCGCCAGATGCTCACCGGCATGTTCACCTCGCTCGGCTACAAGGCCACCTTCCCGGCCGACACCGCCTCGTAGGTCACTCCTCCTGCGGCGGCTCCTCGGTGGGCCGCCGGTTGAGCAGCGCCTTCCGCGCGGCAACGCCGGCTGAGACAGTAGAGAGGGCGCCGACGACGGCGGCCGCGTGCGGGCTGCCGGCCAGCAGGAGCAGGGCCAGTGCGGGGCCCGCCGTCGCGATGGCGATCGCGACGGCGAAGCAGAGGATGAGGAGCACGGCGTGCAACGTCTGGTCGCGCTTGCGCAGGACGTCCCGAATCAGCGTCACCACGCTGTCGGACTCGTCCCGCCTACCAGCCATCGCCCAGCCCTCGCGTACGTCACCGCCTGAGGCGTCGTCGCCCTTTGCTCCAGTGTGCGCCAAAACGGAGCAAGAAAACAGAGCAATGCTGCTATCGTTGCCTCGAAGCCCGATGGTGAGAGGGGCTCGATGGGGCCTGAGCCGGTAGCGCGACTGGTCGCCGCCCACGTGCGGCGACTTCGGCGCGACCGCGGCTGGTCAGCTGAGAAGCTCGCGGACGTGTGCGGGCCGGGTGGGCCCACCCGCAGCACTATCGCAAAGATCGAGTCCGGCGTGCGCAAGTCGGTCTCCGCCGAGGAGATCGCCGCGCTGGCCAGGGCGCTGGACGTCACCCCGAGCGAGCTGATGGCCCCCGACGCCGGGGAGCCGCTGTGGGCGCCGCCGGAGCGGTCGCTCCAGTCGGTCGTCGACGCGTTGGAGCAGGTGTCGGGGTTGCGTGACCCCAGCACCAGCCGGTTCCTCGTCCGGCTCCTCCAGGACCGGCTCGGCACCCGGCTGAACCTCACCGAGCACACGAACAACCGGCTGTACCTGTACGAGCTGGTCGTGGCCTGCAAGGCACACATGGGTGGCCTCTCCGCGCTGGTGGAGATCGTGGCCGAGCTGTTCCCCGGTTCGCTGTCCGTCGAATGGCTGAGCAGGGCGGTCGCCGACCTCGAGCCCGCCGCTCTGCTCGGCGCCGACGCGCGGGACGACCTCGTGACGATGCTGGCCGAGCGGCACTGGTCCCGGCTCGTCGAGGACTACCGGGCCGCGGTGGGGCCGTACGCGACCGACCCTGGTGGGAGCGACGCCGCCTCCTACGTCGCGGAGGCCGAGGCGCTGAACGCGCCGGCGAGCGGGACGCCGCCGCTGTTCACCTTCGTCGAGCTGCTGGCTGCCCGCGCGGGTGGCGACCTCGGCGAGCGGCTGCGGGACTGGGTGCGGGAGCAGGCCACCGCGATGGGCGTGCCGGTGCCCGCTCCCGCGACGGTCACCGAGGGGCGGCCCGGTGCGTTCCTGGTGGTCCAGGTGGAGCATGACCCCCTCGACCCCGACCAGTACGCCGTCCGGTATTGGACCCAGCTGACCAGCGACGACCTGCGGCCGGGTGACAGCCTCACCGGCCGGCTCGCCGACGTCCGGCGGCTCGTGGTCGACCTCGTCGCCGACGCGGAGGCGAGCTGGGCGGCGGACGCGGAGTACATCCGGGTGGAATTCCTGCTGCCGCGTGACCTGCTCGGGCTGCCGGTCGACCAGTGGCCGGGCCGGCCGGAAGGCGAGCCGCCGCAACCACTCGGGCTCCGGCACCAGATCGTGGTGCGCAGCCTCGACCGGATGCGGGCCAGGCACTGGCACCGGGCGTGGCGGCTGCGCTGGGACCGGCTGGCCGAGGCGGAGTCCCTGCTCGGCAAGGAACTGCTGGTGCCCTCAGCGGTCACCGGGCCGGTCGAGCTGCGCAGGCTCGACGCGGAGCTGGCCGCGACGCGGCAGGTCATCATGGTGCTGCCGCACCGGCCGCAGCAGCTGCCCGACGGCGACGAGGTGCTCATCGGGCTGCGTGCCGGCATGCCGGCGATGTTGTGGCTCCGGGACGACCGCTTCACCGACCACTTCGAGGCCGAGGTCGGCGAGCTGCTGACCGCGGGCCGCGACCTGCCGGAAACCGCTCGACTGTTGCGTGGCGCGGCATTCAGTGCCGCCGATCCTGAAACACACGTGGGCAGCCACGTGACTCTGTTGTGGGACGACCCGTACCGGGTCATCAACCTGTGAGGACGGCCGCTGATGACCACCACCCCCGACCGGAGCGCCAGGAGCACGCCGACCGGCACGCCGGACTGGTGGATCTACCAGGGCACCGGCAGGCCCATCGACGGGCGCCTTCTGGACGTCCTGCCGCCCCCGCCGCCGTGGCGGGCGTTCACCGGCGGCCCGGTGCAGGAGCCGCCGCCCGAGGACCGGGAGGACACCACCCGCCGGATCGGCACGCCGTCGCTCACCGCGCTCCTCGGGCAGGACCCGCGCACGGTCGAGATGGTGAACGCCGCGCTCTACCTGCGGCGACCGCTGCTCGTGACCGGGCGGCCGGGCACCGGCAAGTCGTCACTCGCGTACCGGATCGCGCACGAGCTGGGCCTCGGCCGGGTGCTGCGCTGGCCGATCACCACGCGCACCACGCTCGCCGGTGGGCTGTACCAGTACGACGCGATCGGCCGGGTGCAGGCGGCGAGCCTGCGGTCGGCGGACCGGGAGGACGGCCCGGACATCGGCGAGTACATCCGGCTCGGCCCGCTCGGCACCGCGCTGCTGCCCTACGAGTCGCCGAGGGTGCTGCTCATCGACGAGCTGGACAAGAGCGACATCGACCTGCCGAACGACCTGCTGTCCGTGTTGGAGGACGGCGAGTTCCAGATCCCCGAGCTGGCTCGGGTCGCCAGCCGCACGCCGGAGGTCGGGGTGTTCACGGCGGACCCGCACTGGCAGGCGACCGTGTCGATGGGTGACGTGCGGTGCCGGGCGTTCCCGGTCGTGGTGATCACCAGCAACGGGGAGCGGGAGTTCCCACCCGCGTTCCTGCGCCGGTGTGTCCGCCTCGAGCTGTCCCCGCCGGACGTCGACCAGCTCGCGGCCATCGTGGCGGCCCAGTTCCCGGCGGCCGGGAACGGCGCAGACGCCGGTGCGCTCGTCCGTGAGTTCATCGAACGGTCAGCGGCGATGGGGACACTGCCAGTGGACCACCTGTTGAACGCGCTGTACCTCGCAACGTCCGGCGCCCAGACCGACGACGAGTCGTGGACGCGACTGGTCGACGCGCTGTGGCGTCGGCTGTCGGAGCCACTCGCCTGAGCTGGACGAGGAAACCATGAACGAGCCGGCCGATCCGAGGCTGCACGTCGAGGAGCTGACCTGGAACGAGGTCGCGGACCTCGTGTGGCTGGCCGCTGCCATCACGGAGTCCACCGCTCGGCCGGAGTCCTCGGCGCCCGCTCCTCGGCAGGACGCGGAGCGCCCGCCACCGCCGTCGCTGTCCGAGCCCGCACCGCCGCCGCCGGCGACCGTGCTGCCGGCGCCCTCGCCGGTGGCTCCCGGCCTGGAGCCGTTGTCCGGCGACCGGGCGACCGGCGGCGGCATGGGTTCCGAGCTGCACGTGTCGGCCATCGCCCGCGCGTTGCGGCCGCTGGCCCGCCGGGTCCCGTCCCACACCGAGACGGTGCTCGACGAGGAGGGCATGGCGGTCCGCGCTGCCGAGACCGGCATGTGGCTGCCGGTACAGCGGCCTGCGCCGACCCAGCTGCTCGAGGCGATGCTCGTGGTCGACACGAGCAAGTCCATGGGGCTGTGGCGGGCGACGGCGGCCGAGCTGCAGCGCCTGCTGGAGCGGCAGGGCGCGTTCCGCGACGTGCGGCGCGTCGACGTGGACACCGACCAGGAGTTCGTGCGCTCCTACCTGACCCAGGGGCTCGGCGAGGAGCGGCCGCTCGACCAGCTCGTCGCGCCAGCGGGCCGGCGGGTGATCTTCGTGCTCACCGACGGCGTCGGCGCCGCGTGGCGGCCAGCGGCGCTCGGCGGGTGGCTTGGCAGGCTCGGGGAGGCCGGGCCGCTGGTCGTGCTCAACGTGCTGCCGCACCGGCTCTGGCACCACGGCCGGTTCACCACCGAGCAGGTGCGGCTCGGCGCGGCCACCCCCGCCGTCGCCAACCGGCGGCTGTCCTGGCACCCCGTGTCGCCCGCCGACGTGCCCGTGGACACGGCGATGCCGGTGCCGGTGCTCGAGCTGGACGGCCGGTGGCTGTCGCGGTGGACGTCGCTGGTCGCGGCGACGGGTCCGGTCGTGGTCGAGCTGCCGGCACTGCTCGTGGGTGCGGCCACCGACACCGTCGACACCGTCGAGCCGGTGGCGGCGGACCTCCCGGCCGCCGACCTGGTGCGGCGCTTCCACCTCACCGCGTCGCCGACCGCGTTCCGGCTCGCCGCGCTGTTCGCCGCGGTGCCGGTCACCCGCTCGGTGATGCGCGTGGTGGCGCTGTCGATGGTGCCGGACTCGACGCTGCCGCACGTCGCGGAGGTCCTGCTGAGCGGGTTGCTCGACGAGGCGGACGAGGAAGGCGAGTACCGGTTCCGGCCGGGGGTGCGCGAGGAGCTGCTGTCCGCACTGCGCAGGACCGACACGGTGCGTGCGGTGCGGACGACGGCGGAGCGGCTGGCCGCCGAACTGCCAGCCCTGGCCGAGCTGCGGGCCGCGATCGCCGATCCCGGCGCGGCCGAGCTGCCGGAGCAGGGGTCCGCGCTCGCACTGCAGGCCGCGGTGCTGCGTGCGTTGTCCGGGCCGTACCTCGCGCGGGCGGACCGGTTGCGCAACGTCGCGGCGGCGAGCGCGGAGAACAGCAGGACGACGTTCCTTGGCGAGGGCGCCGACACGATCATGCCGGAGGCGCCAGTCGCGCAGGCGCCGCCGGTCTGGGGCGGGGTGCCGGTGCGGAACCGGAACTTCGTCGACCGGGACGAGCTGGCGGCGGTGCGGTCCGCGTTCGGCGGCGACGGACCGGTCGTGCTGCGTGGTGAGGCGGGCGCCGGCAAGACCGAGCTGGCGGCGGAGTACGTGTACCGGTCGGTGAGCGACCACCGGGTCGTGTGGTGGTTCGCAGCGCACGAGCCGGCCGGGGTCGTCGCCGGGTACCGGCAGCTGGCGCTGCGCCTCGGGCTGACCGGTGTCGGCGCAGGCGGCCAGGCGGCGGTCGCCGCCGTGCACGCGGACCTCGCGACCAGGTCCGACTGGCTGCTGGTGTTCGACGGCGCGGCCGACCCGGCGACGCTGGAGCCGTACCTGCCGGTGGGCGGCGGGGTCGTCGTCACGACGCGGGACCCGGCGTGGCGCGAGCACGGCACGACGGTCGAGGTCGGCAGGTTCACCCGGGCCCAGAGCCTGGAGCTGTTGCGGCGCATGGGGTCCGAGGTCGACGAGTCGGTCGCCGACGCGCTCGGCAACCTGCCGTCGGCGGTCAGCCACGCAGGCGCATGGCTGGCCGGTGGCATGCCGCCCGCCGAGTACCGGGAGCTGCTGCGGACCGGTGGCCCGTGCGCACCCGCCGTCGACGCGATGAGCGACGCCGCGCGGGTCATGCTCAACCTGTGCGCGGCCTTCGGCGGCTGGCCGGTTCCCCGGTCGCTGCTGTTCGGGCGCGCCGACCTGCCACCCGCCGCGACGGAGGTGCTGGAGGACCCCGTGCGCGCCCATGCGGTGCTGCGGGAGCTGACCAGAGCCGGGCTGGTCGTGCGTGACTTCCGTGCCAACACCGTGTCCGTGCCGGAGCTGGCCAGGGTCGAGGTCCTCGCGCGGCAGGAACCCGAGGCACAGGCGAAGTGGTCGCATGCCGCGCACCTGTTGCTGGCGGCGGCGCCGGTGTCGGTCGACCTGGTCGCGCCGCTGCGCGGGGCGGCGGAGTGCGAGGAGCAGGGGGTGCGGGACAGCCTGCTCGCGGTGGTGGCACACCTCGTCGAGCAGGGGGATCCGCACAACGCGTCGGCGATCGCGGACGAGGTCGGCGGCGCGTGGGTGGCCGCGTTCGGCACGGGGCACCCGGACACCGTCGCCATGTCGATGCGGTGGGGGGTGGCACGCAGGCTGCTCGGCGACTGCAAGGACGCCGTCCGCGTGCACCGCGCGCACGGGCCGCAGCTGGTGCGCAGCCTGATGGTGAGTGGCGCGGTCGACACCGCCGTTGGCCTGGCCCGCGCGCTGCACGCCCGCGGTCCGGACGGCGCCGCCACGCTGGCCGCGGCCCTGCGCCTGGCCGCGGTGCTGCACGGCACGAAGGTCCCCCCGGCGGCCCTCACGCTCCAGACCGAGGTCATGGACCGCCTCCAGAACGAACGCGGCGACCGCGACCCGGCCACGTTGTTCGCCATGGTGGACGTGGCCGTGACCGCGGACCTGCTCGGCGAACCAGGCGCGGACGCCAGCATCGCGTTGCCACTACTGGGAGTCGAGGTCGGCACGGCCCACCCGTTCACCATCGCGTGCGCGACCGCGGCGGCGGGTGAGTTGGCCGCGAAGGGCGAACACGAGCAGGCGGTGACCCTCGGCGAGGAGACCGCCCATACCGCGGCGGCGGCGTGGGGTGAGGAACACCCGCTCACCTTGGCGGCTCGACTCAATCTCGCACTGGACCTGAGTTCGGTCGGCCGGTCCACGGCCGCCGAGGAGGTCCGCGAGGCAGCGTTCGCGGCCTGCCACCGCGCTCTCGGCGCAGGTCACCCCCTGTCCCGGTTGGCGACGGCGGACGTCCGCGTCTGGCACGACCTGGACCCGGCCCCGGGCTGGACCGACCGGGAACGCTGAGCAATCCTTCGCACGGGCACACTTCTGTTAGGGACAAACCAACTTTTGTTGCTACGTTGCGAAAGTGGACAACGACGTGTCGAGGCGTGCGGTCATCGTTGGTGCGGGTGCTGCGGCTCTCTGGCTGGCCGCCCCCTCGACAGCCGGGGCGATGTCGCCGCCGGGCAAGGCGGCCGGGCTCCGCTACTACTACCCGGTCCCGCAGTCGCCGGGTGAGGTCCACAGCGACATCTGTGTCTACGGCGGCACGTCCGCCGGCGTCGCCGCCGCCGTGCGGGCCGCGCGGCATGGGCGGTCCGTCGTGCTCGTCGCGTTCGGGCAGCACCTCGGCGGGTTGACCGCGTCCGGCCTCGGCGCGACCGACTCCGGGCGGATCGAGGCGATCGGCGGCCTGTCCCGCGAGTTCTACCGCCGGGTCGGCGCCCACTACGGCCGCCCGGAGTCGTTCGGGTTCGAGCCACACGTGGCTGAGCAGGTGTTCGAGGACTGGGTCGCCGAGGAGAACATCCCCGTGTACCGGGAGCACCGGCTCGCGCGGGTGGACGTGGCCGGTGGCCGGATCACCGCGCTGCGCACCGAGAACGGCAAGGTGTTCCGCGCGAAGGTGTACATCGACGCCAGCTACGAGGGTGACCTGATGGCCGCGGCCGGCGTCAGCTTCACCGTCGGCCGCGAGAGCAACGCCGTCCACGGCGAGACGCTCAACGGCGTGCAGTTCCGCACCGGCCACCAGTTCCAGCGCACCATCGACCCGTACCGGGTGCCAGGCGACGCGACGAGTGGGCTGCTGCCCGGCATCCAACCCGACGCGCCCGGCGCCCCTGGCACGGGTGACCACCGCATCCAGGCGTTCAACTTCCGCGTCTGCCTCACGAAGGCCGCCGACCGCCGCCCGTTCCCGCGCCCGCCGGGCTACGACCCGGCCCGCTACGAGCTGCTCCGCCGCTACCTCGCGGCCGGCGTGTGGGATGCCTTGCGGCTCAACACACCCATGCCGAACGGCAAGACCGACCTCAACAACAACGGCGCGGTCAGCACCGACAACATCGGCCGCAACTACGACTGGCCGGCCGGTGACTACGCGACCCGCGAGCGGATCTTCCAGGACCACGTCACCTACCAGCAGGGCATGCTGTACTACCTCGCCAACGACCCCTCGGTGCCGGCGGCGGTCCGCGCCGAGGTGACCGCGTGGGGCCTGCCGGCCGACGAGTTCGGCGCAACCGGCGGCTGGCCGCACGAGCTGTACATCCGCGAGGGCAGGCGGATGGTCGCCGACTACGTGGTCACCGAGCACGACTGCCGGTGGACCACCCGTGCGCCGGACCCGGTCGGGCTCGCCTCGTACAACATGGACTCGCACAACTGCGCCCGCGTCGTGGTGAACGGCGCGGCCCGCAACGAGGGTGACGTGCAGGTGGGGCCGGCCGGCCCGTACGGCATCTCGTACCGGGCGATCGTGCCGGCACGCGGCGAGTGCGCGAACCTCGTGGTGCCGGTTGCCCTGTCCGCGTCGCACATCGCGTTCGGCTCGGTGCGGATGGAACCGGTTTTCATGCTGCTCGGCCACGCGGCAGCGAGTGCCGCCCACCTCGCCCTCGCCGGCGGCTCCGCCGTGCAGGACGTCGACTACCCGGCGCTGCGCCGCGGCCTGCTCGCCGACGGGATGGTGCTGACGTGGCCACCCAACGCCGGCCCGCTCACGCTCGACGCACCAGGTGCGCCGTCGGCGGGCGCCCCGTTCCCGGTGACCGCGACGGTTGCCAACAACGAGGGCGTCGGGGTCACCGACGTGGGTGTTTCCCTTGCTGTGCCGTCGGGTTGGGCGGCGACACCGGGACGGCAGACCACGCCGACACTGGCCGCCGGTGCCACCTTCGCTCCCAAGTGGACGGTCACGGCCACGCCGCCGGCCACGTTGCTGGCGCCGGTGACCCTCACCGCGACGGCGTCCTACACGGCGTCGGGGGAGTCGTTGTCCTTCAACGCCACCAGGACGGTGACGGTCGCGGAGCCGGTGGCGGCGCCCCTGGTGACGGCGAAGTCGACCGAGGCGTACTTCGGCCAGCGCGGCGACCAGCTGGCCGTCCTCGCCGGCGGCCGCGACCTGTGGACCGGCATCGACGAGTACGGCGCGATCTACCGGCCCGGTGTCTCGGCCACCACCGCGGAGGTGACGCTCGTGTCCCAGGCCGCGACCGACCCGAACGCCCGAGCCGGCCTCGTGTTCCGCAACGACCTCGGCGCGCCGGCCGCCGCCACCGGGTACGTCGTGCTGGTCGCCAAGCCCGCCAACGGTTTCCTGCTGCTGTGGGACGCCGACGCCGACGGCACCCTCGACGCGGTGGCCAGGCTGGAGCTGAACCCGACCCCCTACCCGGCCAGGTTACGACTGACGAAGTCGGGCACCCACTTCACCGGCGAGGCCAGCACCGACGGCGGAGCTACCTGGCGCCGGGTGGGCACGGCAACCGTGCCGACGGCGGCGGCCGCCCAGGATGTCGGCGTGCTCGCGTGCGCACACGCCGCCACCCTGGGCCGTGCCCTGTTCACCGGGTTGGCGATCACATGAGCCTGTGCGTGGACGTGTTCGTCCTCGGCCAGAATGGTGAGGTCGT
>Ga0272482_10000557_pt1 | contig 11696 bp, 8 predicted proteins | sample RVTome_8_FD_192427 | JGI IMG/M metagenome (GOLD analysis project Ga0272482, IMG submission 192427) | Soil microbial communities from uranium-contaminated site in the Upper Colorado River Basin, Wyoming, United States - RVT160D0 (version 2) ...
CCTGGTGGCGGCCTTGTCCCGGGGGATCATCTTCGACGAGCAGGGCCGCTTCGCGGCGCTGTGCATGGACGAGGCCTGGGCGCTCACCTCGACGCTGCCCGGCCAGCAGCTGCTGGAGGAGGTCCTGCGCGACGGCCGCAAGCACAACGCCGCCTGCTGGGTGTTCTCGCAGAACCCCGACGACCTGCCCCACGAGCTGCGCGACCTGATCAGCAACCGGTTCGTGTTCGGCCTCAACGGCGACGCGGCCACGTCCGGGCTGAACTGGCTGGGCGTCGACGCCAACCGCGAGAACGTGGACACGCTGGAGCAGTGGGCCGTCCGCCGCGAGCCGGTGAAGGGCCCCGACGGCGAGCAGCTCCCCGGGGAGCCACCCGAGTGCCTGATGCGCGACGGCGCCGGCCGGGTGGGCCGGGTGCAGATCCTCGATGCCGAGACCGAGCTGCTGCGGAACGGCTTCGAGTCGAATCCGACGAGGCTGGCCCGGCGGGCCGCCGACCTGGAGGCCGGCGCCGAGCGGCTGGAGGCGGGTTCGCCGCCACCGCTCCCGCTGGGGGCGGGAGTGAAGCGATGAGGGGCATCCGAACCGGCCTGGTCGCCGGGATCACCCGACGGATCGTCGCCGCGGTCAACGCCGACATCGCCCGCGTCACCCGGGTCGCCGGGATCGTTCGGACGACTTGGCCCTCCGGGGTGCCGTCGCCCCGGGTGCGGCGCTGGTTCCCCAAGCGCCGGGTCAAGCGCCTGCTGCTGGGCACCGTGCTGGTGTTCCTGTGCATGGGCGCGCTGGGCACCCTGGAGCCACCCCGGGCCGAAGCCGCGCCCGAGCAGAACGCGCCCGCGGGCTGCCCCGGCGGCCCGCCCGGGCCGGCGGTGCCCGGCACCCGCTGCCCCGACGGGTCGATCGCCGGCGAGCCGCCGGCCGGTTGCCCCGGCGGCGCTCCCGGGCCGGCCTACCCCGGCACCGTGTGCCCCGACGGCACCATCCCCGTTCCCGCCGGCGGGCCGACGGGCTGCCAGTTCGGGCCCTCCGGCAACCCCACACCCGGCACCACCTGCCCCGACGGCACCGCGCCCCGCAACCGGCAGGCCGACCGCGAGCTCCGCAACATCTTCGGCATCGAGGAGGGGGACCAGTTCCCCCTCACCGCCTACGACATCGGCTGCGACGAGGGCTCCTGGAACGCGTTCCTCCGCAAGATGTGGTGCGCGGCCCAGGCGTTCCCGTTCTCGATCGGCAAGTGGTTCATCGGCATCGGCATCGAGCTGCTGGCCTGGGCGCTGGAGTTCCGGGTGGCCGAGACGCTCACGCCGGTGGCCGCGCTGCTGTCGCGGGTCTACAACACCAGCCTCATCGGCCCGCTCAACATCGACGAGCTGGCCTGGACCGTGGCGTTGTTCGTGGGCGGGTGGAACATCATGAAGGCGCGCTTCGCCGAGGGCGCGCGCGACATCTTCCTGACGTTCCTCATCGCCATCTTCGGCGGCTTCGTGCTGTCCAACCCCGAGGGCTACCTGGAGGGGACGGTCACCGCCGCCCAGAACACGTCGGGCGCCGTGCTGGAGGCCGTCGACGGGGCGCTGAGCACGTCACCGGCGCAGGACTCCAACGCCGTGCGCGACCGGTTGGGCGGCGTGCTGCGCCGGTCGTTCGTGGGCGAGCCCTACGACCTCATCAACTGGGGCGCGCCGCTCACCGGCGAGTGCGCGGCCGCCCGCGACGAGATCCTGGCCGGCGGGCCCTGGGGCGACGACGACCGGCCCCGCGAGATCATGCGGGCCCGCGGCTGCGAGGCGGCGGCCGACTACAACGCCAACCCCACCGACGAACGGGCCGCGGCATCGCTGACGGTCGCCGTGGCCTCGGTGATGGTCACGGTGCTGATGGTGATGATGGCCTTGGCCGTGTTCGTGGCCCAGATCACGCTGTTGGCGTTGTTCTCCGGGGCCAGCGTGGTGTGGGTGCTGGCGCTGTTCCCCGGCAACCGGATGGTGTTGTGGTGGTGGGTCAGCCGGCTCGTGTGGGCCGTGCTGGTGACGTTCGCGTCGATGTTCCTGCTGTCGTGGGCGGCGATCACCGTGACCGCCGTGCTCGACGCCACCACCGATCTGTCGATCGTCCAGCGCTGCCTGATCGCCATCGTGATCGTGGGCGTGGCCTACAAGTTCCGGTCGTCGATCGACACGGCCATCGACTCCACCGCCAAGGGCCTGGCCCAGAAGATGCGGCGCAGCGCCGCCCCGGTGAGCCAGACCCCCACCGGCCAGGGCTTCATGATCGGTGGGGCCGGCAAGCTGGGTGCGCTCCCCTACGTGGTGCCGCCGCCCAACCCGCCCGGTGTGCCCGGCGCCCTCAGCGTCACCCCCGGGCAGGCCACCGGCGTGCTCACCGCGGCGTCGGCGGCGGGCCTCGCCTACGGCACCCGGACCCAACGCATCGCCACGCAGAGCCTCGCCGGCGGCCGGGCCGCCGTGCGTGGCACCCAGACCCTGGGCGGCAGCGTGGCCGGTGGTGCCACCGCGCTGGTGCGCGCCCCGTCGGTGGCCCGCACGGCGGTGACCGAACGGTCCATGGCCGTGCGGTCGCAGCTGCAACGGGCCCGCGCCGGGGCCCGGGTGGCCCGCAACCCGCTGGGCGCGGCGCGCGCCGCCCGGTCGGCCCGGTCGGACGCCGCCCGCGACGCCACCGACTGGATCTAGCGACCTCCCCGACCCAGCGATCCAGCGACCCACCACACACGACGCCGAAACTTCTCCAAGAGGTCCGGCCGGCCCCAAGGATCGGGACACTCGAAGTGATGACCCCCAGTCAGCGGGGGAGGCTCGGAGCCCTTGGGAAACTGGCTGGCCCCCGGGGTGGGGGCGGCTGCGAACATCGGCCCATGACGACGTCGATCGCCAACGACCGCAACGGGGCGCTGGCCATCGATGTCCACGGGCTGACCAAGACGTTCCCGGCGGGTCGCGGCCGGCGGCGCCGCCCCGACGTCGAGGCGGTGCGGGGCATCACCTTCTCGGTCGAGCCCGGCGAGCGGGTGGCGTACATCGGGCCCAACGGCGCCGGGAAGTCGACGTCGATCAAGATCCTCACCGGCATCCTCCACGCCAGCTCGGGCGACGTGACGGTGCTGGGCATGGTGCCGTGGCGCGAGCGGCGCCGGCTGACCCGCCGCATCGGCACGCTGTTCGGCCAGCGGTCGCAGCTGTGGTTCGAGCTGACGCCCCGCCAGTCGTTCCGGATGCTGGCCGCCATCCACCGCCTCGACCGGGCCGAAGCGGCCCGCCGGGTGGCCGAGATCGCCGAGCTCCTCGATGCCGGCGACCTGTTCGACCAGCCGGTCCGCAGCCTGTCGCTGGGCCAGCGGATGCGCTGCGAGCTGGCGGCCTGCATGCTCCACCGGCCCGAGATCCTGTTCCTCGACGAGCCCACCATCGGCCTCGACCTGCTGGCCAAGCAGCTGTTCCGCGACCTGCTGGTGCGGCTCAACCGCGACCGGGGCACCACCATCTTCCTCACCTCCCACGATGTTGCCGACGTCGAGCACGTCGCCGAGCGGGTGGTGGTCGTGAACCACGGGTCGATCATCTACGACGACGCCGTCGGCACCCTCCGGCGCACCCTGCTCGCCACCAAGCTGGTGGAGGTGGGCCTGTCGGCGCCGGTGCCGGTGCCCGACTTCGACGGGGTCACCGTGCTCGAGCACTCCCCCACCGCCGCCCGCCTGGCGGTCGACACCAACCGCCGTTCGGTGCGCGACGTGCTCGACGTGCTGCTCGACACCTGGCCGGTGGCCGACATCTCGGTGGTCGACCCGCCGCTGGAGGACGTGATCGCCGAGATCTACGGGGTGCCGCGATGAGGCGGCTCGTCCCCGCCTGGGTCGGCGTGGCGCTGACGACCGGGGCGCGGCGGGTGCTGGCCGCGCCGGGCGGGCTGGCGGTCGGCATGGCGATCCACGTGCTGATCGTCGGTGCCGTCTCCACGCTGTGGCGTGTGGCGGTCGAGGCCAACGGCGGCAGCCTCGACGGCTACGACGCCACCTCCGTCACCTGGTACATGGTGCTGTCGGAGGCGGCCTACATGGCGGTCAGCAGCCGGATCATCGAGGACATCGGCGACGACATCGCCGGGGGCGCCGTGGCCTCGGAGATGCTGCGGCCGGCCCCGGTGGTCGGCATCCGCCTGGCTGTCCAGTTCGGGGCGTCGCTGCCCCGCCTCGTCGCCAACCTGGTGGCCGGGGGCGCCGTGGCCCTGGTGACGGTGGGCGGGCCGCCGTCGACCGGTGCCCTGCTCCTGGCCCTGCCGGCCCTGCCCCTGGCCGCGGCCTGCAACCTGGCGGCGGCCCACGCCTTCGCCGGCGTCGCCTTCTGGCTGCGCGACGCCGGGTCGGCGTGGTTCCTCTACCAGAAGCTGATCTTCATCTTCGGGGGCATGCTGCTGCCCCTCCAGGTGGTGCCCGGCGCGATGCGGGCGATCGCGTTCGGACTGCCGTTCATGACCATGGCCTACGTGCCGGCCCGGCTGGGTTCGGGCCACGTCGAGCCGCAGCTGCTCCTGGTGCAGGTCGCCTGGCTGGTGGTGCTGACCGCCGCGGCCACGGCCACCTTCACCGCCGGCGAGCGCCGCCTCCAGGCGGTCGGGGGCTGACGTGCGGGGCTTCGCCGCCACCCTGCGCGGGGCGTTCGCCGAGGCGCTCACCAACCGGCGGGCCTTCGGCGCCCAGGTGGCGTTGATGTTCGGCAACGACCTGGCCTGGTGCGCCTTCTGGGTGCTGTTCTTCGACCGGGCCGGCAACCTCCGCGGCTGGGACGGCACCCGGGCGCTGCTGCTGCTCTCGGTCTTCGCCACGTCCGCCGGACTGACGCTCGGGGTGTTCGCCAACGTCCGGCACGTGGGGCAGATGGCCAGCGACGGCCGGCTCGACGCCGTGCTGGCGCTCCCGGTGTCGCCGCTCCCCCACCTGCTGGTCCGCCAGGTGCGGACGGTCAACCTGGGCGACGTGCTCTTCGGGCTGGGGCTGTTCCTGGTGGCCGGCGACCCCGACCCGGGCCGTTTCGGCATCTACCTGGTGGGGTCGTTGGCCTCGACCGGGCTGATGCTCGGCTTCCTGATCACCGCCGGGTCGCTGGCGTTCTTCGTCGGCTCCGGCGAGACGGGCGAGGCGGGCTTCCACGCCCTGCTGCTGCTGAGCAACTACCCGGCCGACTTCTTCGGCGGCCTGACCAAGCTGGTCCTCTACACGGTGATCCCGGCCGCGTTCGTGACGGCGGTGCCGGCGAAGCTCGTCGACGAGTTCGACCCCGGGCTGGCCGCGCTGCTGCTGGGCGCCTCGGCCGCGTTCCTCGCCGCCGGGTGGGCGACGTTCACGTTCGGGCTGCGGCGCTACTCGTCGGGCTCGGTCTGGACCCAGGCCTAGGCGGGTCGGCCGAACCAGCCGCGGCCTGCTTGGCGTGGTAGCTGGACCGGGTCAGCGGGCTCGACTCGACGTGGGGGATGCCCAGCGCCCGGCCCACCTCGGCGTAGTGCTCGAAGGTGGTCGGCTCGACCCAGCGGGCCACCGGGAGGTGGGCGCGGGTGGGCCGCAGGTACTGGCCGATCGTGACGATGTCGACGCCGACGGCCCGCAGGTCGGCCAGCGCCCCCCGGACCTCGTCGTCGGTCTCGCCCATGCCCACGATCAGCCCCGACTTGGCCACCAGGCCCGCTTCCTTGGCCCGGGCCAGCACCGACAGGCTGCGGGCGTAGCCGGCCGACGGCCGGACCATCCGCTGCAGCCGGGCCACGGTCTCGAGGTTGTGGTTCAGCACGTCGGGGCGGGCGTCGAAGATGGTGGCCAGGGCATCGTCGTCGCCCTTGCAGTCGGGGATCAGCACCTCGACCTGGGTGCCGGGGGTGCGGGCCCGGATGGCCCGGATGGTGGCGGCGAAGGCGCCGGCCCCGCCGTCGGGCAGGTCGTCGCGGGCCACGGCCGTGATCACGGCGAACGCCAGGCCCATCCGCTCGACGGCCTCGGCCACCTTCTCGGGCTCGTCCGGATCGAGCGCCTCGGGGTGGCGGGTGTCGACCAGGCAGAACCCGCAGGCCCGGGTGCAGCGCTCACCGTTGATCATGAAGGTGGCGGTGCCGTCGGCCCAGCACTCGGAGATGTTGGGGCAGCCCGCCTCCTCGCACACGGTGACGAGGCCGAGGTCGCGCACGGTGTGCTCGATCTTCCGGTAGTCGGAGCCGATCTTCATCTCGGCGCGGAGCCACTCGGGCTTCCTGGTGGCGATCTGGAGGCCTTCCGTCACCCCTGCTCTTGCCATGCGCGAGCGGAGCTGGACACTCACGCCCTGCGTGGCTTGCGACGAACCTGCCCCCGAAAGAGGAGCAAAGCCCGCTCCTCTTTCGGGGGCAGGTTCGAGACACTCGGTGCCCTGGATCGGGGCGGGAACCGCCAGCGAGGCTTTGGCTTCCGTCGTCTCGGGGAGTCCCGCCACCTCGACATCGTCTTTGCCCCAGAGGGTGGCGGCCTGGGCGGCGACGGCGTCGACCACCTGGGCCATCGTGGCGTCGATGCCTTCCTCGGCGAGGGAGGTGACCCGCTTGTCGGGGATGCCGCAGGGGACGATGTGGCCGAAGAAGGCCATGTCGGGGTGCACGTTGAGGGCGAACCCGTGCATCGACCGACCCCGCACCAGCTTCACGCCGATGGCGCAGATCTTGCGGGGGTCGTCGCTGTCGGGGTCGATCCACACGCCCGGGTAGCGGTCGAGCCGGCCGGCGTTGCGCAGCCCGAGGTCGGCCAGCACGTCGATGACCAGCTGCTCCACCGACCGGACGTAGGCCACCGTGTCGGCCATGCCGGTGCGGGTGGCCGAGTGCTTCCCCGGCAGTGACACGATCGGGTAACCGACCAGCTGGCCGGGCCCGTGGTAGGTGACGTCGCCGCCCCGGTCGGCCCGCACCAGCTCGGCGCCCACCTCGGCGGGGGGCACCAGGACGTGGCGCAGGTCGGCCCGGACGCCGAGCGTGTAGACGTGCGGGTGCTCCAGCAGGAGCAGGTGGTCGTCGGGACCCGATGTCGCCAAACCCCCGGCGTGCAGCGCCCGCTGCACGGCCCAGGCGTCGCGATACCGCACCCGCCCCAACCAGCGCACCCGCAACGTCATGTCAGTGCACCCGGCCCTAGGCCAGCTCGGCGGACCAGTCGCGGGTCTCGAGGATCTCCCGGACCCGGTTGATGAAGGCGGCGGCGTAGGCGCCGTCGAACGCCCGGTGATCCCACGTGAGCGTGATGTTGCCCGTGGAGTGGATGGCGATGCCCTCGCTGCCGTCGGGCAGCGGCACCACCACCGGCCGGCGCTTCACCGCGTCGGTGGAGATGATCGCCACCTGCGGCTGGTTGATCACCGGCAGGGTGAGCGTGGTGCCGAACGGGCCCGGGTTGGTGATGGTGAAGGTGCCGCCGGCGATGTCGTCGGGCGACAGCTGCTTGGACCGGGCCCGTTGGGCCAGGTCGGCCACCTCGCGGGCGATGGCCCGCAGGCGCTTCCCGTCGGCCTCGTGGATGACCGGCACCATCAGCCCCTTGAAGTCGAGGTCGACGGCGATGCCCAGGTTCACGTAGTTGTGGACGATCAGCTCGTTCTCGCCGAACGAGGCGTTGACCTCGGGGAACTCCCGGATGGCGTCGATGATCGCCCGGCTGATGAACGGCAGGTAGGTGAGGCTGTAGCCCTCGGCCGCCTTCCACTCGGTCTTGGCCGCCGACCGCACCCGCTCGATCGACTCGAAGTCGACCTCGATCGTGGCGTAGACGTGGGCCGACGTGGCCTTCGAGCGCACCATGTGCTCGGCGGTGCGCCGGCGGATGTTGGTGTGCGGGACGGTGGTGTCGCGCTCGCCCGGCGTGGCGACCGGCAGCGGGGCCGGCTTGGTGGCCGTGCTGGCGGCGGCCGGGGCTGCGGCCGCAGGGGCTGCCGCCGGGGCGGGAGCCTGGCCGGGGGCGGCCGGCGCGGGGGCCGACCGGCGGGCGCTGCCGCTGTCGATGGCGGTCAGCACGTCGCCCCGGGTGATGCGACCGCCGGGGCCGGTGCCGCTGATCCTGCCCGGGTCGAGGTCGTTCTCGGTGATGAGACGGCGGACGACCGGCGACAGGAGCTTCCCGTCGGCGCCGGCGCCGCTGTCGGACGGAGGGGCCGCGGCCGCCGGGGCGGCCTGGCCGGCCGGAGGGGGCGGCGGGGGCGGCGGCGCCTGCTGGGCCTGCTGCGTGCTGGCCAGCTGGGGCGTGGGGGGCGGCGGGGGCGGAGGCGGCGGCGCCTGCTCGCCGGACTCGGCGGCGGGGACCTCGGCTTCGCCCTCGCCCTCGGGAGCGGTCGCGGCGTCGCCCTCCTCGGGCGCCGGTTCCTGGGCCTCGCCCTCGCCGTCGGCCGGAGCCTCGGCGGGGGCCTCACCCTCGGCCGGCGCCTCGCCGGCGTCGCCGATGCGGGCGAGCACCGCGCCCACGTCGACCGTGTCGCCCTCGGGTACGAGGATCTCGCTCAGCACGCCGCTGACCGGCGACGGCACCTCGGAGTCGACCTTGTCGGTGGAGACCTCGAAGAGGGGCTCGTCCTCGGCGACCTGCTCGCCGACCTGCTTGAACCACTTGGTGATGGTGCCCTCGGTGACGGTCTCACCGAGCTGCGGCATCTGTATGTCGGCCATCAGGCCCTTTCCTCCGGGAAGATCAGTTGCGTGCTCACCCGTGCAGGCTCCTACCCGTCAGCGAGAGCACCGTCTCACCGAAGTTCTCGGACAGCGACGGGTGCGGCTGGATGAAGTGGGCGACCTCGTCGACGGTCGCCTCCCAGTTGACGGCCAGGTAGCCCTGGCCCAGCTGCTCGGTGACCCACGGGCCGCACATGTGGACGCCGAGGATCCGACCGCCGTTGCCGTCGGCGTCCTTCTCGGCGATCACCTTCACGATGCCCTCGGTGTCGCCGGTGATGAGCGCCCGGCTGTTGCCCATCCAGCGGTGCTTCGACGTGACGACGTCGAAGCCGGCCTCCTTGGCCGACTCCTCGCTGTGGCCGGCGAAGGCCACCTCGGGGTGGCAGTAGATGGCCCAGGGCACCTTGCCGTAGTCGACGGGGACGGGGTCCTCGCCGAGGAGGTCCTTGATGACGACGATGGCCTCGGCGAAGGCCACGTGGGCCAGCGCCGGGGTGGCGATGCAGTCGCCCACGGCCCACACGCCGTCCTCGCCGGTGCGGCAGTACTCGTCGACCGACACGAAGCCGCGGTCGTCGAGCTTCACGGCCGTGCCCTCGAGCCCGATGTCGTCGGTGTAGGGGCGCCGGCCCACCGACACGACCACCTTGTCGACATCGAGGGTGTTGCCGTCGCCCAGGTCGATGGTGGTGCCGCCGCCGTCGCGGGGCGAGTGGCCGGCCACCTTGACCCCGGTCCTGATGTCGATGCCCCGCTTCTTGAACGAGCGGGCCACCATCTGTGCGGCATCCGCGTCGACCCCGGGGAGGATCTTGGGCAGTGCCTCCAGGACGGTCACCTGGCTGCCGACGTCCGCGAAGACCGAGGCGAACTCGCAGCCGATGGCCCCGCCGCCGATGACGGCGACCGAGCCGGGGATCTCGTGCAGCGACAGCACCTCGTCGCTGGTGAGCACCACCTCGCCGTCGACGTCGAAGCCGGGGATCGTGCGGGGCAGGGAGCCGGTGGCGATGATGACGGCGTCGCCGGTGAGCTCGACGTCGCCCGACTCGCCGCCCGAGACCGTGACCTTGCGCTCGGCCTGCAGCTTGCCGTGCCCGTCGTAGATCGTGACCTTGCGCTGCTTGAGCAGACCCTTGAGCCCGGTGAAGAGCTGGTCGACCACCTGCTGCTTGCGGGTCTGCGTGACGCCGAAGTCGATCGTGGGGCTGCCGCCCGGGTCGATGCCGAACTCCTTGGCGCCGGTCACGTGGCGGTACACCGCCGCCGTCTCCAGCAGTTCCTTCGCCGGGATGCACCCGACGTGCAGGCACGTGCCGCCGACCTTGTTCTTCTCGATCAACGCGACGTCGAGACCGGCGGCAGCGCCGTACAGCGCCGCTGCGTAACCACCTGGGCCACCACCGATCACAACCACGTCGAAGTGTTCGGGCAGGGGGACCACCTCCACTCTTCGCTACTCGTCCTCGGGAACCCGTCTACCGATCGGACTCTACCGGCCCTCTACGAGATGATTTGCAGGAGCTGGACGGTGGCGGCGACGAGGATCGCCATCCCGCAGAGGAGCGACGCGAGTATGAGACGGCGGGTGCTCATAGGGCTCCCGCAACCTACAGGCTTTATGGAGTACCGTCCCCCAGCACATGGGTGGTCTGGCGAACTACCGCCCTCGCCTCGAGCGGACCCTCGCAGAGCGGGCTGATGCCTACGCGGTGCCCGGTGCCGCCGTGGGCGTGCTGCTGGGCGACGAGATAGAGGTGGCGACCTGGGGCGTGGCCAACACGGCCACCGGCGTCGAGGTGACGCCGGACACGCTGTTCCAGATCGGGTCGATCGCCAAGATCTACACCGCGACCCTCCTGTGCCAGATGGCCGGCGCCGGCGTGGTGTCGCTCGACGAGCCGGTGCGGGCCCAGCTCCAGGAGTTCGCGGTGGCCGACCCCGGCGCCACCCTGGAGATCACGCCCCGCCACCTGCTGGCCCACACCAGCGGCATGCACGGCGACCACCTCATCGACACCGGCTGGAACCCCGACGCCCTGGAGCGCTACGTCGAGACCCTCCACTCGCTGGGCCAGATCCACGCCCCCGACGAGACCTACAGCTTCTGCAACACGGGCTTCGGGGTGGCCGGGCGGCTGATCGAGGTCGCCACCGGCGAGCACTACGACCGGGTGCTGCGGCGCCGGCTGGTCCGCCCCATCGGCGCCAAGGCCACGCTCACACTGCCCCAGCACGCCCTGGTCCACCGGGTGGCGGTGGGTCACGAGCCGCCCGGCGTCGGGGCCGACGGCGCCCGCCGGCGGGCCCGGCCCGTGCACCGCTGGCCGTTCGCCCGGGCCAACGGGCCGATGGGCGGCATCCTGGCGCCGGCGGACGAGGTGCTGTCGTTCGCCCGCCTGCACCTGTCCGGCGGCATCGCCCTCAACGGCGCCGAGCTGCTGCCCGCCCACACCGTCGAGACCATGGCCGAGCCCCAGGTGGAGTCGCCGCTGCCCGACGAGGACCAGGCCCTCGCTTGGACCATCCGCCGCTGGGACGGCGTCGCCTGCCTGGGCCAGGACGGCGACACGTTCGGCCAGCGCTCCTACCTGCGGGTCATCCCCCAGCGCCGGTTCGCCGCCGTGGTGCTGGCCAACAGCCCGGCCGGGGCCCGCCTGGCCGACGCCCTGTGGCCCGGGATCGTCGGCGACCTGGTCGACGTGCACGTGCCGCTGATCAACGAGATGGGGCCGCCCAGCCCGCTGGAGGACCCCCGGCCGTTCGTCGGCACCTACGACCGCCTCCACCAGCGCATCGAGGTGACGCTGGCGCCCGGCGACGGCGAGACGGCGCTCGACATGCGGATCTGCCCGTCGGGCGTGCTCGACGAGCTGGGTCGGGCCGACTCGGTGGTCCGCCTGGTGCCGATCAACCTGCCGGCCGGCATCTTCCGGGCCACGATGCCCGAGTCGGGCCTGGACGAGCCGGTGGTCTTCACCCCACCGGTCGCCGGTACCTG